>Ga0065165_1000055_pt1 | contig 187003 bp, 173 predicted proteins | sample AraplaMF_Cvi_mMF_FD_63813 | JGI IMG/M metagenome (GOLD analysis project Ga0065165, IMG submission 63813) | Arabidopsis root microbial communities from the University of North Carolina, USA - plate scrape MF_Cvi_mMF (version 2) (version 3) | ecosystem: Host-associated > Plants > Roots >...
CACGCTGGGGCCGCGCCGGCGCCGACGGCGATGTGCACAGCATGAGCGAATACCAGCGCGCCGACGGCACCATGAAAGCGGCGCACGATATCTGCCGCCTGTGGCGCGATGCCGGCATCGTCCCCGGCCGGCAGACGGCCTTCTACTGCGGCACCGGCTGGCGCGCTTCGCTGGCCTTCTTCTATGCCTGGCTGATGGACTGGGAACGCATCAGCGTATACGACGGCGGCTGGTGCGAATGGAGCCGCGAGCCGGCGGCCTTGTGATAGGCTTGCTCCCATATCAATCGGAATATGGGAGAACAACTTGAAGAAGCTCCTCATCGGTCTTGTGGTGATCGTGGCCGTGGTGCTTGGCCTGGCCCTGATGCAGCCGAACACCTTCAGCGTTTCACGCAGCGCGACCATCAAGGCGCCGCCCGAAAGAATCATCGGCTACCTGAACGACTTCCACCAGTGGCCAGCCTGGTCGCCGTGGGAGAAACTCGATCCGGCCATGCAGCGTACTTTCGGCGGAGCGCCAAGCGGGCAGGGGGCCGTGTATTCCTGGAGCGGCAACGACGAAGTGGGTCAGGGCCGCATGGAGATCACCGAGAGCGCGCCGCCGTCGAAGGTGGTGATCAAGCTCGATTTCATCAAGCCTTTCCAGTCCTCCAGCGTGACCACCTTTGCCTTGCAGCCGCAGGGCGACAGTACCGTGGTGACCTGGACCATGGCCGGTCCGAGCCAGTTCATTACCAGGTTGATGGGCGTGTTTGTCAGCATGGACAAGATGATCGGCAAGGATTTCGAGAAGGGGCTGGCGCAGTTGAAGGAGGCGGCGGAGAAATGAGGAAGTCTGCCGGGATGCTGCTGTTTGCAGCCGGGCAGGCCATCGCCCAGGCGCCAACGCCGGCCTTGCGGCTGGACGAGCAGGCGATCCGCGACGCCGTCAAGGCAACCGTTGCGGAAATGCCCAAGCTGCCGCCGCCCGATGCGAAAGCCGATTTCGGCGCCGGCGCCGGCGCGCCGGGCGGCAGCCTGGCGCAGGTGCAGATCGACCGCGCCTTCGTGGATGCGGTGGTGGAAAGCTGCTGGGGCAGCGGCGCCCTGAAACACGCGCCGCCCGTGATTTCGGTGGGCGGCCTGCCGGTGGTACTGGGCGGTCTGCTTGCCGTGCCGCATGTGTTCTACGCGGCTGCAAGCGGGAAATGCAAATAATTCAGGCGCGATATACTGTAGTTAACCACTACAGGGGGCCGCCATGAAAACCGTCTCGCTGCGCCTGACTGCTGCCATTGCGGCGTTTGCTGCGTGCTGCGCCACTGCTGCCTCCGGCCCCTTGCGCAGCGACCATCCCATCGTCGGCACCTGGCGTTTCGTGCTGCCGGACGGTTCCTGCCACGAAATCTACCGCATCCGTGCCGACGGCACGGCCCTGATCACCAGCGCCAAGGAAGTGGCGGAGTCGGAATTTGCGATCGACGATCAGCCGGACGAGGAAGGCTATTACCAGTCCGACGACCGCATCGTGAAGGACAACGGCAAGGAAGACTGCACCGGCGAAGTGACCAGGCCGGGGCACCAGATCAAGAGCTTCATCCTGTTTCACCCATCCCGCAATATGTTCCTGATGTGCCAGCGGCGCGATACCGACAGCTGCATCGGCCCCTTCGTCCGCGTGCGCGGCACCGACACCTAGCGCTGCTGCTCGCGCCAGGCGCCCGGATTCATGCCCGACCACTCGCGGAAGGCGTGATTGAAGGCGCTTTGCTCCTGGTAGCCGAGCAGGAAGGCGATATCGACCAGGCTGAGTCCCGGCTGGCGCAGGTAATCGCGGGCCAGGGAAAAACGCGCCTGGTCCAGCACCTGCTGGAAGCTGGCGCCGGCGTCGGACAGCTTGCGCTGCAGCGTGCGCGGGGTGAGTTTCAGCTCGCCGGCGACGGCGGCCAGCCGGACCTGCCCCTGCGACAGCTTGCGCACGATGGCGGCGTGCACTTGCGGCACGATGCCGGCCTCCGTCTGGGCGCGCTGTTGCAGCAGCTGCTCGGCGTGCTGCTGGAGCACGGGGTAGAGGCTCACGTCGGCATTCGGCACGGGCCACTGCAGCAAGGCGGCGTCGAAGCTGGCGCTGTTGGCGGTTGCAGAAAATTGCGGCATGGCGCCGAAGACGCGCAGGTATTCCTCGTGCCCGGTTGCAGTTCCGCCGCCGTCATGCATCAATGCCAGCCGGGCCGGCGGCAGCGCCATCCCGGCCAGCCAGTTGCCGAAGACGCGGATGCCGGCAAATACGCTGTCCACCAGGTGGCGGTGCGATGGCGGGTAATTGCTGTGCCAGGTGTAGCGCGCCACGCCTTCGCTGATGTGCAGGCCGGAGCGGCCCAGGTCGTGCGCCAGCTGTTCGTAGCGCATGGTTTGTTCGAAGGCCTGTCCGAAGTCGCGGCAGCTGAGCAGGATCAGGCCATACACGCTGTAGGTGCCGAGCTTCACCCGCTCGCCGACGTGCAGGCCGAAATGCGGGTCCTGCGCGAGATGGGCGGCAAGCTCGAGCAGGCGCACGTAATCGTCGGCGGCCAATTGTTCGGGCAGCGGGTCCAGCGCTTGTGGCGCGAGTCCGGCGGCCGCGGCCAGCGCCGGCGGCGCCACCCCGCGTGCGGCGGCCGCTTCCAGCAGGGGCTGGAGATAGGAACCCGCCACGCGGGCAGGCCTGGCATGATCGAACAAGTCTGCTGGCATGAATGCGCAAGACCGGTGCTTGCCGGCCGATATAGTCTTATTGCTCGAAGTATAACAAGGGATTCGGCATGAGAAGATGGAACGGTTGGGGCGATGAGACAGTTGATTTTCCCTTGCACGACGCCGCGCTGGATTTCCTGGCGCAGCGGGTGGGCCAGGGCAGCCCGCTGCGCGACGCGAGCTTCGAGGCCGCCTGCGCCAGTCTGCCGCCATCGCGCCTTCAGGCGGCGCCAGCGGCGATCTCCGCGCACGCCGCCGCGCGGCTGATCGATACCGCGCCTGCCGCCCGCCTGCGCAACGCCCTCGGCCAGAGCCTGCCCGACTGGCTGCGCCTGCGCTTCGGCCGCATCGGTGCAGCGCCCGACGGCGTCGCCTATCCGGAAAGCGCGGAAGACGTCCGCAGCTTGCTCGACTATGCCCGCGAGCATGGCGTCACGCTGATCCCGCAGGGCGGCGGCACCAGCGTCGCCGGCCACCTGACGGCGCCCGGCGGCCCGCGCCCCGTGCTGGCCGTGAACATGACGCGCATGAACCGCCTGCACTACCTGGACAAGGAGGCGCAGCTGGCCACCTTCGGCGCCGGCGTCTTCGGCCCCGACCTGGAAGCCCAGCTGCGCGCCCACGGCTATATGCTGGGCCACTTCCCGCAATCCTTCGAATACTCCACCCTCGGCGGCTGGGTTGTCACGCGCTCCTCCGGCCAGCAATCGCTGCGCTACGGCCGCATCGAGCAGATGTTTGCCGGCGGGGTGGTCGAAACGCCACAGGGACGGCTGGAGATCCCGACATTCCCGGCTTCGGCCGCCGGCACCGACCTGCGCGAAATCGTGCTTGGCTCCGAAGGCCGCGTCGGCATCCTTACCGAAGCCACCGTGCGCGTGACGCCGATGCCGGAACATGAAGCCTTCCACGCCGTGTTCTTCGCCGACTGGACGCATGCCGAAGCAGCAGTGCGCAAGCTGGCGCAGGCCAAGCCCGGCCTGTCCATGCTGAGGCTGTCGAATCCGCTGGAAACCGTGACCATGCTGGCGCTGGCGGGACACAAGCGCCTGATCGGCCTGCTCGAAAGCTGGCTGCGCCTGCGCGGCTGCGGCGCGGGCAAGTGCATGCTGATGCTGGGCGTGAGTGGCGAACGGCGCGTGGCGCGTGCAGCGCTGTCCTCGGCGCTGGCCATGTGCCGCGCGCAAGGCGGCGTGCACGTGGGACGCTACATGGGCGAAAAATGGAAGCAGGGGCGCTTCCGCAACGTGTATCTGCGCAATGCGGCCTGGCAGCACGGCTATGTGATCGATACGGTGGAGACGGCGGTGGACTGGCCGCGCGTGGGCGCGATGATGCACGCGGTGGAGGCGGCAGCATCCGCGGCGCTGGGCGCACTGGGCGAGCAGGTGCATGCCTACACGCACCTGTCGCACCTGTATGCGCAGGGCGCGAGCGTGTACACCACCTTTGTTTACCGCCTGTCAGGCGAATTCGAACGCGACATGGAGCGCTGGCGCACGCTGAAGCATGCGGTCAGCATGGCCATTGTCGATAACGGCGGCACCATCAGCCACCAGCACGGCGTGGGCAGCGACCATGCGCCTTACCTGGCGGCCGAGAAAGGCGAGGCCGGCATCGCGGCGATGCAGGCGCTGTTCCGGCACTTCGATCCGCAGGGGATCATGAATCCGGGCAAGCTGGTGCCGGACGGGGCGCAGGCATGACAGCGCACGACGCACCGGCAGCGCATTGGCGTCCGCAGGGGCGGACGGAGCTGGCCGGCTTGCTGGCGCGGGAATGGGACCTGCTGGTGATCGGCGGCGGCATTACCGGTGCGGGGATTCTGCTGGAAGCGGCGCGGCGCGGCTTGAGGGCGCTGCTGGTCGAGCAGAAGGATTTCGCCTGGGGCACGTCGAGCCGCTCGTCCAAGCTGGTGCACGGCGGCTTGCGCTATCTGAAGGAGGGGCAGTTTTCGCTGACGCGCGAATCCGTGCATGAACGGGAAAGCCTGCTGAAGGAGGCGGCCGGGCTGGTCGAGCCGCAGAGTTTTGCCTTTGGCGATTACGAAGGACGCAAGCCGGGCCGGCGCTCCTTCCTGCTCGGGCTTGCGATCTATGACCGCATGGCAGGGCAGAGCCAGCGCCACTACCACAGCGCCGACGAATTCCTGCGCCTGGCGCCGCATATCCGCACCGAGGGGCTGCGCGGAGGCATTTGCTACAACGATGCAAAGACGGACGATGCACGGCTGGTGATGCGCGTGCTGCACGAAGCGCAGCGGCACGGCGGCGTGGCGCTGAATTACCTGTCCGTACAGGGTTTGACGCGCGAGGCAGGGCGTGTCGGCGGCGCTGCGCTGCGCGATGAGCTGACGGGCGGCAGTTACACAATACGCGCCGGGGCGACCATCAGTGCCACCGGCGCCTGGGCCGACCAGCTGCGCGTGCATAACGGCGCCGCGCCGCGTCTGCGTCCCTTGCGCGGCAGCCACCTGGTGCTGCCGTTCTGGCGGCTGCCGCTGGCGCAGGCGGTCAGCCTGATGCATCCGCAGGATGGACGGCCGGTGTTTGCTTTTCCCTGGGAGGGGGTAACCCTGGTCGGCACTACCGATGTCGATCATCGCGAGCAGATGTCGGGCGAGGCGGCGATTACGCAGCAGGAAACGGATTACCTGCTGGCGGCGCTGCACGATCAGTTCCCGGCGCTGGCGCTCGGCGAGCCGGACGTGATTGCCAGCTATGCGGGCGTGCGGCCGGTAATCGATACCGGCAAGCAGGACCCGTCCAGGGAGGCGCGCGACCACGCCTTATGGCTGGAGGACGGACTGCTGACGGTTACCGGCGGCAAGCTGACCACCTTCCGCGTGATTGCGCTGGATGCGCTGAAGCAGGCCAGGGCGCTGCTGCCGGACTGGCAGGCCGACCTTTCGCCGCAGCCGATTTTCAGCGCCGCAATAGACGCGCCTGGCCCGGAGCAGGGCAGCACGGGAGGCACTGCCGCCGCAGGCGCGCCGCCACGCCTGCCGCCCGGCCAGGCGCACCGTCTGCAAGGCCGCTATGGCGTGCATGCGCCGGCCCTGCTGCAGGCTGCCGCCCGCGGCGAACTGGAAGCCATCCCCGGCACGGAAACGCTGTGGGCGCAGCTGCGCTGGGCCGCGCGCCACGAATCCGTGCACCGTCTGGACGACCTGCTGCTGCGCCGCACCCGGCTCGGCATCCAGCTGCGCCAGGGCGGTGCGCACATCCTGTCGCGTATACGCGCCATCTGCCAGCAGGAATTAGCGTGGAGCGACCAGCGCTGGGCTGCCGAAGAAGCCGCATATCTGGCATTATGGAAGAACCATTACAGCTTGCCCCGAGAGCGAGCATAAAAACACCAAGAGACACCCATGTCCGACCACTTCATTCTGTCCATCGACAATGGCACGCAGAGCGTGCGCGCCTTGCTGTTCGACCTGCAAGGCAACCTGGCCGCCAAGACCCAGGTGCACCTTCAGCCTTACTACTCGGACCAGCCGGGATGGGCTGAGCACAAGGCCGAGGGCTATTGGCAGGCCGTGTGCCTGGCCTGCCAGCGCCTGTGGGCGACAAGCAGCATCAGCAAGTCGCAGATCAAGGGCGTGGCCGTGACCACGCAGCGCGGTACGGTCGTCAACGTCGATAGCGAAGGCAAGCCGCTGCGCGCCGCCATCACCTGGCTCGACCAGCGCCGTACCGAGGAAGTGCCGCCGCTGGGCGGCCTGTGGAAAGCGGCGTTCAAGGTCGCAGGCGTGGACGGCACCATCGATTACTTCCGGCGCGAAGCGGAGATCAACTGGATCAAGGCGCATCAGCCGGAAGTGTGGGAGCGCACGGGCAAGTTCCTGCTGCTGTCCGGCTACCTGAATTACTGCCTGAGCGGACGCTATGCCGATTCCACCGGCTCGCAGGTGGCCTATGTGCCCTTCGACTACAAGCGCCACAGATGGGCCGGGGCGCGCGACTGGAAGTGGCAGGCGCTGGCCATCCGGCCGGACATGCTGCCGGAGCTGGTGGCGCCGGGGACTGCGATTGGCGTGATCACGCAGAAGGCGTCGGAGGAAACCGGCATTCCGCAAGGACTGCCGCTGGTCGCTGCCGCGGCGGACAAAGCCTGCGAAGTGATCGGCGCCGGCTGCCTGGAGCCGCATATCGGCTGCCTGAGCTACGGCACCACGGCCACCATCAACACCACCAGCGCGAAATACGTCGAGGTCACGCCCTTCATTCCTCCCTATCCGGCCGCGATCCCGGGCGCCTACAGCACCGAGGTGCAGATCTTCCGCGGCTACTGGATGGTCAACTGGTTCAAGGAGCAGTTCGGCGACCGCGAACAGGCCGCTGCCTCCGAGCACGGCATGCCGCCCGAGGCCCTGTTCGACCGGCTGGTGAACGCCGTGCCGCCCGGTTCGATGGGCCTGATGCTGCAGCCGTACTGGAGTCCGGGCATCAAGGTGCCGGGGCCGGAAGCGAAGGGCGCCATGATCGGCTTCGGCGACGTGCACACGCGCGCCCACATGTACCGGGCGATCCTGGAAGGCCTGGCGTATGCGCTAAGGGAGGGCAAGGAGCGCATCGAGAAGCGCAGCGGCGTGCCGATCACCGAGCTGCGCGTGGCCGGCGGCGGCTCGCAGAGCGACGCGGCGATGCAGCTGACGGCGGATATTTTCGGCCTGCCGGCAGCGCGTGCGCATATCTACGAAACCTCGGGGCTCGGTGCGGCGATTGCGGTTGCCGCCGGACTTGGACTGCACGCAGGCTTTGGCGAGGCGATTGCGAAAATGACGCGTCCGGGGCGCGTGTTCCAGCCGGATGCGGCGCACCGCAGGACCTACGATCAGCTGTACCAGCGCGTTTATCTGAAGATGTACAGGCGGCTGCAGCCGATGTACCAGGAGATCGCCGACATCACCGGCTACCCGCAGGCGCTTTAGCGGCTGGCGACGGCCTTGACGGCGTCCAGGGCGTTGGCGGGCAGGGTGGCGCGCACCTGGTTGCGGCCGCTTTCCTTGGCCACGTACATGGCGCGGTCGGCAGCCACGAACAGGGTTTCGATATTGTCGGCCGGCTGCGGATGCAGCGTCGCCACGCCGATGGAGACCGTGATCGATGGCGAGGTCGGCGACTTCGGATGCGGGATCTTCAGCGATTCCACGTGCGAGCGGATCGACTCCGCCAGCAGGTAGGCCGAATCGGCTTCCGTTTCCGCAAACAGCAGCACGAATTCCTCGCCACCGTAGCGCGCCGCCAGGTCCGTCACACGCAGGGCATGGGTGCTGATGGCCTGCGCCACCTGCTGCAGGCAGACGTCGCCCTGGGCGTGGCCCAGCGTGTCGTTGTACAGCTTGAAGTGGTCCACATCCAGCACCACCAGCGACAGCGCCGAACCGTTGCGCATGGCGCGCTGCCATTCCTTCTCCAGGAAGGTATCGAAGTGGCGCCGGTTGGCGATCTTGGTCAGCGGATCGACCATGGCCGCGCGCTGCAGCGCATCTTCGGACATCTTGTGGTGCGTGATATCGTGCAGCAGTCCGATGAACAGCGGCTGGCGCAGGAACATCGGCGTCAGCGTCAGGTCCATGCATACCGACTTGCCGGTGCGGTGGCGGATGATCACTTCGCGCGTGCCGTGGCTGTGCGCCGTTTCGGGCGAGGCCGTATAGCGCGCGAAATACTCCAGGTATTCCTGCGCCACCAGGGGATTCAGCAGCTCGGAAATCGACTTGCCCGCCAGCTCGTGCGCCATGTAGCCGAGATAGGCATCGCAGGCCGGATTGGTGAACTGGATCCGGCCGTCGGGCTCGATGATGAGCAGGCCCTCGGCCATATTGTTCACGATGGTGCGCAGGCGCTCGGCCTGTTCGTGCTGGCTTTCGGTGGCAAAGCGGATCTGCAGCTGGGTGCGCACGCGGGCGCACACTTCGGCCATGCGCAGCGGCTTGCCGATGAAATCGACGGCGCCCAGGTCGAGGCCCTTGACCACTTCGTCCTGGCCATTGCTGGCGCTCATGAACAGTACCGGAATGCTTTGCGTGGCAGGGTTGGCCTTCAGCTGGCGGCAGGTTTCGAAGCCGTCCATGCCGGGCATGATTACATCCAGCAGAATCAGGTCGGGGTGGACGCGGCGGGCGATTTCGAGGGCGCGTTCGCCGGAGTTGGCGACGAAGGTCTGGTACCCCTGCTCGACCATCAGCTTGCGCAGGACACTCAGGTTGTCCGGTGCGTCATCGACGATGAGAATCGCGGCGTCTCGCCGCGTCGAAAAGCTGGTACCGCCTGGAATCATGCTGGCCTAGGGTCCATAGTGTCTGTGAGACAAATGATACCGGCTTGCCAACAGGAATTGTAAAAAATCATGCTTCGTTTGGCTGAAAAAAGACGTGAAAACGCTGTCAGATCAGCAAACTTAATAATCGGCCAATACAATTCTGTGACAATTTGTGCTAATTGCCGACGGGCAAACCCGTCGGCTCCATACCGCTTAAGTAGTACTACTTAGAACTAATTACAGGCGTTCTTTAATCAGTTTGCCGAGGATGCCGATGCCCTGGCGGATACGCTCCGGCGACACGGTCACGAAGGACAGGCGCAGGGTGTTGGTTTCCGGTTCGTTGGCGTAGAACGGCGAGCCCGGCACGAAGGCAACCTTGTGCTGGATCGCTGCGTCCAGCAGTTCCATGGCGTTGATGTGCTGCGGCAGGGTAACCCAGATGAACATGCCGCCTTCGGGACGGGTCCAGGTGGCGGACGCCGGGAAGTGCTCGTCCATCGCATCCAGCATGGCCTTGCACTGCTTGCCGTACAGTTCGCGGATGGTCGGGATGTGCTGGTCCAGGAAGCCGTCCTTCACCACTTCGTGCACCACCATCTGCGTCAGCTGCGCGGTGTGCAGGTCGGCGGCCTGCTTGGCCAGTTCCAGGCGGCGCACCATCGGCAGCGGCGCCACCACGTAGCCGAGGCGGATGCCTGGCGTCAGCACCTTGGAGAAGGAGCCCATGTAGATCACGCCGTCCGGATTCATGGCGATCATTTTCGGGCTGGGCTGGCCCTTGTAGCTCAGCGCGCCGTAGGGATCGTCTTCGATCAGCGGCAGGTTCAGGCGGGCGCAGGTTTCCACCAGTTCCTGGCGGCGCTCGACGGACAGCGAACGGCCGGTCGGGTTCTGGAAGTTCGGCAGCGCGTACAGCAGGCGGGCGCCGGCGCCGATGCGCTCCAGCGAGGACGGCACCAGGCCATGTTCGTCGGTCTCCACCGACTGGAATTCGGGACGGTATACCGAGAATGCCTGCAGCGCGCCCAGGTAGGACGGCGTTTCCACCAGCACCTTGCTGCCTTCGTCGATCAGCACCTTGCCGATCAGGTCCAGCGCCTGCTGCGAACCGGACACCATCAGCACCTGCTCCGGCGCGATGCGCGCGCCGTTCTGCGACAGCGAATCGGCGATCCACTGGCGCAGCGGCATGTAGCCGTCGGTCGGACCGTACTGCAGCGCGGTCTTGCCACTGTCGGCCAGCACCTTGTCGAACGCCTGCTGCATCACTTCGACCGGGAAGGTGGCAGGCGAAGGCAGGCCGCCGGCGAAGGAGATGATTTCAGGCTGCTGCGTCACCTTCAGGATTTCGCGGATGAAGGAGCTTTGCATCTGCATGGCGCGTTCGGAGAAGTGCCACTGGAGCGGGTTCGGTGTCTCGATTTTCATAGGAATTCCGGGTAAGGGGCGGCGCCGCAGCGCCGCCGGTGAAACCATAAAACTGTTTAGGCGATTTCCGCGATCAGTTCGATCTCGACGCAGGCGCCGCGCGGGATCTGGGCCACGCCGAAGGCGGAGCGGGCGTGCTTGCCGGCGTCGCCGAATACTTCGCCCAGCAGCTCGGAGCAGCCGTTGGTGACCAGGTGCTGTTCGGTGAAATCAGGGGTGGAGTTCACCAGGCTCATGACCTTGACGATGCGCTTGACGCGGGTCAGGTCGCCGCCGCAGGCTTCCTGCAGGGTGCCCATCAGGTCGATGGCGATGGCGCGCGCAGCCTTCTGGCCTTCGGCGGTATCGACGTTCCTGCCCAGCTGGCCGACCCACGGCGTGCCGTCAGGCTTCTTGGCGATGTGGCCGGAGATGAACACCAGATTGCCGGTCTGTACGTACATGACGTAGGCGGCAACAGGGGCGGCCGGAGGCGCCAGGGTGATATCGAGGGACTTCAGTTTTTCGTAGACAGACATGGTATTCCCGTCAAAGAATGGTGGGTAAGACCGCTATTGTACTCTGGGGCTTTCCGAATAAGAGACGGTCAGCGGCCCACTTTCATGCGTTTTCCTGCGCCGACGACGAGGATAACGGCCAGGGCAAACAGGATATGCTCGGTTTGCAGCGTTTCGCCCAGCAGCAGGGCGGCGCCGATCAGGGTCAGGAAGGGCTGCACCAGCTGCACCTGGCCCACGCGCGCCACGCCGCCCAGCGCCATGCCGCGATACCAGAAGAAGAAACCGATGAACATCGAGAACACGCAGGTGTAGGCGAAGCCGCCCCAGGCCTGCCAGCCGGCCGCGGCCAGCTGCGGCGCATGCGCCCAGGCCTGCCAGACGGCGATCGGCGCCGCCACCGGCAAGGACAGCACCAGGCCCCAGGCTATGACCTGTTCGCCGCCCATTTCCTGCGACAGGCGTCCGCCTTCGGCATAGCCGGCGCCGGCGCACAGCACGGCGGCAAACACCGCCAGGTCGGCCAGGTGCAGGCTGCCGCCGCTCTGGCGCAGCGCGAAGCCGGCCACCAGCGCGCTGCCCAGCAGGGCCATGGCCCAGAAGCCGAAGGACGGGCGCTCATGGCCGCGCAGCGCGGAAATCAGGGCGGTGGCCAGCGGCAGCACGCCGACCAGCACCGCGCCGTGGCTGGCCGGCAGGCTGCGCATGGCGAGCGAAGTCAGGAGCGGGAAGCCGATCACGCAGCCGGCGCCCACCATCAGCAGCGGCGCAATCTGCCGCCCGCGCGGCAGCGGGGCGCGCTTCCACAGCAGCCAGGCGGCGGACAGCAGGGCCGCCGCCACGGCGCGCGCCATTGCCACGAAGACCGCGTCCAGTTCCGCCACGGCCATGCGCGTGAAGGGCAGGGTGAGGCTGAAGATGGCGACGCCGGCCAGGCCGAGCAGCATGCCCTTGTTTTCGTCGGAGACGCCACGCGTGGTGGGGATGGATGCGGTATTCATGGGTGCTGGATAAAGTGAGGGGATGGGTGTATCGTAGGGTAAAGAGCCAGTACAGAACCAATACACTTTCCCGGATAATCCTACGTACTGTGATGGTGAAATGACCGATACACATCCTCCCCGCACCAGTGCCGCGTCGCGCGCTTCGGCGGCGCGCAGCGCGCCGGCCATGGCGCTGCTGTCGCGCGAGTCGGACGAATCGCTGATCGACCAGATCGTGCGTTCGGTGGCGGCGCGCATCGACGACCGCGTGCTGCGCAGCGGCGCCCGCATGCCGTCCATCCGCCAGTTCGCGGCCACGCATGGCGTGTCGCCGTTTACCGTGGTGGCGGCCTACGACAAGCTGGTGGCGCGCAGCTATCTCGAATCGCGGCGCGGCGCCGGCTTCTTCGTACGCGAACGTCCGGCGCTGAACGTGCCGCCGCCGCACAGCGCCACGCCGTTCCCCGACGGGCACAAGCTGGACGTGGTGTGGCTGATCCGGAATATGTTCCGCCAGGTACCGCACCAGTACACGCCCGGTTCCGGCGTGCTGCCGGCGGACTGGCTGGACGGCACGGCCATCGCCAACGCGCTGCGCGCGGTCAGCCGCCAGCACAGCGGCCTGCTGCTGAACTACGGCGTGCCGCAGGGCTTCCTGCCGCTGCGCCAGCAGCTGCAGCACAAGCTGGCGGAGCTGGAGATTGCTGCCACGCCGGAGCAGTTCGTCACCACCACCGGCGTGACGCAGGCGCTGGACATGGTGGCGCGCGAATTCACCCGGCCCGGCGATACGATTTTCGTCGATGACCCGGCCTGGTTCCTGATGTTCGGCTCCTTCTCGGCGCTGGGCACCAAGGTGATCGGCATTCCGCGCCTGGCGGACGGGCCGGATATCGCCCGCCTGGCGCAACTGGCGGCGCTGCACAAGCCGAAGCTGTACGTGATCAACTCGGTGCTGCACAACCCTTCCTCCACCTCGCTGTCGGCGGCCAAGGCCTTCCAGATCCTGCGCCTCGCCGAGGAGCACAACATCACCATCGTCGAAGACGACATCTATTGCGACCTGCATCCGGGCAGCGCGGTGCAGCCGGCCACGCGGCTGGCGGCGCTGGACCAGCTGCAGCGCGTGATCTACCTGGGCGGCTTTTCCAAGACCATGGCCGCCAATCTGCGCGTGGGCTTCATTGCCACCGCGCCCGAGCTGGCGCAGCGCCTGGCCGACCGCAAGATGCTGCAGACGCTGACCACCAGCGATATCGGCGAGCGGGTGGTGTACAAGATCCTGTCCGAGGGCCTGTACCGCAAGCACGTGGAGCGCATGCGCAGCCGGCTGGACGGGATTCGCGCCCGCACCATCCGGCAGATGGAGCAGGTGGGGCTGAAGGTGGACGTGGTGTCGCCGGCCGGCATGTTCGCCTGGGTCGATGCGGGGCGCGATACCAATGTGCTGACCGAGCACGCGATGGCCGAAGGGCTGCTGCTGGCGCCGGGCAGCCTGTTCTCGCCGCACCAGCTGCCTTCGACCTATATGCGCATGAACGTGGCGGCGCTGCAGGGACCGGAGATCTGGCGCTTCCTGCAGCGCGAGCTGGGCTAGCCGCGCCTGGCGTGTGACTTGCATAAACGAGTGCAGTCGTTGCTACGGCACAACCGAGGTTACTTCCGAAACGCTGTTTTCTCTGGATGCAGCAGGCTGAAGCATGTACAGTTAAATCGACCTTCCATCTGGCCTATCACGCGTATTCCAACCCCTGACCGAAGGAGGCTTGTGAAGCAAGGGCTCAAGAAATGGCACGCACGCTACCAGCGCGGAGCATCCGTCGTTGAGTTCGCGATCGTGGCAGCCATCTGCATCTCGCTACTCCTTGGCATCGTGGAGCTGGGGCTGATGTATTTCGTCAATCTCACCATGCAGTTTGCCGTACGCGAAGGCGCCCGCTATGCCATCACCGGCCAGGCCAGCCTCGATCCGAACGCCGCCAACCAGCAGCGCTATCGGGCCATCGTCCAGGAAATCAGGAATTCCTCACTCGGGTACTTCGATCCGGTGGTGAAAAGCATCGTCGTTACCGTCAACAACGGCACGCCTACGGGCTTCGATAAATCGACATCCTATGTCTCCGGCATGTTCGGCGGCCCGGGCGACATCGTCGTGCTGCGCCTGGATTGCAGCTGGTCCGTGATGACGCCTTATCTGAAGCTAGCATTCGATGGAGGAGCGTATGACTTTTCAGTCGCGGCCACCATGCGCAACGAATCGTATTGAGCCTGGCGTGCCGGGGCGGCGCAATGGCGGCGGGGCGGCGATCGAGTTCGCCATCATCCTGCCGCTGCTGCTGCTGATGGCGCTCTCCATCTTCGACATTGCGCGCGCCATCCAGGCCGACATGATCCTGGTCAGCATCGGCCGCGAAGGCGGCAGCATGGCGTCGCGCTCATCGGCCTATTCGTATTCCCAGATCATGAATGCGCTGGCCGCCACCACGCCGCCGCTGGACATGAACAAGCGCGGCATGATCTACATCACCAAGATCATGGCGCAGGCGGAGGCGGGCGGGGCGATCCGCAACGTGGTGCTGGAGCAGCACCGCTGGCAGCAGGGCTGGACGCAAAGCGCCTACAGTCCGTCCAGCGCGGTGTGGAACTGCAGCACCTGGGCCAGCGACGGCAGCTGCTCCGGCCTGCCCAGTCCCGGCGCCAGCTCGCCCACGGCCGGCGTGATGACCGGCAAGCTGGCGGCCGGCGACGTGATCTATGCCGTGGAAACCTATTACCAGTATGCATCCCTGTTCGGCGGCATCAACGTCGGCGGCGCACTGGTGACGCCGCGCTTTGGCGACGACCTGTATGCCCTGACCATTTTCTGAAGAGCGCCATGCCTAACTTCGCCCGCCGCCGCCAACGTGGACAGGTCGCCATCATGGTGGCGATCCTGCTGCCTGTCATGCTGTGCATGCTGGGGCTGGCGATCGATTCCGGCGTCGGCTACCTGCTGCGGGCGCGCCTGAATGCGGCAGTCGATGCCGCCGGCGTCGCCGCGGCGCGGGCGGTAACCCAGGGCGCGACCCAGGCCGACCAGATTGCCAGCGCCAGGCATGCCGCGAAACTGTTCTTCGATGCGAACATCGCCGACGGCTATCTGGGCGCCACCATGACCTGGCACGATCCGGCCATCACCTTCGACAAGGGGTTGATTACCATCGATACCTCCGCCAGCGCAGCCGTGAAGGTGTCGCTGATGCAGATCGCCGGCTTCGACCTGATGACGGTAAACGCCCAGGCGCAGACGGTACGCAAGGATATCGATATCGCCTTCGTCATCGACACCACCGGCTCGCTGTCTTCGGTGGCGGCGCAGGTCAGGAGCAGCGCGCAGACCTTCCTCAGCATGTTCAACACCAGCTCGGACCGGATCGCCCTGATCCACTTCTCGGTGGGCGGCGTGGTGGATGTTCCGTTCAAGGCCGATCAGAGCCGCGGCTTCGACCGCGCCGGCATGAATACCAGGATCCAGAACTACAGCTTCGGCGCCACCACCAATTATTCGGAAGGACTGTGGCAGGCGCGCGACCAGCTGAACCGCGTGATCCAGGTGGCGAACCGTTCCAGCATGCGTGTGATCGTGTTCTTCTCGGACGGAGCGCCGAATTCCTTTGCCTCCTACTTCGCGTTCAGGAATCCGGGCGACTGCAGCGAGGCGGGCACCATCACCACCGGCGACACCGCCAGCGGCACGCCGGGCGGCTTGTACCGCTACGATGCGCAGAACCAGGCCCTGGCCGGCAATTGCAACCGGCGCGATATCGCCAGCGCGCTGAGCGCCAGCGCGATACCGGCCTACTACAACGCGCACGATGCGGCCGACCGGGAGTTTGCGCTGGTGCCCAATCCCAGCGGCCTGCGCAGCGTGACGTCGGCGCCGACCTGGAGCAATATCAACCGCGCGGCGCGCAACCTGGCCGAGACCATGGCCGACAAGTCGCGCGCCGAAGGTATTTACGTGTTCACGCTGGGATTGGGGCCGCAGGCGCGCGCCGCCTCCGGACCGGACGGCGAGACGGGCGAAACCCTGCTCAAGAACATGGCGCACACCATCGATTCCAGCAAGTTCCGCGACGCGCAGTACGCCAACCAGCCGGTCGGCGAATATTGCTGGGCCGCCACCACCGCCGACCTGGGACCTTGCTTTGCCCAACTGGCGTCGCAGATCCTGCGCATCAGCCGCTAAAAAAAGGTTCATCGCGGAATTCCGGGAAACTCGTGCTCAGCCTGGTTAAGCCAGCTCGCCGGCGGTAACGCCTGGGGGATGGATCGCTGTGGCGATGATGGGGTGCCGCTGCACCGCTTTGACTAAAACCTTCTGTGGGCTGCTATTTCACGCTTAGTAAAACTATTGCGCCGGATCCGACACGACTCTGGAAACTAAAACGCACTCGCGCGGTCCGGGAAATAGTAGCCGCGAGAATTTTAGAGCCCCCATCATGCGAACTCTCTACTATCCCATCCGTGTACCCTCCGGTGTGCTGGAGGAGCTGGGCAAATTCACCGGGCATTTCTGGTCCGACACCTTTGGCGCTCGAAGCCTTCATCTGCGAGGCCATTCACAACCATATGCACGCCCAGGTCGAGGGCGATGCGATTAAGTTCGGCGAACAGGTGATGGCGCCGTCGCAGCTTGCCAACCGGCGCGCAGCCAGCCGCCAGGCACAGAGCCAAGCTGTGGCGGGCCTGCACCAATGCCAACGTCAGTCCGCGCTGCAGGACACGCCACTCCGGCGTGCCCTGCAGCGCGGACGGGCTGTGCGCCGCGGGCCGGCTTCAGTTGCGGCGGCGGTTCGGCGCCGGCGTGGAGGCCATCAAGGCCGCGCTGGCGGCTTCACCTGCCGCATCGCTGGCGCCGGCCAGGCCCTGCGCGGCATCCTTGCCCAGCACCAGGCGCATATCGCTGCCCAGCGATGGATGGCTGGCCAGCTGCGCCTTGCCCTGCAAGGCCTGCTGCAGGCTGGCGGCCTGCTTCTCGAAGCCGGGGCTGTACTGGATGGTGGTGAGTGCCTGGCGGTAGGGCTTCTCGTTGGTCAGGCGGTCCACCGCGATGCCCAGGTCGCCCAGCGCGGCCCGGAAGCGGCGCGCCATGCCTTCGATGCCGTTGCCGTTGGCGATTTCCAGCCGCACTCGCGGCGATCTGGCCGGTGCGCGCGGCGCCGGCGCCGGTACTGCGCGGTTGGTGGCGGCAGTCAGCACGGCGGACGCGATGACGGCCGGCGCTGCGCCGGCCGGCGGCACGGATGCATGGGTCAGCGCGGCGGAAGCCGGCGCCGATGCCAGCGGCGCCGGCGCCAGCGCAGCCGGCGGCAGCGAAGCTTGCATCAGCGCCGCTGCCGGACGCGCGGCCTGGGCCGGTGCGGCGCGCGGTGGCTGCGCCTGCGCCACCTGTGCCAGCACGGTGGCCGCCACCGGCGCCGGCAGCAGCGCCGCCGCCTGTGCTGCGACCTGTGCTGTTGCCTGGGCGGCGCTGTCTTCCCGCTCGTCTGCCGTGCGCAGCTGCTTCAGCTCGAAGATGCTGGGCGCCAGCTGCACCAGCTCGATGCGCGCATTCAGCGCTGCCGGTTCCTGGATCGAGGGCTGCGGCGCGCGGGCCGCCGGTGCGGTAGCCGCCGGCACCGGTGCGGCGTCGGCCAGGGTGGTGACAAAGGCCTGGTCGCGCGGGGAGGCCACGGCGATCGAAGCGGCCGAGGCTACCGCCAGGCGCGTCAGCGGCACCGGCGCGGCGGCCAGCGCGGCAACGGCAACCGGTTCGGCCGGCGCGTTCATGTCCAGTTCCGGCGGCGTGACGGCGGCCAGGCGTTCGGCATTTTCCGTCATCTGCAGATTCTGGAAGGCTTTCGTGCCGCCGCCCAGCGCCATGGCGCGCTGCAGGGTGCGCCTGGCGGCGGCAAAGTCGCCTTCCAGGTAGTACACATAACCGAGGTTGGTGTGCGGCATCGCTTCGCCCGGATAGTCCCGGGTCAGCGCCAGCAGGGCCTGGCGCGCCTGCGGCAGGTGGCCTTTCTGCGCTTCGATCACCGCCACCGCGTTGCGCGCTTCCAGCTGGCCGGCGTCAAGCGCCAGCGATTGGGCGTAGGCGCCCATGGCCAGGTTGACCTGGCCGCGTTCGAGGTGGTGGCGCGCCAGCTGGTTCCATTCCTCGACGCGGTTGGCGGCCTGGCCTGTGCGCAGCACCGGCTGGAGCGCCGTGGTGGGCTGGAGCGGCGCCAGGCTGCAAGCGGACAGGCCGCAGGCCAGCAGGGCGAGCAAAAGTGGCTTGGGCATGGACATATCGGCTCCTTCTTCGTTTAGTTGGCGCTGCCGGTCATGCCCGGCAGCAGTACGCGGGTAATCTGAATCACCGCAGGCCCCATCAACACCATCAGCAGCGACGGGAAGATGAAGAAAATCAAAGGGAACAGCAACTTCAGGGCAATCTTGGCGGCCGCTTCCTCGGCCCGCTGGCGGCGCCGGGTGCGCAGCTGGTCCGACTGCACGCGCAGCGAATCGGCAACGCTGGTGCCGAAGCGCTCGGCCTGGATCAGCATGGCCACCAGCGCATCCACGTCTTCCACCCCGGTGCGCATGGCCAGGTTGCGCAGCGCACGCTCCTTGGGCAGGCCGGCGCGCAGCTCCAGCGTGACCAGGTGCAGTTCTTCGCTCAGCACCTGGCTGCTGATATGCATCTCCTGCGCCACGCGCATCAGCGCGGCGTCGATGGCCAGGCCGGCTTCCACGCACACGGTCAGCAGGTCGAGCGCATCGGGGAAGGATTCGAAGACTTCGCGCTGGCGGCGCGCGATCAGGTGGCTGAGCACCTTGTTGGGCAGGTAGTAGCCTACGCCGGCGGCGGCCAGCAGCCAGGCCAGCAGGGTGTTGCCGGTGGCGCTGCTGTGGGTCACGCTCAGCACGAACCAGGCCAGCGCCGGGAACAGCAGGGCAAAGCCGGTCTTGGCGGCGAAGAACAGCACCGGCGCGCTGCTGCCGCGCAGGCCGGCATTCAGGAAGCGGGTGCGCAGCGCGGTGCGGGTCATGTCCTGGCCGGGCGCGGACAGCTGGGCCAGCCGGGTCAGGCGGCCGGCCAGGGCATGGGCCAGGCGGCTGCCGGGATCGGCGGCAGCGGCCGGGCTGCCATGCAGCCTGGACAGGCGCTGCTGCACCGGGCTGCCCAGGCGCGACAGCAGCAGCCAGGCGGCGGCAAAGACGGCCAGGAAAATCAGCAACAGCAGGGCGATTTGCGGCAGTGTCATGGCGTTCTCCTCGGCTCAGACGCGAATGCGGATGATCTTGCGCATGACCAGCGCGCCCAGTCCCATCATGGTCAGGCAGGTGAGCGCCATGCGTTTGCCGCTCGGGTCGGTGACCAGCACGGCCAGGTATTCGGGATTGGTGATCCAGATCAGCGCGGCCGTGCCGAAGGGCAGCATGCTCAGCACCCAGGCCGACATGCGCCCTTCGGCCGACAGCACGCGCACATGGCCCAGCAGCTTCATGCGGGCGCGCACGATGGCGCTGATGTTGTCCAGCAGCTCGCCCAGATTGCCGCCGGTCTCGCGCTGGATCATGGCGGCTATCACGAAGTAGCGCAGGTCGGTCATCGGCACCCGGGTGGCGAGGTTGAGCAGGGCGTCGTTCATGGCAATGCCGAAATTGACCTCGTCGAAGGTGGCGCGGAATTCGGTGGCGATCGGTTCGCTCATCTCGTCGCCGGCCATTTTCAGCGCGGTGGGAAAGGCGTGGCCGGCGCGCATGGCGCGGCCAATCAGGTCCAGCGCATCGGGCAGCTGGGCGCCGATGCGCGCCAGGCGGCGGCCCTTGGCGTGCAGCACGCGCAGCAGGGGGATGGCGGCCAGCATCAGTCCCAGCAGCAGGCCGGCGGCCAGGGGCAGGCGCAGCCACAGGGCGGCGCCCCAGCCCAGTATCAGCGCCGCCAGGCTGGTGCCGGCAAAGCGCGCCACGCTCCACGACAGGCCGGACTGCTCCAGGATGCGGTCCAGCTGGCGCACCCGCGGCAGCTGCAGCAGGAAGCGGTGCAGGGCGGGCGAGCCGCTCAGCAGGCGCTGCTTGATCAGGGTGCTGGTCTGGCGCTCGCCATGCGCGCCGGCCGACATCAGGCGCAGGCGGCGCGCCACCCGTTCCGCTTCCGGGCCGCGGGTGGCGTTCCAGCTCAGGTACAGGCCTTCGATCAGCAGCACCACGGCAATGAAGGTCAGGATGCCGAATACGTAATAGAGGTAGTCCATGATCAGCGACGCTCCAGGCTGGGGTCGAACAGCTTGTCGGGGATGGCAATGCCGAAGTTGGCCAGGCGTTCGCTAAAGCGCGGCCGCACACCGGTGGCGCTGAAGTAGCCCTGCACCGCGCCTTCGGCGTCCACCCCGGTCTGGCGGAAGCTGAAGATTTCCTGCATGGTGATGATCTCGCCTTCCATGCCCGTCACCTCCTGCACCGAGACCAGCTTGCGCTTGCCGTCGGTCAGGCGCGCCACCTGCACCACCACGCCGATGGCCGAGCTGATCTGCTGGCGCATGGCCCTGGTCGGCAGGCCGGCGGCGCCCATGCTGATCATGTTTTCCAGCCGCGTCAGCGCATCGCGCGGCGTGTTGGCGTGAATGGTGGCCATCGAGCCTTCGTGGCCGGTGTTCATGGCCTGCAGCATGTCCAGCGCTTCCGCGCCGCGCACCTCGCCCAGGATGATGCGGTCGGGCCGCATGCGCAGCGCATTGCGCACCAGGGCGCGCTGCGTCACTTCGCCGCGGCCTTCCAGGTTGGGCGGACGGGTTTCCAGGCGCACCACGTGCGGCTGCTGCAGCTGCAGTTCGGCGGCGTCCTCGATGGTCACCACGCGCTCGGTGTCGCGGATGAAGCCGGAGATGGCGTTCAGCATGGTGGTCTTGCCGCTGCCGGTGCCGCCCGAGATCAGGATATTCACCTTGGCGCGCCCCAGGGCCTGCAGGATGGCGGCCATGGCCTCGGTCATGCTGGCCAGATCGACCAGGTTCTGCAGGCGCAGCGGATCGGCCGAAAAGCGGCGGATGGACAGGATCGGGCCGTCAATCGCCAGCGGCGGGATGATGGCGTTGACGCGCGAGCCGTCCGGCAGGCGGGCATCGACCATGGGGCTGGATTCGTCGATGCGGCGCCCGACGCGCGAGACGATCTTGTCGATGATCTTCAGCAGGTGGGCGTCATCGACAAAGGTGATGTCGCTCAGCTCCAGGCAGCCGCCGCGCTCGACGTACACCTGGTGCGCGGTATTCACCAGGATGTCCGACACGGTCGGGTCGCTGAGCAGCGGCTCCAGCGGGCCGAAGCCGAGCACCTCGTGCTGGATGTCGCGCGTCAGCATGCGCCGTTCCTGGTCGTTGATGACCACCATGCTTTCATCCAGCAGGCGCTCGATCAGGATCGCCAGTTCCTCGCGGATCTGGTCCTGGGTCAGGCGCTGCATGCTTTCCAGATCGACCCGGTCGAGCAGGGTGCGGTGGATGCGGTGCTTCAGCTGCTGGTAGGCGCGGTTGTCGATGGCGCTGGCCGGCCGCTGGACCGGGGCGCCGCCGTTGCCGGCGGCGCCCAGGCGGTCGCGTAAATTGTTTGGCGCTTGCATGGTCGGTTCTCCCTGCGGCTAAGGCGCTCAGCTGCGCTGCAGCATGCGCGCCAGCCAGCCTTTGTGTTCGGCGGCGGTGTCGCCCGCCAGCGTGCGTGCCAGTTCGTGCAGCGCCTTGCTGACCGGACTGCTGCGCGCCAGCTGCAGAATGGGCACGCCCTGGTTGACCGAGGCCGCCACCGCCTCGTAGTGGTTGGGGATGGTGCGGAAGATCTGCGTCCCGTAGGCCTGTTCGCAGTCGCTGAGGCGGATGTCGCCGGTGTTGCTGTAGCGGTTGACGATCAGGTGGATCTTTTCCTGCGCGTAGTCGAGCGAACGGAACACGTTCAGCAGGCGCTTGCCGTCGCGCACATAGGGCAGCGTGGCTTGCAGGACGGGGAAAATCAGGTCCGACTGGTCCAGCGCGCGCACGCTGACCGAGTCCAGGGTGCGGCCGATATCCAGCAGCACGTAGTCGTAGTTCTGGCGCGCCAGTTTCAGCAGCACGTCGATGTGCTCGGGATGCACGTCGTTGGCCGAGATCGGGTCTTCCGGCGCCGCCAGCACGCTGAAATTCGGGCTGACCGGCACCATGCTGGCCGCCAGGAAGGACGCATCCAGGCGGTGGATCTGCTGCGCCACCTGGGCCAGCGTGGCGGCCGGCTTCTGGTCGGCCACGAACAGCGCGGCGTCGCCGAACTGCAGGTTGAGGTCGAACAGGGCGACGCGCTTGTTTTCCAGTGCCGACAGCACGAAGCCCAGGTTGGCGGCCAGGAAGGTGGCGCCGCTGCCGCCCTTGCAGGACACGAAGGAGAGCACCTTGCCCTGCTCGGGCGCGGTGCTGACGCGCTTGCTTTCCAGGCGCCGCACCGCCATCAGCAGCTGGGCCGGATCGGCTTGCGTGCCCAGCACTTCGCGCACGCCGGCGCGCATGGCGCGCAGCAGGAAGTCGGGCGACTGCTGCTGGCAGATCAGGATGGTCGCCATCTGCGGATGGCGGATGCTGAGGCTTTCCAGGCGTTCCAGCTCGTCGGCATTGAGCAGGGGCTGGGCCAGGATCAGCAGCGAGGGCGCATTGGCGGCGCTGATGCCGGCCAGCTTGTCGATGCCGTGCAGGGCTTCCAGCTCGTCGGAATTGTTGCGGCTGCGCAGCAGGCGCACCAGGTCCAGCAGGTCCTTGTCGCTGGCCGAGATAAGGGTGATTTTCATGCTGGCCGCCTGTGCTTATTTGCTGCTGGCGCCGCCCACGCCAATGGTGAAGGCGGTGGTTTGCGGTTCCGGCGCCTTGAACGATTTCTGGTACAGCTCATAGGCGCTGTGCGCCGCCTTGCCGTCCAGTCCCAGCGGCGGCGCGGCGCGGTTGACCGCTTGCGGGTCCAGCGTCTGCTGGCTGCGCGCGGTGCGCACGGCAACGCCCAGCTGGCTGTCCAGTTGCGGAGTGGTGGAGGCGGCGCAGCCGCCCAGCAGGATCAGCGCCAGTGCGCCAGGGAGCAGGGTTCTCATGACAGTCTCCTATTTGAGGTCGAAGCCGCCGGCCGCGCTGCCGGCCGGTGCGGCCGCCTGCGGCGGCTGGCCTTCCAGCTTCCCTTGCAGGAAGAACTCGCTGCGGCTCGGTTCGATATAGCCGTCGGTCGGCAGGCGGTAGTCGGGCGGCAGCGGTTTCACCAGGCGCGGCGTGACGATAAACACCAGCTCCGAGCGGTCGGTCTGGAAGTCGCTGCTGCGGAACAGCGTGCCCAGCACCGGTACCTCGCCCAGGAAGGGCAGGGCCTTGATATTGGTGGTCACGTTATTCTTGATCAGGCCGCCGATGGCAAAGCTCTGGCCGTCGAACAGCTGCACCACGGTGGAGGCGCGGCGGGTGGTGAAGGCCGGCAGCAGGGCGGTGGTGTTGACGCCGGTGGCGCTGATGCCGATGCCGTCCTTGTTCAGCTCGGACACCTCGGGCGCCACGCGCAGATTGATGCGGCCGCCGTCCAGCACGGTGGGCGTGAATTTCACCGCCACCCCGAATTCCTTCTCTTCCAGCGTGATGGTGGCCAGGCCGGCGTTATTGTTTTGCGCCACCGGGATGAAGATCTTGCCGCCGGCCAGGAAGCTGGCCTCCTGGCCGCTGATGGCCATGATGGTCGGTTCCGCCAGCACCTTCAGCAGGCCGTCGCGCTTTTGCGCATCGATGTTGAAGAAGTTGCCGTTGCGGTTGTTGATGCCGCCAATCGCGCTCGGGCTGCCGCTCAGCAGGTTGCTGAGGATGCTGTAGGTCCAGCTGCCGCCGCTGCTGCTGCGGGCCGCGCCCAGGCTGGCGCCCAGCTGATCGACCAGGGTCTTGGAGACTTCCGCCACCTTCACTTCCAGCATCACCTGCTGCGGCGCGGCGATCGACAGCAGGTTGACCACCTTGGGCGACAGCGCGCCATCCTTGCCGGCCAGGACGGCGCCGCCGCTGCCGTCCTTGGCGCTGCGCTGCACGAAGGCGTTGGCCAGGGCCAGTATGCGCTCGGCCTTGACGCTGTCGGCCACCATGCCGGTCAGGACCAGCGAATCGCCTGCGCTGCTGACCTGCACCTCTTTTTCATCGCCCAGCAGCAGCTTCAGCTGGGCCTGCAGCGGGGCCACGTTCATGCTCACGCTGAGGTCGATGATGGTGGCGTCGTTGTCGCGGTTCCAGACGATCAGGTTGGTGGTGCCGACGTTCTTGCCCAGCATGTACAGCTCGGTCGGCTTGATGAGGATCACGTCCGCCACCTTCGGGTCGCCGACGGAAACGCGGCTGGCCGGGAAGGGCAGGCGCATCAGCGTCGATTTGCCTTCCGACAGCTGCATGGCCGGCGCCAGGGCGACCCGGCCGGCCGGCTCGAAGCGCACGGTGGGCGGCGTGGCTGGCGCCGCCTTGTGCTTTGCGGCGGCGCCGGGGGCGCCCTTGCCGGCCGGCGCGGCCTTGTCGGACAGCAGCTTTTCGCTGACCATGCTGACGGCTTCGACCGGCACGTCGCCGGCGCTTGCCGGCAGCGGGCCTGCCGCCAGCAGGGCGCCGATCAGCGTGGCCAGTGCTTGCTTGCTTGGTTTCATGGGAGAGCTCCTGGTAAGGTGTTCAGAACTGCTGGCTGCTGCGTTCCAGCCCTTTGATCACTTCGACATGTTCGGTGCGCGGCGGCGCGGCGGCGGTAACGCGGCGCACCGGCGCCGGCCGCGCCTCGGCGGCCGCCTTGGGCAGCGGCAGATCGTCCTTGCCGAGCAGGCTGGCCTTGGTCACGCCCGCGGTTTTCGACGGGTCCGGATCGCCCTGGTTGCGCAGCACCAGCGACAGGGTGCCCACGCTGCGCGCCAGGTCCAGCCGCTCGGCCTGTTCCGGCGTCACTTCCAGCGTGACCGCATTGACCACCTTGGGCTTGGTCTCGTCGCGGCTCGATTCCTGCGCCACGGCCAGCACCATGATGCGTTCCAGTACGATCTTGGAAATGCTGGCTTCGCGCGCGGCCGGGTTGCGGGCGTTTTCATCCATGGTATTCACCAGGATGTCCACGAAGTTGCCGGGCAGGGCGAAGCCGGCCACGCCCACCACATCGTTGACGCGCACGGTGATGGCGCGCTTGCCTTCCGGCACCACGGCCGACAGGCCGCCCTGGGTGCCGGGCGGGGCCAGCTTGCTTTCGAGGATGGGTTCGCCGCGCACGAAGCTGGCGCGGCTGACGCGCGCCGCCAGCGCGCCGGGGTCCTGGATGGCGCCGGGCGGGATGGCGTTGCCGGGCCAGTCCACCAGGCGCACCATGTCCGGGCTGATGCGGGCGCCGAGGCCGATATCCTGCTGCGCCACGGCCACCTTGCTGACGCTGCCGGCCGCCTGGGCATTGATCCACTGCGCGGCAACGATGACCGCAGCAAAGGCCAGCAGCAAGGCAAAGGCCAGCATGACGATTGATCGAGTATTGCGCATTTTGTTTTCCTCCTGCTGCGGGCTGTGGGAATTGCGGTTAATGGCTGGCGAAGTAATTGTTCCAGGCCCAGTCCAGCGCAGCTGGGCTGAGTTCCGGCGCCCGCCCTTCGTAGCGGGCCAGGTCGTGCACCTGTTTCAGCAGGTCGCGCGGGTGGCAGGCCAGCAGCGGCGTCTGCTCGGCGGCATAGCGCTGCAGCAGGGCCTGCAGCGCGTCGGCGGCAAAGGGCAGGGCGTACTGCTGGCACACCTGGCGGAAGACCTGTTCGTACTGGCCGCTGCTGAGCGGACCGATGTGGATCTTGTAGCCCAGGCGGCGCAGGATGGAAGCGTCGGCCAGCGCCTGCGGCGTGAGGTTGGACGAAAACACGATCTGCACGTCGAGCGGCACGGCAAAGCTGTAGCCGTGCTGCAGCGACAGCACGTCGATGCGGCGGTCGAGCGGCACGATCCAGCGGTTCAGCAGATCGGCGGCCGGGCAGGCCTGGCGTCCCAGGTCGTCCACCACCAGGATGCCGCCGTTGGCCTTCAGGTGCGGCGGCGCCTGGTACACGCCGGCGCCGGCGTCGAAGCGCAGCCCCAGCATGGCCAGCGTCAGCTCGCCGCCGTGCATGACCAGCGGACGCTGGGTGCGCACCCAGCGCTGGTCGCGCGGCGTGCGGCGGTCGAACAGGGTGCCGCTGCGCACCTGCTCCGGCACGGCATGGTGCAGCAGCGGATCGAACATCTGGATCACTTCGCCGTCCACCAGCAGCGCATACGGCACGGCAAGGTGGCCGCTGAGCAGGCCGCGCAGGCGCTCGCTGAGGAAGGACTTGCCGCTGCCGGCCGGGCCGTAGAGGAAGATGGCGCGGCCCGAGTTCATGGCGGCGCCCAGCTGGTCCAGCACGGCCGGCGCCACCACCACGTCGCGGTAGGCTTCTTCCACGTGCTGGCGGCGCGTCGGCAGCGCGTCCTGGCTTTGCTGCTGCACCCGCTGCACATAGGCGTCCAGGCTGACCGGCGCCGGCCCGGCGTAGCGGTTGCGGCGCGTGAAGTCGGCGGCGCGCGCGGTGCCCAGTTCGCTCAGCTGGTACACCAGGTCGGCATCGGTACCGCTGTGGCCGCGCCGGCTTTGCTCGCACAGCTTCTCGGCGCGCAGCTGGCCGAGCAGGGTGTCCAGCACGCTGGCCGGCAGCTTGCTGTGCGCCGCCAGGTCGCCCAGGCGCAGCTGGCCGCGCTGGTACAGGATCTTGGCCACCAGCTCCAGCAGGAACAGGGCGGGCAAGCCGGTCTCGGCCACCGTGCGCGGCGCGCTGGCGCGCAGCGGATCGTCGCTCCAGTGGCGCTGCCGGGTGTTGTCATAGACGGCGGACATGGCGGCCTCGCTCAGAAGATGAGGGGAAGCAGGCGGTACGGCACTTGCCGCATATAGGCGCGGTAGCCGGCATCCTGGCGCAGCAGGTGTTCTTCGCGCAGCAGGCGCAGCACCAGCAGCAGCATCACGCCGCAGGCCACGGCCAGGTTGCGCCAGCTGCTGTTGGCCAGGGCATAGCCGGTAAAGCCCAGCAGATAGCTGGCATACAGCGGGTGACGCACCAGGCGGTACATGCCGCCGGTCTTGATGCTGCGGCGCGCCGCCACCAGGCCGAAGCTGCGGTTCAGCGACAGCAGGCCGGCAATCTGCAGCAGGCAGCCGGCAACCACCAGCAGCCGCGCCTGCGGCAGCAGGCCCCATTCCGTCGGCGCGAACAGGAACACGCCAAAAGTGCCGCCCATGCCGGCCAGCCAGTCGCCGGCATGGCTGGAAACGGCCACCGGCGTGGTGCGCAGCAGGAACAGCAGGGCGCCCAGGCTTTCGGCGGCCACGAACACCAGGTAGGTCCAGTCGGCGCTGCGTTGCCAGGCGCTGATGTGGCCCAGCGCAAACACGCTCCACAGGCTGGCCAGCAGCAGGCTGGCGGCCAGGTTGGCGGGCCGCGAGGTGAGCAGGGAAGGGGAAGCTGGTTGCATGGCGGGGCTCCGGTTAGAAGTGCAGGCGGATCATCAACAGGTTGAGCACGGCGCCGGCCGCAATGGCAATGGCGTACGGCAGCTTGCCGGTGGGCGCGGGCGGCGCGATCAGGCGCGCCTCGCTGCCGGCAAAGGCGCGCAGGCAGGAATTCCAGGTCATCACGCGCAGGTTGGCGAGCACCTGGCGCAGCGTGCCCTGCCACAGTGCGGCGCCAATGGCCAGCACGCCGCCGGCCAGCATGGCGGCCAGCGCGGCGCGGATGATTTCCTGCGGGCCGAGGAAGATGCCGGCCATGGCCAGCAGCTTGACGTCGCCGGCGCCCATCACCCCCAGCACATACATGGGCAGCAGCAGCAGCAGGCCGATGCCGGCGCCGGCCAGCGCCGTGCCCAGGCCCAGGCTGCCGAAGGCATCACTGAACAGGCCGGCGCCGGCGGGCAGCAGGGCCTGCAGCGCGGCGCCGGCCAGCAGGCCGGCCAGCACCACCTGGTTCGGGATGCGGCGCGTCTGCACGTCGCTGCGCACGGCCAGGGCCAGCAGCAGCAGGTAGAGGGCGGCCGGGGCCAGCCAGCGTGGATCGGCGTTCATGCGGCCTCCTGCGGCAGTGGCGCGGACGGCGCGGCGGCGTCCAGGCGGCGGGTGAGGCGGCCGGCCAGGCGCCAGATCAGCACGGCGCCGGCAGCGCCCACATAGCCGTCCAGCGCGTAGTGCCAGCCCAGGTGGACCGAGCCGAGCATGACCAGCAGGGCGAACACGGCGGCGGCAATGCCGGCCATGCGGTGCAGGCGCCGGGCCAGCAGGGCCAGCAGCACGCTGGAGGCGACGTGCATGCTGGGCATGGCGGAGATGCCGAGTGCGCTGCTGCCGAAGCGCTGGTGGTAATTGGTCCACAGCATCTGCTGCACCTCCAGCGCCCAGACCGGGTAGTGCCGGCCGGCTTCCTGCAGATAGGCCATCAGCGGCGCGTAAGGATCGGCGCCCGGCACGATGCGCCCGTAATAGCAGGGGCCGGCGGAGGAGCCGAGCACGGCCAGCAGATTGCCGAGCACTATCCAGCTGAGCACAAAACTCAGCAGGAATTGCATGCGCAGCTGCGGCCGGCTGCTGGAGAAGGCCATCAGGTACAAGGCGCCCAGCACCAGGAAGTACCACAGGTGATAGACGATGTTGAGGGCCGACGTCAGCAGTGGGGCGCCAAGCAGCGGCTGCAGCCAGGCCCACGGCGCGGTGCCGCCGTGCAGGGCCAGGTCGAGCGCATGCCATTGCGCATCCAGCGCGTAGGGATGCAGCACCGGGACCGCCGCCTTGAGGGTCGAGAAGCTGTAGATGAAGACGGGCATGCACAGCAGCACGGGCAGGGCCTGGGCGGCGCGGCGCAGCGTGGCGCGGCTGAAGATGAAGGCGCCCAGGTGGGCCAGCAGGCGTTGCGGGCGCAGGCAGATCATCACGTACAGGGCATAGCCGCACAGCATGAAAAGCGGGCCGATCAGCAGTGCGGTGCCGAGGGCGGAAGTGAGGCCGGTGCTGTCGGCCAGCGCCGGATGGCGCAGCGTCAGCGCGGCGGCCAGGGCGGCATGCAGCAGGACCACGCCCAGCAGCGGCTGGTGCTGGCGGAAGGCCAGGGCCAGTTCGGCGCGGTTGATGACGCTGCCGGGACGGGCAGGCGCAAGCGGCAGGGGGCGCGTGGCGGGAAGCATGGTGGCCTCGTGGGTGTGGGTGGATGGCCCGCCGCCGCGGCTGCGGCGGCGGGCCGCTGCCATCAGCCAGCTGCGGTGTTGGCGCCGCTCAGCTTGTCGCGCACCTTGGTGAACAGCAAGTTCAGCTGGGTGCCGACGCTGGTGACCATGGCAATGATGATGACCGCGATCAGGGCGGCGATCAGGCCGTATTCGATGGCGGTGACGCCGTCCTCGTCGCGGATGAATTTCTTAATGGCTTGCATGATGTTTCCTTTCTTTGCACACGGTTGGGCTGCGAAATGCATCAAAGTTTTCCCAGTGCCAGAAGCACGATGATGCCGACGACAACAGTCAGTGAGGCTACAAGTACGGTTTCATAAAAGCTGGCGCCTTCTTCGTCCACCAGGAAGTTGCGGGCTTCGGTCAGGGGCTGCGGGCTGCTATGCATGCTGTACTCCGGACATGGTTGTGTTGGCCTTGCCTGGTCTAGTCTCAGCCGACATGTCTGCCGTGCTGATGAGTTCACTTTAGTAAGCGGGACGTGCACGCACATCGGACAAGCGTCCTTTTAGCGCGTGACAATGTGCGTATTTTTCGGGGTGAGAATTCGTGACATTTGTCACGAGATAATATAAGTTACACTGAAGTAACTATTGCAGTTCGCTCTGGTCGAGGCGGTGGCGGGTGGCGAAGACGTACAGGTCAAGCCGGTTGGAGACGCCCAGCTTGTGATAGATGGCGGTCAGGTGGTTGCGCAGCGTGTGTTCCGAGATGAACAGCTGCTCGGCCAGCGCCTTGTTGACGGCCCCGCCGCCATTGGCGATCAGGCTGCAGATACGGCGCTCCTTGGCCGTCAGCTGGGCGATCTTTTCCAGTTCCGGGTCCTGGCGCCGGGTGGCGCGCGGATTGCGCATGGCGTCGAACACGCGGCTGAGGGCGGCGCTGTCCAGCCACAGCTCGCCGCCGTGCACTTTCTCGACGGCCTTGATCACCGTTTCCGGCGGCTCGTCCTTGCTGACCACGCCGCGCGCGCCCAGCAGCACGGCGCGGTCCAGCAGCTCCCGTTCGCGCGTGCCGGTCAGCACCAGGATGCGCGCTTCGGGCGTGGCGGCCAGCAGGGAGGGAATGATGTCGAGCGAGCAGGTGCCGCCCAGGTCGAGGTCGAGCAGGATCACGTCCGGCAGCACCTGCCGCGCCAGGTCGAGCGCGCCGGCGCAGTCGCGCGCCGTGCCGACCACGATCATGTGCGCGGCTTCGGTGTCGATCAGCTTGCTCAGGCCCCACAGCAGGGTCTTGTGGTCGTCCACCAGCATGATGCGTGTGCGCTTGTCTTGCTGCATACAAGTCTCCTACACCGGAATGACGATCTGGACCGCGGTATTGTTGTGGCGGCCGCGCTGCACGCGCGCTTCGCCGCCGAGGGCGGCGGCGCGCTCGGCAATGGAGTTCGGAATAAAGTCTAGCACCGGATGGCCGTTGCATTCGTTCTCGATGCGCACATTCAGCTTGCCGGCCGCCACGCCGAGTTCGATGAAGCCCTGGCGCGCCGTGGTGTGCTTGCAGATATTGCTCATGCCCTCGTTGACGATCTGGAACACTTCGGCCGCCAGGCGGTCGCTCATGTGCAAGTCGCCCTGGGTATCGACCGCGATATGCACGTCGTAGAACTGGCGCACCTGGGATGCCTGGCGGCGCAGCGCGATCAGCAGTTCCGGCTCCTTCATTTCCAGGCCGCCGCGCAGGCTCCTGGCGTAGTTGCGCAGGTCGCGGATCACTTGCTGGGTCATGTCGAGCAGGTTGTCCAGCTCGCCGTTCAGCGGGTTGTCCGGCGCCGCCTTCTTGCGGATGGCCGAGACGCCGTGGCGCAGGCCGATATACGGCTGGATCGTGGTGTCGTGCAAGTCTCGCGCGATGCGCTCGCGTTCGCGCAGCACCGCTTCCGAGGCCATGCGGTCGAGCAGCTCGATGTTTTCGATGACGGGGAAGGCCTGGCCGGCGATCTGGTGCAGGAACAGGGCGTCGGCGCGGCTGAACTGCTCCCCTTGCGAGACCACGTACAGGCGGCCGCTGCCGCGCCGCAGCGGAACCGGCACGGCCAGCAGGGAGGCCGCGTCCAGCAGGTCGGCCAGGGCCGCGCCGGCGGCGGCGTCGCAGCGCTGCCAGCCGTTGTCGTGGCTGCCGTCCGGCGGCACGGCGCGGCGCGCCAGCAGGCGCAGGCGGCGCCACGGCCAGAGCCGGCGAAGCAGGACGATCTGCTCCGGATCGCCCACCAGCAGCGGCTGCGCCGCCTCGCCGCTCAGGGTGCGCGCCTGCAGCGGCCGCCCGGCCGCATCGGCGCTGGCGGTGCGCAGCGTCCAGTGGTCGGCGCCGTTGTCGCGCGTGAGCAGGATGCAGCTGTGGGCCTGGTAGAACTGGCGCGTCTGCTCCAGCACGCTGGCGATGGTGCGGTCCACGCCAAAGCGCGGGTTGGAGAGCTGGCTGACGGCATGCATCAGGCCCATGCGGCGGCGCTGTCCCATGGTCAGGCCGCCCCAGTGCGCAATCATATAGCCCAGGGCCAGCAGGAAGGTGGCGCGCAGCATCACGCGCGCCAGTTCGATTTCCGTATGCACGCTGAGGCCGGTCAGCGCCACCGCGGCCGAGGACAGCAGGGTGATGCGCGCGCCTTCCTCGAAACCGTGGTCGAAGGCGGCGCTCAGGATGGCAAAGTAGAACAGCAGGTGGAAGGCGCTGCCGTGGGCGCCGGTAAACCAGACCATGAGGCTGAACCAGGCCACGTCCAGCCAGCACACCAGCTTGCCGCGCAGCGGTGCGTGGCGGCCGGTGACCAGCAGGATCAGGCTGTGCAGCACATAGGCGCCCAGCACGGCCAGCGACGCGGTGCTGCGCTGGCCGGCCGCCTGCGGGTCGATGGACAGCGTCAGCAGGCAGGCGATGGCCAGCACCAGGCGCATCCACCTGACCATCGACGCAGCGGAAGTATCCTTATGATTATCCAAATTCTCACTCCGGGACGCTGAGAGCCAGTGTAAATGCGCTGTTGACTGAATGTCTATGCAACTTGCTAGCTGCGGTTGTTTTTTTGTAACGCCCTTGAAAAGGGGAAAGCCGGCCCCAGATGGCGTCAGTCTGCCGGGAACACTGGCTTTTTGATCAGACTTTAGATAAGACTATGGAGTAAAGATGGCCGACAACAAAGAAACCCTGGGCTTCCAGGCCGAAGTCAAGCAGCTGCTGCAACTGATGATCCACTCCCTGTATTCGAACAAGGAGATCTTCCTGCGCGAGCTGATTTCGAACGCTTCCGACGCGGCGGACAAGCTGCGCTTCGAAGCCATCAACAACGATGCGCTGTACGGCAACGACCACGAACTGAAGATCAAGGTCAGCTTCGACAAGGCGGCGCGCACCATCACGATTTCCGACAACGGTATCGGCATGAGCCGCGACGAGGCCATCGCCCACCTGGGCACGATCGCCAAATCGGGCACCAAGGAATTCTTCGGCCGCCTGTCCGGCGACCAGCAGAAGGACGCCGCCCTGATCGGCCAGTTCGGCGTGGGCTTCTACTCCGGCTTCATCGTGGCCGACAGGATCATCGTGGAATCGCGCCGCGCCGGCCTGGCGGGCAGCGACGGCGTGCGCTGGGAATCGGGCGGCGAGGGCGACTACACGGTGGAGCAGATCGACAAGCCGAACCGCGGCACTGACATCATCCTGCACCTGCGCGAAGGCGAGGACGAGCTGCTGTCGGCCTGGCAGCTGAAGAACATCATCCGCAAATACTCCGACCACATCTCGCTGCCGATCCAGATGCAGAAGGAAGAGTGGGACGAGGAGAAGAAGGAAACCGTCCTGAAGGACGAGCTGGAAACCATCAACCAGGCCAGCGCCCTGTGGGCGCGCAGCAGGAACGAGATCACGCCGGAGCAGTACGACGAGTTCTACAAGCACGTGTCGCACGATTTCGCAGCGCCGCTGACGCATACCCATAACCGGGTGGAAGGCCGCAGCGAATACACCCAGCTGCTGTACATTCCGGCCAAGGCGCCGTTCGACCTGTGGGACCGCAACAAGCGCGGCGGCATCAAGCTGTACGTCAAGCGCGTGTTCATCATGGACGATGCCGAGCAGCTGATGCCGACCTATCTGCGCTTCGTGAAAGGCGTGATCGATTCGGCCGACCTGCCGCTGAACGTGTCGCGTGAAATCCTGCAGGAGTCGCGCGACGTGAAAGCCATCCGCGAAGGCTCGACCAAGCGCGTGATCGGCATGCTGGAAGAACTGGCCAACGCCGAGGAGCAGGACAAGAAGGACAAGTACCAGACCTTCTGGAACGAATTCGGCCAGGTGCTGAAGGAAGGCGTGGGCGAGGACTTCGCCAACAAGGAGCGTCTGGCCAAGCTGCTGCGCTTTGCCTCGACCCATGGCGACAGCGCCGACCAGACGGTGTCGCTGGAAGACTATATCGGCCGCATGAAGGAAGGCCAGGACAAGATCTACTACGTGACCGCCGACAGCTACATCGCCGCGAAGAACTCGCCGCACCTGGAAATCTTCCGCAAGAAAGGCGTGGAAGTGATCCTGATGACTGACCGCGTGGACGAGTGGATGATGTCCTTCCTGAACGACTTCGAAGGCAAGGAACTGGTGTCGGTCGCCAAGGGCGGCCTGGACCTGGGCCAGATGGAAGACGAGGCCGAGAAGAAGCAGCACGAGGAAACCGAGAGCGAGTACAAGGACCTGGTGGCGAACATGAAGCAAGCGCTGGGCGAGAAAGCCAAGGACGTGCGCGTGACCTTCCGCCTGACCGACTCGCCGGCCTGCCTGGTGGCGGATGAGCACGAACTGTCCGGCAACCTGCTGCGCATGCTGAAGGCGGCGGGCCAGAATGCGCCGGAGTCCAAGCCCATCCTGGAAATCAATCCGAACCACCCGCTGGTGACGCGCCTGAAATACGAAGACGCGGCCGGCGTCAAGTTCAAGGACTGGTCGCATATCCTGTTCGACCAGGCCATGCTGGCCGAAGGCGGCGCGCTGGCCGATCCGGCCAGCTTCGTGAAGCGCCTGAACGAGATGCTGCTGTCGAAGTAAGCGCAAGGCTGCAGGCAAGCCCCCGCAAGGGGGCTTTTTTTATGGTTCATCGCGGATTGGCGGAATGACGCCTTACCGCACGGCGCTGGCCTCGGAGTCCTTTTCCGCTGGCCTTTGACCAGGCTGGCTTCGCTGCATCGCGGGCTGATGGTTCGAACGCTGAAGTGTCGGACCAGAAATGCCCGGTGAATTTGCCCAGGCCCAGCACGCCGGGGGGGGGCACACGGATGGGGGAGTAGAGAGTTCGCATGATGGGGTCTCTAAAATGCGTTTTTTCCAAACGCTGCTATCGCCCTCTAAGGCTTACTAAACGGGACAGCGCTTACTAAAAGTGCCGCTACGAACCACGCATACTGGAAATTCTGGCGGCTACTATTTTTGGGACGGCGCGAGTGCGTTTTAGTCCCTGAGTCGTGTCGATTCGGACGAATTAGTTTTAGTAAGCGTGAAATAGCAGCGCTGAGCAGGTTTTAGTAAAAATGGAAAATACAGACCCCATCATCGCGACAGCGATCCACTTCCCCCAGGAGTTACTGCCGGCGAGCGTTTTTATATTTTTCGTATTGGGTTAGATTGTGTGAGTATTGCCGCCTTGATAAGGCGGCATAATCGTCTCAAGGCATCGCGCAGCGAGGACTTGCATGACGGTAGACGGCACTCCATCCCGTATCCTGATCGTGGACGACCAGGCTGCCCATATGGCGGCCTTGTGCGACATACTGCGCCAATACCGTTATGACACCGCGGGCTTCGCATCCGGCGAAGCGGCGCTGGGCCGCCTGCGCCAGGAACGCTTCGACGTCCTGCTGGCGGACCTGAACATGCCCGGCATCGACGGCATCGCGCTGGTGGAGGAAGCGCGCAGCATCGATCCCGACCTGGCCTGCATCATCATGACGGGCGAGGGCAGCATTGCCACCGCAGTTCGCGCCATGCAAAGCGGCGCGCTGGACTACATCGTCAAACCCTTCAAGCCCTCCACGCTGCTGCCGACACTGGCGCGGGCGCAGGCCACGCGCGCGCTGCGCCAGCAGAATATGGCGCTGGAACACGAGCTGCGGCGCAAGGTGGCCGAACTGGCGTCCGCCAACCTGGAACTGGAACAGGCGCGCGCCGTGGCGGAAACGGCAAATACGGAAAAGTCGCAGTTCCTGTCGAATATGAGCCACGAACTGCGCACGCCGCTGAACGGCATCCTCGGCTTCGCCCAGATCCTGGCGTCCGGATCGCTGCCCGCCACGCAGGAGGAAAAGCGCAAGTTCGCCGGCCACATCGTCCAGTCGGGCAAGCACCTGCTGCAGCTGATCAACGAGATCCTCGACCTGGCCAAGGTCGAAGCGGGCAAGATCCTGCTGGCGATGGAAAACCTGGCGCTGGACGGCGTGCTGCAGGAGTGCCGCGTGATGGTCACGCCGCTGGCCGAGAGCCGCGGCATCGCGCTCGACTTCCGCTGCAGCGGCGACTGGCGCGTCTTTGCCGACAGGACGCGCCTGATGCAGGTGCTGATCAATCTGCTCTCCAACGCCATCAAGTACAACCGCGAAAACGGCAGGGTGGTGCTGGCATGCCGCCGCGTGGCGGGGCAGCGGGTGCGCGTGTCGGTGCAGGATACAGGGCCGGGCCTGGACGGAGCACAGCTGCAGGCCATCTTCCAGCCCTTCAACCGTCTCGGGCGCGAGAGCGGCGCCGAAGAGGGCACGGGGCTGGGCCTGACCCTCAGCAAGCGCGTGGTGGAAGCGATGCAGGGCGCCATCGGCGTCGATAGCACGCCGGGGCAGGGCAGCACCTTCTGGATCGAGCTGGGGCTGCACGCGAACGCCGTCACCGAGGTGGAGCATGCGTAGCCGCACGGCGCTGGCCGGCCTGCTGATTGCCTTCCTGCTGGGGGCGGGCTTTGTCGCCAGCCAGCGCCACGCGCCGAAGGCGGCCGCGCCGGAACGGGTGGTGATCGCGGCAACCACGGAATACGTCGGCGCCTGCGCCATCGTGGCGGCACAGCGCCAGGGCTACTTCAGCGCCGAGCACCTGGCGGCGGTGATCCAGCCGCATTCCACCGGCAAGGCGGCCTTGCAGTCGATGCTGCAGGGGCGCGCCGACATGGCCACGGCAGCCGACATTCCGCTGATGTTTGCCGCGCTGTCCGGCAGCCCGGTGCGGGTGGTGGCCACGCTGTTCCGCAGCCAGAAGGATCACGGCATCGTGGGCCGGCGCGACCGCGGCATCGATGGCCCGGCCAGCCTGAAGGGCAAGCGCATCGGCTATACCGCGGGCACCTCCGGCCACTTTGCGCTGGATGTGTTCCTCAACTGGCAGCGCCAGGGCATCGGCGACGTCACCCTCGCCAATTACCCGCCAGAGCAGCTGGACGACGCGCTGATCAGGGGCGAGGTGGATGCGGTGGTGAGCTGGGAGCCCTTCCTCAGCGAGAGCCGCGGCAGGCTGGGCGAGAATGCGGTCTCCTTCTCCAGCGAGGAAATGTACGAGAGCATCTTCAACCTGGCCGGCATGCAGCAGTATGTGCTGTCGCGGCCGGAGACCATGCGCCGCATGCTGCGCGCCCTGGTGCAGGGCAGCCGCTATTGCCGCGAGAATCCGGAAGCCATGCAGCCGCTGCTGGCGGCAACGGAGAAGATGAGCCGCCAGGCCGTGCTGGCCAACTGGCCGTCCTACCGCTTCGAGGTGAGCCTGGACCAGGGGCTGCTGCTGGCGCTGGAAGATCGCGCGCGCTGGGCGATCCGCAATCGCCTTGGCACGGGCGCGCAAATGCCGAACTTCCTCGACTACGTGTACCTGGATGCGCTGGCCTCGGTGCAGCCATCGGCCGTGACCATCATTCATTGACTGAAAGGGCACCGTGAGGATCATCACCCGCCTGAAGCTGGCCCAGTACCTGTGCCTTGCGGTGGCCGCCGTGCTGGCCGTGCTGCTGCTGGTCACCAACGCCCGCATGCGCGGCGAGCTGGCGCGCAACGAGCGTGCGGGCGAGATCCAGCGCGCCGTGGTGGCGCTGCGCTATCTGTCGATGGAATACACGCTGGGGCACGGCGCGCGGGCGCGCGGCCAGTGGCTGCTGCGCAAGGACTCGCTGGCGGCCCTGCTGGCGGACGACGAGGCCTTCCGCGACGGGCCGGAAGCGGCCGTGTACGGCGAACTGCGGCGCCAGCTGCCGGATCTGCACAAATACTTTACCGGCCTGCTGCAGATCCAGCAGGAGCTGCGCGCCGCACCGCAGCAGGAAGAGGCCCTGAAACAGCTGGAAGCGCGCCTGTATGGACTGATCATGAACAAGGCGCAGGCCATGAGCCGCGATGCGGAGGAGCTGTCCCGCCGCAGCCGCGAAGGGGTGCGCGCGTCGCAGTTCCGCGCCAATGCGGCGGCCGGCGCCCTGTGCCTGCTGCTCACGCTGGCCGTGCTGGGCGCGCTGTACATGACCATGCGCAGCGTGGTGCGGCCGCTGGAACGGCTGCGCCATGGCACGGAACTGGTCGGCGCCGGCAAGATGGATTTCGCGCTGGGCATGGACGCTGCGGACGAAGTGGGCGAGCTGGCGCGCGCCTTCGACAGCATGACGCGCAGGCTGCGCGATACCACCGTCTCGCGCGATGAGCTGGGGCGCGCCAACCAGAAGCTGCAGGATGAAATCGCGGTGCGCAAGGAGGCGGAGCTGAAGGTGCAGTCGCAGCTGGCGCGCATGTCCCTGCTGCACCAGATCACGCGCTCGATCGGCGACCGGCAGGATTTGCGCAGCATCTTCCAGGTGGTGGTGCGCAGCCTGGAAGACCAGCTGCCGGTGGACTTCGGCTGCGTTTGCCTCCAGCGCGACAATCAGCTGGTGGTCAGCAGCACCGGTCTGGCCAGCGCAGCACTGTCGGCGCAACTGGGCATGGCCGAACGGGCGCATATCCCGATCGACGAGAACGGACTGTCGCGCTGCCTGCGCGGGCAGCTGGTGTATGAGCCGGACATCGGCGAAGCGGCCTTCCCGCTGCCGCAGCGCCTGGCGCGTGGCGGGCTGGGGGCGATGGTGCTGGCGCCGCTGCTGGCGGAAAGCACGGTGTTTGGCGTGCTGATCGTGGCGCGCTGCGCGCCCGACAGCTTCAGCAGCGGCGAGTGCGAGTTCCTGCGCCAGCTGAGCGAACACGTGGCGCTGGCGGCCAACCAGGCGCGCCTGTATGCGGACCTGCAGCGCGCCTACAACGAGCTGCACGAAACCCAGCAATCGGCAGCCAAGCAGGAACGCCTGCGCGCACTGGGCCAGATGGCGAGCGGCATCGCGCACGACATCAACAACGCCATCTCGCCCGTGGCGCTGTACGCGGAAGCGCTGCTGGAAATGGAGAGCGGCCTGAGCGAGGAGGGGCGCAACAGCCTGCGCGTGATCGCGCGCGCCATCGACGACGTGGCGGCCACCGTGGCGCGCATGCGCGAACTGTACCGCCAGCGCGAGCCGGAGCCGCCCGGCCCGGTCGATCTGAACAGGCTGATCCCGCAGGTTGCCGACCTGACCCGCGCGCGCTGGAGCGATATGCCGCAGCAGCGCGGCGTGGTGATCGCGCTGCGCCAGGAGCTGGCGCCCAAGCTGCCGCCCCTGCTCGGTTCGGAGGGCGAGATCCGCGAGGCGCTGACCAACCTGATCTTCAACGCCGTCGATGCCATGCCGGACGGCGGCCAGCTGAGCGTGCGCTCCATGCACCGCGACGGCCACGTGGTGCTGGAAGTGGCCGACAGCGGCGTGGGCATGGACCAGGCGACGCTGAAGCGCTGCACCGATCCCTTCTTCACCACCAAGGGTGAACGCGGCACCGGCCTGGGACTGGCCACCGTGCATGGCATGGTGGAGCGCCACAGCGGCCTGTTTGCCATCGACTCGAAGACCGGGCAGGGCACCACGGTGCGCATCAGCTTCCCGGTTGCCGACGCGCCGGCGGAGATGGCGGCGCAGGCGCCGGCCGCGCCGCCGCCGCGCATGCGGCTGCTGATCGTGGACGATGATCCGACCGTGCTGGCCTCGCTGCGCGCCATCCTGCTGCGCGACGGCCACGAAGTCATTGCGGCGGACGGCGGCCAGGCCGGCATCGATGCTTTCAAGTCCTCGCTGGAAAGCGGCCAGCCCTTCGGCGCCGTGTTTACCGATCTGGGCATGCCCTATGTGGACGGGCGCCGCGTGGCGGAAACCATCAAGACCCTGGCGCCGGCCATGCCCATCATCCTGCTCACGGGCTGGGGCCAGCGCCTGATCCCCGATAGCGGGGAATTGCCGGTTAACGTAAACTATGTGTTAAGCAAGCCACCCCGGCTGCGCGAATTGCGTGAGGTATTATCCAGGGTGGCGCAAACGGCCACCCTGGAAACGAGCAAATAACGAGCAAATACGCGCAAATGAGCCAGCCGGACGCAGAAATATTCGCCGCTCACCGCAAGCGGCTGTTCTCCATCGCCTACCGCATGCTGGGCGTGCGGGCCGATGCCGAGGACCTGGTGCAGGATGCCTGGCTGCGCTGGCAGTCGGCCGACCGCAGCGGCGTGATGTCGGCCGAGGCCTGGCTGGTCACCATGACCACCCGCCTTGCCATCGACCGCCTGCGCGCCGCCAAGGCGGAGCGCGAAGCCTATTCCGGCTTCTGGCTGCCGGAACCGATCATCGAGGTGGACCATCACACGCCGGAAGCGCAGGCCGAGATGGCCAGCGACCTGTCGATGGCCTTCATGTGGGTGCTGGAGCGCCTGTCGCCCGAGGAGCGCGCGGCCTTCCTGATGCGCCAGGTGTTCGACTACGACTATTCGGAAGTGGCGGAACTGCTGGGCAAGAGCGAGGCGGCGACGCGGCAGATGGTGAGCCGGGCCAGCGAACGGGTGCAGCAGGAAAAAGTGCGCTTCGAAGTCAAGGGCGAGGCGCACCGCCAGCTATTGCAGCGCTTTGTCGCGGCTGCCCACAGCGGCAAGCAGGACGACATCCGCGCCTTTATCGCGGACGAGATGGAATTCGTCGGCGACGGCGGCGGCAAGGTGCCGTCCTTCCCCCACATTGTGCGCGACCCGGACTTCATCGCGGAGCTGTACAGCAAATTCTCGCAATCGGGCAAGACCCGCTACGAGATTGCCATGCTCAACGGACAACCCGGCCTGCTGCGCTTTATCGGGCCCAAGCTGGAGTCCGTCCAATGGCTGGAGTCGGACGGCGAGCGCATCACCGGTTTCTACGTGATACGCAATCCGGACAAGCTGGCTAAGATCTGGCCTTAGTCCGGCGGCGTCCCAGCGCCACGACGGCCGGGATGCCCAGCAGCAGCATGCCTGCCATGCCCGGTTCCGGCACCGGGGCGGGCGCGGCCAGGAAGCCGCGGATTTCACCGGCGGGATACAGCGCAGTGTGGATGTTGAAGTAGGAGCTGCCGCTGTTCAAGCCGGTCAGCAGCGCGGCTTCGGCGCCGGCCGTGGTGCCGCCATTGGCGGTGATAAAGGCAGCGTTCCAGAAGGATGCCTGCGAAGTATCGAAGGTGTGGAAGTAGGTGTCGGAGGTATCCGGCGGGAAGCCGTCGAAGGTCGGCGTCATGGTGGCCACGCCGGCGGTGCCGCTGCCGGGATCCAGGGTGCAGCAATGGATGTGGGCGGCGGTAGCGTCGGCGCTCAGTCCGGCAAAGATGCTTTGGATCTGCAAGCTGTGGGCATCGATGTCGTAGGTCACAAAGACCGCGCCAAATGCGGACGAGTCATTGGGAGTGGCTTCAGCGGCGCCGGTCAGCGGCGCGCTGTAGGTGACGGGATCGGCCAGGGCCGCTCCGCAGGCAGCGCTCAGGGCCAGCACGGCCAACCCTTTCGCAAAGACATGTTTCATCACAGGCTCCTTTCAGGAAAAGAGGCTGCCCATTGTCCCGCCGCACGGCCGCGGCCGTGCGCACGATACGGCCAGGAAGTTAGGATTGCGTGCGAGAACAGAGGTCCAGCAGCAACTGTTCGCCTTCCGGCCATGCGCCGTAACCGGCGTCGCCGTTGATGTGGCCGGCCGGGCCGATCAGGTGCAGCGTGCTGCCCCATGCCTGCGCGAAGCGGCGCGCGCGCTCCTCGCTGACATAGATATCGTCGCTGCTGGCCACCAGCACGCTGGGGAAGGGCAGGGGCTGCAGCGGCATCGGCTGGAAGCCGGTGGTGCAATCCGGATAGGACGGCGCATCCACGTCGCTGGGCGCGACCAGGAAGGCGCCGGCGATGCGGTGCCTGCTGCCGGATTGCGCCCACCATGCCACCAGCGTGCAGGACAGGCTGTGCGCCGCCAGCACCGGCGCTGCGCTGCAGGCGCCGATGGCCGCATCGAGTTCGCGCACCCATTCCTCGCGCTGCGGGGTCGCGAAGTCGCGGTGCGCCACGCGCTGCCAGCCATGCTTGCGTTCCCAGTGGGTCTGCCAGTGCTGCGGGCCGGAATTCCACAGGCCGGAGAGGGTGAGGACAGTTGTCATCGAGTCGCCTTACCTGACGTTCTTGAGGAGGAAGGAAGCCTGGCCGCAGCTTTTCTGCGAGCGTTTGATTTCGTCCGGCGCGCAGCTGCGCGAGGCGCCATCCTTGCCGTAGCAGATGTGGGCTTCGCGCAGGAAGCGTCCGCCGCCGCTGCAGAACGGCAGCACGGAATCCCTGGCCAGCCAGGGATTGGCTTGCTTGAAGGACTGCTCGAATTCGCCCGGCGTGACGCGCACCGGCTGCTGCGGACGCTGGAAGCCGGCCGGAATCTTCAGGCCGTCCTTCAGCCTGGCGGAGAGCGACAGATAGCCTTCCGGCGACAGGCCGGAGCAGGTGCCGTGCTTCTGCCATTCGTGGCCGATCAGCTTGGGCGAGGGATACATGTCCGCATAGCGCTCGCGCAGCTTGTCGGGCAGCTTTTCGCGCGAGCAGGAATCGGGATAGCCTTGCTCGAACTGCGGCCACAGGCCGTGCAGCACGAAGCCGAGCTGGCGTCCGCTGGCGCACTGCACCGGGTCCTCGCGGCTGGCGCAGTATTCCGGCGACCAGCTGAGTGACAGCGCGTAGTAGTCGAACACGCCCGCTGCGTCGCCGCCGCCGCGCCGGTCCCTGGCCTGCCCGGGCGCTGCCAGCAGGGCGGCGGCCAGCAGGGCGGCGGCAAAGGGAATGGCGACGCAGCGGGCGGTGTGGATGGTCACAGGGCGGTCCTCAGGGCGAACAGTTCGGGGAAGAGTACCACGTCCAGCATCTTGCGCAGATAGCTGACGCCCGCCGTGCCGCCGGTGCCGGTCTTGAAGCCGATGATGCGCTCCACCGTGGTCACGTGGCGGAAGCGCCAGAAGCGGAAGGCCGTCTCCAGATCGACCAGCTTTTCGGCCAGCTCGTACAGGGCCCAGTAGCGGGTGGTGTCGCGGTACACCTCGGTCCACGCGTGCTGCACCGATTCGTTGGCGACGGTCGGCCTGGTCCAGTCGCCGTCCAGGCGCGCCGCGTCGATGTGCAGGCCGTTGCGCGCCAGCAGGCGGATCGCTTCGTCGTACAGCGAGGGCGCCTTGAGCGATTTTTCCAGCACGCCATGGGTCGGCGTGTGCTCGTGCACCGACAGCATGTTGGCGTTCTTGTTGCCGAGGATGAATTCGATCTCGCGGTACTGGTGCGACTGGAAGCCGGACGAGGCGCCGAGGTAGGGGCGGATCGCCGTGTATTCGGGCGGCGTCATGGTGGCCAGCACGTCCCAGGCGTGCACCAGCTGGTCCATGATGCGCGCCACGCGGGCCAGCATCTTGAACGCCGGCGGCAGGTCGTCGCTGCGGATATGTTGGCACACGGCGTGCAGCTCGTGCAGCATCAGCTTCATCCACAGTTCGCTGGTCTGGTGCTGCACGATGAACAGCAGCTCGTTGTGGTTGGGGGACAGCGGGTGCTGGGCGTTCAGGATATGCTCCAGGCCCAGGTAGTCGCCGTAGCTCATGGACTTGCTGAAGTCCATCTGGGCGCCATGCCATGCGGCGCCGGGTTTCTTTGGTTCGCTCATGATGTGTTCAGGTTACAGCGCCGCGCTCGGCGGCAATATCGTAGGCCTGGTCGTCCAGGATCTGCTTGAGGATGTCCACCGCGTCCCAGACGTCGGCAAAGCTGGTGTACAAAGGGGTGAAGCCGAAGCGCATGATGGCCGGCTCGCGGTAGTCGCCGATCACGCCGCGCGCGATCAGGGCGGCCATCACGGCATAGCCATGCGGATGCGTGAAGCTGGCCTGGCTGCCGCGTCGTGCATGCTCGCGCGGCGTGACCAGGCCCAGCGGGTGGCCGGCGCAGCGGCCTTCCACCAGTTCGATGAACAGGTCGGTCAGGGCCAGCGATTTGCGGCGGATGGCCTGCATATCCGTTTGCGCGAACACGTCCAGGCCGCATTCGACCATGGCCAGCGAGGTCACGGGCTGGGTGCCGCACAGGGCGCGGCCGATGCCGTCGGCCGGTGCGAAGGCGGGCGCCATGGCAAACGGGCTGGCATGGCCCCACCAGCCGCTCAGCGGATGGACGAAGCCCGGCTGGTGGCGCGCGGGAACCCAGATGAAGGCCGGTGCGCCGGGGCCGCCGTTCAGGTATTTATAGGTGCAGCCGACGGCGAAGTCGGCGCCGTCTTCATTCAGCTGCAGCGGCACGGCGCCGGCGCTGTGCGCCAGGTCCCACAGGACCAGCGCGCCATGCTGGTGGGCGAGGGCGCTGACGGCGGCCATGTCGTGCTGGTAGCCGGTGCGGTAGTTGACGTGGGTCAGCATCAGCACGGCGGTATCGGCGCCGAGGGCGCCCGGCAGCTCGTCCGGCGAATCGATCAGCCTGATGCTCCAGCCCTGGTCCAGCCAGCCGGCCAGGCCCTGCGCCATATATATATCAGTCGGGAAGTTACTGCGCTCGGTAACGATGGTGCGGCGGCCGCTGGGCTGCTGCAGGCGCACGGCGGCGGCCAGGGCCTTGAACAGGTTGATCGACGTGGTGTCCGTGACAACCACTTCGCCTGCTGCGGCGCCGACCAGGGGCGCCAGCTTGTCGCCCAGGCGCTTCGGCATCTCGAACCAGCCTGCCTTGTTCCAGCTGGTGATCAGGTCCTTGCCCCATTCCTGGGCGATCACCGCGGTGGCGCGGGCCAGTGCTGCCTTGGGCCGGGCGCCCAGCGAGTTGCCATCCAGATAAATCGTGCCGGCGGGGAGGTCGAACTGATCGCGCAGCGCGGCGAGAGGATCTGCGGCGTCGCGCGCCAGGCAGTCGGTACGGGTGATCATGATTTCCTTGAAGCCTGAAGAAAGTGAGAGTGTAGCAACTTTCGCCGAAGCCCCGGAGCGGGCCGAAAATCTTTTTCAAAAAATTTTAAAAATTTTTGCCCTGCCCCCTAAAGTTCCCCAAAACCCTGCCGTAACCCATCTTAGATAGCCGGTAAAAGGCTTGCTGTTCGGTAGTTTGGAGGGGCGGAAAATTTTTTAAAATTCTTCAAAAATTTTTCCTCAAAACCCTAAAGTTCTCCAAAACCCTGCCGATAACAGCTTGGATGTCGCAAAAAAGCATCGCTGCGATTGTCTGTTTTTACCTCAGGCTACTGGCTTCCTGGTGCGCCTGAGCACCTCGCAAACCCGCATGTTTTCAGGGGTTTCACCCTTATCGCCCGACGTTTGTCAGACAAAATCTGACAGGACGTCCCGTGTCTATTCGGACGCAAAATACAGAGTGCTACCTCTTTGCGCTTCTGGCCGACTCCCGCAGAATGTATCTCAACAGCAACGCAATTGCTTGCAAGAACGAACCAACAGGGAGAAGGAAATGACCGCAAACGATATGATGGCCGAGATCCGCGACGCAAACCTGAGCTACCTGATGCTGGCTCAGCAAATGATTCGCGCCGACAAAACCACCGCAATCTTCCGCCTCGGCATTTCCGCCGACATCGCCGAGCTGATCGAAGGCATGAGCAATGCCCAGATCCTGAAGCTGGCTGGCGGCAATATGATGCTGGCCCGCTTCCGCTTCGACGACAGCGCCATCCTTGGCATGCTGACCAACTACAACAAGGACCGTTCGCTGGCCCAGTCGCACGCCGCCATCCTGATGGCCGGCCAGGGCGTCGAAGAGATCGCCTGATTTAAGATTGCTTAATAATAGTCAGTTCCACAGTTTTCAGCCGCACGGGAGCGAAGCATGACCAAGAAAAGCGTAGTGAGCGAAGCACAAGAGATCCAGCTGGCCATCGAGCTGATCAACCTGGGCGCCCGCCTGCAACTGCTGGAGAACGAGGTATCGCTGTCGCGCGAACGCTTGCTGAAGCTGTACAAGGAGTTGAAGGGCATGTCGCCGCCGAAGGGCATGCTGCCGTTCTCGACCGACTGGTTCCTGACCTGGCAGCCGAACATCCACTCCTCGCTGTTCCTGAATATTCATAATTTCCTGGTCGAGCACGCGGGCGCCACCGGCATCCACGCCGTGATGAAGGCTTACCAGCTGTATCTGGAGCAGATGCCGCCGGAGCCGGGTGAGGAGCCGCTGCTGTCGCTGACGCGCGCCTGGACCCTGGTCCGCTTCGCCAACAACGCCATGCTGGAGCTGAAGCCGTGCAGGTGCTGCCAGGGCAAGTTCGTGGTCGATGCCATGGACCTGAACAATGACTACCGCTGCGGCCTGTGCCACATGCCTTCGCGCGCCGGCAAGACGCGCAAGGCCAGGGAAGCCGAGGCGGCTGCCGCTTGAGCTCGTGTCCGAATGTCGGATCTGACCCCAGGGTGCTGAGGTGAGGGGGCTGCGGGCGCCGGCGGTGCGGGCGCTGCTGGTGCAGCTGGTGGCGCTGCTGCCGACGGCGGCAATTGCTGCCGCCCTGGGCGCGCTTGGCGCCGAGCCGACCGTGCTGAGCGCCGCGGTCATCCAGGGCTTGATTGCCGCCGCCATTACCTGGAAAGTGGGGCTGGCCCGCTGGTGGCGCCCGATCCAGCTGTTCTTTCCCATTGCCGTGATTGCCGCCAGCGCGCTGCAGCTGCCGCCGTGGATCTTCCTGCTGCTGTTCCTGCTCCTGCTTGGCTGGTACTGGTCCACCTTCCGTACCCAGGTCCCTTACTATCCTTCGACCGAGCCGGTCTGGCGCGCGGTCGCGGAGCTGCTGCCGCGCGACCGCGATCTGCGCGTGATCGACATCGGCAGCGGCCTGGGCGGCATGGCCATGCACCTGGCCGCCGCCAGGCCGCTGGCCGAGGTGAGCGGCATCGAGCTGGCGCCCGTGCCGTGGCTGCTGTCCAGGGTGCGCGCCGCTATGCGCGGCAACCGCGCGCGCTTCCTGCGCGGCGATTATGAGAAACTCGATTTCGCCAGCTTCGACCTGGTGTTTGCCTACCTGTCGCCGGCCGCGATGCCGGCCCTGTGGGACAAGGCGCAGCGCGAGATGCGGGCTGGCGCTTTGCTAGTCAGTTACGAGTTTGAGATCCCGGCTGGCCAATCCGTCAAGACCATCCACGCCACAGAGGGCGGGCCGCTCTTATATTACCGGCAGTTTTAGGCGCGTTTTACTTGCCTGACGGGCTGTGTCACGTTATTGTAGTTCCGCTGTGGAATATTCTTGCTTTTAACGGACATTAAGGAGCCTTGACGCTTGTTAGTCATTATTGGTTACGTCGTTGTGATGGCCTCCGTTTTCGGGGGCTTTGCGCTGAGCGGGGGCCACCTCGCGGCGCTGTTCCAGCCGTTGGAACTCCTGATGATTGGCGGCGCCGCAGTCGGCGCTTTCTTCGTCGGCAATAACGGCAAGGCCATCAAGGCTACTCTGGCTGCTCTGCCCAAGCTGCTCAAGGGCTCGCGCTATACCAAGGACCTGTACATGGAGCTGATGTCGCTCCTGTTCGATGTGCTGTCCAAGGTGCGCAAGGAAGGCCTGATGTCGATCGAAGGCGATATCGACAAGCCGGAGGACAGCCCGCTGTTCAGCAAATATCCGACCGTGCTGGAAGACCACCATATCGTGGAATTCATGACCGACTACCTGCGTCTGATGGTGTCGGGGAATATGGATGCCTTCCAGATCGAGAACCTGATGGACAACGAGATCGAGACCCACCACCAGGAAGGCCATGTACCGGCCCATTGCATCGCCAAGCTGGGCGACGGCCTGCCGGCATTCGGTATCGTGGCGGCGGTGATGGGCGTGGTGCACACCATGGAATCGGTGGGCATTCCACCGTCCGAGCTGGGCATGCTGATCGCGCACGCGCTGGTCGGCACCTTCCTCGGTATTCTGCTGGCTTACGGTTTCGTCGGCCCGCTGGCCAGCCTGCTGGAACAGAAGCTGGAAGAAGAAACCAAGATGTACCAGTGCGTGAAGGTGACGCTGCTGGCCAGCCTGAATGGCTATGCGCCGGCGCTGGCGGTGGAGTTCGGCCGCAAGGTGCTGTACTCGACCGAACGTCCAAGCTTCAACGAGCTGGAAGAACATATCAAGAAATCGAAGTCGAAGTAATGACGAAGTAATGAAGACTACAGGATACCGCCATGGCTGAAGAGGGACTGCGGCCGATTATCGTCAAGCGCATCAAGAAGGGTGGCGGTGGCCACCATGGCGGTGCGTGGAAGATTGCGTATGCCGACTTCGTGACGGCAATGATGGCCTTCTTCCTGCTGATGTGGCTGCTCGGCTCGACCACCAAGGGCGACCTGAACGGCATCTCGGAATACTTCAAGACGCCGCTCAAAGTCGCCATGCAGGGCGGCTCGGGCAGCGGCGATTCTTCGTCCGTGATCCAGGGCGGCGGCACCGACCTGACGCGCAGCCAGGGCCAGGTGCGCGCCACCGACGAACCGGTGTCGAAGAAGAGCTATAACCTGTCCGCCGCCAAGGCGGCGCTGGAGCAGGAAGAGAAGGCGCGCCTGCAGTCGCTGCGCGAGCGCATCGAAATGACCATCAATACCAATGCCGAGCTGCAGAAGTTCAAGAACCAGCTGCTGCTGGACTTCACCAGCGAAGGCTTGCGCATCCAGATCGTGGACGAGAAGAACCGGCCCATGTTCCCCGCCGGGAAAGCCGAGCTGCAGCCGTATACCAAGGAAATCCTGGAAGCCATCGCGCCGGTGCTGAACGATGTGCCGAACAAGATCGGCCTGTCCGGCCACACCGATTCGACGCCGTATTTCAGCGAAGCGGGGTACAGTAACTGGGAGCTGTCCGCCGACCGCGCCAATGCCTCGCGCCGCGCCCTGCTGCTGGGCGGGCTGGCCGATACCAAGATCCTGCGCGTGGTGGGACTGGCCAGTGCCGCCAACCTGGACCGCCAGGATCCGTTCAATCCCATCAACCGCCGCATCAGCATTATCGTGATGAACAAGAAGACGGAAGAGAATGTGATGCGCGACAGCGGCAAGCTGGAAGTCGGTACCGATACCGAGGCCACCCGCGAAGCGGCGCGCGATGCGCTAAGCACTCCGGCCGCACAGCCGCCAGCCAAGAAATAAGCAGCACCCGACTGCCTGCACATCCTGAGACTGTCATGACTAGAAAAAAAATCCTGGGCTCCCATGTGAAGCGCCTGCTGTCCGGCGTGTCGGACCATGGTAAGCGCCACCTGACGGAAGTCGAGACCGATCTGCTGCAGACCAATCTGCTGCTGGAAGAGGCGATCGACAAGCTGACGCGCAATTTCATGGCCATTCATGACGCCGTGAATGCCCAGCAAACCACGATTGCGCTGCTGCTGGACGGCGGCAAGCCCACCCCCGAACAAACGGAAAAGCTGCAGGCGATGAACGAGCAGGTGAGCACCTATGTGAACGCCGCCATCACCAGCATGCAATTCCAGGACATGACCAGCCAACTGATCGACCGCACGCTGAAGCGCGTGACCGGCCTGCGCGAATTCCTCGGCACCCTCGGCACGCACAGCGCCGAAGTGACGCAGGAAAGCGGCAGCGAAGAGATCGTTGAGCTGCTGGGCAAAGTCAGCATGGCGCTGGCGATCCAGAGCCTGGAACTGCGCAGCGTACTGCGCAAGGCGGTCAGCCAGAAGCACCTCGAAAGCGGCGATATTGAGCTGTTTTGAAAATATACCTACCTAAGTGAGAACATAAGATGGCTAAAACAATTCTTGCAGTCGATGATTCCTCCTCGCTGCGCCAGATGGTGGCGTTCAGCCTGAAAGCCGCAGGCTATCAGGTGGTGGAGGCCGTCGATGGACAGGACGGCCTGGAAAAGGCCAAGCTGCAGACGGTCGATCTGGTGCTGACCGACCAGAACATGCCGCGCATGGACGGCCTGCAGCTGATCAAGCTGCTGCGCGAACAGCCGGCCTACGCCAAGGTGCCTATCCTGATGCTGACCACCGAGTCGTCCGATGAGATGAAAGCCAAGGGCCGCGCTGCCGGCGCCAACGGCTGGCTGGTCAAGCCTTTCGACCCGCAACGTCTGATTGAGGTAGTGAAAAAGGTCATCGGCTAAGGGGCTGCCATGTGTTCAGTATTTGATGGAGTCGCGCCATGACCATCGATATTAGCCAGTTCTACCAGGTCTTCTTCGACGAGGCCGAGGAGCTGCTGGCGGAAATGGAGCGGCTGCTGCTGGCGGTGGATGTCGAGGCGCCGAACGAAGAGGACCTGAATGCGATTTTCCGCACGGCCCACTCGGTGAAGGGTGGCGCGTCCACCTTTGGCGTGACCGATATGACGGAAGTCACCCACGTGCTGGAGACGCTGCTCGACCGCATCCGCAAAGGCGAAATGGCGCTGACGTCCACCCACGTGGACGCCTTCCTCGCCGCAAAGGATATCCTGAAGATGCAGCTGGACGGCCACCGCCACGGTTCGGCCGTGGACCAGGAGGCCGTGGGTGACGTGCGCATGATGCTGCAGGAGCTGGCGCAGGACGTGCACATCGCCGCCATGGCGCCGGTGGCGCCGGCGTTTACCGCCGCGCAGGAGGCGGCGCAGATCGATCATGCCGGCGGCCACCGCTACCGCCTCGAGCTGCCGAAGATGGTGCACCGCGAAGTGGAAGCGCTGGCGGCCGAACTGGGCCTGCTGGGCAAGGTGGAGCTGTCGCCGCTGGACGCCGAGCGCCACGCGATGGTGGTCACCACCCATGAAAGCCTGGACGACATCATCGCCATCTGCTCCTTCGTCATCGACGCCGACCAGATGAAGGTGACGGAGCTGCCGGCCCTGACGCCAACCCAGGAAGCGCGCGAAAGCGCCGAGCGCTCGCGCAAGGAGACGGAACTGGGCTACGGCTTCTTCGATCCGGTCACGCCGGGCAATCCGCAGGCCGCGGCCGAGGGCGAGCAGGGCAAGGGCTACGGCTTCTTCCAGCCGCTGGACGAAATCCGCGCCAACGCCTCCTCCGCCGCCGACGACGCCCAGGGCTATGGGTTCTTCCAGCCGCTGGACCAGATCCGCGCCGCCGCCGGCATCAAGGAAGCGCCGCATGCGGAGCAGCAGAAACTCAGCGAGGAGCAGGAACGCAAGGCTGCGCGCAAGGAAGCCGAGAAGGCTGCCACGCATACGCCAAGCGCCGAGTCCTCGTCGATCCGCGTCTCGGTGGAGAAGGTCGATCAGCTGATCAACCTGGTGGGCGAGCTGGTGATCACGCACGCCATGATCGAACAGCGCGCCGGTTCGCTCGATCCGATGCTGCACGAGCGCCTGCTGAACGGCATCTCGCAGCTGACGCGCAATACGCGCGACCTGCAGGAATCGGTGATGTCGATCCGCATGATGCCGATGGACTTCGTGTTCTCGCGCTTCCCGCGCATGGTGCGCGACCTGGCCGCCAAGCTGGGCAAGAAGGTCGATTTCATCACCAGCGGCGCCGCCACGGAACTGGACAAGGGCCTGATCGAACGTATCGTCGATCCGCTGACCCACCTGGTGCGCAACAGCATCGACCACGGCATCGAAATGCCGGACGTGCGCCGCGCCACCGGCAAGACCGATGCCGGACGCCTGTTCCTGTCCGCTTCCCACCAGGGCGGCAATATCGTGATCGAGGTGTCGGACGACGGCGGCGGCCTGAATCGCGAACGGATCCTGGCCAAGGCGCAGCAGAACGGCCTGCCGGTCACGGAGAATATGCCGGATGCCGACGTGTGGCAGCTGATCTTCGCGCCGGGCTTCTCGACCGCCGAGCAGGTGACCGACGTGTCCGGCCGCGGCGTGGGCATGGACGTGGTCAAGCGGAATATCACCGCCATGGGCGGCACGGTGGACATCCGCTCCGCCAAGGGCTTCGGCACCACGATTTCCATTTCGCTGCCGCTGACGCTGGCGATCCTGGACGGCATGACCATCCGCAGCGGCGAGGAAATCTACATCCTGCCATTGGGCTTCGTGATCGAATCGCTGCAGCCGGCGCCGGAGGACGTGAAGGAAATCAGCGGCAAGGGCAGGGTGGTCAAGGTGCGCGGCGAATACCTGCCATTGATCCCGCTGTACCAGATCTTCGACATCACGCCGCGCTTTACCGATCCGTGCCAGGGCATCCTGGTGATCGTGGAAACGGAAGGCAAGAAGGCCTGCCTGTTTGTCGATGAGCTGGTGGGCCAGCAGCAGGTGGTGGTAAAGAACCTCGAATCCAACTACCGCAAGGTGGCGGGCATTTCCGGCGCCACCATCCTGGGCGACGGCAATGTGTCGCTGATCCTGGACGTGGCGGCGCTGATCCGCTCCTCGCGCCAGCTGGTGGACGAGTCCATTTTTTCGTGATTTTGTAAAGGGAGGCAATCATGACTGATGCAGCAAACACTGCGGGTGCGAGCGACATCGCGGGCCGCGAGTTCCTCGCCTTCAAGCTGGGCTCCGAAGAATACGGCATCGACATCCTGAAAGTGCAGGAAATCCGCGGCTACGAAGCCGTGACCCGCATCGCCAACGCGCCCGAATTCATCAAGGGCGTGATCAACCTGCGCGGCATCATCATCCCGGTGGTGGACATGCGCATCAAGTTCAACCTGGGCGAGCCGGTGTACGACCAGTTCACCGTGGTCATCATCCTCAACATCAACGGCCGCGTGGTCGGCATGGTGGTCGATTCCGTGTCGGACGTGACCACCCTGGCCCCGGAGCAGGTCAAGCAGGCGCCTGAAATGGGCACCGCCTTCAGCACCGAGTACATGATCGGCCTGGGCACCATCGAAGAGCGTATGCTGATCCTGGTGGATATCGATCGCCTGATGTCCAGCCCTGAAATGGGCCTGATCGACAAGATCGCCGCGTAAAACGGCCGGCGCAACCGACCCCGCCGCCATAGAGCGGGGCGGATACCACTTAATGCAATCAGGGGGACGACGATGAATGTACGCGACTACAGGATTGGTACGCGGCTGGGCTTTGGTTTCGGCATTATTCTGCTGATCCTGGTGGCCGTGGTGCTGCTGGCGAATGTGCTGAACTTCCGCAACAAGGCCGGGCTGATGACGGGCCTGGACCTGACGGCAGCCAAGAGCCAGCAGGCGCAGGCGATGAAGAGCGCGATGCTGGAAACCGGTATGGCCATGCGCAATATCGGCCTGCAGTCGGACGTCAGCCTGATGCAGAAGGAAGAAGAGAAGGTCAAGGCCAACCGCGCGCGCTACGATGCGGCGCGCGGCAAGCTGCAAAGCCTGGGCCTGGACGATGGCGAGAAGAAGATGCTGGACGAGATCACCGCCCTGGACCGCGACGTGGATGCCGCCTTCAAGGAGGCGCTGGGCCATGTGCTGGCGTTCAATTCGGAAGGCGCGGCCAAGGTGATCGCGACCCGCATCGACCCGCTCAACCAGCAGGCGCTGGCAGCCCTGAACAAGCTGCTGGAGCTGCAGAATGCGGCGGCGGCGGCGTTCAAGGACAGCTCGAACGCCAGCGACAAGCGGCTGATGTTCATGCTCTTCATGCTGAGCGCCGTGGCGGTGGCCGTGGGTGTGGTGTTTGCGATGTACATCACGCGGTCGATCACGGGGCCGCTGAAGTTTGCCGTGGCGGTGGCGCAGAAGGTGGCGGGCGGCGAGCTGACCTCGCAGGTGCGGGTGGAAGGCAAGGATGAAACCTCCGAGCTGCTGCAGGCGCTGAAGGATATGAACGATTCGCTGGTGACCACGGTGAGCCAGGTGCGCAGCGGTACCGACACCATCACCACCGCCTCGCATGAAATCGCCAGCGGCAATGCCGACTTGTCGGCACGTACCGAGTCTCAGGCGTCGTCGCTGGAGGAAACCGCGTCGTCGATGGAGGAACTGACATCGACCGTGAAGCAGAATGCGGACAATGCGCGCCAGGCCAACCAGCTGGCGGTGTCGGCATCCTCGGTCGCGGAGAAGGGCGGCAGCGTAGTGTCGCAAGTAGTGGACACCATGGGCTCAATCAAGGAGTCTTCCACCAGAATCGTGGATATTATTGGTGTAATTGATGGTATCGCGTTTCAGACCAATATTCTGGCGCTGAACGCCGCGGTGGAAGCGGCGCGCGCCGGCGAGCAGGGCCGCGGGTTTGCGGTGGTGGCGGCGGAAGTGCGCAGCCTGGCGCAGCGTTCGGCCGCCGCGGCCAAGGAAATCAAGGCGCTGATCGACGATTCGGTGCAGAAAGTGGATGCGGGCGGACGGCTGGTGGACGAAGCCGGCCAGACCATGGGCCTGATCGTGACCTCGATCAAGCAGGTGGCCGACATCATGGGCGAAATTACGGCGGCAACGCTGGAACAGAGCCACGGCATCGAGGAAGTGAACCAGGCCATCACGCAGATGGATGAAATGACGCAGCAGAATGCGGCGCTGGTGGAAGAGGCGGCGGCCGCGGCGGAAAGCATGCAGGAGCAGGCGGACAAGCTGGCGGCAGCTGTCGCCATCTTCAAGCTGGCCGGCGACGAGTACGGCCAGCGCAGGACGGCCGCCGTGGCGGCGCCCGCTGCGGTGAGTGCGGCGCCGAAGCGCGTGGCCGGGCCGGGCCGTCCTGCCGCCCGTTCCGCGGCAGCACCAGGTAGCGCAGCTGCGGCCGGTACAGCCGGTCAGGCGCCGAAGAAGGTGGCGGCATCCGCCCCTTCCGGCGACGACTGGGAAGAGTTTTAAGCCCCCGGCGGGAGCCCTGGCTCCCGCCTGACGTAGAGGAAGAAGAAGATGGCGCTGACTAAAGACACCGTGAAGGAATTCGACTTCAACGGAAAAGATTTTGAACGAGTCCGCGCGATGATTTACAAGCGGGCCGGCATCGCGCTGGCCGACAGCAAGCAGGAAATGGTGTACAGCCGCCTGGCGCGGCGCCTGCGCGCCACCGGCATCAATTCCTTCGTCAAGTACCTGGACGACCTGGAGGGCAACAAGCTGGGCGCCAACGAGTGGGAAGCCTTCACCAATGCGCTGACCACCAACCTGACCTCGTTTTTCCGCGAAGCGCACCATTTCCCGCTGCTGGCCGAACACCTGAAGCACAGGAAGGGCGGGGAGCCGATCAATATCTGGTGCTCCGCCAGCTCCACCGGCGAAGAGCCGTACTCGATCGCCATGACGGTGTGCGAGGCGTTCAACACGCTGACGCCCAACGTCCACATCCTGGCCACCGACATCGATACCAATGTGCTGGCGACCGCCGCCAACGGCGTCTATCCCTTCGAGCGCATCGAGAAGCTGTCGGCCGAGCGCCAGCGCCGCTTCTTCCTGCGCGGCAAGGGCGAGAAGTCCGGCCTGGTGCGGGTGCGCGAGGAGCTGCGCAAGCTGATCACCTACCGCCAGATCAACCTGCTGGACGAGCAGTGGGACATCCGTCCCGGCTTCGATGCGATATTCTGTCGCAATGTGATGATTTATTTCGACAAGGCCACCCAGCGCAAGATCTTGGCGCGCTTTGTCCCCCTGATGAAGCCGGATGCCCTGCTGTTTGCGGGCCATTCGGAGAATTTCCTCTACGTGTCCGACTCTTTGAAGCTACGCGGCAAGACGGTGTACGAACTGGATGAACGCAAGACCGCCGGCCTCAAGGCAGCACAACGATAGTGAGAATGACATGGACAAAGAACAATTCGCCACCAACGTCTATTACGACCGGACGTTCGACTGCGAGGCGGCCAAGATCCTGCCCGGTGAGTATTACCACACCAATAAGGACATGCTGATCGTCACCGTGCTCGGTTCCTGCGTCTCGGCCTGCATCCGCGACCGCACCACCGGCCTGGGCGGCATGAACCACTTCATGCTGCCGGACGGCGGCTCGGACGCCAACAGCCCGATCTCCGCTTCCGCGCGCTACGGTTCCTACGCCATGGAAGTGCTGATCAACGACCTGCTGAAGGCGGGCGCGCGGCGCGAAAACCTGGAAGCCAAGGTATTCGGCGGCGGCGCGGTGCTGAAAGGTTTTACTGCGATTAACGTGGGCGAGCGCAACGCCGCCTTTGTCCAGACTTTCCTGCGCAATGAAAAGATCCGCATCGTGGCGGAAGACCTGAACGACATCTACCCGCGCAAGGTGTATTTCTTCCCGCGCTCGGGCAAGGTGCTGGTGAAAAAACTGATGCAGACCCATAACGATACCCTGGCCAAACGGGAAATCGAATACGCCAGCCGGCTCAAGGTGCAGCCGGTCGGCGGCGAAGTCGAGCTGTTCTGAAAGACCGAAGAAGAAGGTAAACAAGCATGAACAAGATCAAAGTCCTGATCGTGGACGATTCGGCGCTGATTCGCAGCGTCATGACCGAAATCATCAAATCGCAGCCGGACATGGAAGTGGTCGGCGTCGCCCCCGATCCCCTGGTGGCGCGCGAGCTGATCAAGCAGACCAACCCCGATGTGCTGACGCTGGACGTCGAAATGCCGAAAATGGACGGCCTCGACTTCCTGGAGCGCCTGATGCGCCTGCGCCCGATGCCGGTGGTGATGGTGTCCTCGCTGACCGAGCGCGGCTCCGAAATCACCCTGCGCGCGCTGGAACTGGGCGCCGTGGATTTCGTTACCAAGCCGAAAATCTCCATCCAGAGCGGCATGCGCGAGTACGCCGACCTGATTTCCGACAAAATCCGCGCCGCCTCCAAGGCCCGCATCCGCGCCCGTACCCTGCCGCAAGCGGGCGCCGAGGGCGCCGCACCGCTGCCACAATTGCGCAATCCGCTGATGTCTTCCGAAAAACTGATCATTGTGGGCGCATCCACCGGCGGTACCGAGGCCATCCGTGAATTCCTGATGCAGATGCCGTCGGACTGCCCGGGCATCCTGATCACCCAGCACATGCCGGAGGGCTTTACCCGCTCCTTCGCCAAGCGCCTGGACTCGCTGTGCAGGATTTCGGTGCGCGAGGCGGAAGGCAACGAGCGTGTGCTGCCGGGCCACGCGTATATCGCCCCCGGCCACTCGCACCTGCTGCTGGCCCGCTCCGGCGCCAACTATATGACCAAGCTGGACCAGGGCGAGCCGGTAAACCGCCACCGTCCGTCGGTGGACGTGCTGTTCCGCTCGGCCGCCCAGAATGCGGGCAAGAACGCGGTGGGCGTGATTTTGACCGGCATGGGCAAGGATGGCGCGGCCGGCATGCTGGAGATGAAGAACGCCGGCGCGTATAATTTTGCGCAGGATGAGGCCAGCTGTGTCGTGTTTGGCATGCCGCGCGAGGCCATTGCGGTCGGCGCTGCCCATGAAGTAGGCGCGCTGCCGGCGCTGCCCGGCATGGTTTTGGGCTATCTGGCCCAGCATGGCTCGCGTGCATTGCGCGTTTGATACGTTCTTCTTCGGTCTTGGGGTAGTTTTATCGCCTTTGGGCAACGAAAATGCTATCCTTTGATTGTTGAACACAATCAACATTATTAATAACCGCCTAGGTAGAAACAACGGAGTAATTCATGGCTGATCCAAAGATGAAGTTTTTGGTTGTTGACGATTTCTCGACGATGCGCCGTATCGTGCGCAACCTCTTGAAAGAACTGGGTTATGCCAATGTGGACGAGGCTGAAGACGGCGTGATGGCGCTGGCCAAGCTGCGCTCCGAGCAGTTCGATTTCGTCGTGTCCGACTGGAACATGCCGAACATGGATGGCCTGACCATGCTGCAAAACATCCGTGCCGACCCCGCACTGGCCAAGCTGCCGGTGCTGATGGTGACCGCCGAGGCGAAAAAGGAAAACATCATCGCGGCTGCGCAAGCAGGCGCCAACGGTTACGTCGTGAAGCCATTTACGGCTGCTACCCTGGACGAAAAACTCAACAAGATCTTCGAAAAACTCGGAGCTTGAACTTATGGGTGAGCAACAAAGCGGAGTCGCCGCGGTAGCGTCGGCTTCGAACGAAGAGTTCCTGGCGCGCATCGGCCATATGACCCGTGCGCTGCACGAGAACCTGCGCGCCCTGGGGCTGGATAAACTGATCGAAAAGGCGGCCGAGGACATTCCCGATGCCCGCGACCGCCTGGATTATGTGGCGCGCCTGAGCGAAAGCGCGGCACAGAAGGTACTCAACGCGACCGACGAAGCCGGTCCGCTGCAGGACAAGATCGGCAGCGATGCGAAAGAGCTGAGCGCTTCCTGGGAAACCCTGCTGCAGGGCAGCCCGAGCGAAGAGCAGTGGCGCGCGCTGGCGCAGCAGACCCTGCTGGCATTGGGCACGGCCCAGGCCAACACCACCGCCACCAAGGGTCATCTGATGGACATCATGATGGCGCAGGATTTCCAGGATCTGACGGGGCAGGTGATCACCAAGGTCACGGCCATCGCGCAGAACCTGGAAAAGCAGCTGGTGCAGACGCTGATCGACTTTGCGCCCGAGCAGTTGAAAAAGGAAATCGACAACGGCCTGCTGAACGGCCCGCAGATCGACCCGACCAAGGAAGGCATCGTTGCCGACCAGGGCCAGGTGGACGACCTGCTCGATAGCCTCGGCTTCTGATCCTATGCATCAAACTCACTTCCTGGTGCGTGAACCGCTGCTGGACCCCCAGCAGCGCGTGGTCGGCTACGAAATCACCTGGCTGCAGGACCCGGCGCACAAGCCGTCGGTGGAGGACCTGGAGGATCTGGTCAGTTTCGTGGCCAGCCAGGTCAACGACCAGGAAAAGGGCTGGCTGCTGAAGGACAAGACGCTGTTCCTGCAGGCGGTGCCGGGCATGCTGTCCACCGACGCCTTGCACGACCTGCCGCCCGAGAATACCGTGTTGTCGATCAAGACTTCGGAACTGGCCAATCCCGATACGCTGGCGGCCGTGCAGGCCCTGCGCGCCGGGAATGTGGGCATCCTGCTGCGCGAGGCCGACCTGGCCCGCGTCGGTTCGCGTCTCGGCACCATCTGTTCCTATGTGGAAGTGCGCTTTACCGGCGCCGATGTGGCGGCCCAGGCCAAGACTTATGCGGCGCTGCGCACCACCAATGTGCGCATGGTCGGCCGCCCGGTCACGACCTGGGTGGATTTCGACGCCAGCGCTGCGCTGGGGCTGGACTCCTTTGTCGGCAAGCTGCACCTGACGCCGCGCCCGGGTACGGAAGGCAAGGGGCTGAACCCGGCGCAGACCATCATCCTGCAGCTGATGCAGATGGTGAATGCGAACGAGGATATCGGCCACCTGGAGGCGGTGCTGAAACGCGATGCGGCGCTGTCGTACAAGCTGCTGCGGTATATCAATTCGGCCGGTTTCGGGGCGGGACGGGAAGTCCAGTCGCTGAAGCAGGCCATCCAGATGCTGGGTTATCAGCCGCTGTACCGCTGGCTGACCTTGCTGCTGGCGACCGCCAGCACCAGCGGTTTCTCGCCGGTGCTGCTGGAAACGGCGGTGGTGCGCGGCCGCCTGGCCGAATTGCTGGGACAGAAGGCGCTGGGCAAGCAGGATGCGGAGAATATCTTCGTGGCCGGGATGTTCTCGCTGCTGGACCGTCTGCTGGGACTGCCGATGCAGGAGGTGCTGGAGACGATTCAGCTGTCCGATGAGGTAGTGAAGGCGCTGCTGACGCGCGGCGGCAAGTATGGGCCTTTCCTGGCGCTGGCGGAAGCTTGCGAACTTAATTCCAATCTGGTCAGCTCGCTGGCTGCGGCCGTCAGCCTGACGCCGGAGGAGGTGAACAAGGCTCACCTTTCGGCGCTGGCCTGGACGCAGGATGTTACTACCTGAAACCTGACACCGGGGTCTGACCCAAGGGGTCAGACCCTAAGGGTCAGACCCCGCGGGTCTGACCCAGGGGCTAGGTTGTATAAGCCCGCACCGGATCCAGAAACTCGATAGTGCGCGGCCTGGCCTGCATATCAGGCAGCGCCTTCTCATACGCCTGGCGATACGGCCTGCTCAGGTGATTCGCAATGAACTCCTCTTTGCTACAGGCCCAGGACTCGTACAGCACGAAGGTATTCGGATCGTCGATGCTGGTGCCGACATAAGTATTGATGAAGTCAGGCTCTTTAGCCATGGCATCCAGCACCTCGTACAGCATGGTGCGGAACTGTTCGCGCGTGTCGTCTTTGGCGTGCAGATGGACTACGAAGGATACGGACATTAGAAGCTCCTGCAGTGAATTGGTCGATAACCAGACTATAGGAGCCGCGAACGCCGCAACCAAGGCGATAGCAATGGTTGCAGCATTCAGCTTTTATAAATCAAAGGAAAATCAGATCTCCAGATTGTCGATCAGGCGGGTCGTACCCAGCTTGGCGGCAGCCAGCACCACCAGCGGCGTGCCCTGCGCCAGATCGCCGGCGCTCGGCGGCTGCAGGTCGGAACGTTTGCGGATCGACACATAATCCGGCTTCCAGCCGCGGGCGGCCAGGCCATCCATGGCCTTCTGCTGCAGGCCGAAGATATCCAGGTGGCCGTCACGCATCTCCTTGGCCACGAAATTCAGCGTCTCATACAGGAACGGCGCCTCGGCGCGCTCCGCTGCCGACAGGTACATATTGCGCGAAGACAGCGCCAGGCCGTCGTCCGCACGCCAGGTTTCGGCGGCAATGATCTCGGTCGGCAGCGCGAACTGGCGCGCCATGCCGCGCACGATCATCAGCTGCTGGTAATCCTTCTTGCCGAACACGGCCACCTTCGGCTGTACGCAGGAGAACAGCTTGGTCACCACCGTGCACACGCCATTGAAGAAGCCCGGACGGAATTCGCCTTCCAGGGTATTGCCGATGCCGTCCGGCGGCTGCACGCGGAATTCCTGCGGCTCGGGATACAGATCCTTCTCGGTCGGCGCGAACAGCACGTACACGCCTTCCTTTTCCAGCTTTTCCACGTCGGCCTGGAAGGTGCGCGGATACTTGTCGAAGTCCTCGTTGGGGCCGAACTGCAGGCGGTTGACGAAGATGGACGCCACTACCGGGTCGCCATGCTTGCGCGCCAGGCGCATCAGCGACAGGTGGCCTTCATGCAGATTGCCCATGGTCGGGACGAAAGCAGTACGCAGTTGGCCGCTCAGCTGGTCGCGCAGCTCTTCAATGTTCGAGATGATTTTCATGGTTTTTAGTTTTATGCGGGCGAATACGCCAGTCGCACGTAAATGGGTGCGAAGGGTTCCGCCTGGGTGATTTCAATCAGGGTTTCCTTGGCCAGTTCCAGCATCGCCACAAAGTTCACCACCACCACCGGCGGCGGGCTTTCGGCGTCGAACAGGTCGGCGAATTCGACGAAACGGCTGGCCTGCAGCTTGCGCAGGATGGACGTCATGTGCTCGCGCACCGAGAGTTCCTCGCGCGTGATGCGGTGGTGCTGTTTCAGCTTGGCGCGTTTCATGAGGTCGCGCCAGGCCGATTGCAGATCGACCACGTCCACGTCCGGCCAGACCGGCACCAGGCTTTGCTCGATGAAGATCTGGGTGCGGACGAAATCGCGTCCCACCTGGGGCGCGGTGCCGAGGTCGTAGGCGGCCAGCTTGATCTGCTCGTATTCGAGCAGGCGGCGCACCAGTTCGGCCCGCGGGTCTTCCGCTTCCACCTCGATATCGTGCTGGCGCTGCGGCAGCAGCATGCGCGATTTGATTTCGATCAGCATGGCCGCCATCAGCAGGTATTCGGCTGCCAGCTCCAGGTTGGACAGGCGAATCTGGTCCACGTACTTCAGGTACTGAAGCGTGACCTGGGCCATCGGGATGTCGAGGATGTTGAAGTTCTGCTTGCGGATCAGGTAGAGCAGCAAGTCGAGCGGGCCTTCGAACGCTTCCAGGAAGATTTCCAGGGCGTCGGGCGGAATGTACAGATCGTTGGGCAGGCGCAGCAGGGGTTCGCCGTAAAGACGCGCCAACGCAGCGCCTTCGGCATCGGCCGAAGTGCTGTCTGCGGCCTGCGCAGCCTCGCCCCCGGCCGCCGCGGCCGGCTGTTCCGGCTGTGCTGCGGCGTTTTCGGGGGCGGGAGGCGGGGCGTCGCCGCCTGCATCAGGCGGCAGATCCGCGGCGACGGCGAGTTGCGCGGAACCGGGTTCCGCGTTCTCGTCCTGCGCCGCGTCTTTTGGCGACATGCTATGCCGTCCGGGCTGGCGTTATACCTTGTTCTGGTACACGTAAGCTTGTTGCTTCACGGTCGAGGTGCGGATGCGGTCCTGCTCGTCCAGGGTGCGGGAAGGCTGGTCCCACAGCAGGGAACGGCCGACTTGCTGGCCAGCTTCGATCTGAGGGTTCTTTTCCTTCAGCTGCTTGATGAACAGGGAGTGATCGGACTCGTACGCGTGGTTCTGTTTCAGGAAGTTCATATCGTGAAAATGTAGGGTTCAGCAGAGGGTTATTTTACCGTCTTTTGCTCTCAGTAACGATGCCGAATGCCTGCCACCAGGCTATTTCCGTGGCCACCGTTGCTCAATTTGTCGCGCATGAGCACCGAATACAGGTCGGTACGGGGCGAAACGTTGTGGTCGTAGCCGATGGCGGCGGTGTCGCGGTGGAAGTCCGGCTTGCCAGTTGCTTCTTCGTCAAGGCGCGAATATGCGACCATCCAGCGGCCTATACCCTGGAAGGTGGGGACGGTAAAGCCGGCGTGCAGGATCTTGCCGCCGCGGTTGCTGATGTCCGTGTCGTGCTGGCTGTAGGAGGCGAACAGCTTGACGGCCTTGAAGTCGTAGGCGGCTGCGGCAAGGTAGCTGTGCTGCCTGGGACCGGTGGCGGCGATGCCGGTGCCGAATTCCACATCCTGCGCGCCGAGGGTGAGCGAGAGCGCGGTGCCGACGTATTTGGCGACGGCGGCCCAGTTGTTGTTGTGCTGGCCCGGCGTCTCGCCCAGCGAGTACTGCAGGGCGACGGTGGTGTCGTGCACGGTGGGCGAGGTATAGGCGATGGAGTTGCTCCAGCCCGTGTCGCCATAGGTGGCGTTGCCGCCGAATGGCGTAAACATCTGGTTGATCACCGGCGACAGGCGGGTCGAGGGACCGAAGGGATTGATCTGGCCCAGAGCGAGAAATAAGGGATTGACCACGCGGCCCATACGCACCAGGCCGAAATCGCCGGCCATGCCGACATTGGCGGAGCGGGCAAACATGGCTTCGTTGTTGAAGCGGCCAGCTTCGCCGGTATCGATGCGGTAGAAGCCTTCCAGGTTGAACTGGGCTTTCAGGCTGCCGCCCAGCTGCTCGCTGCCGCCGAAGCCGTAGTAGGAGGTGATCAGTCCGCCGCTGTTGACCACATTGGTCTTTTGCGGGGCGTTGGCAGTGGCCACGCGGCCGGTAAAAGCATCCAGCACGCCGTAGATATTCACGCTGGACTGGGCCAGAGCGGCGGAGCAGGGCAGGGTCAGAACTGTTGTCAGGAGCAACTTGCTTTTCATGAGTTACTTCCAATATTGTCAGTTCATCCAATTCTCCGCGTGGCTTGGTTGCTACACAAGTAAAACATGGCCGTAACTGACTTACTGTGCCAGTTCGCCACGAATCGCTTATCATTTGGTCAATGACCTCCCGCCTGACACCCCGTGTTGCCATCCTGTTGACCATCCCGCCGCTGCTGTGGGCGGGCAACGCCATCGTTGGACGGCTGGTGCACGAGATGGTTCCGCCGGTCCTGCTGAATTTTTTACGCTGGGCGATTGCGTTTCTCCTGCTGGCGCCGCTGGCGGGGGCGGTGTTTAGTCCGCGCAGTACGCTGTGGCTGCATTGGCGGCGCTATGCGCTGCTGGGGCTGTTCGGGATCGGCTTGTACAACGCTTTGCAATATATGGCCTTGCAAAGTTCGACGCCGATTAATGTGACCCTGGTCGCGTCCGGCATGCCGGTCTGGATGATGCTGACCGGACGTTTGTTTTTTGGCGTCGCGGTCAGCCGCCGCCAGATTTATGGCGCGGTGCTTTCCATTGCCGGGGTATTGGTCGTTCTCGCCCGCGGCGAATTGGCGCACGTGATGGAATTACGTCTGGTCGCTGGCGATATATTCATGATTCTGGCGACGATCGCGTGGTCGTTTTATAGCTGGCTATTGATTCGTACCAGCGGGCCGGATGATATTCGCGGAGATTGGGCCAAATTCCTGTTTGCCCAGGTTGGTTTTGGCGCCGTGTGGTCGGGTTTATTTGCCGCCGGAGAATTGGCCTTATCCTCTGCCAGTGTCCACTGGAGCTTCACCTTAATTGCCGCCCTGGCTTATGTTGCGATTGGTCCGGCTATTATCGCTTTTCGTTGCTGGGGCGCCGGCGTGCAGCAGGCGGGGCCGGCCATTGGTGCGTTTTTCGTTAATCTCACGCCCTTATTTACTGCGCTGCTTTCGTCGCTGTTTCTTGGCGAGGCGCCGCAGCTATATCATGCGCTGGCATTTATCCTGATCGTTGCCGGCATTATCGTTTCTGCGCGCCGCTGATTAGCCTTTAATACGTGCGCCGCGCGCTGGCGTTCTCTGCCACCATGGTCTTCAACCGGAGGCCATATGTCCAAGCTCATCCTCGTCCTCATTGCCGCAGCGGCGCTCGTCGCCTGTGAAAAGCCCATGCCCAAGCCACCCAAGCCGGTGGCTGCTGCGTTGCTTGTGCTAATTCCTGGCGCGATCGCGCCGTAAACTGGCGTTTTCAGGATGTGCTGGCGATATCTTTCGTCAGCGCATAGCGGCAGCCGCCTGGCGGAAAGTCATGCAGCTCGCTGATTATCCTGTAGCCCCGCTTCTCATAGAACGGCAGGGCCTGGAAGCTTAATGTTTCGAGAAATACACGCGGGCAATCGCGCTTGACTGCTTCAGCTTCGGCAGCGTCCATTAATGCGGCGCCATAACCTAGCCCGCGCAATTCGTCAGATACCCAGACTGCCTGCACTTGCAGCCATCCCAGGTATGTGGCGCCGATCAGGCCGCCGGCAATAGCGCCATCGGCGCTGCGCAGGGTAATGAACAGATAATTTGGCGTGTCGCCGTTTGCCTTGGATGCGTTATAAGCGGTGAGTCCGCCAATAATTACCGCCATTTCATCCTGTACCAGTTCCGTTTCAATAATCACCTGATGATTTTGCGCCATGGATTTTCCTTTTAATGATTAGGGTTATTACTAGTGCGGCGTTGTAATAGTCCGCGGCCCTGCGCGCGCGGTTTACAGCTTCCACGATTTCCCCGCTGGCTTTGCCGCTGGTGCTGGGGCGGCCTGCGTCATGCCGGGTAATTCGGGGTTGGAATCGGCTGCGCTATACAAGCCGGAAAGGGAGCAGGAGCAGAGCGGGGAGGTGGCGGATGCATTCGGTTCTTGAGAGGAAAGTCCCGAGAATAGCATTTTGCCAATAGGTAGAAAGTCACCGAATATCACGGTGCAAGCGCCGCCCGGGGAGGGGCGGCGGCAGGTACGGCAGATTTAGAAGTCGACAGTCGCGGACAGGGTCACGGTGCGTGGCGCGCCGACCACCAGGTAGCCGGAGCCCGGGAAGCCGCCAGCCGAAGCCCAGTAGTTGCGGTCGAAGGCGTTGTCCAGACGGGCGCGGAAGGTGACGCTGCGGTCGGCAATGCGGGTCATGTAGTTGGCGCCGAGGTCCACGCGGGTCCAGGTCGGCACTTTCTGCAGGTTGGCGCCGTCGGCGTACTGCTTGGAGGTGTACAGGCCGCGGGCATTCAGTGACAGGCCCGGAACGCCCGGCACATCCCATTCGGCGCCCAGGTTCAGCTGGGTCTCGGGTACGCCGATCGCGTCCTTGCCCTGGTTGATGCCGCCTTGCGTGCGGCGCTGTTCCGCGTCGAGCAAGGTCAGGCCGCCCAGCAGGCGCACGCCGCGCATCGGGTTGCCGAAGACGGAGAATTCGAAGCCGCGGTTACGCTGCTCGCCGTACACGCCAAACAGGTTGTTTTCGACATAGGCGGACGGCTGCGAGGTCGTGAAGAAGGCGGCGCTCAGGCCCAGCGAACCGGTATCCCACTTGGCGCCCACTTCCTTCTGGCGCGAGATATACGGATCGAAGACCTGGCCCACGTTGGTGATGCCGGTGCCCGATGCGGTCGGACCCTGCTGCAGGCCTTCGATATAGTTTGCGTACAGCGACACGTTCTTGATCGGCTTGAACACCACGGCGGCTACCGGCGTTACGGCGCTTTCGTCGTAAGCCGTGGTCTGCGCGCCGGTGTTGTAGTCGTAGCCATAGGACTTCAGCTTTTGGTTACGCGCACCGACCGTGACCAGCCAGCGGCCATCGGCCAGCGACAGGGTATCGGCAATCGCCACGGACGAGAGGATGGTCTTCGAGGTCACCAGCGGATCGTTCAGCTTGCCGCCCGTGAAGAAATTGGCCGTCGGCGCCGCCACGTCCACCGGGTTGTAGATATTGGTGGCAAAGCCGGTGAAGAAATCGCTCATGGCATAGGCGTTCTTCGACTCCTGCCAGTAGCCGGACACGGTCGCGCTCAGGCTGTGGCCAATGGCGCCGGTCTGCAGCTTGCCGCGCACGCCCACTTCGCCGGTGCGTACGGTGTCGTGGCGCTCATTGTCGAAGCGGTACATGGAAGCATCGCCCTTGGCCGAAGTGACGGTCGGCGAAGCCAGGACGTTGGATTCGTCGCCGGAGCGGGCGCCCAGCGCCGCCCAGGCCACGGCGCCGGCGCCCAGGTCGAATTCGCCGCGCAGGGTGCCGAAGGTGTCGCGCTCGTTGGAGTGGGTCCACTTCTGCGAGAAGTTGCGGTCGGCATCCGGGGCGGCCGGCAGCGGGATGCCCGCCGCCACGGTCACGCTCGGACGGGCGCCGTCCAGCTTGTGGTTCTGGTAGCCCACGTCGGCCGACAGGCGGTAGCCGTTGCCGCGGAAGTCCATGCCCACGGACAGCAGGCTCATTTCGCGGCCTTCGCGATCGACCGAGGTATCGCCATCGCGGCGCACGGCGTTGACGCGGATGCCGGTATTCTGGTCCGGACCGAAGCGGCGGCCCACGTCCAGCGCGGCGTAACCCTGGCCGCCGGTTTCGGCGCCGATGGTGAGCGAAGTCAGGTCGGCATTGCCGGCGCGTTTCGGCAGCAGGTTGATGGTGCCGCCGATGCCGCCGCCGCCCGGCTGGGCGCCGTTGACGAAGGTATTTGCACCGCGGAACACTTCCACGCGTTCCAGCAGTTCGGTGGCTACAAACTGGCGCGGCAGCAGGCCGTACAGGCCGTTATAGGCCAGGTCGTCCGAATTCACGGCAAAGCCGCGGATCACGTACAGCTCCTGGTAGTTGCCGAAACCGCGCGCCACGCGCACCGACGGGTCGTTTTGCAGCACGTCAGCCACGCTGCGCGCCTGCTGGTCCTGGATCAGGGCCTGGGTGTAGTTGGTGGTGTTGAACGGCGTGTCCATCATGTCCACATTGCCCAGCAGGCCGAGGCGGCCGCCGCGCGCCACCTGGCCGCCGGCGTAAGCTTTGGACAGACCCTCGGCAGATGCGTCGGCCGAGGCGCTGACCACGACGGTCGGCATTGCTTCTTGTGCCACGGCAGGAACGGACGCCAGCATGGCGGCAGCGAGGGCGAGGGGAGTCAATTTAAGGGTGTACATGGAATTAAGGACTAGCCAAACGTGTTTGCAGAATGTAATATCTTACCTTAAATAAGAACTATTCGCATTACCATTTACCAAGTTTAACGAAACGATGACTCCGATAGCCACGCGCCGCTGGGCCTGGATCCACAAGTGGAGCAGCCTGGTCTGCACCGTCTTCATGCTGCTGCTGTGCCTGACCGGCCTGCCGCTGATCTATATGCACGAGATCAACCATGCGATGGGCTGGGAGACGGAAGCGCCGGTGATGCCGGCGAATACCCCGAAGGCCAGCGTGGACAAGGTGATCGAAGCCGGCATGGCCCAGTTCCCGGGCAAGATCATGATGTACATGTCGCAGGAAGAGGATGAGCCGAACATCTGGAACCTGACGCTGGGCGATCATCCGCTGGACACCAATTACAAGCCGGTAGCGGTGGATGCGCGCACCGCGCAGGTGCTGGCGACGCACAATTTCGAAGATACCTTCATGGCCGTGTTCTTCCACCTGCACGTGGATCTGTATGCGGGGCTGTGGGGCAAGCTGTTCCTGGGCTTCATGGGACTGCTGCTGCTGGTGGCGATCGTCTCCGGAGTGGTGCTGTATGCGCCGTTCATGCGCAAGCTGGATTTCGGCACCGTGCGCCGCACCCGCGCCAAGCGCCTGAAGTGGCTGGACCTGCATAATATGCTGGGTGTCGTGACCCTGGTGTGGGCCTTCGTGGTGGGCGCCACGGGCATGATCAATACCTGGGCCGACATGCTGCTCAAATACTGGCAGTTCACCGAGATGGCCGAGATGGTGGCGCCATACAAGAACATGCCGGCGCCGGAAAAGCTGGCGTCCATGCAGGATTCGCTGAGCAACGCGGTGGCGGCGGAGCCGGGCATGAAGATCGGTTTTGTGGCGTTCCCCGGGACCCCGTTCACGTCGGCTCACCATTACGGCATCTTCATGCGCGGCGATACGGCGCTGACCTCGCGCCTGTACAAGCCGGTGCTGGTGGATGCCCAGACCACCAGGGTGACCGATCAGCGCGCATTGCCGTGGTATCTGACCGGCCTGCTGATTTCGCAGCCGCTGCACTTCGGCGACTATGGGGGACAGGCGATGAAGTTCCTGTGGGCGCTGCTGGATATTGCGACCATTATCGTGCTGGGCAGCGGACTGTATCTGTGGCTGAAGCGCGGCGTGAGCCTGCCGAATTCGGCGTCCGATGCATCGCGCACATCCGCCGATGTGCCTGATGGAGCCGATGCTGCCGATACGGCGCAGCCGGCGATTGCCGCGGGAGCCGCACGATGAACTGGAAAATGTGGGGCGCCCCGATTGTCCTCGGCTTCTCGACCAGCGTCGGCCTGCTGTCGGCCCTGTTGGGCGACGGCATCTGGGACGCCGTTTCCGCCATCACCCTTGGCGCGCCGGTCGCCGTCTGCCTCTACTACGGACTGCGCCGTACCTGAGCTTTTTAAGTGGACGGCTGGGGTGGCTCAGTAGCGCAGCAGGCGGCGCATGACCAGCGGGGCGGGTTCGAGCGGATTGGCGTGGGAATATTCGAGTTCTTCGGCGAGCTGGAATTCGTAGGCAGTGTAGAAGTCGATCAGCTTGGGCTGGTCGCTGCGGACCGCCAGGCGCAACTCTTCAATCCCGGCCGCCAGCGCATGGTGAATCACCGCTTCCAGTAAGTGCTGCGACAGGTTCGTGCCGCGATGGCCGGGCAGAACGCCCATGCGCAGGATCTCCCACACGTCAGGCTCGGCATCCAGCGGCAGCCAGCGCACGGAACCGACCGCGCAATCGTCGCACAGCAAAATAAAACCGCCGCCGTCCCGGAGATGCTGCGAGACGTTGACGGCGGTTTCGCGGTGTCCGCTGGAAGTGACTGCCACCTTGCCGGCCCACGCGCCACGCGTAAGCTCGGCAATCAGCTGGGCATCGTGGTCAGTCGCTTCCCGAACCAGTATGTCCATGGCTTAACGGATGCGCATGCCCGGTTCGGCGCCCGGCCACGGGTTCAGGATGTAGATGCCCGGATTGGCTTTCTCGTCGGCTGCCGAACCGGCCAGCACCATGCCTTCCGACACGCCGAACTTCATCTTGCGCGGCGCCAGGTTGGCCACCATCACGGTCAGCTTGCCGACCAGGTCTTGCGGCTGGTACATCGACTTGATGCCGGAGAAGACGTTGCGGTGGCGGCCTTCGCCCACGTCCAGCGTCAGGCGCAGCAGCTTGTCCGAGCCTTCCACGTGTTCGCAGTTGACGATCTTTGCCACACGCAGATCGACCTTCACGAAGTCGTCGATCGAGATTTCGGGGGCCAGTACCTCGATGCCGGTTTCGGTCACGGCTGGCGCTGCAGGGGCGGCTTTGGCCGCCTTGGCAGGCTTTTCCGCTTTCGTTGCGGCGGCAGGCGCGGCGCCGGCAGCGGCCGGAGCGGCCAGCGTCGGCGCGTCGAACAGGTCTTCGATCATCTTCGGATCGACACGGGTCATCAGGTGGCTGTAGGCGCCAATCGTGCGGCCCAGCATCGGCTGCCATGCGGCGCCGTTGGCAACGGAAGTATCGGCCCACACGAACTGCGCGTCGTTCAGGAAGCCGCGCACGCTTGCCGCCACGCCCGGCAGCACCGGCGACAGCAGGATCGAAATCTGGCGGAACAGGATCAGCGCGGTGGTGCACACGTCGTGCAGTTCGGCCAGTTTCGATTCGTCCTTGGCCAGGATCCACGGCTTGTTCTCATCGACGAACTGATTGGTCACGTCGGTGATTTCCATGATCTCGCGCAGCGCCTTGCTGAATTCGCGCGCCTCGAAGTTGGCGGCGATGGAAGCCTGGCGCTCGGCGCCGTCGGCAGCCAGCAGGGCCTTCTTGATCCATTCCTGCGAAGAGGCGGACAGCGAGGTGGCCAGCTTGCCGTCGAATTTCCTGGCGATGAAGCCGGCGCAGCGGGACGCGATGTTCACGTACTTGCCGATCAGGTCCGAATTCACGCGCGCCACGAAGTCGTCGCCGGTGAAGTCCAGGTCCTCGACGCGCGAGTTCAGCTTGTAGGCCAGGTAGTAGCGCAGCCATTCCGGGTTCATGCCCAGGTTCAGGTAGCGCAGCGGCGAAATGCCGGTGCCGCGCGACTTGGACATCTTTTCATTGTTCACGGTCAGGTGGCCGTGCACCGCCACGCGCATGCGCTCGATGGTCGGATGATCGGCGAACTTCAGCATCGCCGGCCAGAACAGCAGGTGGAAGGAGACGATGTCCTTGCCGATGAAGTGGATCTGCTCGGCGCCCGGATCGCGCAGGAAGGCGTCGTAGTCGATGCCTTTCTTGCCGAAGTAGTTCTTCAGCGAGGCCAGGTAGCCGACCGGCGCATCCAGCCAGACGTAGAAGTATTTGCCCGGTGCGTCCGGGATCGGGATGCCGAAGTAGGGCGCGTCGCGCGAGATATCCCAGTCGGCCAGCTTTTCGCCGGCTTCGCCCAGCCATTCGGAGACCTTGTTTACCATCTCGGGCTGCAAACGGCCCGGGGTGTTCAGCCAGTCGCGCAGGAATTCGAAGCAGCGCGGGTCGGACAGCTTGAAGAAGTATTGTTCCGAAGGCTTCAGGATCGGCGTGGCGTTGGTGAACACCGAGTACGGGTTCACCAGGTCGGTCGGCTGGTAGGCCGCGCCGCACACTTCGCAGTTGTCGCCATACTGGTCCTTGGAGCCGCATTTCGGGCACTCGCCCTTGATGTTGCGGTCGGCCAGGAACATGCCCTTGACCGGATCGAAGAAGCGGTCCACGGTCTTGGTCTGGATCAGGCCAGCGTCGCGCAGCCTGCGGTAGATGCCCTGCGACAGTTCGACGTTTTCCGGCGAGTCGGTCGAATACCAGTTATCGAAAGCGATGTGGAAGCCGTCCAGGTACTGGGCGCGGCCTGCTGCAATCTTGGCAACGAATTCCTGCGGGGTGATGCCTTCTTTTTCGGCAGCGATCATGATCGGGGTGCCGTGCGTGTCGTCGGCGCCGACGAAGTGCACCTCGCGCAGACCGTTGCCCTCGGCCTGCATTCGCTGGAAGCGGACCCAGATGTCGGCCTGGATGTATTCCATCATGTGGCCAATATGGAAGGCAGCGTTAGCGTATGGCAGTGCGGTGGTGACAAACAGCTTGCGAGTCATAATTGATGCGCGAAAGGTTGGGAAAACAAGCATTCTACCAGAGGGGTTTTGCGGTGTGTTTCCGTCCATTTTGCGCTAGACTGCGGCATCACTTACGGAGAAACACATGAGTATCACTGCAGAAGACGTCAAATCGGCCCTCGCCACGGTCCTGGACCCGAACACCGGCAAGGATTACGTGACGTCGAAGTCCGTCCGCAACCTGAAGGTTGAAGGCGGCGACATTTCGCTGGACATCGAACTGGGCTACCCGGCCAAAAGCCAGATCGAGGGTATCCGCGCCGCCGTGCTGGCCGCGCTGGCGCCGCTGGGCGGCAAGGTCACCCTGGACGTGTACAGCAAGATCATTTCCCATTCCGTTCAGCGCGGCCTGAAGCTGATGCCGAACGTGAAGAACATTATTGCGGTTGCCTCGGGCAAGGGCGGCGTTGGCAAATCGACCACGGCGGTCAACCTGGCGCTGGCGCTGTCGGCCGAAGGCGCCTCAGTGGGCGTGCTGGATGCCGACATTTACGGTCCTTCGCAGCCGATGATGCTGGGCGTGGAAGGCCGTCCGATCACCAAGGACGGCAAGAGCATGGAGCCGATGGAGAACCACGGCGTGCAGGTGTCGTCGATGGGCTTCCTGATCGATCCGGACGAGCCGATGGTGTGGCGCGGTCCGATGGTGGTGCAGGCGCTGCAGCAGCTGCTGGAGCAGACCAACTGGCGCGACCTGGACTACCTGATCATCGATATGCCGCCGGGTACCGGCGATATCCAGCTGACGCTGTCGCAGAAAGTGCCGGTCACCGGCGCCGTGATCGTGACCACGCCGCAGGACATCGCGCTGCTGGACGCACGCAAGGGCCTGAAGATGTTCGAGAAGGTCGGCATCCCGATCCTGGGCGTGGTGGAAAACATGAGCACCCATATCTGCTCCAACTGCGGCCATACCGAAGCGATCTTCGGCGAAGGCGGCGGCGCCAGGATGTGCGCCGACTTCGGCGTCGATTTCCTCGGCGCGCTGCCGCTGAAGCTGCATATCCGCGAACAGACCGATTCCGGCAAGCCGACCGTGGTTGCCGAGCCGGATGGCCAGGTCGCCGGGATCTACAAGGAGATCGCGCGCAAGGTGGCGGTCAAGGTGGCGGAGAAGGCGAAGGATATGAGCAGCAAGTTCCCAACCATCGTCGTCAAGAACGACTGATGGCGGCGCGCAGCCTTCCTGTTGCATTCCTTGCGGCCGCTACGGCCGCCCTGGCGCTGAGCGGCACGGCTGCTTTTGCGCAGCAGGCCCCGGGCGCGCGCCCGGCGGGGCAGGGCATGCCCGCTCCCGCGCAGCATGGGCTGGCGCTGGTCCACACCGAACACGCGTGGACATTGCAGCCGGGCGGCAGCGAGGCGGAGCTGCGCGGCATTGCCGCTGTCAGCGCCACGGTGGCCTGGGCCAGTGGTGCGAAAGGCACGGTGCTGCGCACGCTGGACGGCGGCAGGAGCTGGCAGCGCCTGCCGGTGCCCGATGCCGATGCGCTGGATTTTCGCGACATTCACGCGTTCGACGCCGATACGGCCATCATCATGTCGGCCGGTCCCGGCGAAGCTTCGCGCATGTACCGCACCCAAGATGGCGGCGCGCACTGGCAGCTGCTGATCACCAATCCGGACAAGGACGGTTTCTGGGACGCGATTGCGTTCTGGGATGCGCGCAACGGCATCGTTTTCGGCGATCCGGTAAACGGCGCCTTCCGCATTTTCACTACCGCCGACGGCGGCGACACCTGGCAGCCGGCAGCCGATCCGCAAGGCCTGGCCGCGCTGAAGAACGAGGGCGCCTTTGCCGCCAGCGGCACCTGCTTGTCGGTCGCCGGCAGCAAGGATGCGTGGTTTGCCACCGGCGGCGCGGACACGGCGCGCGTCTTCCATTCCTCCGATCGCGGCCGCAGCTGGCTCGCCGCGGCTGCGCCGGTTCCGGCGGCAGCCTCAACGCGCGGCATCTTCTCGGTCGGCTTTATCGATGCGCGTACCGGCATGGCGGTGGGCGGCGATTACAAGCAAACCGCTGCTGCCGCCCTGAACGGCGCGCGCAGCGAAGACGGCGGCGCGACATGGACGCCGGCCCAGGTTCTGCCTGAAGGCTATATGTCGGCCGTGGTGCCGGTGCCGGGTGCGCCGCGCGTGCTGGTCGCCGGCGGCCTGGCCGGTTCCGGCATCTCGCGCGATGCCGGTAAAACCTGGGTCAAGCTGGACAACACACCGATCAACGCCATTGGTTTTGCATCGCCCGGCGCAGGCTGGGCGGTGGGTCCGAAAGGGCTGATAATGAAGTTTGCAGGGTCCACAAACTAGGAGAACAATATGCAGATCTTGAAGCGCGCCATGCTGGCCATGGCACTTTGCGGCGCCGCGTTCGGCGCTTCGGCACAATCCGTATCCTTCATCGAACCGGCCGACGGCGCTACCGTCAGCAGCCCGTTCAAGGTGAAATTCGCGGTGACCGGGATGGACGTGAAGCCGGCCGGCGACATGAGCGCCAACACCGGCCACCACCACCTGCTGATCAACGGCGGCAGCATGAAGGCCGGCGAGTCCATCCCTTTCGATGACACGCATATGCACTTCGGCAAAGGCCAGACCGAGACGGAAGTGAAACTCCCGCCCGGCAAATACAAGCTGACCATGCAGTTCGCCAACGGCGCTCACCAGTCCTACGGCGAGGGCCTGAGCAAGACCATCAACGTGACGGTCAAGTAAGCTTCAGGCAATCACTTGGCGCGGGTGAAGGGCATGTCGAAGCCGGTGGCGACGACGCGGCCCTTGCCGGCGCCTTCAAAGCGCACTTCGATGTCCTGCGACAGGACGAAGAAGGTGTCGCCCGGGCCGGCGTACAGCGGCTCGCTCTGGCCTTCCTGCAGCTCGACGGCCAGGCCATTGCCCTGGCGGGTGATGCTGAAATCGCCCGCGCTGCCCACCGTGTATTTGCCGGGCAGGGTCTGCAGCATGGCCGGCGTGATCTCCACCCCGCGTTTCTCTTTCACGCGCTGCGTCGGCCAGTTGTATTCGGCCGCTACGGCGCGCAGCACTTCGCCAGCCAGTTCGTCGCCGCGGTCGCCGTTGGTCATCACCACGATGCCGTCGCCGCGTTCGGTGTACGCCACCATGGTGTTGCGGTAGCCCGCATTCGAGCCGCCGTGGCTGAAGGTCTGCGACTGGCCGTCGCCGTCGATGCGCAGGCCCAGGCCGAAATTCGACAGCACGGGCGACAGCATCAGCTGCGTCATCGATTGCGACAGCACCTTGTTCGATTGGCCCGCCGCCGACTGGCGCACTTCGATGGCGAAGCGCGCCAGGTCGCTGGGCGTGGTCCACAGGCCGGCTGCCGCCTGCTCGGGGTAGGTGTGCGGGCCGCCGGCAAGCGGCTTGCCCTTGCCGTCGTGGGGCAGGGCGGCGCGCGACTTCCACGCGGCCGGCAGGGGCTGGGCGTAGGTGCTGTCGGCCATGCCCAGCGGCTTCAGCACGATCTGGTCCATCAGCGGCTCGAAATCGGCCTTGCTGCGTTCCTGCATCGCGTACTGCACCACTTCGTAGCCGCCGCCCGAATAGCGCCACACGCTGCCGGGACGGGTGCTGATATGCACGCCGCGCGTATTCGACGGGGCTGCGCCGTTCAGCAGCTGCAGCAGGGTCGGCACCGGCTTGCCGGCCTCGTAGCCGGGGAAGCCGTGCACCGTGGTGCCGGCCGTGTGCGACAGCAGCTGGCGCAGCGTGGCGGGCGAGCCGCTCAGTTCATTGTTGGGCAGCTTCCAGCGCGTGGAGTAGCTGTTGATGTCGTTGTCCAGCGCGAACTGGCCGCGTTCGACCATGTTCAATGCCGCCATCGCGGTCACCGGCTTGCTGATGGATGCAGCCTGGAACAGCGTGCCCGGAGTGACCGGCGCGCCGCCCGGCGTGACCACGCCATAGCCTTTCGCCAACTCGATGCCGCCGCCGCGGATCACGGCCACGCTCACGCCCGGCACGCCCAGCCGCGCCATTTCGTCGGCGAGCTTGCGTTTCACCGGCTGCGTCCCCTGCAGTACCACGGCGGGCAGCAGGCCCTGCTCGATGCGGGCGGCGCTGTCGTTCTGGGCGAAGGCGGGGAGGGCGGCCAGCAGGCCGGCCAAGGCGAAGAGGCGGGGGGAAGGTTTCAAGATGGGCTCCTTTTTATTGTCCGGTTCGAGTATAAGGGCTTTGCAGGTAAAATATCGCCTTTATATCTTTTGCTTTTCGACTGAAATGACCGCACCAGCCACTCCAGTACGTACCCGTTTCGCGCCCAGCCCGACCGGCTTCCTGCACCTGGGCGGCGCCCGCACGGCGCTGTATTCCTGGGCCTTCGCCCGCCACTTCGGCGGCACCTTCGTGCTGCGTATCGAGGACACCGACCTGGAACGTTCGACCCCGGAAGCGGTGCAGGCGATCCTGGACGGCATGCAATGGCTGGGCCTGGAGCATGACGAAGGCCCGTTCTACCAGATGCAGCGCATGGACCGCTACCGCGAGGTGGTGGGCCAGATGCTGGCTGCCGGCACCGCCTACTACTGCTACTCGTCGCCGGAAGAAGTGCAGGAAATGCGCGACCGCGCCACCGCGGCCGGCGAAAAGCCGCGCTACGACGGCACCTGGCGTCCGGAAGAGGGCAAGACCCTGCCGGCCATTCCGGCCGGCCGCAAGCCGGTGGTGCGCTTCAAGAATCCGCTGGATGGCGATGTGACCTGGAACGACGTGGTGAAAGGCCCGATCACCATCTCCAACAAGGAGCTGGATGACCTGGTGATTGCGCGTCCGGACGGCACGCCGACCTACAACTTCTGCGTGGCGGTGGACGACTGGGATATGCAGATCACCCACGTGCTGCGCGGCGACGACCACGTCAACAACACTCCGCGCCAGATCAACATCCTGCGCGCCATCGGTGCGCCGCTGCCGGAATACGGCCACCTGCCGATGATCCTGGGTTCGGACGGCTCCAAGCTGTCCAAGCGCCACGGTGCGGTCAGCGTGATGGAGTACCCGGCACAGGGCTATCTGCCGGAAGCCATGCTGAACTACTTGGCGCGCCTGGGCTGGTCGCACGGCGACGACGAGATCTTCTCGATGCAGCAGTTCTGCGAGTGGTTCAATCTGGAGAGCCTGACCGCGTCGCCGGCGCAGTTCAATAACGAGAAGCTGGCCTGGCTGAATAACCACTGGATCAAGCAGTCGGATAATGCGCGCCTGGCCGAGCTGGTGACGCCAAAGCTGGTCGCCGACGGCGGCAAGCTGGAAATCGGGCCGGATCTGGCGTCCGTGCTGGCGCTGCTGAAGGATCGTACCAATACCATTAATGAGCTGGCGGATGCGTCCATGCTGTTCTACCGCGCGCCGCAGCCGGATGCGGCGCTGATGGCGCAGCATTATACGGATGCGGTGAAGCCGGCCATGGCGCAGTTCGCCGAGCGTATCAAGACGGTGGAGTGGAGCAAGGAGGCGATCGCGGCCATGATCAAGGAGGTGCTGGCGGCGCATGGCTTGAAGATGCCGCAGCTGGCGATGCCGCTGCGCCTGATCGTGGCGGGACAGCTGCAGACGCCGGCGATCGATGCGGTGCTGGCGCTGTTTGGGCGGGAGACGGTGTCGGCGCGGCTGGCTGCGCACGTTTGAACCTGGGCCCGGGGTCAGACCCTAAACCTAGAACCGGGGTCAGACCCGTGGGGTCTGACCCTGGCCGGCGGCCGCACCTTGCTACGGGTCAGACCCCGCGGGTCTGACCCTGTTTTGAGGTTTATTTCGACAATCTTGCAAAATGGCATTTGCAATTCACGGAAGGGCTGCTATACTTCTGTCTCTTCGCAAAACGGGGGTATAGCTCAGCTGGGAGAGCGCTTGCATGGCATGCAAGAGGTCAGCGGTTCGATCCCGCTTACCTCCACCAGTTAAGCGAAGAGGTAGCAGGCAGTAAAAGCAGTCCAGGGTCCCCATCGTCTAGAGGCCTAGGACATCACCCTTTCACGGTGAGTACCGGGGTTCGAATCCCCGTGGGGACGCCAAGAGCAGTAACAATCTGTGCCAGCATATGGGGGTATAGCTCAGCTGGGAGAGCGCTTGCATGGCATGCAAGAGGTCAGCGGTTCGATCCCGCTTACCTCCACCAAGCAGCACGGGTTGCCGCAGTAAAGTAGTATCGCAGTACAAGTCCAACAGGTCCCCATCGTCTAGAGGCCTAGGACATCACCCTTTCACGGTGAGTACCGGGGTTCGAATCCCCGTGGGGACGCCAGTTAGATTTTCTTCTGTGCCAGCGGGGGTATAGCTCAGCTGGGAGAGCGCTTGCATGGCATGCAAGAGGTCAGCGGTTCGATCCCGCTTACCTCCACCAAAATGTGGCACAGAAACATCAGTAGTCCATCAGGTCCCCATCGTCTAGAGGCCTAGGACATCACCCTTTCACGGTGAGTACCGGGGTTCGAATCCCCGTGGGGACGCCAGGTTTTTCCTTCCTTCATCGGCCTTTGGCCTAATTCAAAATTGCCTAAAAATGCGGCAAGCTTGATTCCTTTGCATGTTGCGAATTCCGTACTAATATGACCTAACGGACCCGCACAGGAGGAAGTCATGGAACTTCACATGCAATCGCATCGCTGGGTGGCGCGCCAGGCAGACTGGGTCGCCGCAGCCATTGCCGGTTTCGGAGCCGGCGGCATCCTGATGCTGCTGGAACTGGCGTATACGCAGTTCAGCGGCGGCGAGCCCTGGCGAATTACGCGCATGGTGGCGGCGATGGCGATGGGCTGGGAAGTGCTGCAGACTTCCGGCTACAGCCTGAGCATCGTGATTGCAGCCCTGGTGGTCCACTACGTGCTGGGCATTACTTTCGCCCTGATGCTGGCGGCGATCATCGCTCCCTTCCATCTCGACTCCAGCCACATGCTGGTGATTCTGACCGGCGCCGCCTTCGGCGTGCTGCTGTATGTCCTGAATTTCTATGGCATGGTGGGCGCCTTCTCCTGGTTTGCCGACCTGCGCGGCTGGCCCGCCTTTATCGGCCACGTCGCCTTCGGCGCCAGCGCAGCCTGGTTCTATCGCCTGCTTGAGCGGCCAGACAAGACCTGAATAAATGCAGCCCCATGCGCCTCGCCGGGTAGTGGCGAGGCGTTCCCGTAGTTTCCCTATAACTTATCGGGCTCATTGATCATGGCGTTGGCAATCTCACTCATCTTGATTGTTGTTGGCGCGATTCTCTTTCACTACTACAGCCCCTGGTGGCTGACGCCCATCGCCTCCAATTGGCAGGAGCTGGACGACGCCCTGATGATCACGCTTGTCATCACGGCCGCGCTCTTCATCATCCTGCACCTGTTCGTTGCCTATGCCGTGGTCAAGTACCGCCACCGGGAAGGGCACCGGGCGGCAGCCGAATCCCATAACCGCAAACTCGAATGGTGGCTGATCGCCGGCACCTCGGTGGTCATCATTGCCATGCTGGCGCCGGGCCTGTCCGTGTACGCCAAGCTGATCAACCCGCCGCCGGACGCGATGGTGTTCGAAGTCATGGGCCAGCAATGGAACTGGCACTACCGCCTGCCGGGCAAGGATGGCAAGCTGGGCAAGGCCGATGTGAGCTTCATCACGCCCACCAATGCCTTCGGCATCGATCCGCAGGACCCGGACGGGCAGGACGATGTGCTGGTCGATGGCTCGGAAGTGCATATCCCGGTCCACAAACCGGTCAAGGTCAACCTGCGCGCACAGGATGTGCTGCACGACTTTTACGTGCCGCAGTTCCGCACCCGCATGAATATGGTGCCCGGCCTGGTCACGCATTTCTGGCTGACGCCCACCAAGGTCGGGCGCTACGAAGTGTTGTGCGCCCAGCTGTGCGGCGTGGGCCACTCGAATATGCGCAGCGCGGTGGTGGTGGACGAGCCGGCGGCCTATGCCGCGTGGCTGGCGAAACAGCCGACCTTTGCCGGCGGCACGCCGGGCGGCATCGGTGGTCCGGCCGAGCCGGGCAAGCAGGGCCGGCTGCTGGCGCAGTCGCGCGGCTGCATCGCCTGCCACAGCGTGGACGGCACGCCCAGCGTCGGCCCCAGCTGGAAAGGGCTGTACGGCAAGACGGAGAATCTGGACGGCGGCGCCACGGCCAAGGCCGACGAAGCCTACCTGAAACACTCGATCACCGATCCGAAGGCGCAGATCGTCAAGGGCTATCCGCCCGTGATGCCGCCGGCGGAGCTGAGCGAGGAAGAACTGACGGCGCTGGTTGATTACATCAAGACAGTCCGCTGAGGAGACAGGCATGGGATATGGCGAACAGCATGCAGAGCATGAGCACGGCCCTACCGGCTTCTGGACCAAGTATGTCTGGAGCCAGGACCACAAGGTCATCGCAATCCAGTACACGCTGACAGCCATCTTCGTCGGCGTGATCGGGCTGGTGCTGTCCGACCTGATGCGGCTGCAGCTGGGCTTCCCCGGCAAATTCCAGTTCATCGATCCCGTCAGCTATTACCAGTTCATTACCATGCACGGCATGATCATGGTGATCTACCTGCTGACGGCGCTGTTCCTTGGCGGCTTCGGCAACTACCTGATTCCGCTGATGGTCGGGGCGCGCGACATGGTATTCCCCTTCCTGAACATGCTCAGCTACTGGTTCTACCTGCTGGCGGTGGTGATCCTGTGCGCCAGCTTCTTCGTGCCCGGCGGTCCGACCGGCGCCGGCTGGACGCTGTATCCGCCGCAAGCCATCCTGCCGGGCACCCCCGGCGTCGAGGCCGGCATCGTGGTGATGCTGGTGTCGCTGCTGGTGTTCATCGTGGCCGCCACCATGGGCGGCCTGAATTATGTGACCACGGTGCTGCAGGCCCGCACGCGCGGCATGACGCTGATGCGCATGCCGCTCACGGTGTGGGGCATCTTCATTGCCACCGTGCTGGCGCTGCTGGCATTCCCGGCGCTGTTCGTCAGCGGCGTGATGATGCTGTTCGATAAAGCGCTGGGCACCAGCTTCTTCATGCCGGCCATCCTGTCCATGGGCCAGCCGCTGGGCTACAAGGGCGGCAGCCCCTTGCTGTTCCAGCACCTGTTCTGGTTCTTCGGCCACCCCGAGGTGTACATCGTGGCGCTGCCGGCTTTCGGCGTGATTTCGGACCTGATCAGCGTGCACGCGCGCAAGCAGATCTTCGGCTACCGCATGATGGTGTGGGCCATCGTGATTATCGGCGCGCTGAGCTTCGTGGTGTGGGCGCACCATATGTACGTCAGCGGCATGCATCCGCTGTTCGGCTTCTTCTTTGCGACCACCACGCTGATCATCGCGGTGCCGACGGCGCTCAAGGTGTACAACTGGACGCTGACCTTGTGGCGCGGCGACATACACATGACCGTACCCATGCTGTTTGCGCTCGGCTTCATTTCCACCTTCCTGATCGGCGGCCTGACGGGCCTGTTCCTCGGCAACGTCGGTATCGACATTCCGCTGTCGAACACATACTTCGTGGTGGCGCACTTCCACATGGTGATGGGCGTATCGCCGGTGCTGGCGGTCTTCGGCGGCATCTATCACTGGTATCCGAAAGCGACGGGGCGCATGTACAGCGAGGCGCTGGGTAAGCTGCATTTCTGGGTCACCTTCCTTGGCGCCTACGCGATCTTCTTCCCGATGCACTACCTGGGTATCCTCGGCATGCCGCGCCGCTACTACGCCTATGACAATTACCAGTTCATCCCTGAGTCGGCGCACACGATGAACGCCTTCATCACGGTGGCGGCGCTGGTGGTTGGCGTGGCGCAGATCCTGTTCCTGGTGAACCTGTTCTGGAGCGTGCGGCATGGCGCGCCGTCCGGCGGCAATCCGTGGCGGGCGGCCAGCCTGGAATGGTTCACGCCGCACACGCCGCCGCAGCACGGCAACTGGGGGCCGGAACTGCCGGTGGCCTACCGCGGCGCCTACGACTATGGCCGCAACCTGCCCGATGGCGGCGACTATATCCCGCAAAGCGTGGGTCCGGAAGAGCATGAGCATGGCAGTCCGCCGCATGCGCCGCCGGGCGCGCCGCGTCCGCCGCAGATGCCGCAGCATGAAAACGCCGAGGTGCCGAAATGAACGGTGCGAGCTTACGCGCCACCCTGCGCACCAGCAACGGCTTTCCCGGCATGCCGGACGGGCAGGGCGCCCGCAACGGCGGTCCCGGTTCGCCGCACGGCACGCGCAAGGTCGGGCTGTGGGTGTTCATGGCCGTGGTGACGGCGCTGTTCATGCTGTTCGGTTTTGCCTACGCGATGCGCATGGCTTACGACGACTGGCGCAGCCTGAATTACGTGCCGTGGCAGCTGTGGCTGAGCACCGGCCTGCTGCTGGCGGGCAGCGCCGTGTGGGAGATGGCGCGGCGGCATGCGATGGCGCAGCGGCGCGAGGCGGCGCGCAGCTTGTCCATCGGCGCGCTGCTGCTGGCGCTGGCCTTCCTGGCGTCGCAGCTGTCGGCCTGGGCGGCGATGTCGGCCGATTATGGTTTGCGCGCCAATCCTGCCAATGGCTTCTTCTACATGATTACCGGCCTGCATGGCCTGCACGTGATTGGCGGCGTGGTGGCTGGCCTGCTGGTCGGCGCCGGCTTCGTGCGCGGCCAGGCCACGCAGCGGGTAGGCGAGGGTATTGCGCTGTGCGCGCAATACTGGCATTTCCTGTTCGTCCTGTGGCTGGCGCTGTTCGCGCTGCTGTTCTACGTAACGCCCGACGTGGTCAGGGCATTCTGCACGACGGTTGGCATACCAATGAGGTGAAGCATGGATCCGCATCCGCAGGGCGGTAACGACTGGAAGGGCTTCGTCAACGACTGGGCCGGCGACAAGGTCGCGTTCCACGTCCCGTGGGGCAAGGCGATGATGTGGATATTCCTGCTCAGCGACACCTTCATCTTCGGCACCTTCCTGACCGGCTATATGTCGGTGCGCATGGCGACCACCAGCGCCTGGCCGAATCCCAGCGAAGTGTTTGCGCTGGAAATCTTCGGCCACCAGTGGCCCCTGATCCTGATTGCCATCATGACCTTCGTGCTGATCACCAGCAGCGGCACGATGGCGCTGGCCGTCAACTATGGCTATCGCGGCGACAAGAAAATGGCCGGGCGCCTGATGCTGGCTACCGCGCTGCTGGGCGCCTGCTTTGTCGGCATGCAGGCGTTTGAATGGAGCAAGCTGATACACGAGGGCGTGCGGCCGTGGAGCAATCCGATGGGCGCGCCGCAGTTCGGTTCCTGCTTCTTCATGATCACCGGCTTCCACGGGCTGCACGTGTCGGCGGGCGTGATCTACTTGGCGATTATCGCCAGGCGCGTGATGTCCGGCTTCTATGACAGGAAGGGTTTCGACATCGTCGAGATCGCGGGCCTGTACTGGCACTTCGTCGATCTTGTGTGGGTGTTCATCTTTGCATTCTTCTATCTGTGGTAGGAGGCCATCATGTCCGGCGCAAGCACGCAGCAACATCCGCTCGGGATCTACTTCAGGATCTGGATACTGCTGTTCGTCCTGAGCACGTTTTCCTATCTGGTCGATTTCTTCCATGTGCAGGGCTTGCTGCGCTGGAGCCTGATCATCATCTTCATGCTGCTGAAGGCGGGCTTTATCGTGGCGATTTTCATGCACATGAAGTGGGAGCGGATGGCGCTGATCTGCGCCATCGTCCTGCCGCCGGCGGCGCTGCTGGTGCTGTGCGGACTGATGGCGATGGAGTCGCATTATGTGAATGCCATCAGGCAGGCCTTCTTCCATTAATTGACTTGTTTTCCGCCGCGAAGCGTTCTTGATTTGCGAAAAGGGCGCTGCTATAATGCCGCCACGCTTTTACGACGTCCCCATCGTCTAGAGGCCTAGGACATCACCCTTTCACGGTGAGTACCGGGGTTCGAATCCCCGTGGGGACGCCAAGTCAAATCATGAAGCGTAGTGCACGTCCAAGTCCCCATCGTCTAGAGGCCTAGGACATCACCCTTTCACGGTGAGTACCGGGGTTCGAATCCCCGTGGGGACGCCAAAACACTTCCACTCTCTCCCTTGATCCAGACTCTTGCCATTTTCTGCAAAGTTGTCGACAACTTTGGCGACATCGGTATTTGCTGGCGGCTGTCGAAACAGCTGCAGCAGGAGCACGGCATCGCGGTCACCCTGTGGGTGGACGACCTGGCAAGTTTTCGCCGCATCTGTCCTGAAATCGATACCTCGGCCGATACGCAGCTGCGGCACGGCGTGACCGTACGCCACTGGCGCGACCAGGAAGGCGTGTTCATGCCGGCCGAGGTGGCCGATGTGGTGATCGAATTCTTTGCCGTCGATATCCCTCCCGGCTATGTGGAAGCCATGGCGCTGCGCCCGCGCAAGCCGGTGTGGCTGAATCTTGAGGGCCTGACGGCGGAAGAGTGGGTCGAAGGCTGCCATCGCCTGCCGTCCATGCATCCGCGCCTGCCGCTGACCAAGCATTTCTTCTTCCCCGGCTTCACGGAGAAAACGGGCGGCCTGCTGGCCGAGCGCGAACTGGCGGCCCAGCGCGCCGCGTTCGGCGCCGGCCAGGCGGCGGCTTTCCTGTCCCGCCTTGGCGTCACGCCGGCGGAGCAGGGCGCCCTGAAGGTATCGCTGTTCTGCTATCCGCACGCGCCGCTGGCCGAATTGTTTGCCGCCTGGGCTGCCTCCGGCGACGCGATCACCTGCCTGGTGCCGCAAGGCGTAGCCGACCAGGCGGTGCGTGACTTTCTCGGCACGGAAGCGGCGCCGGGTGCGGTGCGCACCCACGGCGCGCTCACGCTGCGCGTGATTCCCTTCGTGCCGCAGCCGGATTACGACAGGCTGCTCTGGTCCTGCGACCTGAATTTCGTGCGCGGCGAAGATTCCTGGGTGCGTGCGCAGTGGGCTTGCAAGCCCTTTGTCTGGCACATCTATTTCCAGGACGAGAACCTGCACCACAAGAAGCTGCGGGCTTTCCTGCAACGTTATGCGGCTGGCAATGCCAGCCTGCCCGAATTCTCACTGGCCTGGAATGGCGCCAGCGCAGGCCACGACTGGCCGGCGCTGTCACGCGCTCTCCAGGCCGATCTGGGGCTGTTGGCCCAGCGTGCTGTCGATTGGCAGCAACAGATGCAGTCCCATGGGGACCTCGCCTCGAATTTACTGGAGTTTGCCCGATCGCTTCAGTACGACTAATGAGAAAAGTGAGCTATAATGATCGGTTACTGCAACCCCCCTTTATAAGCGTAGAGTTTTTATGAAACCAGCAAAAGAAATTCGTGTCGGCAACATCATCATGGTTGACAGCAAGCCGTTCATCGTCCTGCGCTCCGACGTAAATGGTTCGAGCCGCACCGGCTTCACCTACAAGTGGAAGATGAAGAACCTGCTGACCAACGCTCCGCTGGAAAACGTATTCCGCGGCGACGACAAGTTCGACGTTGTGGTTCTGGACAAGAAGCCAGTGACCTACTCGTACTTCGCTGATCCGCTGTACGTCTTCATGGACGAAGAGTACAACCAGTACGAAATCGAAGAAGAAAACCTGGGCGAAGCCATCAACTTCCTGAAGGACGGCATGGAATGCGAAGCCGTGTTCTACGACGGCAAGGCAATCTCCGTGGAACTGCCAATCACCATCGCGCGCCAGATCATTTACTCGGAGCCGGCAGTCAAGGGCAACACCTCCGGTAACGTGACCAAGGAAGCCAAGATCGAAAACGCGATCGAATCCAAGCAATTCACCATCCAGGTTCCACTGTTCGTGAGCCAGGACGACGTGATCGAGATCGACACCCGTACCAACGAGTTCAAGAAAGTTGTTCGCAACTAATTCCGAACTCCGGTAATGAAAAAGCCCGCTGCGCAGCGGGCTTTTTTTATACCTGCGCCGCGGCTGGCGCGGCGTGCGGTCATGCGCCGTATGGCTTGTACACGAAACCGTCTTCCATCACGCCCATCAGGCTGGTGTAATTCTCCAGGCTCTCGCTGAAGGAGTACAGCATGGATGCCGGCGAGACGCCGTCATTCAGTTTGCCCAGCCAGTACTGGAATCCGCCTTCATCCGGTTCGCGGTGCAGCACATTGTGGTACATCGCCGTGACCAACTGTTCCTTGCCCGGATTGGCCCCATACAGGGCCTGCGCTTCTTTCGAGCTGAGGAATTGCTGGGCCACCTCGGCGAGGCCGACGCCAAGTTCCATACTCTTGATCCAGAAACCCAGACCTTCGATGTCCGGGGCGCGGTCGAAGGCTGCCTGGTACAGCCGGTAGGCCTGGCCTGCAATGCCGTTCACGTCCAGCGATACATTGAAATTGGCGAACTTCAGCGTCTCGATATTGCCGAGAATGTCGCTGCCATCCACGCCGGTGTTATCGACCACGCTCAGGCCGGCCGCCGTCATGGTCAGCGTATAGTTTGCCAGGTTGCCATCGTAGATCGCGACATCCTTGCCTGCGCCGCCATCCAGTAGATCATTGCCGCCGCCACCCTTCAGGACATCGTTGCCCTGGCCGGCTAGCAGCGTGTCGCGGCCGTTGTTGCCGTTCAGCGTGCTGTTGGTCGTGCTGCCGAAGCCGGTGCCCAGCGATGCGTGATACAGCTCGCGGTTGTCGAAGCCAGCCGCGCCTGTTTTGCCGCTCCAGAAAATCGTATCCAGCGTGTTGCCGGCGAGGGCGCTGCCGAAGGTGCTCGTGCCGTTGGCGCTTGGTGCCGACAGGCGGGTGATGGCGCCGGTGGCGGTGTCCTTCATGAACACGTCCAGCTTGCCATCGCCGTCGCCCGGAACCAGGTCGGCGGTGGATTCGAACATTACGTAGCGGCCGTCGGCGGAGATGGCGGCGTTGTCGGATTCGCCACCCTTGCCGATGCCGTTGGCATCCGAGGACACCAGCGTCACCTTTCCGGTCTGCATATCTTTCAGGTACACGTCCGCATTGCTGGTGAAGTCCGCATCGGCGAGGTTGGTAGCCTTGCTGGTGAAGACAACATAGCGGCCATTGGATGAGACAGCGGCGTTATAACTGTCGCCGTTTGCCAGTTTGCCGCTGGCGTTGGTGGATGCCAGCACCAGGGTATCGTCCACCAGCTGCTTGAAGTACACGCGGTCGAGACCATTCGACGTGTCCTTGAACAGATTGGTAGCCTTGCTATTGAAGACCACAGCGCTGCCGTCAGCCGAAATGGATGCATTTGCGCTGGCGGCATTTGCCTGAATGCCGTTTTCGTTCACGGAGACATTGACGACGCTGCCGTCCGCCATGTTCTTGACGAAGATATCTTCCTTCTTATTGTTATCCAGGACGGAAAGGTTGGTGGCGGCGCTGGTGAAGGCGACGTAGTTGCCGTCGGCGGACATGGAGGCGTCCCAGCTCTTGCCGTCGGCTGCCGCGCCGGTGGCGTCAGCCGACACGACGGCGATCTCGCCGGTGGTCATGTTCTTGACCTGCAGCGTGGTCAGTCCGCGCGGCTGGGTGTTTTCGAACACGATGCTGTTGCCGTCGAAGCTGATGACCGGGGCATCGCTGACACCGCCCAGCGTGCCTGTCGCCGGAGTCGATACGTGCTTGACGGCGCCGGTCTGCAGGTCGTACAGATAAATGTCGTCATTGCCGATGGAGGTATCGGTGCTTGCCAGCGGAGTCGAACTGGTGAACGCGAAATACCGTCCGTTACCGGAAAGGGTGGCAGCGGCGCTGGTCGCATTAACCTGCGGCAGCACGAGAGTCAGGCGATTGGTGGTCATATTGCTTATATACAGGCACAGGTAGCGGGTAGTGTCCTCCCCACAGAAATATGCTGTCAAGAAATATTTTTAATTATTTGATAGCAATTTCGCTACAACCGCTGGTATGCTACCGGTTTGCGTCTTTTCGGCAATATTGCAGTTCGCTCATCAACGGGGATGGCATGGATCGCAGGAATTTTGTTCGGATGGGTTTGGTAGTGGGCGGCGCCGCGACCCTGGCGCGAACCGAGACCGCGCTTGCATCGGGCAAGCCGGGTGCGGGCGGTGTGCTCGACGCGGGCGTGCAGCAGCAGCAGGAACTGATGGCGTCCAACAAGCTGACCTCGCATTCGCTGACCTCGCAATACCTGGCGCGCATCAAGAACATCGACAAGGCCGGTCCCCGTATCAACTCGATCATCGAGATCAATCCCGAAGCGTTGAAGATCGCCCGCGAAATGGACCGCGAACGCATGGCGCGCCGCATCCGCGGTCCGCTGCACGGCATTCCCGTTCTGCTGAAAGACAATATCGCTACCGGCGACCGCATGAGCACGACTGCCGGTTCGCTGGCGCTGTCCGGCGTGCGTGCGGCCAGGGACTCGCATGTGGCGGCGCAGCTGCGCGCGGCCGGCGCGGTCATTATCGGCAAGACCAATCTGAGCGAGTGGGCGAATATGCGTTCCTCGCATTCCGTCAGCGGCTGGAGTGCGCGCGGCGGCCTGACCCGCAATCCGTATTCGCTCGACCGCAACTGCAGCGGCTCCAGCTCCGGTTCCGGCGCGGCGATTGCCGCGGGACTGGCAACGCTGGCGGTCGGCACCGAGACCGATGGTTCCATCGTGTCGCCGGCATCGATCTGCGGCCTGGTCGGCATCAAGCCGACCATCGGCCTGGTGTCGCGCAGCGGGATTATTCCGATTGCACATTCGCAGGATACGGCGGGACCGATGGCGCGCAATGTGGCCGATGCGGCCTTCATGCTGGGCGCGATGGCGGGCGTCGATCCGAACGATCCGGTGACGCAGGATGGTGCAGGCAAGGGTGCCGACTACTCGAAGGCGCTGGACAGGAACGCCCTGCAGGGCAAGCGCCTTGGCGTAGCGCGCAATTTCTTCGGCGGCAGCGACGCGATCGATGCCGAGATGGAGAAGGCCTTGTCCGCGCTGAAGGCGCAGGGCGCGATCCTGATCGACGTAACGGTGCCGAACACGGATAAATACGGCGACAGCGAAACCGAAGTGCTGCTGTACGAATTCAAGTCCGACCTGGCCGCCTATCTGAAGGCCTATGCGCCCGATGCCAAGGTCAAGAACATGGCGGACCTGATCGCCTTCAACAAGCAGAACGCCCAGCTCGAGTTGCCGTACTTCGGCCAGGAATACCTGGAACGCGCCGAAGCCAAGGATGGCCTGGACAGCAAAACCTACCTCGATGCGCTGGCCAACAACCGCCGCTATTCGCGCGAAGAGGGTATCGACAAGGTCCTGAAGGAGCACAGCCTGGACGCACTGGTCGCCCCGACCGACGGCCCGGCCTGGCTGACCGATTTCATCAACGGCGACCATTACGGCCGCAGTTTCTCATCGCCGGCCGCGGTTGCCGGCTATCCGCACGTGACGGTTCCGGCCGGCCACGTGCAGGGTCTGCCCGTGGGGCTTAGCTTTGTCGGTTCCGCCTTCAGCGAAGCTGCGCTGATCGGCATGGCCTACGCCTATGAGCAGGCCACCATGGCCCGCCGCGCACCCCAGTTCCGCGCCTCCGTCTCCCTGGCCGTCAAGTAAAGCCCGCGCCGCGTACTTTCCAGAAGAGAAATCTAGTTACAATTCTTGTACTGATTTCCGGGCGCTTTCGCGCTAGAATGCGTCAATGTAATTATTTTTGTCTAATTGCAATAAAAACATTCAAGATTTGCCAGTTCGACACCTAGTGCATGGTCGGGCTGTCGTCGGCCCAAAAACTCGCCGGCAGTTCCTCTAACTATCTGTCAAATAACTGGAGCATGCTTCGTGCACATTAAATCTATTCTGCTGAGCCTTTCTGCCGTGGCAGCACTGGCCACTACCGTGGTCGCTGACGCGGCGCCAATGCTGCTTAACGGCAGTTTCGAGGCAACCTCGAATGGCACCAACAAGCAGTTGTCGTCCACTGCCTCCAAGGGCGGCGACCAGACCACCATTTCCGGCTGGACCAGCAGCGACGGCAACAACGGCGGCTACAACTTCATCCTGAACAGCAGCAATGCCGCGACCAAGGATTCCGTAATCTGGCTGGAAGGGCAGGGCAACGGCTTCGGCGCCTCGCCGGACGGCGGCAACTTCTTCGCGTCCGACCCGCTGTATCACCCGGGCGTGCTGTCGCAATCGGTGAACGGCCTGACCATCGGCGCCTCGTACACGCTGACCTTCTACTACGCGCTGGCGCAGCAGGTCGGCTTCAAGGGCGCCAACTACGACAACTACTGGCAAGTCGGCTTCGGCAAGGACAAGCAGACCACCACCAAGCTGAGCATCGACGACGACGGTTTCAGCGGCTGGAAGAAGGCGACCATGACGTTTATCGCGTCGAGCCTGACCGAGTCGCTGTCTTTCCTGGCCATGAGCGGTCCGGAAGGTGCGCCGCCGTTCCTGCTGCTGGATGGCGTGTCGATGGAGAAGTCGGTCAGCGTGCCTGAGCCTTCGAGCTGGAGCATCATGTTCGCCGGCCTGGTCGGCATCGCCTTCCTGGCCCGCCGCCGCGCGCGCCGCTCGTAATCCCTTCCTTCATGGCGATGGCGCCGGTGCGCCATCCGCTTCAAGCCGCGCTTGCGCTGCAAGCGCGCGTTTCATCTACCTCGCTGTTACGTCCTGCATGAACGGTCCCCACGCGGGCTCCTTGATATTGCCTGCCTGAGTGCTCAGGTTTTGTTTTACGCGTCCATCCACCGAGACCACGGCCAGCGATTTGCGGTCGCCGGCGCGGGTGGCGTACATGATGTATTTGCCGTTGGGCGCAAAGCTTGGCGATTCATCGTCGGTGGTCTCGGACAGGCGCTGTTCCTGGCCGCTGATCAGATCCATTACGAAGAGCTGATAGTTGCCTTCACGGCGGGAAATGTAGGCCAGCGTTTTACCGTCGGACGAGATGCGCGGGCTGGTGTTGAAGCTGCCGGCGAAGGTAATGCGCTTGACGCCGCTACCGTCGGGGTTCATGCGGTAGATTTGCGGCCCGCCGCTGCGGTCGCTGGTGAAGTAGATGCTTTGGCCGTCGGCGGACCATTGCGGTTCGGTGTCGATGCCGCTGCTGCTGGAAATGCGGCGCAGGCTGCTGCCGTTGGTGTTCACGGTATAGACCTGGTAATTGCCGTCTTTCGACAAGGCGAGCGCCAGCTTGTTGCCACCGGGCGCCCAGGCCGGCGCCGAGTTGTTGCCTTTTTCATTGGACACCACGGTGCGCGTGCCGGTAATCAGGTTTTGCACGTAGATCACGGGCTTTTTTCGTTCGAACGATACATAGGCGACCTGGGTGCCGTCGGGTGACCATGAGGGCGAGATGATCGATTCGTTCGAGCGCAGTGCCAGCAGTTCGTTTTCGCCGTCGGCATCGGCTACCATCAGCTGGTAGTAGCGTCCTTCCTGCTTGACGTAGGAGATGCGGGTGGAGAAGGCGCCGCGGATGCCGGTCAGTTTGAAGAACACGTCATCGGCGATCAGGTGGGCCGACAGGCGGGTGAACTGCTTGGTGACGGCCTTGTCGAGATTCGAAATCTTCGTTTGTTTAACGGTGTCCAGCAGCTTGTAGCGAACATCGTAGCGGCCATCGGCGAGTGCGGTGACGGTGCCTGCGACCAGCGCGTCGGCGCCCTTGGCTTTCCAGCCGCTGTAGTCGATATTATTGAGGTCATTGATGGCGCCCGCATCGATGATCCTGAACGCTCCGCTGCGTTCCAGGTCGGCCTTGATGATTTCGGAAATCTTCTAAGGGGATACGCCTTCGTTGGCGAAGCTGGCAATGGCCAGCGGAATCTGGTTGCTGCCCACGCCAGAAATCTCAATCCGTATCTGGGCTTGTGCGCTGGCCGTGATGGTGGCGATCAGCAAACCGGCGTAGAGCGCATTCAATCTTTTCATATCGAAGCATTTCCTTCAGCGTGAAGTCGCGGGCTGTATGATGTTAAAAATTCAACCTCCCTGAGTCTACAGCAGTTAATCTGCTTCCGCGTACCATCGGGTTCGTGGTGAGTTCACGCGAAGCTGATTTTATAAAGGCGGAGATAAAGAATGCGTGGATAACAAGTGCGGCAGTGTTTACCGGCCGAGTCACCGCGATGGAATACGTCCAGGCCCATACCGAGAGCGGGAACGGGAAAGGAGCCGGGGGCAGGGAGGTTTGGCTGGACACAGCCATTTTCCGGCACTCAAATGGGACGATTGCGACTGAAGCGCACGAGTATTCGTATCAGCTTGGCCGGACGTATCTCGTGTACGCCAATGCCGCAGGTCAGGACTTGCTCTCCAATGTTTGTACGCGAACTAAGCCTGTCGAAGACTCGGCCGAAGACATTGCGATGCTCGACGCGCTGAAAAGCGAATGAGCGGCTTTGCCATTACGGGAAGGTCAAGTCCAAACCCAGCGTCGAGCCCAGGAAGAAGGTGATGACCCCCAGACCCAGGAGCGCCAGCACGAAGCCTACCGCCACTTTGCCGCTCGTGCGCAGCACTGCGCGCCTCTCCATCCCCTTCTCTTTCTCCTTCTTCCCTTGATCGTAATGCCACTTGATGGCGTAGAACATGCCCGTGCCGAGCACGAGAAGCTTGAAGGTAACGAAGACTACAGGGATCCATTCCATCATTTTTAGTATTCCAGGCTATTACTTGACGCTGACTATTTTGTGCAAACTTGCCGTTCTGAGGCATACTACTTGAAAGCAATTTCCATACATTGAGACATAATGTCCCAGTTGAAAACCATACAAGAAGAAAATTTGCCGGCCTGGCTGCCGCGATTGGCCGCGCAAGGCGGGCCGCGTTTTTTGCAGATTGCGGATGCGTTGCAGGCGGCGCTGCTGGACGGATCGCTGAAACCGGGTGACCGCCTGCCTCCGCAGCGCCAGTTGGCGGCGCAGCTGGATGTGGACCTGACAACCATCACGCGCGCGTATGACGAAGCCCGGCGCCGCAACTTGCTGGAGGGACGCGGCGCGCGCGGCACTTATGTCGCGGCGCCGAAAGTCGAATTGACCTCGGTCCTCGACCTGAGCATGAATACCCCGCCACCGCCGGATGGCGTGGACTTCGATGACATGTTGAAACAGGGTTTGTCTCAGGTATTGATGAGGGCCGATACTGAACTGCTGATGACCTACCAGCTGGGCGGCGGAAGCCACTCCGGCCGGAAGGCTGGGGCCAAGTGGCTCGAACCGATGTTTGGACGCCTGGATTCTCAAGAGGTCGTTGTCTGTCCTGGTGCGCAAGCGGCGATCGCCGCATTGATCCTTGCGCTGACGGAGCCGGGCGATGTCATCCTCGCAGAGCCTGCGAGCTATCCCGGCTTGCGCGCCGCGGCGACCCAGTTCGGCCGGCACATCATCACGGTGGAGGCGGACAAGTACGGAATGGTGCCCGAGATGCTTGAGCAAGCCTGCCGCCGGCATAAGCCCACGCTGGCCTATCTCAATCCGACATTGCAGAACCCGACCGCCATCACGATTCCGGAACGCCGGCGCAGGGAGCTGGCCAGCATCGCGAAGCGCTGCAATGTCCGCATCGTCGAGGACGACCCCTACTGGCTGCTGGCCGATGCCGCGCCGCCGCCGATTGCCACGTTTGCTCCGGAGCAGGTGTACTACATTTCAACCCTGTCTAAATGCCTGACGCCTGGCTTGCGTGTCGCGTTCGTGCTGATACGCGACCGGCGCGAACGGGAACGTTTCCTGGCCGCGCTGAGATCATTTGCCCTGATGACCGCACCGCTGACGGCTGCACTGGCCACGCAGTGGATACTCGATGGTTCGGCTGGCGCGTTGATGGAGGGGGTACGCAAGGAGGCGCGCCTGCGTCACAGGATGGCTCGGGATATTCTGGCGGGACGCTACAGCGGCGCTGGAGACGGTCTGCATGTATGGCTTGAGTTGCCGGCGTATTGGAACTCCTCGCAGCTTGCGCGTGCAGCCGACAGCGAGGGCATCGCAGTCACGCCGGCGGAGGCGTTCGCAACTGGCAGCGGATCCGTGAATGCGATTCGGATCTCTCTGGGCAGCATCAAGGACCGTGGAGGCTTACAGGCGGGTCTGCTGCGGCTGTCCCATCTGCTTGCGCGGCGGCCCGAGTCGTTCAGCGCTGCCGTGGTTTAACGGTTGTGGAAGCACTAAGATCACGCGCAAAAGTGAGGCTGAAGGTGGAGGAGTGTGAAGCCGTCGCTGGTAAGGCATTACATTGGAGATGTCGGAGCACAGCGTGAGTCCACTTAGTCCTGGGGCGCCACGGGGATTGGGGTGGGTGGCGCCCGGGAGTGGGGAGCTTCAGACTTCGATGAAGCGCATTTTGAAGTTGCGGCCTTTGAAGGTGCCGAAGTCGCCGCCCATTTTGCTGGCTGCGTTGAGGCGGGCAAACGCGTCGTAGGCGATGCGGCGGTCGAGGGCGACGTAGGTCTGGAATTCGGTGACGTTGATCTTGCCGACCTGTTCTTTCATCAGGCCGCCGTCACCCGTCAGAGCACCCAGCACGTCGCCCGGACGCAGCTTGTCCTTCTTGCCGCCGGAGATGCAGAGGGTCATCATCGGCGCAGGATCGCCGTGCTCGTCGTCAGACGAGAGCTTCTTGATGTCGTGCCATTCGACCGTGGAACCCTGATACTCTTCGATCGCTTTTACCCACTTCTTCTCGTTCGGCGCACACAGCGTCAGCGCCAGGCCCTGTTCGCCGGCGCGGCCGGTGCGGCCTACGCGGTGGACGTGGACTTCGCTGTCCTTCGATACATCCGCATTGATCACGGCTTCGAGGTTCGAGATGTCCAGGCCGCGCGCGGCGACGTCGGTTGCGATCAGGATCGAGCAGCTGCGGTTGGAGAACAGCACCAGGATTTCGTCGCGTTCGGGCTGTTCCAGTTCGCCATACAGGGCCAGGGCCGAGAAGCCGTCGGCACGCAGCGTATCCAGCAGCTCGCGGCAGTGCACCTTGGTGTTGCAGAACACGATGGCGGAGGCCGGACGGTAATGTCCCAGCAGGCGCGCCACGGACGAATCGCGTTCGTCGAAGCCGATCTCGTAGAAGCGCTGTTCGATCTGCGAAGAGGTGTGCTTGACTTCCACGATTACTTCAACCGGATCGTAGAGGAAGGACTCGGTGGCCTTGCGGATGTCGTCCGGATAAGTGGCCGAGAACAGCAGGGTCTGACGGCGCTTCGGACAGGCGCTGACGATGCCAGCGATCTCGTCGTAGAAGCCCATGTCGGTCATGCGGTCGGCTTCGTCCAGCACCAGCATCTGCACGGTGGAGAGGTCGATGGTCTGGCGCGATATGTGGTCGCGGATGCGGCCCGGCGTACCCACCACGATATGCGCGCCGTGCTCCAGCGATGCGATCTGCGGCCGCATCGGCGCGCCGCCCGTCAGCACCAGGATCTTCACGTTGCCGACGCTGCGCGCCAGGCGGCGCAGCTCATTGGCCACCTGGTCCGCCAGTTCGCGGGTAGGACACAGCACCAGGCCCTGGGTGGCGAACCATGCGGGATTAATTTTCTGCAGCAGGCCGATGCCGAAGGCGGCGGTCTTGCCGCTGCCGGTCTTGGCTTGCGCGATCAGGTCCTGGCCCTGCAGGACGGATGGCAGACTTTGCGCCTGGATAGGCGTCATCTCCCGATACCCCAGGGATTCAAGGTTCGCGAGGAAGGAATCGGACAGGGGCAGGGTAGCGAAAGATGTCATGGGCTTTTAGTCCCGGCGCCAGATGGGCAGGCCGGTCAGGTCTAGATTGGGATCATTCTGCCAGATTGGCAGGCCGGAGGTATCGGTTGGTTCCAGCAGTTCCATCTGCTCCTGCTTCATCGCGGCGCGACGCTTGCGCGGTGGCGGGGGGCGCTTAGCTTCCGGTTCCATTGGTGCAGCAGAGCCAAAGCCCGGCAGATCCAAGGTCGCGTTGTCTTTTTTATCTCTCATAGCCCGCCGCAGAAAACAAAAGCCCGGCTGAAACAGTCGGGCTTCGATACTAAAACGGCACGCAGTGTAACACAGACAACTGCTTTAACGGAAGGCAAGCGCTCCAGTCAGGTCGCCTGGCGGCAACGCTTTGCGCTCGGCGAAGGCCTTGTTGCGCGTGGCCAGACCTTCCAGCAAGGGCAGGTCGTGCAGGCGCGTGATGAGGCGCATGATGGAGGTGGTGTCGTAGAAGCTGTGATCGACGTTGCCCTTCTTGGCGAACGGCGAGACGATGATGGCCGGGATGCGCGAACCAGGCCCCCAGCGGTCGCCTTTCGGCGGCGCCACGTGATCCCACCAGCCGCCGTTCTCGTCGAAGGTGACCACCACGACCATATTCTTCCACTGCGGCGACTTCTTCAGGTGCTCCAGCACGTTGACGATGTGCTGGTCGCCGGATTCGATATCCGAATAGCCGGCGTGCAGGTTCAGGTTGCCCTGCGGCTTGTAGAAGGCCACGGCGGGCAGCTTGCCTGCGACTACGTCGGCCAGGAACTTGTTGGAGATCGGCGAGTCGCCCAGGCCACCGTCGCGCAGGTGCTCGGCGCGTTCCTTGCTGCCGGGCGCGAACTGCTTGAAGTAGTTGAACGGCTGGTGGTGGTACTGGAAGTTCGGCTTCGGACCGCCGCCTTTGGTGTCCAGCGCGGCCTGCCATGCGCCGCCGTACCAGGCCCAGCTCACGCCCTTGCGCGACAGCAGATCGCCGATGGTGTCATAGGTTTGCGGCGGCAGCAGGCTGGCGTCTTCCGGATTGCCGTAGGCTGGATCGCCGCCTGGTGCAGGGCGTACCCAGGTTGGCTGGTAGGGCGGCGCCATGGTGTTGACGGCGAAACCGTCCGGCGTGATGGCGCCATCCTGTACATACACTGGCTTGCCATCCAGCGCGGACTTGGGGCAATCCGGTGAGACGGCAAGGCGGGTGCCGGTCGGGCCGTCGGCCAGCACGGCGATCTTCTTTTTGGCCACGCTGTTGGCGGCATCCGGATACTCCGGCACGCGGCCCGAGATCAGGAACTGGTGGTTCAGGTAGGAGCCGCCGAAGGCTGCCATGAAGAAGTTGTCGCACAGCGTGTATTCGCGGGCGATCTGCCACAGGCCCAGGTTCTTGCTGGTCTCGCCGTAGTAGCCCATCACCATGCCGCCGGTGTTGCCCCAGGCGGCAAAGCCGTCGTTCCTGCCGCCGTTGATCTGCATCTGGTTCTGGTAGAACAGGTGCCACAGGTCGCGCGTGATGACGGATTCCGGCAGCGGCTTGCCTTCGGCATCGGTCAGCTTGAACGGTGCGTTCGGCAGATCCTTGAGGTGGTCTTCCTTGACTTCATAGCGCTTGCCGCCGATGTCCTGCGGCGTCGGCACCATGCCGCCCCAGACTTTTGGCAGCGACGGCATTACGCTGCCGTCGAAATCGCGCTGCTGGTAGTCGGCCGGCTTGAGTGCGGACAGCGGCGAGGCCAGGCCGGGGAAGTCAGCAAACAGGTTGTTGAAGCTGCGGTTCTCCAGGTAGATCACCACCACGTTCTTGACGTTGGCCTTCAGCTTCGCGTCCAGCGTGGTGTGCTTGATTGCGGGCCTGGCTCCGGCTTCGGCCATGGCGCCCGGCAGGGTGGTGGCAATGCCGGTAGCGGCGGCGGCACGGAAAATCTGGCGGCGCGATGGCTTGCTTGGCTGGTCGTTCATGTAGTGATCCTTACGCTTTGTTGAATTCTGCTTCGAAATCGGAGGAGGCAACCCAGTCCAGCATGCGGCGCAGCTCGCGCGCCTGGCCGGCGCCGAGCAGCTGCTCGAAACGGGCATGCGCTGTCTGCCACAGGGACAGGCCTTGCTCCAGCTTGACCTTGCCGTGCGCGGTCAGGGTTACGACCTTGGCGCGCTTGTCTTTTTCATGCGGGGTGAGGGCGACGTAGCCGTCGCGGATGAGCGGCTTCAGGGTGTGGCCGAGGGCCGACAGGTCCATCACCAGGTAGTCGGCGAGGGCGCGCATGGTCGGGCCCTGCATGCGGTCGATGGTGCTCATCAGGCCGAGCTGGGTAGCTTTGAGGCCAGCGGGCTCCAGTGTGTCGTCGTACAACTGGCCGAGGCGGCGCGTGGCGCGGCGCATCGCAGCATTGGTGCAGAGCGACTCTGGCTCAGCTGGAAAGTCGGGCTTCATTGGCCGACATTATCCCACTTGCTTTCCAAAGATCAAGCTAATATATTGGCATATGCCTCTATATTTGTTTAAGGAGTTAAAGAAAATGAGCAAGCTTTCGCAGGGCAAAGCACTGATTACAGGCGCTTCCTCCGGCTTTGGCGCGATCTATGCCGACCGTCTGGCGCAGCGCGGTTACGACCTGATCCTGGTGGCGCGCCGCGCCGCGAAGATGGAAGAACTGGCCGTGCGCCTGCAGCATGACTACGGCGTGCAGGTCGCCGTGGTCGCAGCCGACCTCGGCGCTGCTGCCGACCTGGAGCGCGTGGCGCAGTTGGCGGGGTCTGACCCCGACATTGCGCTGCTGGTGAATAACGCGGGGACGGTGACGCTGGCGCCGGTTGGCGGTACGAAACCGGCACAGCATGATGCGATGGTGGCGTTGAACGCGGCGGCGTTGTCCCGCCTGAGCCTGGCTGTATTGCCGGGATTTAAGGCGCGGAATAAGGGCACGATCGTGAATATCGGGTCGGTGCTGGGGATTGCCGTATTGCCGGTCAGCAGCATCTACAGCGGCACCAAGGGCTATGTGATGAACTTTACGCAGGGCCTGCAGCAGGAAGTGCAGGGCACGGACGTATTCGTGCAACTGGTGCTTCCAGCAGCGAGCGCGACGGATATCTGGGAAATCGGCGGCCTGCCGCTGTCGAACCTGGACCCGGCTACGGTGATGCAGCCGGAAGATGTGGTCGATGCCGCGCTGGCGGGGTTGGACCAGCGGGAACTGGTGACGCTGCCTTCCGTGGAAGATGCCGGACTGTGGCAGGAATTCGTGGCCTTGCGGGAGCGGCTGTTTGCGGCTTCGCGTAGCAACCAGCCTGCATCGCGCTATAACATCGGCTAAAAACGCAAAAAAGCCGCTCGAAAGCGGCTTTTCTACTGAATTTGGTTGCGGGGACAGGATTTGAACCTGTGACCTTCGGGTTATGAGCCCGACGAGCTGCCAGACTGCTCCACCCCGCGTCTGAGGCAAGCATTATATACCGTGCTCGCCGCGGGCGCAAGGTCGAATTATGCGACCGCTAAACGCCAGAGCGAAGTCAGTTCGGCTGAGCGGGCGGCGTGCAGTGGATCGGTCGTATCGGCGGCTTTGCCGTGCACGGGGCGCACGTCGCTGCGTCCCAGCACTTTCAGGCCGGCCACGGCAATCCATTCCAGCAATTGCTCGCGGGGACGCAGGCCCAGATGCTCGGCCAGGTCGGACATGATCAGCCAGCCCTCGCCCCCGGGCGTCAGGTGATCCTTCAGGCCGGACAGGAAGCCGCGCAGCATCCTGCTGTCCGGATCGTACACGGCATATTCGATCGAAGAGCTGGGACGGGCAGGCACCCATGGCGGATTGCAGACCACCAGCGGCGCGCGGCCTTCCGGGAAAAGGTCGGCTTCGAGCAGTTCGACCTGTTCCTGCAGGTCCAGGCGGGCGATGTTGTCACGTGCGCAACTCAGCGCACGCTGGTCCATATCGGTCGCCACCACGTGCGGGATGCCGCGCCGGGCCAGCACGGCGGACAGCACGCCGGTACCCGCGCCGATGTCGAAGGCCAGCTTGACGCCTTTCGGCAGCGGGGTATCCGCCACCAATTGCACGTATTCGCCGCGAACGGGGGAGAACACACCGAAGTGCGGGTGAATGCGCTCGCCATCCAGCGCCGGAATGGCGACGCCGGCCTTGCGCCACTCATGCGCGCCGATCAGGCCCTGCAGTTCGCGCAGGGAAATCACGAAACCGTCTTCGCTGCGGCCGTAGGCTTCGTTGCAGGCCAGTTTCACGTCCGGCGCGCGGCGCAGCGGGATCACGTAGCCGGGCTCGAAAGGAATCAGCAGCATGGCCAGCGTACGGGCGCGCTGGGACTGGGCCTGGCGGTGCAGGTGGAAGGCTTCAGCCGGCGAGGCTGCGGCCTTGGCCGGCTTCTTTTTGCCCTTGCCGTGCTTGTGGTCGGCGCGCCGTGCCAGCGCCTGCAGCAGCTGGCGTGCGTTCTGGAAATCGCCGCGCCACAGCAGCGCCGTGCCTTCGCAGGCGAGGCGGTAGGCGGTGTCGGCGTTCATGGTGTCGTCCGCGACCTGCACGCGTTTGGGCGGCGGATTGCCGGCTTCCGAGTGCCAGCGCGCAGAGCGCGGCTGGTCCTGCTCGGTCCAGTGGATGGTTTGTTCTTGAGAGGGGTGCATGGGGCGCCATTATACGTGGCGCCGCTGAATTATTCGGACGCTTTGCGGCCCGGGACGGCTTCCGGCTGGGCTGGCGCCGCCGGGGCTGGTGCTGGTGCTTCGACCTGGGTGTCCGCAGCCGTAGTTGGAGCGGGAGCCGGTGCCGGCTTCGCTTCAGGCGCCGGGGCTGGCTTGGCGCCGTAAGCGTCCGCCACTTCCCGAGCCTTACCGGGCATATAACTATCCAGCGAGCTTTCGCTGTTCACCAGCGTCAGCAGGCGCATGGACAGCTTGCCCAGTTCGTTATCATTACCAGCGTCATCTTTCTTATTCACGGACAACTCGTGATTGCGCTGCATCAGCTTGAAGATATCCGCCAGGCTGCCCGGGAAGTCGATGTCCGGGAACTCCACGGTCGGCAGCGGCATGGCCGGATTCTGCTCGGCCATCTCCTGCCGGCGCGATGGTACGCTCGAAGCGACACCCGCCTGCAGCGAGGCTTCATACTTGATCTCGACTTCGAAATCGAACTTGCGGCCGTCAGCGGTGGTAATCGTGCCCTTGCCGAGGAAGTGGGAATCCTCGCTCATGTTCAGCATGGCGGCACTCTTCACGCCATCCGCGCCTTCGCTGCGCATCATCCCGGCTTCGATACTGGAATTCGCTTCCAGGTCGATCGAGTCGAAGGAGATGGTGGCGCCGTTGGCGGCGTCGCCGAACAGGCTTTGCGCGAAAGAGCCGATCAGGTTCTGCGCCAGATCGACAGTCGAATTGCCCAGGTCGGCCACGCGCTTTTGCATGTCCAGCGCCTTGCTGGACAGCGATACCGCATCGCTGGCGCCGGTGCTCTTGACCGCATCGGTGCGCGACTGCCGCCCCTCCGTCTGCTGGGCAGTGGACAGGTTCTGGTAGGAGCGCGAGCCGATGGGATTTAGCGTATTCATACGATTAGTTACGGCAGTTAAACGCAGAACTTGAGGCAGATCAGTGGTGGTGCGTCCACAGGCCGTTGGATTCCAGGTACGACTTTACTGCATCCGCCTGGCCGATGGCGTGCAGTTTGACTTCGCCGCAGGCGCACACGCCATAGTAGGGCGTGATATGGGAGCAGGCTGATACTTTCTGCATCGAAACCTTAACTGCTTTGGAGCATTTAACGCATTTGAATGTAAGAGTGCGGGGAGCTTTCAGCATGATATTTTAAGACGGCAAAAAGGCGATTTTATCAGGCATGGACGCTGATCGTTGCTTGCTTTTCATTAACACCGTACGCGTCGCGCAGCCTGGCATTGATCACGGATTGGGCCTGTGCCGCCATCTGTTGTGCGGCGGCGGCCACGGAGCGGTCGGGGCCGGATGGATCGGCCGGCGCCAGGGCGGCGGCCTGGATGGCGCGGGCGCGTTCCAGCGTTTCCTCCGGCGTGCGGCCGGGCGAGGTATCGATATTGACTTCGCCCGCCACGGCGTAGCTGACGCCATTCGGGCCTTTTTCATAGGTGTAGGTGGCGCCGGAGGTGGCCAGCCCGCCTGCGGCGGCAAGGTGCGCCTGCTCGTGCTGGCGTACCCGCATGTCGCTGGCCTTCAGCTCATCGATCTTTGCCTGGTCTTCTTTCGACAAGGCGCGCGTAGCCGAGGCCTGGAAACTGGCCTGTACACCGCTGCTGACGGAGGGGATGGCGCCGATACCCATGAAGCCATCTTAGCAAATTGTTTCAAATCGGCGCGGCGGGCACGTCAACTGGCCGCCGCGGGGCGCGTTGATGGCTTATCCATCCCCACGCTGCAAGGAGCACGATATGGATCATGGTGAGCAGGGTAAGCAACCGAGCAAGGAAGCTGTGCGGCAGTGGCTGCAATCGCAACTCGAAGCACGCCGTCCGCCGCCGGACCCGCAACAGATCCGGCGTGAGCTTGGCTGGGAGATGTGCCGCGAGGAGCGGGGCGAAGTCCCGTACCGCCTCGGGGACTGATCAGGCGACCGATACCACGCTGCGGCCACCGGCCGCAGGCTGCACCAGGATTCTTGTCGAGATCCGTTCGGTCATCTCCTGAACGTGGGAGATCACGCCGACTTTCCTGCCCATCGACTGCAAGCCATCCAGCGCGTCCATCGCGACGCGCAGGGTTTCCGCATCGAGGCTGCCGAAGCCTTCGTCAATAAACAGCGACTCGACCCGCACCCGGTTGGATGACAGCGACGCCAATCCCAGCGCAAGCGACAGCGAGACCAGGAAGGATTCGCCACCGGAGAGCGAGTGCACGGAGCGCATTTCGTCGCCCATGTGCAGGTCGCGCACCAGCAGCCCCAATGAGGGCTGGACCGGATTGTCGATGCGCTGCAGCTGGTAGCGTGGCGCGAGCTGGGCCAGGTGGGCGTTGGCGTAGCCGAGCAGGACTTCCAGCGTGAACTGCTGGGCGTAGTTGCGGAAACGCTTGCCGTCGGCGGAACCGATCAGTTCATCCAGCCTGGCCCATTTGCGTTCAATGGCCTGCTGCTGTTCGATTTCGCCCAGCATGGCGCTGGCGGCGTGACGGCGGGCGTCGTCCTGGGCGAGTTGCAGCTTCAGGGCGGTGGCGTGGTCGTGGGCTTGCTGGCGTTCGGCGTTCAGCTGCTCCAGCGTTGCCGACAGCTGTTCGGCGCTGTTGTCGCCGGGCGGCCTGGATTGCTGGTGTTCGCTGGCCTGCGCTTCGCGCTCGGCCAGCACGGTGCGCGCTGTGCTCACGGCCTGGTCGATTGCCTGCAGGGCGGTGCGCTCGCTGCGGATCGGCTCCAAGCCGAGAGCGAGTAGGGTGCGCAGGTCGTCCAGCGTGGCGATGGTTTCGGAACGCTGGCGGAAGGCGGCGAGCCAGGCGTCCAGTTGGGTGGCAGCCTGTTGCGCCGATTGGTCCAGCGTGGCGATGCGGGTGCGCGAATGGGCGACGGCTTCGTCGGCGCGGATGCGCTGCTGGGCAGCTTGCTGCAGGCTGGCCTGGCGCGCTTCCAGCGTCGCGCGGGCGCCCGTGACGGCTTCGCGCAGGCGGACTTCGACTTGCTGGACCGGCTCGCCGTGCCACAGCGCCTGGCGCTGCGCCTGTGTTTCCTGCAGCGTTGCCAGCGCTGCCGTGTAGGCGGTGGTGGCAGAGGTCAGGTCGGCAGCGCTGCGCGCCAGCACGGCCTGCAGCGCCTGCAGCTCGATGGCGAGTGCCGTCAGCGCTGCGGCGCGTTCGTCGCAGGCGGTGCGCTGGGCGAGCCATTGCCTGCTTTCGGCCTTGCGCTGTTCATGGAAGCGCGCCGGGCCGGATTTCCAGTGCTCCTGCCAGCCTTCGTGCGGCGTATCGACGCGGTTGAAGGCGGAGTCCAGTTCGTCGAGCAGGGAGGCGAGGTGCAGGGCGGTTTCGGTGCGCTGCGCTTCCAGTGCTTCGCGCTGGGAAGTGTTCTGCGTCAGCGCGGCGTGGGTGGTGTGCAGGTGCTGCTGCTGTTTGTGGTGCTCGGACGCTGCCTGCTCGCAGGCTTGCTGGGCGAGGTCGCGCCGGCTGGCGGCGTGGCGCAGGTCTTTTTCCTGCGCTTCCAGGGCGCGCTGGGCGGTCTGCACGGCTGCGAGCTGGCTGGCCAGCCAGTCGGAGCGGGCGCCGGCTTCCAGGCTTTGCAGCGACGGCGCTTTTGCCGGGGGGGGCGTTGCAGAAAGTTCGCCTGGCGTAGCCAGGGCTCCCGGATCGGCAGCATCGAGCAGGGCGGACAAGGTGGGCAATGCGGGCAGCGCGGCGAGGGCGCTGGCGGCGGCGTCCCAGCGCGGGGTCAGGCGTTCCAGGGCGGCGTCGAGCGTGTGGCGCTCGGCGGCGATGGCGGCCAGCCGTTCCAGGCAGCTCTGGTGCGCCGCGCGTTGCGCCGCTTCGTGCTCGACGTGCCGGTGCAGACGCTCGCGGCAGGCGGACACCTCGTCCCGCAGGCCGTTCAGCATGGCCTGCAGCTTGCTGTCCATGTGGCGATAAGGGTGGTCGGTTGCGCCGCAGACAGGGCAGGGCGCTTCGTCTTCCAGCGTGGCGCGCAATTGCTCCACGTTCTCGCCGCAGGCCGCTTCCGCCAGTTTCAGCGAGCGCTCGGCCTGCGTGGACGCGGCCACCAGCTCCAGGTTCTTCTGCTTCGCTGTGTCCACCTGCTGCGCGGCCGCGTCGCGCGCCTGCTGCAGTTGCGCGGATTGCGTGTCGAGCGCCTGCTGTCTTGTATCGCTGGACGAGAGTTCGAGCCATGCCTTGTCGGCCTCGGCCAGCAGCTCGCGCCGCTGCTCCAGCGCGGAACGCTGGGCGTGCAGCGTATCGGCATCGAAGCCGGCCAGCACCTGCAGGGCCAGCTGGCGCTGGTGTTCGGCCGTGGCCAGGCGCTCGGCGGCGGATGCCAGCGCATGGCGGGCATGAGTTTCGTCGGCGCGCAGCTGCTGGCCGGTGTGCATCACTGCATCCAGCGACTGGGACAGCTTGTCTGCCTTGGCGGCGGACTGGCCGGCCTGCTGGAACAATACGTCCCAGCGCGGCCATTCCTGCGCCAGCGCGGCCCAGCCCTGGTGCGCGGACAGCCAGCCGTCCGCCGCTTCCTGCTCGGCCGACAGGCGATCCTGCGCGGACTGCCTGGACTGCAGCGACGCCAGCGCGGCGGCATCGGTCTGCACGGCGGCATCGCGCGCGGCCGCCAGTTGCTGCAGGCCGGACTGCATTGTCCCGATGCGGACATCCAGCGCCTTGGCCAGGTCGAGTTGCGGCCCGGCGCTTTGCTGGGTTGCTTCGGCCGCGGTCAGTTTTTCGGTGGCCGCAGCTAGCTCCGTCGCCAGCTGCTCCTGCGCCGTGCGCGCGGATTCGGCCTCGCGCAGGCCATGTTCGATGGCCGATTGCGTGGCCGTGCGCTCGGCGGAAAGGCGCGATACGGCATCGGCCAGCGGGCGCGCTTCCTGCACGGCTTCCAGCTGCGCCAGGGCGGTGCGGCGCGCTGCGGCGCTGGCCGCGTCGGCCTCGCGTTCTGCCAGGGTGGTGCGCGCCTGGGCGATGCCGGCTGCAAGGCGTTCTGCCTGCTGGTGCCAGCGCAGTTCCGCTTCCAGTGCGCCTTTGCGCTGGTCCACGGCGGCAAGGGCCGCTTCGGCGGCAACGCCTTCGGCTTCGATCGCTGCGCGTGCTTCCGCATCCAGCGGGCGCTGGTCGGCGAGCCTGCCCAGCAGCCGCTGCAAGGCCTGGTCTTCCAGCTTCCAGCGCTCGCGCGCGCGGATCGAAATTTCGCTGTAGATGGAACTGCCGGTCAGCGTTTCGAGCAGGGCGCCGCGTTCATCGTCGGCGGATTTGAGGAAGGTGGCGAATTCGTTCTGGGCCAGCAGCACGGCGCGCGTGAACTGGCCGAAGGAGAGTCCGATGCGCTTTTCGATTTCGGCCTTGACCTCGGTCTTGGTGCCGCCGATGGGGTGCAGTTCGGGCAGCTTGTGCAGCGTCATGCCGGTCGGCTGCAATGCGCCGGCGGCGCGGGTGCGGGCGCGGCGCACGTTCCAGCGCGAGCGGTAGCGCTGGCCGTCGTTGCCGACGAAGTCCACTTCCGCGAAACCTTCGGCGGCGCCGCGGCGCAGCAGCGTGCGCGGGTCCTGCGAGGAAATCGGATCGCCCACGTCCGGCGTTTTGCCGTTGGCGTTCAGCAGGCGCGGCGTGTCGTCGTACAGGGCCAGGCACAGGGCGTCCAGCAGGGTGCTCTTGCCGGCGCCGGTCGGTCCGCTGATGGCGAACAGGCCGGACGAGGCCAGCGGCTGGGATTCGAAATCGACCGAGAATTCGTCGGCCAGCGAGGCGAGGTTTTTACCGCCGATACGCAGGATTCTCATGGCTGCATCAACTCCGCGAAAGCGCTCAGCTGATCGGGCGGCGCTTCGCTGCCGTAGCGCTGCTGGTAGAGGCGGCGGAAGATGTCGTCCGGCTGCAGGCGGTCGAGCTGGTCGAGCGAGATGGCGGCGTCCTCCAGGCTGGCGCGGGCAGCGCTGCTGGTCTCGATTTTCGCCAGGCGCACCGGCTTGCCTTGCAGGGCTTCTTCGATGCGGGCGCGCAGCCCGGGTTCCGGTGCGTCGAGGCGGATGCGGACCTCCAGCAGCGGCTGTTCTTCGGCCGGTGCCTGCGGCAGGTCCAGCGCGGTGAGTGCTTCCAGTACCTGCGGCAGCGGGGCGGGGCGCTCGGGAATGCGCAGCAACTGCACGGCGCGCGGCACGGGCAGCGGCGTGATGCCGCGTACCTGCGCGCCATCGAGGTCGATGCGCAGGATCTGGTGCTTGTAGGCGACTTCGGCAAAGGACAGCGGGATCGGGCTGCCGCAGTAGCGCAGGTGCGCGTGCCGGCCGACCTGCTGGGCCAGGTGCAGGTGGCCCAGCGCGGCGTAGGCGATGGGCGGGGAGAATATCCCGGCCGGCAGCATTTCGGTGCCGCCGATGACGATGCGGCGTTCGGAGTCTTGCGACATCTGGCCATCGACCATGTGGCAGTGGCCCATCGCGACGATGGCCTGGCTGGGCTGGCGCAGGGATTCGGCGTGGGCCAGGGCTTGGCGATACAGTTCGGCGATGCCGGCCAGGTAGGGATCGGGCGCAGTGGCAGGGCCGGGCGCGGTGGCGGGGACGTCGCCGGGGCGCAGGAAGGGGACGGCGAGGCACCAGGCGGCGACCTTGCCTTCGCGGTCGGTCAGCGGCAGCACCATGCGCGATACGTCGATCGCACCTTCGGCATCGCGCGCCACGGCGCCGATCACCTGCGTGCCGTGCGCATCCAGCAAGGGGGCAGGCGCTTCGAGCCGTCCCGGCGAATCGTGATTGCCCGCGATCACAATCAAATCCAGCCATGGCGCCCGCGCGCGCGCCTGCTGCAAAAAACCATACAGCTGCCGCTGCGAAGCGGCCGAAGGATTGGCGTTGTCGAAGATATCGCCGGCAATCAGCAGCGCGTCCGCCTGTTCGGCGACGATGGTATCCAGCAGCCAGTCGAGAAAACGCTGGTGCTCGTAGTGACGGTCAAAATTATGGAGTGACTGGCCAAGGTGCCAGTCCGAGGTGTGCAGCAGACGCATGGAAGTTCAGATCGCGTGGGAAGCGCACAATATAACGCATCCGGCGCGCACGCGGTTTGATCCAGAGCAGACTGCCGCCTTATGCGGCATTGGGGGCGCGGATGTCCAGGTGCGGCAGGCCGCTGCGGTAGGTATTCCGGCCCGCCTGTTTTGCCTCATAAAGCAGCACGTCGGCCCGTTTCAGCAGCTCCGCGGGGCTCAGCTCCTCGTCGCGGTAGAAGGTCAGGCCGATACTGGTGGACACGTTGACCGGGATGCCCTCCAGTTCGAAGGTGGCCTGCATCGCCGCGACGATCTTGGCGGCGGCGGCCATGGCGTCTTCCGCCTTGCTGATGCGCTCCATGATGATGGTGAATTCGTCGCCGCCGAGGCGCGCCACGGTATCGCTGGCGCGCAGGGTATGCGACAGGCGTGCCGAAAACGCCTTCAGCAGCGCATCGCCCACGGCGTGGCCGTAGGTGTCGTTGACGGGCTTGAAGCGGTCGATATCCAGGTACATCACGGCCATCATCGAGGCACTCTCGCGGCAGTAGGCCATGCTGTCGTTCAGCTTTTGCAGGAAGCCGGCGCGGTTGGTCAGGCCCGTCAGGGCATCAACCTGGGACAGGCGCAGCAGCCGCTGCTTCTCGCGCTTCTGCGCCGTCACATCCTGGCGCATCACGTGGAAGCCGATGACGGTAATGCCGTCCTCGTCGAATTGCGGGATATACACCACCTCGAAGGTGCGCATCGGGCCGCCCGTGTCGTCCTCGTCCTCGAAGGTCAGGGTTTCGCCGGACAGGGCGCGCGAAATATACGGCTGCAGGAATTCATAGCGTTTCTCGCCCACGGTTTCGCGCACGCTCTTGCCCGTCACATGCAGGCCGGTCAGGCTGAATTCGCGTTCGTAGGCCAGGTTGTGGAAGCGATAGACCTCCTCGAAGTCAACGTAGGCGATCATGGCCGGCAGCGTGTCGGCAATGGTGCGCAGGCGCGCTTCGCTTTCGCGCAGGGCCATCACGGACTTGCGCACCAGGGTGATATCGTCCAGCGTGCCGACATAGCCGTCGATCTTGCCGTCGATGACGATGGGCGCGACCTTGATCGAGGTCCAGACGATCTTGCCGTCCGGGTGCACGCAGCGCAGGGTGTCCTGGAAGGGCTGGTGCGTGTGATTCAGCTGCAGCATCGCCGATTGCAGCATTTCGCGGTCGTTCGGATGCACGCAATCGAGCCAGCCGGCGCCCATGGCCTGCCCGCGCAGCAGGCCGGTGATTGCTTCGAAGGTGCGGTTGACGTAGGTGCACATGCCCTGGCTGTCGGCGCGGATCAGGCCAAGCGGGGAGGCATCGTTGACGGCCGCCAGCTCCGCCTGGTTCTTGCGCACCGCCAGTTCCGAGCGCTTGCGTTCCGTGATGTTGCGGATCGTGACCGCCACGCCGTCCTCGATGGCCACCACCTGCTGGCGCAGCCAGCACAATTCGCCGGCCAGCATGGATTCGAATTCCTCTTCCAGCAGCTGGCCCGATTCCATCACGGACAGGTATTTGTCGAAATAGCCGCCGCTGCGCCACTCCGGCACCATCTCGCCCATGCGCCGCCCCAGCGACTCCTCGCGCGAGTGGTTCAGCAGCTCGGCGCCGTGTTCGTTGACGTCCACCACCAGGAAGTCCACCACCTCGTTGTTGACCGCGCCGAAGCGGCAGGACTTGAGCAGGAACAGCGCATCCAGGCTGGCGTCCGCCGCGGCGCGCAGCTTTTCCTGCGCTTCGTTGGCGGCCTGCATGCTGGAGCGCAGGCGGCGTCCCTGCTGGAACAGCAGGCCGGCAAAGGCCAGCACCGCCAGCGAGGCCAGGACCACGGCGGCGTAATACATGCGGCGCTGGCGCTCGAAGCGGGCCATGGCATAGGCTTCGCTGTTGCCGACCACGGCCGTCAGCGAGAAGCGCGGCAGGTCGCGGAAGCTGTAGATACGCTGCACGCTGTCGATGGGGCGCTTCATCAGCAGTTCGTCCGGATTCGTCACGGGATCGGCGGGCGCGATGAAATCGACGGTGTCGCTGATGAAAAGGTGCTCATCCACGCGGCCGATGGCCAGGCCGGTGTCGCGGCTGACCAGCATGACCAGGCCCTCGGGCTCGACGTGCATGCGGTCATAGTCCTCCACGAAGAAGGCGGGATCAATCATCAGCAGCACCACGCCGGCAAAGGCGCCGCTGCGGGTGTTCAGGCGGCGCGCGATCTGGATCTGCCATTTCTTGGTGATGGGTTCCACCATCGGGTTGGTGACGAGGGCCATGTCCGCATCGCTGGTGGCCAGGGTCTTGAAGAAGGCCTGGTTGGCAAAGTTGTCATGAAAGTATCCATTGCGGCTTTCGGCCAGCAGGCCGTTGGCATCGATCAGTGCGATGGGCAGCTCCAGGCGGGCCGGCATCACCGATTCCAGCAGGCCGCCGCGGCGCGCGAATTCCGGCAGGCGCAGCTTGCCGTCGCTTTCCTCGAATTTGAGCTTGAACAGCTGGGTGGCGTGATCGGCCTGGCGCAGCAGATAGGTGGTGTGTTCGGCCAGCGTCCGCGCGAGCGAATTGCTCTGCTGGACGGCATCGTGGCGGGCGCCGTCTTCCTCCTGGTGCACCTGATAGATCACGGCCGACCACATTGCCACCAGCATGGCCAGCGTAAAGGATGGCAGCAGTATCAAACGATACAGTTTGCGCAGGAGGCGGCGTGCAGGGGAGATAGGCTTGCTCACATAGAGTCTCCAGTGTTCCTATTCTGCCATGGGTGCGTTCAAAAAGTAACGAAAAATGGCAGTTTCACCATTAGAATAGTCGTTCGTTTTCCCCGGGACACCGACTTGACCGAATTGATTCTCAGCCGCTCCGGCGCCCGCGCCCTGCACCTGGCTGCACAGGGCCTGCTGCAGGCGCGCCGCCGCAAGGCGCAGAAGGCCGATGTGCTGGACGCCATCCGCCGCATGGGCGTGCTGCAGATAGACACGATCCACGTTGTGGCGCGCAGCCCTTACCTGGTGCTGTGGAGCCGCCTTGGCGACTATCCGCAGGTGTGGCTGGAGCAGCACCTGGCCGAGGGCGCGCTGTTCGAATACTGGGCGCACGAAGCCTGTTTCCTGCCGATCGAGGATTACCGCCTGATGCGGCACCGCATGCTCGACCCTTCGGCGATGGGCTGGAAATACAACGTGAAATGGCTGCGCGAGCGGCGCCAGGAGGTGGATGCCATCCTGTCGCACGTGCGCGAGAACGGTCCGGCGCGTTCCTCCGACTTCGAGCGCAAGGATGGCCAGGCGGGCGGCTGGTGGGAGTGGAAGCCGGAAAAGCGCTCGCTGGAGGTATTGTTTACCACCGGCCAGCTGATGATCGCCCGCCGCCACAATTTCCAGCGCATTTACGACCTGGCCGAACGCGTGCTGCCCGGCTGGGATGATGGCCAGCTGCCGCCCATGGCGCAAACGCAGCGCGAACTGGCGCTGAAATCGGTGAAGGCGCTGGGCCTGGCGCGCGCCGCCTGGGTGGCGGACTACTACCGCACCAGGCCGCCGCGCCCGGATCTCGAAGCGCTGGCCGGGGAGGGCGCGCTGCTGCGTGCCCGCGTCGAGGGCTGGAAGGACCCGGTGTATATCCATCCCGAACTGGCCGATCTGGCGCAAAGCGCGGCTGACGGCAGCCTGTCGCCGACCCTGACCACCATCCTGTCGCCTTTCGATCCCGTGGTGTGGGACCGCCGCCGCGCCGTCGAACTGTTCGACTTCGACTACCGGCTGGAATGCTACACCCCGGCCGGGAAGCGCCGCTATGGCTATTTCACCTTGCCGATCCTGCGCCGCGGCGCGCTGGCCGGCCGGGTGGACGCCAAGGCGCAGCGCCGTACCGGCGTGTTCGAAGTGAAGAACCTGGCGCTGGAGCCGGGTGTGCGCATCAGCGACCGTTTCGTGCGCGACGTGGCGGGCGCCATGCAGCGGCTGGCGAACTGGCACGGCTGTCCGCGGATCGAAGTGGCGCGCTCCGACCCCGAGGATTTCGCAGCCATTCTGCAATCCGTGCTGGATGCGCAGGCGGTGCAGGAATGATGCTCGCCCCGGCTCCGCAACGTATCGTCGGCCCGGACGGCACACCGGCGCTTGGCCGCTTCACCGGCGCCGCCGAGGCCTTCGACTGGCATCTGCTCTCCGGTCCGCATGCACGCGGCGCGCTGTGGCGCCGCTTCCATCACAAGAAATGGCATTACGTCTGCCTGGTCAGCGAGCAGGTGCTGGCGGCTGTCGCCATCGTCGATCTGGGCTGGACCAGCACCTGTTTCGCCTACGTTTTCGACCGCAACGACGGCGACATCATGGCCAACTTCTCGCAGGATGGCCTGCCCGGGCGCATGTCGGCCGGGGTGGCCGATAACGTGCATGGCCATAGCTGGTTCAAGGCGCGCGGCACGCGCATCGACATCGAACCGGCCGCCGCGGGCCGCTTCCGGCTCTCCCTGGTGTGCCCGTACATGGAAATCGACGCCGAATTCGGTCCTTCGCCTTCGCCGCTGCTGCTGGCCACCGGAGAAGTGAAGGGCGGGGCGATTCACGGCACGCAGAAATCGGGCGGCATGCTGCTCACCGGCGAGGTACGCACCTACCGCGACGAATACCCGCTGTCCGGCGGCGTGGCCAGTTTCGATTATTCGAACGGCCTGCTGGCGCGCGAAACCGCGTGGCGCTGGGCTTCCGGGCATAATCTGGAGCTGGGCTTCAACCTGCAGGCGGGCTACTTCGGCGGCAATGAAAACGCGCTATGGCTGGACGGCCAGGTGCTGCCGCTGGCGCCGGCGCACTTTATCTACGATCCGAACGATCCGATGCAGCGCTGGCACATCTTTACCGAGGACGACCGGCTGGAGCTGTTCTTCACGCCGGAAGGCGCGCGGCGCCAGAATCGTAATATGCTTGTAGCAGCCAGCCGGTATATTCAGCCGATCGGTACCTTCAGCGGCTGGGTACGCAGCGGACCGGACGAACCGAAACGCATCGTCACCCGCTTGCCGGGCGTGACGGAAGACCATTATTCGCGCTGGTAGGCGCGCGACGGAAAGACCATGAGCGTCAGGAATATGCATAGTCTGTTCGAGCCTGGCTCGGTGGCCATCCTTGGCGCATCGCAGCGGCCGGACCGCATGGGCACCAAGGTCATGAACAATATGGCCGAAAGCGGCTTTGCGGGCGCCATCTGGCCGGTCAATCCGAAGTACCAGGACCTGAAGGGCATTCCCTGCTATCCGAAACTGTCGGCGCTGCCGCGTGCGCCGGACCTGGCCATCATCTGCACGCCGCCGGACACCATCCCCGGCCTGATCACCGAGCTGGGCAAGCGCGGTACGCGCGACGCCATCGTGCTGACGCCCGTACCGGACAGCGTACGCCAGGCCATGCTGAAGGCGGCCCGCCCGCACTTGCTGCGCATTCTCGGCCCTGGCGGCATCGGCCTGATCGCGCCGCCGGCGGGCCTGAACGCCAGCGTGGCCCATGTCGGCGCCAAGCCGGGCAAGCTGGCCTTCATTTCGCAGTCCGCCACCGTGATGACGGCGGTGCTGGACTGGGCGCGGCTGAACGGCATCGGCTTCTCGCGCGTGGTATCGCTGGCCGAGGGCGGCGATATCGACCTGGGCGACATGCTCGATTACCTGGCGGCGGATGAGGATACCAGCGCCATCCTGATGCACCTGGAAACGGTAAGCTGTGCGCGCAAGTTCATGTCCGCTGCGCGTATCGCGGCGCGCGGCAAGCAGGTGGTGGTGCTGAAGGCAGGCCGCAGCGGCGACGACCGCGTGTATGACGCCGTGATCCGCCGCGCCGGCATGCTGCGCGTGTTCTCGTCGGCAGACCTGTTCGACGCGGTGCAGACCGTGGCGCGCGCCCGCCCCACGCGCGGCGAGCATCTGGCCATCATGTGCAATGGCGGCGGTCCGGGCCAGCTGGCGGCGGACGGCCTGGCCTGGGTGCACGGCAGCCTGGCGCCGCTGTCGGCGGAAACGCGCAAGCGGCTGCTTGCGCTGCTGCCGGCAGGGCTGGCCGCGGACAATCCGATCGATATTGGCGGCGAGGCCGATGCGGCGCGCCACGCGGCGGTCATGGAAGTGCTGCTGAAGGAACCGCAGGCGGATGCCTTCCTGCTGGTGCACGCGCCCACGTCCGCCACCGGTAGTACCGAGGTGGCGCAGGCGCTGGCGCCTATCGTCAAGGCCAGCGGACGCAGCGTGTTTGCCTGCTGGCTGGGCGGGGCGGCCGTGGCCGAAGCGCGGCAGGTGTTCCGCGATGCCGAGCTGCCGACCTATGACACGCCGGAGAAGGCGGCGCGCGCCTTCAGCCAGGTGGTGGCTTACCACCGCAACCAGTCCTTGCTGATCGAGGTGCCGGCGCAGGCGCCCGCCGCTTCGCTGCCCGAGCGGCAGGCGGCGCGCAGCGTGGTCGAAGCGGCGCGCGCCAGCGGACTGGCGGCGCTCGGCGCCGCTGACGTGCGCGCGGTGCTGGCTGCCTACGGTATCTCCCTTGAGGCGCGCGGCGCCAATGCAGGCATGGCGCCGGCCAATTGCGACAGCCAGCAGCTGCGCATCGCCATGCACGTCGATCCCGTCTTCGGCCCGGTCATCAGCATCGGCCTGGGCGGCAGCGCAGGCCGGGTGGTGGATGACCGCGCGGTCGGCCTGCCGCCGCTGAACATGGTGCTGGCGCGCGAGATGCTGGAGCGCACGCGCGTATCGCGCGCGGTCGCGCCGCACAGCGATGCGATCTGCCGCCTGCTGATCCAGGCCGCCGAGCTGGTGGCGGACATCGGTGAAATCGCCAGCCTGGAAATCAATCCGCTGATTGCCGGCGAGGATGGACTGGTGGCGCGCGCCGCGCGCATCGCGCTGGGGCCGAAGCGCGCCGAATCGGCAATGGCGATCCGCCCCTATCCGCAGGAACTGGAAGAGGAAATCGCCTGGCAGGGCGCGCCGCTGCTGCTGCGTCCGATCCGGCCGGAAGACGCGCCGGCCCACGTGCGCTTCTTTGCCGGACTGAACCCGGACGACGTGCGGCGCCGCTTCTTCTCCGCCATGAAGGAACTGCCGCCGGCGCAATTGGCGCGGCTCACGCAAATCGACTATGACCGTGCCATGGCTTTCATCGCCACCCGCAGCGGCGCCGATGGCCAGCCGGAAACCCTGGGCGTGGTGCGCGCTGTGGCCGATTCGGACAATCACTCGGCCGAATTTGCCGTCGCCATCCGTTCCGACCTGCAAGGCAAAGGCCTTGGCAACATACTGTTCCGCAAGCTGATCGACTGCTTCCGCCAGCGCGGCACGCGCGAACTGGTGGGCGAGGCGCTGGCGGAGAATGCAGGAATGCAACACTTAATGCGGCGTTACGGCGGCAGCGTGACGCCGTCACGGGAAACTGGTATGGTTGATCTTCGCCTTGAATTGCAGCCGAAAGCGCCGTAAATTATTAGCACGCCGCCTGAGCACGTTTGATTTAGATCAAGGCAGGTCTGTCGGGCTTATTTACACTTGTACTTCCGTTCCGCCACAGCGTCATTTGGGAGCAAGAATGTTAACGGCCACTTACACCCTCGTTGCCCTGTCCGTCGAACAGGCCAATGTGCGCCTCAGCCTCCTATCGTTCCAGAAGTATGTGCAGGCGACCTTCGTGCAGCAGCAGAGCCTTACGCTGTCCCAGCTCGAATATGCCTGCGAAACGCTGGAGCGCCTGTACCAGGCATGTCACTGGCGCAAGATCGAGCTGTATCTGATTCCCGCCTTGCGGGAGGCTACCGGGCAGGCCAATCAATTGCTCGATGAACTAAGCCGCCTGAACCAGAACGCACTGGCCGTGATCCGCCGGCTGCAGCAGGAACTCGATGGCGCGCATGCGCGCAGCGAGCGGCAGGTGGCCGAGATTTGCGAGGCAATCGAATCCTTCTGCGCCGCGCTGTTGCAGCGGCTGGAGAAGGAGGAGCAGGAACTGTTTGCGCTGGCCCGCTCCGCCATCAGCGGCGAAGCCTGGTTTGCCATCGCCAACAAATTCCTGGCGCATGATGCGCAGGTGGTCGAAGCACGCCGCGTTCCCTGCAGCAAGCCGGCCGTATTGCCTCTGACAGACGGGAAAGCCGCCAGCGAAGCGCGCCAGGTCCTTGCGGCCGTGCGCGTGGAGCTGGAGGAAGACCTGCTAGTGCCGGAGCTGCGCGTCCACCGTCGCCAGCCTTCGGTGTACCGCGCCGCGGCCGAGTAGAGCGGGCCATCGGCTGGCCCGCGATGGGCGAGCCGGACTGCCGCCGACACGATTGTCGGCGCTGCGCTATGATGGTGGTTTTGATCCGATCATAGCTATCATGTTTGAATTCCTCTTCAAGCGGCCCGGTGATAAAGGTGCCGACGCGCAAGGCGACGCAGCCGGCGAAGCTGGCCAGAGCGCGGCCGCCAATGCCGCGCAGGACGCTGCCGGGCGCCGCACCGCGCAAGCCGAAGTGGCGCGCGGACTGGCGGGCAACGAAGAGGTGGCCGTCGAACTCATCCTGAATAGCGAATTTGCCGATGTGCGCCTGGCTGCGGCTGAGCACGTGCAGTCGCAGGCCGGGCTGGAGAAGGTCCAGCAGGCGATGCGCAACACTGACCGCCGCGTGGCCAAGCTGATGCAGGGACGGCTGGATGCGATCCGCCATCAGCAGGCGGAACAGCGCCAGGCGGATGCCTGCATTGCCCAGGCCCAGCGCTTGTTGCAGGACGAGAAGCTGACGCCAAACCAGGTGGCGGATCTGGATCGTCAATGGAAGGTGATTGCTGCCGGTGATGAGCCGGCGGCGCAGTTTGCCGCCATCCGCGACATGCTGGGGCAGCGCCTGGAGGCGCAGGTGACGCTGCAGCGCGGCATGATCGATGCGCTGGCGCTGGTACGCAAGCTGGTGCAGGCGGCTGATCCGGTTGCAGCGCTGAGCGAGCTGGAACGGCTGGCGGCCGAACATGCACAGCAGCTGGCGGCGCCGGAACATGCCAGCCTGCCGCGTCATTTGCTGGGCGATTTTGAACAGGCGCTGAATGAGGCGCGTGCACGGCTGACGCCAAAAGCAACGCCGGCGCCGGCTGCTGTGCCGGTTTCCGTGACCCCGGCAACCCCGGCGGCGCCTGTAGCCGCTGCAGCGGCGGAGGCAGGCGACAGCAACGAGGCCAGCGTCGGCGCCGGAGCCACGGTAAGCGCTGCGTCCAGCGAAGCGCCGTTAGCTGAGGCTGGTGAAGCGACTGTGGCGGCGCCGGCACAAGCACATGCACAAGAAGGGGAAGGCGCCGCTGCCGCGCGTCCACCGCGCGAAAAGCACAAGCCGACCCCGGCCGAGAAGGAAGCCAACAAGCACTTCATGGACATGGTCGAGCAGCTGAACGAAGCGCTGGAGCAGGGCCACCTGCACACCGCCGCCGACCTCGACAAGAAACTCAAGGACACCAAGACCGGCCGCCTGACCCCGCATCAGGCCGACCGCCTGGCCCACGTGCGTGCCGAGCTGAAGCGCATGAACGACTGGGCGCGCTGGGGCGGCAACGTCTCGCGCGAAGAGCTGGTGAAGGCAGTCGAGGAATTGCCGAAACAGGGCCTGCCGATGAGCGAGCTGGCGAAAAAGATCAGCGCCATGCGCGACCGCTGGAAGGCGTTGGACAGCGTTTCCGGCGCCGCACCGAAAAGCCTGTGGGAGAAGTTCGACGCGGCCTGCACCGCCGCCTACGCGCCTGCCGCCGCCCACTTCAAGCACCTGGCCGACGAACGCCATACCAATGCCGCCAAGGCCCAGACCCTGGTGGACGAAGCCAATGCCCTGATCGTCAAGGACGAAGCGCAGCGCGAAGCGGCCGGCGGCGACCTGGCCGACAAGCGCGATGCCGCCAGCGGCACACTGCCGCACACGCACGACTGGCGCACCCTGGCCTCGGCCTCGCAGCGCCTGCGCCAGGCCTGGAGCCGCCTCGGCACCATCGACCGCAAGGACAAGAAGCGTCTCGATGCGGCCTTCAACGCCGCGCTGGACAAGCTGACCGCGCCGCTCGATTCCCAGCGCCGCATCGAAGTCGCGCGCCGTGAGCAGCTGATCGAGGAAGTGGGGAAGCTGAATCCAGCCGACCGCCACACCATCGACACCCTGCGCGGCCTGCAGGAAGCCTGGCAGGAGCACGCCCGCGCCTTGCCGCTGGAACGCAAGGCCGAGCAGGCCCTGTGGCAGAAGTTCCGCGCCGCCTGCGACGCCATCTTCGCCCAGCGCAAGCAGGTGGCGCACGCCGCCGACCACGAACGCAAATCCCATCTGCATGCGCGCGAAGCCATCTGCGCCGGCCTGGAAAGCGCCACCTTCGAAGGCGAGGACAAGGCCGTGCAAGCGGCGATCGCCAAAGCGCTCAAGGAAGCCAGCCAGGCCTGGCACGCCTCCGGCTCGGTGCCGCGCGCGTCGGAACAGAAGATCGAGGCGCGCTACAAGGTCGCCGTGGCAGTCCTGCAAGCCAGGGCGGACGGCATCCGCAAGAAAGCCGGCGCCGCCCAGGCCAATGCGCTGCGCGAAAAGCTGCGCCTGACGCAGGCGCTGGAAGCCGCGCTGGCTGCGCCGGAGGAAGTGGACGGCGCCGAATGGCCGGCCAGGTGGCAGGCCTTGCCTGCGCTGCCGACCGAATACGAACGCACGCTGCGCGGCCGCTACGACGCCGCGCTGAAGGCGGTGCAAGAGGGCGCGTCCGCGCGCGCCGCGTATGCCGGCGAGCTGGAAGCGAACCGTGCGCGCCTGCTGTCCGAAGTGCTGCGCCTGGAGATCGTGGCCGGCATCGACAGCGGCCCCGAATTTGCCCGCGACCGCCTGAAGATGCAGGTCGAAGTGCTGCAATCGTCGCTGAAGTCGGGCCAGAAACCGGCCAGCCAGTCGGCCCAGTTCCTGGCGCTGTGCGCCATGCCGGCATTGGCGGATGCGCGGACCGCCAGCCGCATCGAACAGCTGTTCCGCCGCATCGGCGCCGCGGAGGCGTAATGACGGTACGTGTTCAGACTGAGGACTTCGACCTCGCCGCCGAAGTGCAGCAACTGCGCGCCGGCAACGGCAAGGTTGGCGGTATAGTGACCTTCGTGGGCACGGTGCGCGACCTGAACGAGGGCGCCAGCGTGTCCGAAATGGAGCTGGAGCATTATCCCGGCATGACGGAGCAGTCGATCGAGGCCATCATTGTGAAGGCCAGGGAGCGCTGGCCGGTGTACGATGCGCTGGTGATTCACCGCGTCGGCCCGCTGAAGCCACTGGACCAGATCGTGCTCGTGGCCGTAACCTCCGCCCATCGCGGCGAAGCGTTTGCGGCGTGCGAATTCATCATCGACTATCTGAAGACCGAGGCGCCTTTCTGGAAAAAGGAACAGACGCCGGAGGGCGCCCGCTGGGTCGATGCCCGCGTCAGCGACGATGTCGCGCTGAAAAAGTGGGCATCGTGAGTATGTGATTTTCGTCACATATTTCTCTTGAAAACTTGCCGGCGCGCCCCATTTTTGTCGTTGAGATAATTAAGGAGCATTGCAATGCGCCAAGACAAACTTACGACGAAGCTGCAGGAAGCCCTCGCTGACGCCCAAAGCCTGGCCGTTGGCAATGACAACCAATACATCGAACCGGTGCACCTGCTGGTCGCCCTGCTGAACCAGGACGACGGCGGCGCGCGCTCGCTGCTGCAGCGGGCGGGCGTGAATGTGGGCGGCCTGTCGAATGCGCTGAAATCGGCGCTGGACCGCCTGCCCAAGGTGTCCGGCAACGGCGGCGACACCCAGGTGTCGCGCGAGTTCGTCAACATGCTGAACCTGGCGGACAAGGAATCGCAGAAGCGCGGCGACCAGTTCGTGTCCAGTGAAATGATCCTGCTGGCCCTGACCGACGACAAATCGGAAGCCGGCAAGCTGGCGCGCGAAAACGGCCTGGCGCGCAAGTCGCTGGAAGCGGCCATCGACACCGTGCGTGGCGGCGGCAAGGTCGATTCGCAGGAAGCCGAGGGCCAGCGCGAAGCGCTGAAAAAATACACCCTCGACCTGACCGAGCGCGCCCGCCAGGGCAAGCTGGACCCGGTGATCGGCCGCGACGACGAGATCCGCCGCGCGATCCAGGTGCTGCAGCGCCGCACCAAGAATAACCCTGTGCTGATCGGCGAGCCGGGCGTCGGCAAGACCGCCATCGTGGAAGGCCTGGCGCAGCGCATCGTCAACAACGAAGTACCGGACTCGCTGCGCGGCAAGCGCGTGCTGTCGCTCGACATGGCGGCCCTGCTGGCCGGCGCCAAGTACCGCGGCGAATTCGAGGAACGCCTGAAGACCGTGCTGAAGGAACTGGCGCATGACGAAGGCCAGACCATCGTCTTCATCGACGAGCTGCACACCATGGTCGGCGCGGGCAAGGCCGAAGGCGCAATGGACGCCGGCAATATGCTGAAGCCTGCGCTGGCGCGCGGCGAGCTGCACTGCCTCGGCGCGACCACGCTGGACGAGTACCGTAAATACATCGAGAAGGATGCCGCGCTGGAGCGCCGCTTCCAGAAGATCCTGGTCGATGAGCCAAGCGTGGAGGCGACCATCGCCATCCTGCGCGGCCTGCAGGACAAGTATGAGCTGCACCACAAGGTGGAGATCACCGACCCCGCCATCATCGCGGCGGCCGAACTCTCGCACCGCTACATCACGGACCGCTTCCTGCCAGACAAGGCGATCGACCTGATCGACGAGGCAGCGTCCAAGATCAAGATCGAGATCGATTCCAAGCCGGAGGTGATGGACAAGCTGGAACGCCGCCTGATCCAGCTGAAGATCGAGAAGGAAGCCGTGAAGCGCGAGAAGGACGAAGCCTCGCTGCGCCGCCTGGACCTGATCGACGAGGAAATCGCCAAGCTGCAGCGCGAGTACAACGACTACGAGGAAATCCTGAAGGCCGAGAAGGCGAATGTGCAGGGCACCACGCACATCAAGGAGGAAATCGAGCGCATCAAGCATGAAATGGAAGAAGCCACGCGCGCTTCGAACTGGCAGAAGGTCTCCGAACTGCAGTACGGCCGCTTGCCGCAGCTGGAAGCGCAGCTGAAACAGGCCGAAGCCGCCGGCACGAAGGAGCAGGCAAGCGACAAGCCGAAGCTGCTGCGCACGCAGGTCGGCGCCGAGGAAATCGCGGAAGTGGTGTCGCGCGCCACCGGCATTCCCGTGTCGCGCATGATGCAGGGCGAGCGCGACAAGCTGCTGCATATCGAGGAGAAGCTGCATGAACGCGTGGTGGGGCAGGACGAGGCAATCAACGCCGTGGCCGACGCCATCCGCCGTTCGCGCGCCGGCCTGTCGGACCCGAACCGTCCTTACGGCTCCTTCATGTTCCTTGGCCCGACGGGCGTCGGCAAGACCGAGCTGACCAAGGCGCTGGCAACCTTCCTCTTCGATTCCGAGGAATCGCTGATCCGCATCGACATGAGCGAATTCATGGAGAAGCACTCGGTGGCCCGCCTGATCGGCGCGCCGCCGGGCTATGTGGGCTACGACGAAGGCGGTTACCTGACGGAAGCCGTGCGCCGCAAGCCGTACAGCGTGATCCTGCTGGACGAGATCGAGAAGGCGCATCCGGACGTGTTCAACGTCCTGCTGCAAGTGCTTGACGATGGCCGCATGACCGATGGCCAGGGGCGCACGGTGGACTTCAAGAACACCGTGATCATCATGACCTCGAACCTCGGTTCGCACAAGATCCAGTCGCTGGAAGATGCCGATCCGGCGGTGGTGAAGCTGGCCGTGATGGCCGAGGTGCGCGGACACTTCCGCCCCGAGTTCATCAACCGGATCGACGAGATCGTGGTCTTCCACGGCCTGGACGACAAGAACATCGGCGCGATCGCCAAGATCCAGCTGAACATCCTGCGCCAGCGCCTGCAGCGCATGGACATGGATCTGGACGTGACCGACGCCGCCCTGCAGAAGATCGCGGAGGCGGGCTACGATCCGGTGTATGGTGCGCGGCCGCTGAAGCGCGCAGTGCAGCAGCAGATCGAGAATCCGCTGTCCAAGCAGATCCTGCAGGGACAGTTCGGACCGAAGGATACGATCCGCGTCGAAGCCCAGGGCCACGAGCTTGTCTTCGTCAAAGCCTGACCTGGCGGGCCGCCTCGCGTTCCTGCGCGAGGCGGAACGTCTGAAAAACGTGCTGCGCAGCGGCCACACCTCCGGTGGCCGCCGCGAGAGCACCGCCGAGCATAGCTGGCGCCTGTGCCTGATGGCGCTGACCTTTGCCGACCAGCTGCCCGACCTGGACCTGCTCAAGGTGCTCAAACTGTGCATCGTGCACGATCTCGGCGAAGCCATTCACGGCGACATTCCCGCCATCGAACAGCATGCCCATCCCGATAAAAGCGCCCAGGAGCGCGCCGACCTGCTCACGCTTACCGCAACGCTCGATGCTTCGCCTGGCAAGGAAGTGCTGGCGCTGTGGGACGAGTACGAAGCCGCCGACACGCCTGAAGCGCTGGCAGTCAAAGCCTTCGATAAACTGGAGACCATGCTCCAGCATAACCAGGGCGCCAACCCGCCCGATTTCGACTACGACTGGAATCTCGGCTACGGCAGGAAATACACTGGCGGCCGGCCCATATTCGATCAGTTGCGTGCGCTGATCGACGCGGAAACGCGTCAACATGTGCGTACGCGCCAGCATAAGGAGCCCTCGTCATGACGCCTGTCCACGATTTCCTCGAAGCCTACCGCGCCGCCGTGCTGGCGAAAGACGTCGCCGCCTTTAGCGCGCTGTACGACAATGAGGTCGAAGTATTCGACATGTGGGGTTCGTGGACGCTGCACGGCATCGACGCCTGGCGCGCCATGGCCAGCGAATGGTTTTCCTCGCTGGGCGAGGAAACGGTGCTGGTCGAAGCGCGCGAGGTCTCCAGCACCGCCGGTCCCGACCTCGCGCTGGGACACGCCATCCTCACCTTCACCGCCCGCTCCGCTGCCGGCGAAACCCTGCGCTCGCTGGACAACCGCATCACCATCGCCCTGCGCCGCAACGGCGACGCCTGGCAGGTCATCCACGAGCACACCTCCGCCCCGATCCACCACCAGACCACCAAGGCCATCCTGACCTACAAGCCCGCCGAAACCTGAACGCCGCAGCCGGCATGACAATCCGCGCATACTCCTGCAGCGCAAATCGGTATAGTTATCCAGCCGATACTCCATCGGAATGCCATGAAAACGCTGGTTTCCGATTGCTCTTTGGGCGGCGCCATTCTCCGTTCAGGCGGGATCGGCGAGCCAACCGGATATGGGTGCCGCTGCCAGGCTGCATCACGACGGGCACCATGAAGAAGCGCTGAACCACTGGCCAATGATTATGCTCCGGCACGGCAGGCCTTGATCAACGAGCGCGATGAGCAGGTGCGCAAGATGGCCGATGGCGACACCGTCTTTTTGGCCGACAATATCCTGCCGGTTACGCGTTTTTTCGCGTGATCATGAATATGAACGACTACTTGCAGGACAGCCGCTCGACTTATACGGTATTCACACGTTAGCTGTCCGACCAACCGGAACTTGCCCGGCGCGAAGTGTGGTCGGCGTTGCCGGCGATTGTGGATGCGGGAGATTCTGCGCTCGCCATGCAATACTTGCCGATCCGCTCAAGCGTCTCCCGAACCTCAACCGTGAGTCGCGTGAACAGCCGCTTTATCCGCCGCCGTCGCAAGCGCCCCAACTGGCGGCAGAGTTGCTGATGTACGCTAACGAGCTTGGTCTGTATGTCCGAACGCTGAAAGGGCAGTGCCGGAACGCTGAGGCCGAAGCGCTGCGCGTCAAGGGGGGGAGCGCAGGTCAAATGCGGCGCAATAAATGCCCATGCCGACAGGATGACCGCCGCTCCCCGCGCAGATCCCCGATCTGCCCCAGCCATCCTCCTTCTTCATCCGCCAAAATCTCCCCATGCGGGCCCCATGATCTTTTGATCTTGGCAGCCCGCGTACAGGGAGCGTTGATGCAAATCAGGCGGGGGCGCCTGATGGGGCGGGGGAGGAGGAACTGCCCATGGACGCCATCACGATCAGCCCGATCGCCGACCATTGCACCAGACTGAGGTGCTCGTTCAGCATCGCCATGGCGAGAATGGCCGCCACTGCAGGCTCCAGGCTGAGCATGATGCCGAACGATTGCGGCGACAGCCGTTTCAGCGCGGCCATTTCCAGCGAAATCGGAATCGCACTGGACAGCAGCGCCACGGCGGCGCCAACGATCAGCACCACTGGCGACAGCAGCGCTCCGCCAGCATGCGCCACGCCGACCGGCACCACCAGCAGCGCCGCCACGACCAGTCCCAAAGACACCGGCAGCCCACCTTGCAAATGGCTGGCGCGTTTGCCGAAAACGATATACGTGCCCCAGAACACCGCCGCCAGCAGCGCAAACATCAGCCCCACCGGATCAAGCCCACCCGGGCTGCTGCCGCCGAGCGGCAGGAGCAGCGCCAGGCCGGCCGCCGCCAGCGCGATCCACACAAAGTCGATCGGACGGCGCGAAGACATCAGCGCCACCGTCAACGGTCCGGAAAATTCGATGGCGACAGCAATGCCGAAGGGAATGGTACGCAGGGCCATGTAAAACGCCAGGTTCATCGCGCCCAGCGCCAGGCCATAGATAGCAACGGTCTTCGCATCGCGGCCGCTCAGCGGGTGTCGCCACGGCCGTGACAGCAGCAACAGGATCAGCACTGAAAAGCCGACGCGTACCGCGGTCGTGCCTTGTGCGCCAACCAGCGGAAACAGGGTGTGCTTGGCCCAGGAAGTGCCCACGGCGAGAAAAGTAACGGAGCCGAGAATGGCCAGCAAGGGGAGAAAATGACTTCGGGAATTCATGGTGGTGCAGCGCTTGTAAAGGAAGTGACGAGAGTTTATTGTGTCTGGACGGTTATTTGGGCTGCATTTTCCCCGATTTGACGCAACTTTCGCTCGCCATGCCCGCACATTCGTCCGCCGACCTCGACAGCTTCGACCTCGCCATCCTGGATATCCTTCAGCGCGACAACACCATCGCGCAAAGGGAAATCGCGCGCCAGGTGCATCTGTCCGCACCCGCCGTCCAGCGCCGCATCAAGCGTTTGCGGGAAAGCGGCGTGATCCGCGCCGAAGTGGCGGTGCTGGACCCGACCCGCCTGGGCCGTCCGCTGACCCTGACGGTGGAAGTACACCTGCACGACGAAAACCCGGAGCACACCGCCGGCATGCGCGAACGCATCCGCGCCGAGCCGGCCGTGCAGCAGTGCTACTCGATTACCGGCGAAGCCGATTATCTGCTGGTGGTGACGGCCTCCACGATGGACGACTACGAAGCCCTGGTGGCGCGCCTGTTCGGCGGCGACAGCAACGTGCGCCGCTTCCGCACTTCGGTCGCGCTCGGCTGCCTGAAGGCCGGCTTTCACGTGCCGCTCAGCGCCTGAGCGCGCGTCAGGCCCGCTTGTGGAAGAAGGCGGTAGGGGTGGAGCCGAAGGTTTTCTTGAACATGGCGGAGAACGCGGACTGGCTGGCATAGCCAAGCTGCTCGGCCACCTGCGACATGGGCACGCCGCGCGCAATCATGGGCGCTGCATGCGCCAGGCGGACTTGCTGGCGCCACTGTCCAAAGCTCAGGCCCAGTTCGCGTTCGAACAGGCGCGCCAGCGTGCGTTCGGAAGCGCCGACCTGGCGCGCCCAGTCTTCCAGCGTCTGCGGCGAGCCGGGCGAGTCGAGCAGCCCCTGGCACAGCGACTTCAGGCGCTTGTCGGCCGGCAGCGGCACGCGGATCGGCCGCGTGGCCGTGCGCGGCAGCTCGTCCAGGATCAGCTCGGACAACAGCCTGGCGCGCAGCGACAAATCGCCAAATCCCAGCTGCTCCAGCGCCTCGATCGATTCGCGCAACAGGGGCGACACTTCGACCACCTCCAGGTCGCGCGCAAAAGGCGAGCGCTCGGTGGCCACGCACAGCAGCCGCATATGCGCCGCTTCCAGGCTGATCACCTCATGCGGCGTACCGGCCTCGATCCAGATTGCGCGCAGCGGCGGCACGATCCAGCTGCTGTTCCCCGCCGACACGCGCAACACGCCATCCAGGGCATAGGTAAACTGGCCCCATACATGCGTGTGCAAGCCGGTCGATTCGTCCGCCGCCAGCGAGCGGGCGACCACGGTGACCGGGCGGGCGGTGCTGGGCGGCTCGCGGCGGGCGGCTAGCCCAACATTGCGGGGAGAGGGACGGGTCATGAATAGTGCTTGGCGGAAATTCGATAAAACTTGTCCGGCTATCTTAAACCAGACGCCGCCATTCTGCCTAAACTTAGCGGCATGAATACAGAAACCGACAAATCCCTCCTCAAGCAGGATGCGCGCGTGATCGGCCTGGTTGGCCTGGCGCACGGCACCTCGCACTTCTATCACCTGATCCTGGCGGCGCTGTTCCCGTGGCTGAAGCCGGCGTTCAACCTGAGCTACGCCGAGCTGGCAATGCTGATGACCGTGTTCTTCGTGGTCTCGGGCATCGGGCAGGCCATGGCCGGCTTCGTGGTTGACAAGGTCGGCGCGCGCCGCGTGCTGTTCTTCGGCATGAGCATGCTGGGCATTTCGGCGCTGCTGCTGTCCACGGCCAACAGCTACTTCGCGCTGATGGCGGGCGCCCTGGTGGCCGGCGTCGGCAACAGTATCTTCCACCCGGCCGACTACACCATTCTGAACCAGCGCGTGTCGAAATCCCGCCTGGCGCACGGCTTCTCGGTGCACGGCATCAGCGGCAATATCGGCTGGGCCGCTTCGCCGCTGTTCATGACCGGCATTGCAAGCGCCGGCAGCTGGCGCCTGGCGCTGCTGTGCGCGGCCGTGCTGCCGATGGCGGTGCTGGCCATCCTGTTCTTCCAGCGCGACGCGATCCGCCCTGACCCTATCGTCAGGCATGCCGGCGCGCAGCAGGGCGGCACGATGGATTTCCTGAAGCTGCCGTCGGTGTGGATGTGCTTTGCCTTCTTCTTCCTGACCGCGCTGGCGCTGGGCGGCATCCAGGCCTTCTCCTCGACTGCGCTGACCAAGATGTACGGCATGTCGCTGGCGCTGGCCACCTCGGCCTACACCGCCTATATGCTGGCGTCCGCCGGCGGCATGGTGCTGGGCGGCTTCCTCGGGGCCGGTTCCAGGAACCATGACCGCACCGTGGCTGCCGCCTTTACCGTGGCCGCCTTGCTGGCCCTGGTGCTGGCCGCCGCCTGGCTGCCGTCCTGGAGCGCGCTGGTGCTGATGGGCCTGATCGGCTTCTTTTCCGGCATTGCGGGACCGTCGCGCGACCTGATGATCCGCGCCGCCGCGCCGAAGAATGCCACCGGCCGCGTGTACGGCGTGGTGTATTCGGGCCTGGACAGCGGCCTCTCCATCGGCCCGCTGATCTTCGGTTTCATGATGGACGCCAACCAGCCCGCCTGGGTCTTTGTCGGTATCGCCATCTTCCAGTTCATGGCCATTGCAACGGCGGTTGGCGTGGGCGGCAATACCCGTGCCGCGCAGCTGAAAAGTGCTTAGAATCGGGGGCATTGCCAACTTTCGACAGGACAGTCCATGAGCTTTGCCACCACCGATCTGTGCGACGCCTATCCGGGCCTGCTGGAAGACGGCCGCCTGGCCGTGCTGCCGCCCGTGTTCCGCCACTTCGGCCAGCATGGCCGCTTTGCCGGCCCGGCCGTCACGCTGAAAGTGTTTGAAGACAATGTGCTGCTGCGCGCCACACTGGAAACGCCCGGCAATGGCAGCGTGCTGGTGGTCGATGGCGGCGGCAGCCTGCGCCGTGCGCTGTTCGGCGGACAACTGGCCTTGCTGGCGCAGAACAATGGCTGGGCGGGCGTGGTGATCTACGGCTGCGTGCGCGATACCGAGGAAATCGATGCCTGCGCCGTTGGCGTACGCGCCCTGGCTACCCATCCGCAACGCAGTGGACGCAAAGGGGAGGGCGAACGCAACCTGCGGGTGGATATGGCCGGCGTGCCCGTCAGCCCCGGCAACTGGATTTATGCCGACGCCGACGGCATCCTTGTCGCGCAACAGCAACTATCCTGAACCCGATCCGGATCCGATCCACCGCCAAACGATGCCGCGCGATGCGCGGCATCGTTTTTCCTGCCCTGAATTTGTGCATTTTTCATGATGTGGAATCGCCTTTTCACCCCTTGAAAAGTGCACAAAAATATCGGCGTATTCTGCTTTCATGGCAAGAAACGGTGTTTCGTATCATGAAAAATAAATGTTAAGTATATGATTTATATCAAAATATATTTGCTCATATGTCTTATATAAGACTATTGTTGCAGTGAACAACTGAGCCTATGATGTTTCTAACGGAATTCGTTTTTTATCGCAATCGAACCTAGGAGAACATCATGGCAACCCGTGCAGAACAAGTCGCAGCATTGCAAAAAGACTGGGACAGCAACCCGCGCTGGAAAGGCGTCACCCGCAGCTACACCGCTGACCACGTGGTGCGCCTGCGCGGCTCGCTGCAGATCGAGCACACCATCGCCAGGCGCGGCGCCGAAAAGCTGTGGGACCTGGTGAACAACGAACCGTTCGTCAACGCCCTGGGCGCACTGACCGGCAACCAGGCCATGCAGCAGGTGAAGGCCGGCCTGAAAGCGATCTACCTGTCCGGCTGGCAGGTGGCCGGCGACGCCAACCTGGCCGGTGAAATGTATCCTGACCAGTCGCTGTATCCGGCCAATTCGGTGCCGATGGTGGTGCGCCGCATCAACAACACCTTCCAGCGCGCCGACCAGATCCAGTGGTCCGAAGGCAAGGACGATATCGATTACTTTGCGCCGATCGTGGCCGACGCGGAAGCCGGCTTCGGCGGCGTGCTGAACGCCTTCGAGCTGATGAAATCCATGATCGAAGCGGGCGCGTCCGGCGTGCACTTCGAAGACCAGCTGGCATCGGTGAAGAAGTGCGGCCACATGGGCGGTAAGGTGCTGGTGCCATCCCGCGAGGCGGTGGAGAAGCTGACCGCGGCCCGCCTGGCAGCGGACGTGATGGGCACCTCGACCCTGGTCATCGCCCGTACCGACGCGGAAGCGGCCGACCTGCTGACCTCGGATGTGGACGATAACGATAAGCCGTTCTGCACTGGCGAGCGCACGGTGGAAGGCTTCTACAAGGTGCGCAACGGCCTGGAGCAGTCGATTTCCCGCGCCCTGGCGTATGCACCGTATGCCGACCTGGTTTGGTGCGAAACCGGCAAGCCGGACCTGGAGTTCGCCCGCAAGTTCGCCGAAGCCGTGCACGCCAGGTTCCCGGGCAAGATGCTGGCCTATAACTGCTCGCCGTCCTTCAACTGGAAAAAGAACCTTGACGACGCGACCATTGCCAAGTTCCAGAAAGAGCTGGGCGCCATGGGCTACAAGTTCCAGTTCATCACGCTGGCCGGTTTCCATTCGCTGAACTACGGCATGTTCAACCTGGCGCACGGCTATGCGCGCCGCCAGATGTCGGCCTTCGTGGAACTGCAGGAAGCCGAATTCGCGGCAGCCGAGAAGGGCTTCACCGCGGTCAAGCACCAGCGCGAAGTCGGCACCGGCTACTTCGATGCCGTAACCCAGACCATCCAGCAAGGCCAGTCGTCCACCACGGCCCTGCACGGTTCCACCGAGGACGAGCAATTCTTCGACGATAAGAAGAAGGTAGCCTGATACGTCCGCGGGTCCTCAGACCCGCACTGCAAAGCCCGGCTCCTTGGTTGCCGGGCTTTTTTTTGGGTTCAAGCGCGCGCTGCGCGGTTTAGTAAGCCTTAGGTGGCGATAGCTCTCGACTATCCCATCCGTGTGCCGTCCAGTGTGCCGGAAGACCTTGGCAAATTCACCGGGCATTTCTGGTTCGACACACTAGCGCTGGCGATGGCGACAAAATCAGATGCGGCGAGCAGGCGATGCCGCCTTCGCAGTTTGCCAACCTAAGCGGCAGCGGCAGCGGCAACCGCAATGCGTGGAAGCTGTCTGGTTTCGCCTGCCTGGTAGCGATGACTGGCCACTGGCCGACGTTTGCCGTTCATCTTGCACGATGGCCACAGCGCACCCGCTTGCCGGCGAACCGGCTCAGCGCTCGCCGCAAGAACGAAGGCGACAGCGAGCACACCGGCGCACAGCCAGTCTCCAGACACCGAGCCAACGCGCCAACGCGCCGGTGGTCTGCGCGCCCATCATCCCGCTAATCCGCGATGAACCTTTTTTGCCATCGCAGATTTCGCGGAAAGTGCTTTGCTGCACGGCGTTTGCCAAGGCGCGCTTTTCCGCTGCTCAGCCGCCTGGAAGGCGGAATCCCAGCAGGCCAGTCGAATGTAGTTCTCTGAGCCGCGGCGAGCAGGTCCGGATAGCTCGCGGGGAAGGGCGAGGAGAGCCAGCGCGCCAGCACCTCGGCTGCATAAAGCCCTGCCGCCTGAGCGCGTAGAGCGCGCGTGAGGATAGCCCACATGAGAGGTATATGGTCGGCGGCAGCAGGAACGAGCGTGATCGTGGCAGGCATACATGAGATAATGTCAGGTCGAACCATATATCCAGCACCATTCATGTTCAGCTACCGTCACGCCTTCCACGCCGGCAACCATGCCGATGTTCTCAAGCATTTCGTCCAGATCCAGGTCCTGCAATACCTGAATCAGAAGGATGTTGCCTATACCTACATCGACACCCATGCCGGTGCAGGCGTGTACTCCCTGGATAGCGCCCAGGCCACGAAAACCGGCGAATTCGAAACCGGCATCGCGCCGCTGTGGGAGCGCAGCGACCTGCCGGAGGCGCTGGCCGGGTACGTGAACCTGATCAAGGAAATGAACCCCAGCGGCAAGCTGCGCTACTACCCCGGCTCGCCATACTGCGCCGACAAGGTGGCGCGCGAGGAAGATCGTATCCGCCTGTTCGAACTGCACCCGTCCGACGCCAGGATCCTGGACGAGAACTTCAGCAACCTGGCGAGGCATGAGGCCGCGAACGGCCGCCGTCCGGAAGGGCGCGGCAAGCGCGTGATCGTCAACAAGGCCGATGGCTTCCTTGGCGTGAAGGCGCTGCTGCCGCCGCCGTCGCGCCGCGGCTTCGTGCTGTGCGATCCGCCGTACGAGGACAAGCAGGACTACAAGAAGGTCACGGATATGCTGGCCGATTCGCTGAAGCGTTTCCCGACCGGCACCTACGCCGTCTGGTATCCCGTGCTGCAGCGTATTGAGGCGCGCAACTTCGCCGAGCGCATGAAGCACCTGGATGCAAAATCCTGGCTCAACGTCACGCTGTGCATCAGCACGCCAACGCCGGATGGTATCGCGCTGCACACCAGCGGCATGTTCCTGCTGAATCCGCCATACACGCTGGAGCCGATCCTGAAGCAGGTGATGCCTTACCTGGTGCAGGTCCTGGGCCGCGATGCGGGCGCCAAATTTACGCTGGAAAGTGGCGAAGTGACCACAAGTAAAAAAGGCAATACGAAGCGCGTTTGAAAAACATTGTCAAGACAGTCAAGAGGCGTTAGGCTGGTAGTAATGAGTCCAGCAGTGGGGAAACCCATGAACGTAGCATTGCAAGAAGACCTGGCGCAGCTTCCCATGCCGTATGCCAATCAATTCTTTCTGGCGCGGCAGCCTATCCTGAACCGGAACCAGCGGCTGGTGGCATATGAGCTGCTGTACCGCAACGCCGAAGTCCCCGAAGCCCGCGTTACCAACGGCACCCAGGCCACGGCCTCGGTGATTGCCCATGCCTCCGAGCTGGGCATGGAGCAGGTGGTGGGCGAACAGCTGGCGTTCGTGAATGTCGATACCAACGGGCTGATGAGCGACTTCATCCGCTTCCTGCCGAACGACAAGGTGATCCTGGAAGTGCTGGAGTCGGTCGAGCCGACGCCGGAAGTGCTGACCCGCCTGCGCGAACTGAAGCAGGCCGGCTTCAGGTTTGCGCTGGACGACGTGGCCGGCGCTTCGGAGGCGGTGGAAAAGCTGCGCCCGCTGATGGACGTGATCAAGGTCGATATCAAGCAGATCGATCCCGAGAATCTGCCCGGCCTGGCAAAAACGCTGAAAACGCCGGGCCAGAAGCTGCTGGCCGAAAAGGTGGAAACGCTGGAGGAATTCCGCCAGTGCATGGACCTCGGCTTCGAATACTTCCAGGGCTATTACTTCGCCCGTCCCGTGATTCTGAGCGGCAAGAAGATTGCGCCGTCGCAGATGGCGATCATGAACCTGCTGAATCTGCTGAACCAGGACGCCGACCAGCGCGAGGTCGAGCGCAGCGTCAAGCACGACCCGCTGATTTCACTCAACCTGCTGCGCCTGGTCAACACGCCTGCCGTGGGGGCGCGCTTCCGCATCAATTCCGTCGGCCATGCACTCATCGTGCTGGGCCGCCGCCAGTTGCAGCGCTGGCTGCAGATCCTGCTGTACGTGAAGGGCGCCGAGTTCGACTCGCCGCTGCTGCAGATGGCCAGCACGCGCGGCAAGACGATGGAGCTGATGATGGAGAAGGTCAAGCCGTCCGAACGCGTGGCGGCGGATATCGGCTTCACGGTCGGCATCATGTCCCTGATGGATGCGCTATTCTCGGTGCGCATGCCGGAAATTCTCGACTGCGTGAACGTGCTGGACGAGGTGCGCGATGCGCTGCTGCACCGTAGCGGCGACTACGGCGACGTGCTGCAGCTGATCGAGCTGATCGAGCGGGCCCAGGAAGGGCCCGAGCTGACCGGCATCCTGCACAAGCTGCAAGTATCGCCTTCCGAGCTATATGCGATCCAGGTCGCCGCGTTCGAGTGGGTCAACGAGTACGCCCACTCCATCTAGCAAGGCTTCTTCTTATTGCGCCAGCAGCAGGAACACGGTCGGCTTCTTGTGGAAGTCCGGCGCCTTGCCTGCGGTAAGCAGACTCTTCCACTGTGCACCCGTCATCGTGCGGATGGTTTCCGACGCCAGGCTGATGTCGGTCGCCACGCAGATCAGGGTATTGCTATTGCAGCTGCTCACCAGCGCTTCCAGCATGGCCGCGTTGCGGTAGGGTGTTTCAATGAAGAGCTGGGTCTGCTTTTCCTGGCGCGAGCGGGCTTCCAGCTCCTTCAGGCGCTTGGCGCGGGCCGCGGCGTCGGTCGGCAGGTAGCCGTTAAAGGCAAAGCTCTGGCCGTTCAGGCCGCTGGCCATGACCGACATCAGGATCGACGAAGGGCCAACCAGCGGGCGCACCGGCACGCCGTGCTGATGCGCCAGGCGCACCAGGTCGGCGCCCGGGTCGGCCACCGCCGGCACGCCCGCCTCGGACAGCAGGCCGGCATCCTGGCCGGCCTTGACCGGTTCCAGCAATTCCGCCAGGGCGGCGGCGGGGGTGTTCACGTTCAGCTCGCTGATCCTGATTTCCTGCAGCGGACGGGCGAGGGGGTGGGCGGCGTCCACCAGTTTCAGGAAGGCGCGCGCGGTCTTGGCGTTTTCGGCGACAAAGTAGGGTAGTTGCGCGGTCAGCGCCTGCACGTGCTGGGGGATGACGTGGTTCAGCGACTCGGTGGCGCCGAGGGTGTTCGGGATCAGGAATAAGGTGCCGGTCATGGTTCTGCGTACTAATTCAGGTATTAATTCTCAGGTATTAAAAAAGCGCACGCCGGCGGCGCGCAGCATGCCGGTCAGGGCGATCAGCGGCAGGCCGGTCAGCGCCGTCGGGTCGTTCGAGTCGATGCGCTCCAGGATGGCGATGCCGAGCGCCTCATTCTTCGCGCTGCCGGCGCAATCGTAAGGCTGCTCGATGCGCAGGTAGGCATCCAGCTCGGCATCGGACAGGTCGCGGAATTTCACCACGGTCTGGATGTCCTGCAGCTGGTGGCTGTTGTTGCGGCCATCCCACAGGCACAGCGCGGTGTGGAACACCACTTCGCGGCCGCGCATTTTCTGCAACTGGGCCAGGGCGGCTGGGTGCGAGCCGGGCTTGCCGATCTGTTCGTCGTCCAGCGTGGCCACCTGGTCGGAGCCGATCACCAGCGCCTCCGGGTGGCGCACCGCCACAGCGGCCGCCTTCTCGCGCGCCAGGCGCAGGGCGGTTGCCGCCGGCGTTTCGCCGGGCAGGGGGGATTCGTCGATGGCCGGCACATCCACATCGAAGGGCAATTGCAGGCGTGACAACAGCTCGCGGCGGTAAGCCGAGCTGGAAGCGAGGATGAGGCGAGTTGTTTTCATCAGGGAATTGTTATATGCTCTCTGCGCTGCCGAAAACCGCGAAAAATCGCGCAAGTCTTTGACGCGGCGGCGAAAATCCTGTTATTATCGCAGGTTTTCGAGGGAAATTTTAGCCAATGAATGCTTTTGAGATCGACGCCTTTGAGTTCTGTCGGACCAACAGCACGCGTGAAGGTGTAACGCCTGTCGCTGAAATGACCCGGCTGAGCAAGGACTGCGCCAATACCTCCGGTGAAATCTCCTGGAAGGCAGAGGGCGGTTCCAGCAAACACGGCTTCCCGCAACTGCGCCTGAGCGTTGCCGGTAAAGTGCAGCTGGTGTGCCAGCGCTGCATGAGCCCGTTTGAATACGAAATGGATTCCTCCACCCTGCTGATGCTGGGTAAAGATGACGAGGAAGCCGACGAAATCGAGGAAATCATCGACGACGAAAGCATTGACGTTATCGTCGGCGCCCGTGCGATGAACCTGATGGATCTGATTGAAGACGAGGCCCTGCTGGCCTTGCCGCAAGCGCCGAAGCACGAGGTATGCCCCGATGCATCCCTGCTCGACAAAGCGAAAAGCGCGAAGGAGTCGCCCTTCGCCACCCTCAAGGGTCTGAAAGCGAACTAAGCACAGATTTGTAGTAGCAAAGAACGTGTCAAAACGCGTGTAGTCATCGAGTATTGGCATGGAAGTAGAAGCAGTACGTGGCGGCCGATTTGCCGCTTGGATACTCGATGAGCATGTATTTGCGCATCGGATGTGTTAAAATCTTAGAACTTTAGTATTAGGAGTCATCATGGCAGTTCAACAGAACAAGAAGTCCCCATCGAAGCGCGGCATGCACCGTTCGCACGATTTTCTGGTAGCACCGAACCTGGCCGTTGAGCCAACCACCGGTGAAACCCACCTGCGTCACCACATCAGCCCTAACGGCTTCTATCGTGGTCGCAAGGTACTGAAGACCAAGAACGACGAGTAATCGACGTCTCTTGCTTCGGTCAAGACAAAGCGGTGCTACGCAGGTCACCTGTCGTCGCGCCGCTTTTTCTTTTTGGATTCAAGCAACCCGGCAATGACAATCAAAATCTCTATCGACTGCATGGGTGGCGATCACGGCCCGTCGGTCACTATTCCCGCAGCACTCTCCTTCCTCAAGCACGAACCTGACGCAGAGCTGATCCTTGTCGGCCTGGAAGAGGTCATTCGCGCTGAACTGAAGAAGCACCAGGCAGAAAGCCTGCCGCGCATTTCCATCCTTCACGCTTCCGAACAGGTCACCATGGATGACCCGCTCGAGGTCGCCTTGCGCCGCAAGAAGGATTCGTCGATGCGCGTCTCCATCGAACAAGTCAAGGACGGCAAGGCCCACGCCTGCGTTTCCGCCGGCAATACCGGCGCGCTGATGGCGGTGTCGCGCTACGTCCTGAAAACCATGCCTGGCGTCGATCGTCCGGCCATCTGCTCCATCCTGCCGAACCAGCAGGGCAAGCCTACTTATGTGCTGGACCTGGGCGCCAACGTGGATTGCGAACCGCACCACCTGCACCAGTTCGCCATCATGGGCTATGTGCTGGTGCAGGCAGTGGAGGGTATCGAACGCCCGACCATCGGCCTGCTGAACGTGGGCACCGAGGATATCAAGGGCAACGAGGTGGTGAAGGCGACCGCCAAGCTGCTGCAGGCTGACCACGCGCGCGGCGCGCTGAACTTCCACGGCAATGTGGAAGGCAACGATATCTTCAAGGGCACCACCGACATCGTCGTCTGCGACGGTTTCGTCGGCAACGTCACGCTGAAGGCCATCGAGGGCCTGGCGCGTTTCGTGAAGGATGTGCTGAACACCGAATTCCGGCGCAGCGCGCTGACCATGCTCGGCGCGCTGATTGCGCGCAGTGCCATCCGCATGATCGGCAAGCGCCTGAACCCTTCCCGCTACAACGGCGCCAGCCTGCTGGGCTTGCGCGGCCTGGTGCTGAAGTCGCACGGCGGCGCGGATGCGGAAGGTTTCGAATGGGCTCTGCGCAGAGCGTATGATGCAGCAAAAAATGACGTACAAGAGCATCTGTCGGCAATGATTGCCGAACTCATGCCCCAGGAAAACCCTATTGAGGCCGTCTAACGGCGGAAGAGACACGCATGACCCTCTACAGCAAAATCATTGGCACCGGCAGCTACCTGCCTGAGAAACGCGTAACAAACGATGAACTGGCGGCCCAGCTGGCAGCCAAGGGCATCGAGACGTCGGACGAGTGGATCGTATCGCGCAGCGGTATCTCCGCCCGCCACTATGCCGAACCGGAGCAGGCTTCGTCCGACCTCGGCGTGCTGGCCGCAAAACAGGCGCTGGAAATGGCCGGCCTGCAGGCCGACGATATCGACCTGATCATCGTTGCCAGCTCCACGCCCGATTTCTTCGGCTCCTTCCCCAGCACCGCCTGCATCGTGCAGAAGAAGCTGGGCATGACCAACAACAGCGCCGCCGTGGACGTGCAAGCCGTATGTTCCGGCTTCGTGTACGCGCTGGCGACCGCGGATTCCTTCATCAAGTCCGGCATGCACAGGAATGTGCTGGTGATCGGCGCTGAAGTCTTCTCGCGCATTCTGAATTTCGAAGACCGCACCACCTGCGTGCTGTTCGGCGACGGCGCCGGCGCGATCGTGATGACCGCGTCCGAAGAGCCGGGCATCCTGGCCTGCAAGCTGCATGCCGATGGCCGCCATTCGGACATCCTGAGCGTGCCCGGCAGCGTGACCGGCGGCGCGGTAGCCGGCTCGGCCTACCTGTACATGGATGGCCAGGCTGTATTCAAGCTGGCGGTCAACGTGCTGGAGAAGGTGGCGTACGAAGCGCTGGAGGCGGCGAACATGAGCTCCGAGCAGATCGACTGGCTGATTCCGCACCAGGCGAATATCCGCATCATGAACGGCACCGCCAGGAAGCTCGGCCTGCCGCTGGAAAAGATGGTGGTGACCGTCGATCAGCACGGCAATACTTCCGCCGCTTCGATCCCGCTGGCGCTGGATGCCGCGGTGCGCGACGGCCGCGTGAAGAAGGGCGACGTGGTGATGATGGAAGGCGTGGGCGGCGGCTTCACCTGGGGCGCCGTCCTGGCGCGCATGTGATGAATAATTTTCGCCGCGCCGGGACTTCGCCCGGATGTAGCGTGTAAAATTCGTCCGTTTTTAGAATAAGAGTTCTAATCAATGAGCAAATTCGCATTCGTTTTCCCCGGCCAGGGTTCGCAAGCCGTCGCCATGATGGACGGCTTTGCCGGTAACCCGGTCGTTGCACAGACCATCGCTGAAGCGTCGGACGCACTGCAGTTCGACCTCGGCAAACTGATGGCTGAAGGTCCGAAAGAAGAACTGGACCTGACCACCAATACCCAGCCGGTCATGCTGACCGCTGCTGTTGCCGCCTACCGCGCCTGGATCGCCGCCGGCGGTCCGGTGCCATCGGTGGTGGCCGGCCACAGCCTGGGCGAATATTCCGCCCTGGTCGCCGCTGGCGTGATCGATTTCAAGGATGCCGTGCCGCTGGTGCGCTTCCGCGCGCAAGCGATGCAGGAAGCCGTGCCGGTGGGGCAGGGCACGATGGCTGTGGTGCTCGGCCTGTCCGACGACGACGTGCGCGCCGCCTGCGCCGAAGCCCTGGCCGCCGTGCCAGGCGAGGTGGTGGAAGCCGTCAACTTCAACGCGCCGGCACAGGTCGTGATCGCCGGCCACGCCGCCGCGGTGGACAAGGCCTGCGAATTCGCCAAGGCCAGGGGCGCCAAGCGCGCCATGCGCCTGCCGGTGTCCGCGCCGTTCCACAGCTCGCTGCTGAAGCCGGCTTCGGACCGCCTGCGCGGCTACATGGCAAACATCCACTTCAACGCGCCGCAGATCCCGCTGATCAACAACGTGGACGTGGCCGTACTGAACGACCCGGCCTCCATCAAGGATGCGCTGGTGCGCCAGGCGGCAAGCCCGGTGCGCTGGGTGGAAACCATGCAGAAGGTCGCGGCCGACGGCATCACCAATGTGATCGAGTGCGGCCCGGGCAAGGTCCTGATGGGCCTGGCCAAGCGCATCGACGCCAACCTGGTGGGCGACGCCATTACCGATCAGGCTTCGCTGGAACGCCTGCTGGCAAGCTTCAAATAATAAGCACAACAAGGATAATTCATGACTACTCTGGCTAATCAAGTAGCACTGGTCACCGGCGCATCGCGCGGCATCGGCAAGGCAATCGCCACCGAGCTGGCAAAGCAGGGCGCAAAAGTCATCGGCACCGCCACCTCCGAAGCGGGCGCGCAAGCCATCTCCGCCTACCTGGCCGAGATCGGCGCCGAAGCCGGCAAGGGCATGGTGCTGAACGTGAACGACGTGGCCGCCTGCGGCGCGATCATCGATGAGATCGGCAAGACCTACGGCGCCGTCGGCATCCTGGTCAATAACGCCGGCATCACCCAGGACCAGCTGGCCATGCGCATGAAGGATGAAGAGTGGGACAGCGTGATCTCCACCAACCTGAGCGCCGTCGGCCGCCTGTCGCGCGCAGTCCTGCGCGGCATGATGAAAGCGAAAACCGGGCGTATCATTAATATCACTTCGGTGGTCGGTTCGACTGGCAATCCGGGCCAGATGAACTACGCTGCTGCCAAGGCCGGCGTGGAAGGCATGACCCGCGCGCTGGCGCGTGAAATCGGCAGCCGCAACATCACCGTCAACAGCGTCGCCCCTGGTTTCATCGACACCGATATGACCAAGGTGCTGGGCGAAGAACAGCACGCAGCGCTGCTGACGCAGATCCCGCTGGGCCGTCTCGGCAAGCCGGAAGATATTGCTGCCGCGGTGGCCTTCCTGGCTTCGCCGCTGGCTGCCTACATTACCGGCACCACCCTGCATGTAAACGGTGGTATGTATATGAACTGATGAGTTCTTGCGGCATAATAGCTGCAGGATCAAGTCTTTTATTAGTGATTTCGGCGCAGATCAAATCAAGCACCGAAATTAGTTTTTCGGCGCGCAAACCTGCTAAAATGCGCGCTTTCTGTAACAAACATAATGGAGCCATAACATGTCGGATATCGAACAACGCGTTAAGAAAATCGTCGCTGAACAACTGGGCGTCGCTGAAGCGGACATCAAGAACGAGTCTTCCTTCGTGGACGACCTGGGCGCCGATTCGCTGGACACCGTTGAGCTGGTAATGGCACTGGAAGACGAGTTCGAAATGGAAATCCCTGACGAACAGGCCGAAAAGATCACCACCGTGCAGCAAGCGATCGACTACGCAACTGCACACGTCAAGGCCTAAGCAGCCCTGGCACCTGATTTACTCCAGGAGATTCGCTTGAGTTCTAAGAACCGTCGTGTAGTGGTCACCGGCCTCGGTGTCATTTCCCCGGTAGGCAACACGGTTGCCGATTCGTGGAAGGCAATTACCGAGGGCAAGTCCGGAATCGCTAACATCACCCGATTTGACGCGTCGGCTTTCTCCACCCGTTTTGCGGGTGAAGTCAAAGGCTTCAACGTCGAGGAATACCTCGACGCCAAGGAAGCGCGCCATATGGATACCTTTATCCATTACGGCATGGCGGCTGGTATCCAGGCGATCCAGGATTCCGGTATTACCGTAACCGAAGAGAACGCCGATCGCATCGGCGTGATCATCGGCTCCGGCATCGGCGGTCTGCCGATGATCGAAGAGCAGAAGGAAGACTACGACAAGCGCGGCCCGCGCCGCATTTCGCCGTTCTTCGTGCCATCCTCGATCATCAACATGATCTCCGGCAACCTGTCGATCAAGTACGGCATGCGTGGTCCTAACCTGTCGATCGTGACGGCTTGCACCACCGGCCTGCACAGCATCGGCGCGGCGGCCCGCCTGATCGAGTACGGCGATGCCGACGTGATGATTGCCGGCGGTGCGGAATCGACCGTGTCGCCACTGGGCCTGGGCGGTTTCGCCTCGGCTCGCGCACTGTCCTCCCGCAACGACGACCCTGCGACCTCGTCCCGCCCATGGGATACGGACCGCGACGGTTTCGTGCTGGGCGAAGGCGCCGGCGTGATGGTGCTGGAAGAGTATGAACATGCGAAAGCGCGCGGCGCCAAGATCTATGCAGAACTGCATGGCTTCGGCATGAGCGCGGACGCATACCACATGACCTCGCCTCTGGAAGATGGCAGCGGTGGCAGCAAGTCGGCCCAGGCCGCCTTGAAGTACGCCGGCATCAACCCGGACCAGGTGCAATACGTGAATGCGCACGGCACTTCGACTCCGCTGGGCGATATGGCTGAAGTGCAGGGCATCAAGCGCACCTTCGGCGATCATTCGAAGAATATGGTCGTGAGCTCCACCAAGTCGATGACCGGTCACCTGCTGGGTGGCGCGGGCGGCCTGGAGTCGGTGTTCACCGTGCTGGCGCTCCACCACCAGGTGATCCCGCCGACCATCAACGTCTTCAACCAGGATCCGGGCTGCGATCTGGACATCTGCGCCAACACCGCGCGTGATGCCAAGCTGCAGTACGCCGTGAAGAACTCCTTCGGGTTCGGCGGCACCAACGGCAGCCTGGTCTTCGGCAAGGTCTGAAAATAGTTTGAACTTTCCTGCCTCGTCCTGGTCACAACCGGGGTGAGCGCTAAAAAACGCCGGCGTTCTGCCGGCGTTTTTTGCTTCCACTTCTGAAATTCTGCGCCATGTCGATTGCGGCATCGGTAGTGCTTCATCCCTCGCTGTGCCTGCGTGCGCTGCAGGCGGGCCTGTGCGCGTCCGTGCTGGCGGCCGGCGTGCTGCTGCGCGAGCCGCTCCTGCTGCTGGCAGGCGGCGTGGGGCTGGCGGCGCTGCGGTGGAAAGTCAATCCCTGCCGCATTGATGTATCTGGACGCGGCGAGATGCGCCTGACGGTATACCAGCAGACAGGCAGTGCCCGCCTGCTGGCCGGCTGCACCGTCTGGCCCTGGCTGATGCTGCTGCACCTGGAGCAGGGCGGGCGCCGCCGCTGGCTGGCCGTGCTGCCGGATAGCGCGCCGCGGGCGGCACGGCGCAGGCTGGCGGTGGCAATCCTCGCCCTCGCCGAAAAGGCGTGAACTTTCCGAAGCTGCGGGCCTCGAAGGAAAGGACCGAGTGTGACGACAGACCGCGAAGGCGATCAGCTGCTGGTCCAGCGCGCCCAGGCCGGCGAGCGGGAGGCGTTCAACCAGCTGGTGGCAAAGTATCAGCGCCGGCTGATGCGCCTGCTGACGCGCCTGCTGAACGACAGCGCCGAAGCGGAAGACGTGGTGCAGGAAACCTTCATCAAGGCCTACCGCGCGCTGCGCCATTTCCGTGGCGACGCCGCCTTCTACACCTGGCTGTACCGCATCGCCATCAACAGCGCGAAAAACGTGCTGCTGAGCCGCAAGCGGCACGGCACGCCGCTGCTGCCGCGTAACGATGCGGCCGCACCGGCGCGCAGCGAACCGGCGGTGGCGGAGGAGGAACGCCTGCGCGACATCAACACGCCCGAGTCCATGCTGGCCAGCAAGCAGATCGCCCAGACCGTGAACGCCGCCATGGACGCCTTGCCGATCGACCTGCGCACCGCCATTGCCCTGCGCGAAATCGAGGGACTGAGCTATGAGGAGATTGCAGAGATCATGGATTGTCCGCTCGGCACCGTGCGCAGCCGGATTTTCCGGGCGCGGGAAGCGATTGCGCGCAAGCTGCGTCCCCTGCTCGATTTGCCGGTTGACAAGCGCTGGTAGCCGGCCAACACTCACCCAATGGACCCGGATATGCAACTGTTGTCGGCATTGATGGACGGCGAGCTGGCGCCGGCCGAGGCCGAACGCGCGCTGGCGGTACTGGCCGGCGCCGGCCCGCAGGCCAGCTGGCGCGCCTGGCAGCTGATTGGCGAGGTGCTGCGAAATAATAATGCCGGCGCCGATACCGGGCCCGCGGCAGCCGATCCCGCCTTCAAGCCGGCGCCGGCCGAAGCCCTGCCTTGAAAAGTGCCGGCACCGGCGCAACATATCGTCACAAACTCCCCTCTGTTGTAGAGTGCGGTAGTGTTCTACTATTGCACACACTCATTCACTTTTTCTGAAGCAACCATGAAAAAAACCATGTTCTCTGCTGGAGCTAAAGTGCTGCCGGCATTGCTGCTGAGTGCAGCCACCCTGGGCCTGCCTGCCGTGAGCGGCCTGGCTCCTGTCCATGCAGCGCCGGCGGCCGTCGCGGGCCTGCCCGATTTCACCGACCTGATCGACCGCGTTGGTCCGGCCGTCGTCAATATCCGCACCACGGAGCGCATCAAGCAGCGCGAAAATCCGATGGGCGACGACGAGATGCAGGAATTCTTCCGCCGCTTCTTCGGCGGCCAGATGCCGCAGATCCCGCGCGGCCAGACGCCGCGCGGCCGCCGTGCACCGGGCGAGGAAGTGCAGCGCGGCGTCGGTTCCGGCTTCATCACCTCGGCCGACGGCTATGTGCTGACCAACGCCCACGTGGTGGACGGCGCCGACGAGGTGTACGTGACCCTGACCGACAAGCGCGAGTTCAAGGCCAAGGTCCTGGGCGCCGATGCGCGCACCGACGTGGCGCTGCTGAAGATCGAAGGCGGCAAGCTGCCGTTCCTGACCATTGGCGACTCCTCGAAGATCCGCGTCGGCGAGTGGGTGATTGCCATCGGCTCGCCGTTCAACCTGGAAAGCACCGTAACGGCCGGCATCATCTCAGCCAAGTCGCGCGATACCGGCGACTATCTGCCGCTGATCCAGAGCGATGTGGCGGTCAATCCGGGCAACTCGGGCGGTCCGCTGATCAATATGCGCGGCGAGGTGATCGGCATCAATTCGCAGATTGCCACGCTGTCGGGCGGCTATAACGGCATTTCGTTTGCCGTGCCGATCGATGAAGCGATGCGCGTGTCCGAGCAGCTGAAGAAAACCGGCAAGGTGACGCGCGGCCGCATCGGCGTGCAGATTTCCGAGCTGAACAAGGAAGTGGCCGAGTCGCTGGGCCTGAAGAACAACAAGGGTGCGGAGGTGTCGCAGGTGGAAGCGGGCGGTCCGGCCGAGAAGGCAGGCATCCGCGCCGGCGACATCATCCTCAAGTTCGACGGCAAGGATATCGAGAAATGGTCGGACCTGAGCCGGGTCGTGGGCGGCACGGCGGTGGGCAGCAATGCCACCGTGACCCTGTGGCGCAAGGGCGCCATGGTGGACCTGAAGGTGCTGGTGGCGGAAGCCGATGCGGACAAGCCGGCCAAAGGCGGCGCCGAGCGCGGCGATGCCAAGAAACCGAAGGCGGAGTCGCCGGCCAACGCACTGGGCTTCAAGGTCAGCGACCTGAGCGCCGCCCAGAAGAAGGAACTGGACGGCCATGGCGGCGTGGTGGTTGACGCCACCGAAGGCACGGCGGCGGCGGCCGGCCTGCGCCAGGGCGACATCCTGCTCCAGCTGAACAACACCGAGATCGTGGACGCCAAGCAGTTCAACGCCCTGGTCGCCAAGCTGGACAAGAACAAGCCGCAGGTGGTGCTGGTGCGCCGCGGCGAGCAGTCGCAGTTCATCTCGCTGAAGCCCGCCACGAAGTAAGCCGGCCTGGGTGCGCCGTCGTCGCCCGCTGCCCGCCTTGCGTCCGCGCAGGGCGGGCAGGGTGGCGGCGCGTACACCATTCCCCGCCTGAGTTTGACAAGCCCGCCACCAAGGAAGACCTGGCCAATACAGAAACCAGGCTGATCCGCTGGATGGTCGGCTTATTCGCCGGCTCCGTCACGATGAATACCGTGGTAATGACCTTTGGCCCCGCCGGTCGTCATCCCGCCCGGCGCGCTACAATGGCAGCCCCAGCCACCCAAGCAACCCTGAATGCACTTCACGCTCTACTCCCGCTCCTACTGCCACCTGTGCGAGGACATGCTGAACGCCCTCAACGCCCTGCAAACGGCGGAAACCCCGTTCACCGTCGAAGTGATCGACGTCGATGCCGACCCGGCGCTGGTGGAAAAATACGACGAGCTGGTGCCCGTGCTGTATGCCGACCTGAGCCAGCCAGAACTGTGCCACTATTTCCTGGATACCGAAAAAGTCCGCACACTGTTGTCGAAATAATTATATTTTCGACATTATTTCTAGACCATTACCTCAGAAATCGGGCTTTCCCCTCTGAAATCCGGTAAAATGTGTCGGATTACCCTTGCATCGATTGTCACAAAAGGCGCTCGTCCGGGCGCTTTTTTGCTATAGCTCGTTTTGAATTTAATGAACAACATTCGCAATTTCTCCATCATCGCCCACATCGACCACGGCAAGTCCACGCTGGCAGACCGCATCATCCAGCTGTGCGGCGGCCTGTCCGACCGCGAGATGGAAGCGCAGGTGCTCGACTCCATGGACCTCGAACGTGAGCGTGGCATCACCATCAAGGCCCAGACCGCAGCCCTGAAATACAAGGCGCGCAACGGCGAAATCTACAACCTGAACCTGATCGACACCCCGGGCCACGTGGACTTCTCGTATGAAGTCAGCCGTTCCCTGTCCGCCTGCGAAGGCGCGCTGCTGGTGGTCGATGCGTCGCAGGGCGTGGAAGCGCAGACCGTGGCCAACTGCTACACCGCGCTCGACCTGGGCGTGGAAGTGGTGCCGGTGCTGAACAAGATCGACCTGCCGAACGCCGACCCGCCGACCGCCATTGCGGAAATCGAAGACGTGATCGGCATCGAAGCCGGCGACGCCGTGCAGTGCTCGGCCAAGACCGGCCTGGGCGTGGAAGACGTGCTGGAATCCATCATCGCCAAGGTGCCGCCGCCAAAGGGCGATCCGGAAGCGCCGCTGCAGGCCCTGATCATCGACTCCTGGTACGACGCCTATGTGGGCGTGGTGATGCTGGTGCGCGTGGTGAACGGCACCCTGAAGCCGAAGGAAAAGATCCGCCTGATGGCCACCGACTCGGTGCAGCTGGTGGAAGATATCGGCATCTTCTCGCCGCGTTCCGTATCCCTGCCGGCGCTGAGCGCAGGCCAGGTGGGCTTCGTGATCGCCGGCATCAAGGAACTGAAAGCCGCCCGCGTGGGCGACACCATCACCTCCGTGGCCAAGCCGGCGCCGGCGCCGCTGCCGGGCTTCAAGGAAGTTCAGCCGCAGGTGTTTGCCGGCCTGTTCCCGGTCGAAGCCAACCAGTACGACGCACTGCGCGACTCGCTGGAAAAGCTGAAGCTGAACGACGCCGCGCTGCAGTACGAGCCGGAAGTGTCGCAGGCGCTGGGCTTCGGCTTCCGCTGCGGCTTCCTGGGCCTGCTGCACATGGAAATCGTGCAGGAACGCCTGGAACGCGAATTCGACATGGACCTGATCACCACCGCGCCGACGGTGGTGTATGAAGTCGAGAAGCGCGACGGCACCGTGATGTTCGTGGATAACCCGTCGCGTATGCCGGACCCGAGCCACATCAACGAGGTGCGCGAGCCGATCGTGACCGTGAACCTGTACATGCCGCAGGAGTATGTCGGTTCCGTGATCACCCTGTGTATCGCCAAGCGCGGCCTGCAGATGGACATGAGCTACCACGGCCGCCAGGTCAAGCTGGTGTACGAAATCCCGATGGCCGAGATCGTGCTGGACTTCTTCGACAAGCTGAAGTCCACCTCGCGCGGCTACGCTTCGATGGACTACGAGTTCAAGGAAAACCGTGCCGCCGACGTGGTCAAGGTGGACATGCTGATCAACAGCGAGAAGGTGGATGCGCTGGCCATCATCGTGCACCGTGCCAATGCGCCGTACCGCGGCCGCGCCGTGGCGGCCAAGATGCGCGAACTGATCCCGCGCCAGATGTTCGACGTGGCCATCCAGGCTGCGATCGGCTCCAACATCATTTCGCGTGAAAACGTGAAGGCGATGCGCAAGAACGTGCTGGCCAAGTGCTACGGCGGCGACATCAGCCGTAAGAAGAAACTGCTGGAGAAGCAGAAAGCAGGTAAGAAGCGCATGAAGCAAGTGGGCTCCGTGGAGATCCCACAGGAAGCATTCCTGGCAATCCTTCAAGTGGACGAGAAATGACACTGCAATCCATCCTGGGCAATTTCGCACTCATCCTGTTCGTCCTGATGGTAGTCACCGGTGTCATCTGGTGCCTCGACGTGTTCTACCTGGCCAAGCAGCGCCGCGCCGCCGCCGACAGGGCGCTGGCCGAGTTCGATGCGCGCACCGCCAAGCTGACCGCGGACGGCATCAAGACCGACCAGGGCGCCGCCGGCCGCGCCCAGATCGAGCAGGCGCTGCTGCGCCAGCCGACCTGGATCGAATACTCGGGCAGCTTCTTCCCGGTGATTGCCCTGGTGTTCTTCCTGCGCTCTTTCCTGTGGGAGCCGTTCAAGATCCCGTCGTCGTCGATGGTGCCGACCCTGCTGGTGGGCGACCTGATCCTGGTGAACAAGTACACCTACGGCATCCGTCTGCCGATCATCAACAAGAAGATCGTGCAGCTGAACGACCCGCAGCGCGGCGACGTGATGGTGTTCAAATATCCGCAGGATATGAGCCAGGACTACATCAAACGGGTCATCGGCGTTCCGGGTGATAAAATCACCTATGAAAACAAGAAGTTAACCGTGAACGGCAAGGAAGTCAGCTACACCCCGCTGGATGACTACCTGGACGACGAAAGTCTTGTTTACAAGAAGCAATTTACCGAAGACCTGAACGGCGTGGCCCACCGCATCCTGAACGACGAGCGGGCGCCGACGCTGAACCTGGCCGAGGTAAAGGAATTCCCGCAGCATGAAGCCTGCACTTACAAGTACGAAGGCTTTACGTGCGTCGTTCCAGAAGGAAACTACTTTATGATGGGCGATAACCGGGACAATAGTGCGGACAGCCGCTACTGGGGTTTCGTTCCCGACCGGAATATCGTCGGCAAGGCGTTCTTCGTGTGGATGAACACCAGCCTGGGCAATATCAAGCGTATCGGCAGCATTCAATAATGCACTTTTTGCGGGGAGAGTGGATTTATGCAAGTTAAAGGACTGAAGCAGCAGGCCGGCATTTCGCTGGTTGGTCTGATCGTGGTGCTGGCTATTCTCGGCTTCCTTGGCGTGCTCGCCATGAAGATCGTGCCGACCTATAGCGAATACCGGGCGATTTCTGCTGCCATCGTCAAGGCCAAGTCGGCCGGCAACACGGCAGCGGCAATCCAGGATTCCTTCAACCGTAGCGCTGAAGTGAATTACATCAGTACCATCAGCGGCCGCGATCTGATCATCAGTCGCGAGAACGGCGAAGTTGAAGTCAGCTTCGCCTACGAGAAAAAGATACCGTTGTTTGGCCCCGCGAGCCTGCTGCTGGAATATTCGGGTTCCACCTCCAAAAACGCGCAGCCCGCAAAAAACGAGTAAAGAACGATTAAGCAAAGCACAATGAAATTAGAGTTATTGCAAACCAGATTAGGCTACTCGTTCAAGGATGCCGGATTGCTCCAGCAGGCCCTGACGCACCGTAGCCATAGCAGTTTGCATAACGAACGCCTGGAATTCCTGGGCGACTCCATCCTGAACTGCGTGGTTGCCACCATCCTGTACGAACGCTACAACGCGATCGACGAAGGCGACCTGTCGCGGCTGCGCGCCAACCTGGTCAAGCAGCAGTCGCTGTATGAAATTGCCCAGAAGCTGGAGCTGTCGCAGTTCCTGCGCCTGGGCGAGGGCGAGCTGAAGTCGGGCGGTTTCCGCCGTCCGTCGATCCTGGCCGACACGCTGGAAGCCCTGCTGGGCGCGGTATTCCTGGACGGCGGCTTCGAGAACGCCAGCAAGGCCATCCGCTCCTTCTACATCCCGATCCTGGATACCGTCGATCCGCAGACCCTGGGCAAGGACGCCAAGACCCTGCTGCAGGAGTTCCTGCAGGCGAAGAAGATTTCGCTGCCGACCTACAACGTGGTGGCCACGCACGGCGCCGCGCACAGCCAGGAGTTCGAGATCGAGTGCCTGGTGCCGAAACTCGGCATCCAGGTGTACGGCCGCGGCGGCAGCCGCCGCGCCGGCGAACAGGCAGCGGCCAAGCTGGCGCTGGAAGTGGCCGAACAGGCCCTGCAAAAGTCGCCCTCGTCGGCCCGCAAATCGCGGCCCCGCGCCACCCAGTTGAAGCTGGCGGGCATCGCCACGGTCCAGAGCGACCAGCCGGCGGAAAAAAAGCTGGCAAAACAGTAATCACAGAGTCCGTATCATGACCAATGCACCTACTCCCGCCGGCTTCCGTTGCGGCTATATTGCCATCGTCGGCCGCCCCAACGTGGGCAAATCGACGCTGATGAACACCCTGATCGGCGCCAAGGTCAGCATCACCTCGCGCAAGGCGCAGACCACGCGCCACCGCATCACCGGCATCCAGACGCTGAGCGATGCGCAGTTCATCTACATCGACACGCCGGGCTTCCAGACGCGCCATTCGAACGCGCTGAACAAGACGCTGAACAAGACCGTCACCAACACCCTCGATTCCTCCGATGTGATTTTGTTCATCGTGGAAGCGGGTACCTTCGGTCCGGCCGACCAGCAAGTGCTGGACCTGCTGCCGAAGAACGTGCCGGTGGTACTGGTGATCAACAAGTCCGACAAGGTGAAAGACAAGGCCGTGCTGATGCCGTTCGCGCAGCAGATCGCCGCCAAGTTCAATTTCTCCGCCATTGTGCCGGTCAGCGCCAAGCTGCGCTTCCAGCTGGACGGGCTGCAGAACGAGATCAAGCGCTTCCTGCCCGAGAACGAGCCGGTGTTCGGCGAAGACGACATCACCGACCGCAGCGAGAAGTTCCTGGCGTCCGAGATCGTGCGCGAGAAACTGTTCCGCTTCGTGGGCGACGAGCTGCCCTACACCTCGACCGTGCTGATCGAGAAGTTCGAGCAGGAAGGCAATCTGCGCCGCATCTTTGCCGCCATCCTGGTGGAGCGCGACGGCCACAAGTCCATGATCATCGGCAACAAGGGCGCACGCCTGAAAGAAGTCAGCAGCCAGGCCCGCCTGGACATGGAAAAGCTGTTCGGCGGTCCGGTGTACCTGGAGATCTGGGTCAAGGTCAAATCCGGCTGGGCCGACAACGAAGCCGGCCTGCGCGCGTACGGCTACGAATAATGTCCGCCACTACAGCTGAGCCCCTGTCCCAGTTGGGGGCAGACCCCAGACGGGACACGAGCTCGGCCGTAGCAAAGCGGCGTCCGCCGGCGCCGCAGCGGACTGTGGGCATCAAGGTGCAGGGCCAGCCGGCCTTCGTGCTGCACAGCTATCCCTACAAGGAAACCTCCCTCATTGTCGATATGTTCACGCGCGATTATGGCCGCGTGGCATTGATCGCCAAGGGCGCCAAGCGGCCCCATTCGCAGCTGCGCGGCGTGCTGCAAACCTTCCAGCCGCTGTCGGCCGCCTGGACCGGCAGGAACGAGCTGCGCACCCTGACCGACGCCGAATGGGTCGGCGGCATGCTCCCGCTGGAACGCACCGCGCTGCTGTGCGGCTTCTACCTGAACGAACTGCTGGTCAAGCTGACCGCGCGCGACGATGCCCATCCGGCATTGTTCGATCACTACGTTTCGACCCTGAACCAGCTGGCCCACAACGAACCCGCGCCGATCGTCTTGCGGAAGTTCGAAATGGCCTTACTTAGAGCTACGGGGGTGGCGGCCGACCTCACGCACTGCATCGGCACGCGCGAGAAAATCCGTCCCGATGTACAGTACGTGGTGGAGCCCGAACGCGGTCCGCGTCCCGAGCGCGCCAGCGACAACGCGCCGCGCGTGATGGGCCAGACCCTGCTGGACATGGACCAAGAGGATTACCAAGACGCCACCACGCAAGCGCAAAGCAAGCAGCTGATGCGCTTCCTGCTGGCGCACCACCTGGGCGGCGCGCCGCTGAACACGCGCCAGATACTGATCGACCTGATGCAACTGTAAAAAGAATATGAGCTTCCTGAACCCGACCGGCCCGGTAATCGACCTGGGCGTGAACATCGACCATGTTGCCACCCTGCGCAATGCGCGCGGCACCGTGTACCCGGACCCCATCCGCGCCGCGCTGCTGGCCGAGCAGGCCGGCGCCGACTGCATCACCCTGCACCTGCGCGAAGACCGCCGCCACATCAAGGACGCCGACGTGATCGCGCTGGCGCCGCAGCTGATCACCCGTATGAACCTGGAAGCGGCCGTGACCCAGGAAATGATCGACTTCGCCTGCCGCATCAAGCCGGCCGACGTCTGCCTGGTGCCGGAGAAGCGCACCGAAGTCACCACCGAGGGCGGCCTGGATGTGGTTCGCTACCACAAGGAAGTCGCTGCCGCGGTGAAGCAGCTGCAAGGGGAGGGCATCCGCGTCTCCCTGTTCATCGACGCCGATGAGCAGCAGATCGCCGCCGCCGCCGATGTCGGCGCACCGGTAATCGAGCTGCACACCGGCGCCTATGCCGACGCCGAAGGCGAGGAACAGTTGAAGGAGCTGGAGCGCGTGAAGAACGGCGTGCGCTGGGGCGTGGCAAAGGGCCTGAAGGTCAACGCCGGCCACGGCCTGCACTACACCAACGTCCAGGCCATCGCCGCCATTCTGGACATCGCGGAACTGAACATCGGCCACGCCATCGTCGCCCACGCCGTCTTCGCAGGCTGGGAAAACGCCGTGCGCGAAATGAAGGCCATCATGGTGTCCACCCGCCTGGGAGCGAAATGATCTACGGAGTCGGTACCGACATCTGCAGGATCCCGCGCATTGCCGAAGCCCTCCAGCGCAACGGCGAACGCTTCGCGCGGCGCATCCTCGGTCCCGACGAGATCAAGGTGTACCACCAGCGCTGCGAGCGCAATCCCGTGCGCGGCGTGCGCTACGCCGCCACGCGCTTCGCGGCCAAGGAAGCCTTCTCGAAAGCCCTCGGCCTGGGCCTGACGCCGCCCATGACCTGGCACACGGCGCAGATGCTTAACGGCGACAAGGGCCGCCCGGTCATGATCTGCAGCGGCGCGCTGGCCGACTATATGCAGCAACACAGGCTGACGGCCCACGTGTCGGTCAGCGATGAAGAGGATTACGCGGTCGCTTACGCGATCGTCGAGCAAGCGAATGACTGAAGAGATTCAAGATCCGCGCGAACAGGTGCTGGCGACCGTCGCCAGGCTGCCCAACCTGCCGGGCGTGTACCGCTATTTCGACGCGGAAGACAAGGTGCTGTACGTCGGCAAGGCGCGCGACCTGAAGAAGCGCGTGTCCAGCTACTTCCAGAAGAACCTGGCCAGTCCGCGCATCGCCATGATGGTGGAACGCATCGCGCGCCTGGAAACCACGGTCACGCACAGCGAGGCCGAGGCGCTGATCCTGGAAAACAACCTGATCAAGACGCTGCAGCCGCGCTTCAACATCCTGTTCAGGGATGACAAGTCCTATCCCTACCTGAAGATCACCGGCGACGCGTTCCCGCGCATGGTGTACTACCGTGGCGCGGTGGACAAGAAGAACCAGTATTTCGGGCCTTTCCCGTCCGCCTGGGCAGTAAAGGAGTCGATGCAGATCCTGCAGAAGGTGTTCCTGCTGCGCACCTGCGAGGACAGCGTGTACCAGAACCGCACGCGTCCCTGCCTGCTGCACCAGATCGGCCGCTGCAGCGCGCCCTGCGTCAACCTGATCACGGCCGACGACTACCGCAACGACGTGAACAACGCGGCGCGCTTCCTGCGCGGCCGCCAGACCGAAGTGATGGAGGAGCTGGAAGGGAAGATGCTGTCGTATGCATCCGAACTGAAGTTCGAGCAGGCGGCATCGGTGCGCAACCAGATCCAGTCGCTGTCCAAGGTGCTGCACCAGCAAAGCATGGAAACCACCGGCGACCAGGACGTGGACGTGCTGGCCGTGGTGGTGCAGGGCGGACGCGCCTGCGTCAACCTGGCCATGGTGCGCGGCGGGCGCCACCTGGGCGACCGCGCCTATTTCCCGACCCATGTGATGGATGCCGAGATCGTGGCCGAGAACCCGATCGAGCAGGAAGTGCTGGCCGCCTTCCTGGTCCAGCACTACACGGAGAAGTACATCCCCGGCACGCTGATCCTGAATATCGAATTCGATCAGCCGGAGCTGATGATCGCGCTGCAGCAGCAATGCGGCCACCGCATCAACCTGATCTTCCAGCCGCAGGGCCAGCGCCGGCAGTGGCTGGAGCTGGCGCAGAAGGGCGCCGAAATTTCGCTGGCGCGTCTGCTGTCCGAACAGGGCTCGCAGCAATCGCGCACGCGCGCCCTGGCCGATGTGCTGGGACTGGAAAACGAAGACCTGGAAGCGCTGCGCGTCGAATGCTTCGACATCAGCCACACGCAGGGCGAGGCGACGCAGGCCTCCTGCGTGGTGTTCCATCACCACCAGATGCAGAACGGCGAATACCGCCGCTACAACATCAACGACATCACGCCCGGCGACGACTACGCGGCCATGCGCCAGGTGCTGACGCGCCGCTACGAGAAAGTGGCGGGCGGCGACGGCGTGATGCCGGACGTGGTGCTGATCGACGGCGGCAAAGGCCAGGTCGAGATGGCGCGCCAGGTGTTTGTCGAGCTGGGGCTGGACATCAGCCTGATCGTCGGCGTGGCGAAAGGCGAGGGCAGGCGGGTTGGCCTGGAAACCCTGGTCTTCGTCGATGGCCGCGCGCCGCAGGAGCTGGGCAAGGAATCGGCCGCGCTGATGCTGGTCGCCATGATCCGCGACGAGGCGCACCGCTTCGCCATCACCGGCATGCGCGCCAAGCGCGCCAAAACGCGCCAGACCTCGCGCCTGGAAGAGATCGAAGGGATTGGCGCCAAGCGGCGCCAGAAGCTGCTGACGCGTTTCGGCGGCCTGCGCGGCGTGATGAACGCCAGCGTGGAGGATTTGATGTCGGTTGAGGGCATTTCCAGCACTTTAGCCGAGGAAATCTATAAACAATTGCACTAAACTGGCATTGGCGGCAACGTCGTTATACACTAGCGGCGCATAACTACAATTCAACAAAGCCGCCCATGCCTTTCAATATTCCGATTCTGCTGACCTGGCTCCGCGTAGCACTGATTCCCCTGGTAGTAGGCGTCTTTTACCTCCCCGAACACTGGCTTCCCCTGCAGGACCGCAACTTCACCGCCACGCTGGTCTTCATCGTGGCCGCCATCACCGACTGGTTCGACGGCTTCCTGGCGCGCCGCTGGAACCAGACCTCGGCGTTCGGCGCCTTTCTCGATCCGGTAGCGGACAAGCTGATGGTCGTCGGCGCCTTGCTGGTGCTGGTCCAGCTGGACCGCTGCAACGCCATCCTGGCCTTCATCATCATTGGCCGCGAAATCACGATCTCCGCGCTGCGCGAGTGGATGGCGCAGATCGGCGCATCGAAATCCGTTGCCGTGCACTCGCTGGGCAAGATCAAAACCGCTGCGCAGATGGTGGCCATCCCGATGCTGCTGTACTACGAAGTGCTGTTCGGCGCGATCGATACGCGCTTCTGGGGCGAGAAGCTGCTGTGGCTGGCATCCGTGCTGACGGTGTGGTCGATGCTGTACTACCTGCAGAAGGCCTGGCCGCTGATCAAGGAAAAAGCAGGCAATCTGAACTAATTGCAAACGTTGCCCTTGACAGCCAATCTGGTTCATCTATAATGCTGGCCTGCTGTTGATGACAGCGAGCAGTAAAGCAAAGCGGGAGTAGCTCAGTTGGTAGAGCGCAACCTTGCCAAGGTTGAGGTCGAGAGTTCGAGACTCTTCTCCCGCTCCAAGTGTTAGAAGTCATCAGCAACAATCGCTGGAAATATAAGAATGTTTCTGCGATAATGCGGTTCCCTGAAATGCGGGAGTAGCTCAGTTGGTAGAGCGCAACCTTGCCAAGGTTGAGGTCGAGAGTTCGAGACTCTTCTCCCGCTCCAGTTCAGGCTGGCAGCAAATGTAGTAAATAGAAATAACTCCAAGCGGGAGTAGCTCAGTTGGTAGAGCGCAACCTTGCCAAGGTTGAGGTCGAGAGTTCGAGACTCTTCTCCCGCTCCAGTTCATTTCGCACTCCATGCGGGAGTAGCTCAGTTGGTAGAGCGCAACCTTGCCAAGGTTGAGGTCGAGAGTTCGAGACTCTTCTCCCGCTCCAGAATTCTTGAGTCAGCGCTGCGCTGCTCGAACCCCTTAAGGCGGGGTAGCAAAATGGTTATGCAGCGGCCTGCAAAGCCGTCTATGCCGGTTCGATTCCGGCCCTCGCCTCCAGCAAAATCAAGCACTTAGCTTGCGCAAAGCCCGGAACTTCCGGGCTTTTTTGCGTTCAGATAGCCTGAAATCCGCTCGCTTAAAACTTTGCCGAAAACCGCTTGGGCGTCTTTCTGATCGTCCGATTGTTGATTCGCTGCCGATCGGCCGAGTTTCGCTGGAAGTATGCATAAACGTGCAGGTTTACTTTCCTGTTTTTGCATAGTAGCATTCGCTTATGTCAGATATCCCTCTCGCAAGACGCGATTCCATCCTCCTCCGCCTCAATCAGGGCCGACCTGCGGTCGCGGCCGAGCTCGCAGCCGAGTTCGGAGTGTCCGAAGACGCGATCCGCCGCGACTTGCGGGCGCTGGCTGCCGAAGGGCACTGCCGCCGCGTGTACGGCGGCGCTTTGCCGGTGTCTCCCGCATCCACGCCGCTGGCTGTCCGGTTCGACGAAGCGCGGGAGCGGAAAAACGCCCTGGCGCGAGTCGGCGCTTCGCTGGTTAAGCCGCAGCAGCTGATTTTTCTGGATAACGGCAGCACCAATCTGGCGCTGGTGCAGTTCCTGCCGGCGAACTGCGGCATTACAGTTGCCACGAATTCCATCGCGATCGCATCGGAAGTGTTGAGGCGCAAGGATCTGCAACTGCTGATGATTGGCGGCATGGTGGACCCGCATATCGGTGGCTGTGTCGATGCCGGTGCGGTGGCCATGGTCGCGGCCATGAATTTTGATCTCTGTTTTATCGGTGCATGCGCCGTCGCCGCGAGCACCGGTGTTTGCGCTTTCAATATGGCTGATGCCACGTTCAAGAAAGCGCTGGTCGCAGCAGGACAGCATAAGGTGGTGCTGGCAACCAATGAGAAGCTCGAAACCCGTGCACCGTATCGCACCTGCACTCTCAACGAGATCGATCATTTTGTCGTCGAGTTCGACGCTGCCGAGGACAAGACGCGCCTGCTGGCGCAGGCTAATGCCACGGTGTTGCGGGCAGCGCAGCCGGTCCCGGCCTTTCATCAACCACGCTAACCATTCGAGGAAAGTATAGTGCTCTCTGCTGATAGTCCCGCAAGCCGGCTCGCAACACGCTTATTGTTTCTGGTAGCCGGCTTCGGATATTCGTGCTGGGCGCCCCTGGTGCCTTTCACCAAAGCGCAGCTCGGTATCGATGAGCATGTACTCGGCCTTTTGTTTCTCTGCATTGGCACGGGCTCCATTTGCGCGATGGTTGTCACCGGTCCGATGACGGTGCGCTTTGGCAGCAAGCCCATCATCGTGGCGAGCGGTTTCGGTTTCGCCGCGTCACTGGCTTTGCTGCCGCTGTCCGACACGCTATTTACCCTGGGGCTGAACCTGGCGGCCTTCGGCGCCACACTGGGGGCATTGGACGTTGCCATGAACCTGCATGCGGTTGAAGTGGAGCGCGCCGCGGCCGAGCCTTTGATGTCCGGCTTTCACGCTTTGTTCAGCATTGGCGGCTTCGCCGGTTCGGCCTTCATGACCTTCCTGTTGTCCAGGCACTTTCCAATCCTGAACAGCACTTTGCTGTGCGCCAGCCTGATGGTCATGGCAATGCTGATGGCGACGCCCCGGCTACTGAAAGGCAACGAGCGCAAGGAAGGTCCGATGTTTGTCTTGCCGCGTGGTCTGGTGCTGGCCATTGCCGCACTGGCCTGCATCACCTTCCTGGTCGAAGGCGCGCTGCTGGACTGGAGCGCCTTGCTGATCACGGAAAACGGCTTGTTCCCGGTTGCCCAGGGCGGCGCCGGCTATATCTTCTTCTCGGTGGCCATGACTGTAGGCCGGCTGACCGGCGATGCCATCTCCAGCCGCATCGGCGATCACAAGTCCCTGCTTTGGGGCGGTGCGATCGCGCTCTCCGGCTTCGTGGTTCTGCTGACCGCGTCAACCGGCGCCGTGGCGCTACTGGGTTTCGTCCTGATCGGCCTGGGTTGCTCCAATATCGTGCCAGTGTTGTTCAGACGCGCCGCGGCGCAAAAAGTGATGCCCCCAGGCCTGGCGGTGGCGGCGATTTCGACCACGGCTTACGCGGGGATTCTTGCAGGTCCGGCCGGCATCGGCTTTGTGGCCAAGGTGGTTGGTCTGCCGGTCGCGTTCTGGCTGCTGGCTGGCTTGCTGGCGCTGGTGCCATGTTTTGCGAATACCGTCACGACAGAGCGTTAGTAAGCGCTGGCGCAGCAAAGAGAGATACCTAAACGATACGGAGGAGATTTCAGTGACCAGCAGCTCTACGTCTTTCGGCTTCACCGATAGCAAGCGCCACTACCCGATCCTGGACGGATTGCGTGGCGTAGCAGCGCTCATGGTCGTCGCCTTTCACCTTTTCGAAGCCCATGCGGCGAGCCGCTTCGAGCAGATCATCAATCACGGCTATCTCGCGGTGGACTTCTTCTTCGTTCTTTCCGGCTTCGTGATTGGCTATGCTTACGATGACCGTTGGCGGTCTATGACGACTCTGGAATTCGTCAAGCGGCGCCTGGTCCGGCTGCATCCGATGATCGTGGTGGCCATGGTGATCGGCGCCATCATGTTCTATTTCCAGGCAGGCTCGGTCTTCCCGAAAATTCACGACACGCCGGTATGGCTGATGTTCGTGGTGATGATCATCGGCATCACCCTGATTCCGGTGGGGGCGGCGCTGGATATACGCGGCTGGGGAGAAATGCATCCGCTGAACGGGCCAGCCTGGTCGCTGTTCTACGAATACGTGGCGAATATCCTGTACGCGCTGTTTATGCGGAAATTTTCCAGGACGCTTCTGGCGTTCTGCGTGTTTGTCGCTGCCTGCGTGCTGGTGCATTACTGCGTGACCGGAACGAACGGCGACGTGATTGGCGGCTGGTCTCTTGAGCCGGCGCAAATGCGCATCGGGTTGACGCGGCTGATTTACCCATTCTTTGCAGGCTTGCTGCTGTCGCGGGTGGTCAGCGTCGGGAGGTTCAAGCATGCATTCCTGGTGAGCAGCGTGATCGTTATTGCGGCGCTGGCAATGCCGCGCGTCGGCGGCCCGAGCGATGTATGGAAAAATGGACTGTATGACGCCTTGTGCATTGTCCTTGTTTTTCCGCTGGTGGTTTATATCGGCGCCAGTGGCACGGTGAATGCAGGGCCAGGCGGCAAGGTCTGTGCTTTTCTTGGCGCGATTTCCTACCCCATCTACATCATTCACTACCCATTCGTTTATACCTACACCGCGTGGGTGGGGCAAACCAGGGCGCCGCTGGCTGCTGCGTGGCCCTGGGCTATCGGGACGTTTGTCGGCTGTATTGCATTGGCATACCTGTGCCTGAAGTTCTACGACATCCCGGTGCGGAGGTGGCTGAGCGAGCGTCTCATGCAGCGGAATGCCGGTGCGCGGCCCGAGGCCGCGCACGCATGAGCACTTAGCCGCCGAAATTGGCCAGCTTAAGGTCCGTGATCGACCACCAGCTTGACGAGTTGCCCGTCTGCTCGATGCGCAGGTAGCGGGCGGTCTGGCGTCCCAGGCCGATGACCGTGCTCTGGCCCGCCTGGTTGCCGGTGGCGGCGGGCGTCCAGCTGCTGCCATCGGTGGAGACCAGTACGCGGTAGCCGTGCGGGTAGTCGTTGGCATTGCCGGCGTTCAGGTTCACGGTGTCGAAAGTCCGGACCTGCTGCAGGTCCACCACGATCCACTGTCCCGGCACCTGCTGCGTGCCGGACGTCCAGCGCGACTGGGTGTTCGCGTCCAGCATATTGCCGACATCGCCGCCGTTCGACGATGCCGTCACCGTCCAGCCGGCGCGGTTCAGGTACGGGTCCTGCGGCGGGGCCGGAGGCTGCACTTCGCCGTTGTCCCTGGTCGGGTCGAAGGAGACGGTGGCCTTGGCCGGCACGGTCGCCGAGCCGACAACGCCATTGGCATTGGTGAAGCGCACGGTGCGTGCCACGTCGCCCGGATTCCAGACCTGTGCGCGGTAGCCGCTGGCGCTCTTATAGACCGTGGCCGCCGGCCAGTCCAGCGCCCACACATCGTTGGTGCGCTCGCCCAGGCTTGCCATGCTGTTGACGAACCAGTAGGCGTTGAAGGCTTCGTTGTACTGCAGCTTGCTGCCGTCGAACTTGGCGAGCACCGCTTGCGGATCGCTGAGGGACTGGAACGGCCAGATGATGTGCTGCCAGGTTTTCTCGACGCCGCCGTTGTCGGCCACGAAGCCGTTGTACAGATTGGCCGCCTTGGCCTTGTCGCGGCCGTAGTAGGTCAGGTATTCCGCCGTCGGCAGCCAGTGGATGCCGTAGATATAGGCCGGCTCGTTGCCGAAATAAGTGGTGTACGCGTAGGACGAGCCATACACCTGGCCCACGCCGGTGTGCGTGAACTGTGGCAGATAGATGTCGCGGTCGTAGTTGAACCAGTAGTTCTCGATGGCCCGTTCTTCGGTGGTGAAGCCGTAGATGCCGGCGTCGCGCAGTTCGGCGTTGTCGGTCACCACGCCCCACAGATACTGGCCGAGCCAGCCGACCAGCGCTTCGCCGGCCGCTTCCTGGTTGTTGCCGTTCGGGTTGTCGCCAAAACCGCCCGCCCAGGAGTGGCCTTCATAGGCATTGAAGTTGCGGAAGTAGGGGAACAGCGGATCGCTGCGCGACGGACTCGCATAGTCGCGGATCAGCAGTTCGACCATCGGACCGTAGTCGCGTACGAAGTCCTTGTCGTAGCTGCCCAGCACCGCTGCCGCAAAGGCGAAGTAGCCATAGGTGAAGTGGTGGTCGGTGAGGCCGGTGTTCAGGCCGAACTCCGACTTGTACGCCACCAGCGAGCCCCACGGCTGCACGTAGTGGAAGTAGGTGCCCAGTTTCGGCTCGCCCGGCGTGTAGCTAAGCCAGTCGGTGAGGGCGCCGCGCAGCTTGGCGATATAGGCGTCGCGGCGCGTGGTGTCGCCGATCTGGTCGGTGATCAGGATCGCCATCGCCAGCGGGTGCAGCGCCTTGCCTTGCCAGTACGGGTCGGTGTTCATGATATTGCCCGACACGCTCTGGTCCAGCTGATCGAGGAAGCTCGCCAGGCGCGCACGCGAATAGCCGGCGTTGCGCGGTTCGACGAATTGCGGGATCAGGCCGTGGAAGGTATCGACCGTGGTAAAGCTGTTGCCCTCCACCATGCGGATCTCGCCGCGGATGCTCGGGTAGCGGTAGGCGCCGACCGGCGCGCTGGACACCTTCCACTGGTGCGGCAGCAGTCCCATCATCGTCTCGGCCGGGAAGTCCGCGCGCTGCGCTTCGACGGTGCTGTTGAAGGTGGTGCTGACCTGGGCCGTGGCCGGGTCGTAGCTGTAGTCGGCTTTTGTGTCGGTGACGAAGGCGTAGGCGTTGCGCTGGAACTGCGCCAGGTCGCCTGCCGACGGCATCGTGGCCAGCGACAGGAAGTCCTGTCCGCCGCCCAGCGTGACCTTGATGGTGGTGCCGATGCGGCGGAAGCGGCTGCCCGCAGGAGCGAACACGCCGTACCAGCGGGTGGCGGTTTGCGCTTGCGGCGCTTCGTCGGTGCTGCTCAGCTCGACGCCGATCACGTCGCCGTCATAGGTATCGAAGTCGCTGGCGAGGATGGTGTTGCCGGCGCGGTCGAACAGGCGCTTGATGTTGTATGCCGTCAGCTGCACCTTGCCCGGATTGGCGAAAGTGTTATAGACGAAGGGCGAGCCTTGTACCAGCGTCGTGCGCATCTTCGCGGTCTGGTCGTCGCTCATGATGACGCTGACCGAATAGTCGCCGTGGCCGTCCACGCGGGTTTGCATGCGGCCGGGGGAGACGGTGTCCGGCATCAGGTACAGGTCCGGCTGGCGCGCAGTGTCGATGGATTTGCCGTCGGCGCTCACATAGCCTGCATCGATGGTGGTCAGCGCCAGGCCGGAGCGGGTGTACTTGCTGCGCAGGGGCAGCGTCACCAGGCCGTTGCTGTTGCCCAGATTACTGATCAGCAGCGATTGCCACCAGTCGTTCGACGGCACCGGGCCGGTGAGGCGTTCGGTCTTGAAGATCGGCAGCGGCGGTTCCGGCTGCGCGATGTCGCCTACCTCGTAGCTGCCCATGCCGGCTGGCACCTGGGTCGGCTGTGTGACCGGCGGCGTGTTATCGACCGGCTTCGGATCGCCTTCACGCCAAGGGTACACACGCACGTCGTACAGCGAATAGCCGTACTGGCCGGAGCGCTTGATGCCCTGCATCCGCACGAAACGCCCGCTGGCGTACAGCGGAATGTTTTCCAGGCCGCCCGAGCTGGCGAGGTTGCGGTACACGGTCCTCCAGTTGCTGCCGTCGTCCGACACCTGCAGTTCATAGGCGCGGCCGTAGGCGGCTTCCCAGTCCAGTTCCACCGCGCCGATCAGCTGGCTGCTGCCCAGGTCGAGCGAAATCCATTCATTGTCGCGGAATGCCGACGACCAGCGCGTGCCGCGGTTGTTGTCGGTGATATTCGCGGGCAGGTAGTTGCGTGGGTCGGTGTTGCCGCCCGCTTGCTGCGATTCGTCGGAGGAGGCCGTGACCGGTACGTTCAGCGCCAGGTTCGGGCGCGGCGCGACGCCGCCCGTACCGCCGCTGCCATACACGCTGAATTCAAAGATCGAGTAGCCGTAGCCGGTGGTGCGCTGGGTCCCCTGGAGCTTCACATAGCGCCCGGTCTCGGCCAGCGGGATCTCGTTGAGCAGCGTGGTGTTGTTGCTTGTTTTCCAGACGGAGCGCCAGTTCACTTCATCGTCCGACACCTGAATCTCGAACGCACGCGCGGACGCATTTTCCCACTGGACGACCACCTTCGAAATATTGGCGCCGGCCCCGAGATCGACATACAGCCATTGCGGGTCTTTCCAGGCGCTTTCCCAACGTGTCTGCAGCAGGCCATCGACGGCGCGGTCGGGTGTGGCGTTGCCCTGGACGGACGAGGCGAATACCTGCTGGCCAGCGGACAGCAGGGACGGGGTTTGGGCATGGACGCCAGGCAGGTAAGCCAGTTGAAGGGCGAGGGTCAGCGCAGCCAGGGCCGGCGTGCGAGTTGCGCCTGCCACCTGGCGCGGATGAGAACGGTGTTGGGACACGAAGAACTCCTTGGGTCAGATTGAGTGATGGTGGCGTCCAACCTTGCCGTCGCATCGCGCTGGGTGGCCGCGCGTGCGATAAAGACAAGAACCGGACGCCAGACAGTCTATCTCAAAAATTTCCACAAGGAAACTTTAAACATCAGGCAATCCGCCAGCCGGCCATAGAGAAACGCATCCCGACTACAAGGGAGACGGAATTCTCCATCGAACGCTGGATCGAAACCGGATTGTCGTCTGCATTGCAGGCAAGGTTCGTCGATTACTCGCCGTTCCTGCCCAAAGGCAAATAGCGCGCTTACGCCGCCTTCGGTCCACCTCTCACGCGCATGGCCGGGACGATGACGGTCAGTCCCAGCAACAGCAGCAGCCATGCCTGCGGTTCCGGCACGGGGGCGATGCCGATGGCGTACTGGAAGGCGAAGCCACCCGGCTCGTTCATGGTGTAGGTGGCGGTGATCAGCACATCCTGCGGGCCTGCGTCGAGGCCGCCGGCCATCAGCAGGCGGTCGTCGAAGAACAGTTGCGCTTGCGACAGCGAAGTGAACGAGCGCGAGAACAGCTGGGTACCGTGGTTGCTGACGGATAGGGCCAGCGTGCCGAAGCCGCTCTGCTCGGACATGGCGCCGAGCAGAGCGAAGGCCAGCTGTCCTGGCGCGGCCGCATCGAACAGGTAGTGCGCGGTCAGGGCCACGGCCAGCGGATCATCATGCGATTCTTCACGCTGCAGTGCGCCCATTGTGCCGAGCCCGATCACGGACTCCGGCGCCAGTTCCGCCTGCACCTGCGGTGCAATTAGCAACGCTGCGGTAACGGCCGCAGCATCCGGTGCGGCTGCCATGTACGAATAGCCGGCATTATCGTCCGCATCGAGCTGCGGTGCGGGCAGGGCGCCGCCGACGCTGGCCGCGGTGAGCACACCGAAGCCGCTCAACTGAGCGCTCCGGATATTGGCAGTGGCGCCAGCCTTTGCCTGCGTATGCAGGCTTCCGGTCGAGATGCTCTCGGCCTTCAGGCTGCCGCGCTGGCCGTAGCCGCCAGCCACCGCCGAATTGCTGGCAGCGCCAACACCGTGCGATAGCGCCTGCACGTCGAATCGGATGGCCGAGCCGTATGCTTCTGCGTGGCTGGCGCCGCTGCCGGCGCGGGATTCGGCGCGTACCGAAGAAACATTGTCCGACGTGAGGACGGTGCCGTTGGCGCCATTGGCCCGGGCCTCGGCTGAACCTGCCGCGACGGCCAGCGCCTGTGCACTCATATTGCCTTCGCCGATGGGGCGGGAGGCGGCCATACCCTTGCCGCCTGCGGCCTGGGCGTAGGCGAAGGCGCTGCCGGCGGAATACACAGTAGTGCGTGCCTGGGCATCGCCGGCACGCAAGCCGTTGACCGACTCGCCGGCCCGCACAGCCCCGCCGGTCGCCCAGCTCGACGCTTGCGCGTCGGCTCCTTCGACCGTGACATGCAGCGTAGCCTCGGCGCTGGCCGAACCGCTTTTGCCAGCCCGGGCCCCGTTCGTGCCAAAGCCGCTGCTCCCGCCATTCGCCACTGCGGTTACGTACATCCGTGTGGCTGTCCGTTCAGTCCAGTCGAGGCGCGAGCTTGCGTTGCCGCCCTTGCCGGCAGCGCCGCCTTCGCTGTCGCCGCCGTTGCCGCCATCTGCTTGCTGGTGCAGCTGCAGTTGTCCCTGCGTGCTGCCGGAAGCGCTGTTGCGCAGATCTGCCGAGCCGCCATGACCGCCGCTCGCGCCGTATTGTCCATAGCCGCCGGCACCGCCGGTGACGCCGGACCAGGCGAGCACATTGCCTGTGTCGCTGCGGGCGTTGGCCGTGGCGCTACCCGTGCCGCCGTTGCCGCCACGGTTGCCCGCGCCGCGCGCCGATCCGCCATCGCCGCCCATTCCCCGTGCAGTACTGTGCACGAAGACGGCGCCTTCAGCCCTGGAGAGGGCCTGTCCGTTGCCGCCGTTGCCGCCATTGCCCTCATAGTCCTGCCATCCGCCACTGCCGCCAGCGCCGAACACCGCCAGTTGCACCGGGGCCCGGGCGCTGACCACGCCTTGCCCCTTGCCGTTGGCGCCGTGGCTGGCGATGCCGCCGTCAAATCCGCCGCCGCCGCTGCCGCCCGCACCTTGTATCGTGATGCCCAGGTCCGAGGCGCGCTGGTCGTTCAGTTCCAGCCGCAGGTCGCCGTCGGCGGCGATGCCGGCCCGGCCGCCCTGGCTGGAGCCGCCCGCGCCGCCGCTGATGCCGAGCGTCAGTTCAAGCCTGCCGTCCGTGGCCGGCTGGGGCGTGGCGACATACTGGATGGCGGCGCCGTTGCCGCCGTTGGCGCCCGCGTAGCCCTCGCCGCCGAAACCGCCCCAGATGTACTGCGTGGTTTTGACATTACCATTGGTGGCATTCGCGCCCAGCACGGAGTAGGCGGCAGCGCCGTTGCCACCCTTGTTGCCCGCGCCGCGGCCTGCTCCGCCGCTGCCGCCTTGCGTCGTGCTGCTGAGCTGGAGGCGGGATGTGCTGGTGCTGCCCAGCACCGCCGAGGTGGCGGTGCCGCCGTCCGCTCCGTTACCGGGCAGCAGGGCATCGCCGCCGGCGCCGCCCTTGACTTCGATTGTATGGGTGGCGTCGGCGGAAGCGTTGCTGACTGCCAGCGTCGCCTGGGCCGTCCCGGCGCTGCCAGCGCCGAGGCCGCCGTTGCCGCCGGTGGCGCGCAAGGTGAGGAATCTGACGTTGCTGGCGCCGGGCGATAATACGGCGGACAGCCGGGCGTCGCCGCCAGCGCCGCCCAGGGCGGGCAGTCCCGCTGGGGCGCCACCGTTGCCGGCGCCTGGCAGGCCGGCACTGCCGCCCTGGCCGCCGGTGGCGAGCAGGTAAAAGGAGGGGCCGGACCAGGGCGCGTACCATGGCGCACCGGTGACCGAGAGCTGGGCCAGTCCGCCGGCGCCGCCTGCTCCGGCAGCGCCGCCTTGCTGTCCGCTGTTGCCCGCCGCGCCGTTGCCGCCGGTACCGCCTGCGCCACCGGTGGCGCCGTGCTTCTGCGCGCTGCTGGCATCGGCGGTAATTGCCACATTCTGGCCGGCGCCGCCTGAGCCACCCGCCGCGCCTGGCGATGCGCCTGGTGTGCCCGGTGTGCCGGGCGTGCCCGTGGTGTCGGCCGCTGCGGCGTGGCTGCAGGCAAGGGTAAGCAGCAACGCGAATAAGGCATGTCGAGTGTGCATGTGATCTCTCGCTGAAGGTCGGGGGGACATCAGCGAATGTACACTTGGGCGCGAAAGCCTGTAGGCGTGGAACTGACTACAGGACAGCAAGCTGTTGCGTGCAGGTGCTGGCCAGCACCTGGCGTGGTATCGCCTGTCATCGGCAGCAGCGTTTTTTGCTTCAGCGTAGGATGAGCAGCATTGGTCGAACCAATGTCTCCTCATCCAATCGCAGGATTGGATCTCGCCCGCACCCGCTGCGGGCATTTTTTTGCCCCCACCCTGGGGTCAGATCCGACATTCGGACACGAGCTCGGCCGTTGACCGTACTTTCAGTGAATGACGTAGTCAGCCCGCTGGAATTAGCAGAATCTGCCAATCCCAGCGGGCTGATCGGGAGCTGTGAATTGTCCACCCAAGGGCATAGCACCCATGGGCTGAGTTCGTGTCCGAATGTCGGATCTGACCCCAGGGTGGGGGCGCCCGCCGGGGGGGGGCGGGCGAGGGAGCTTAGTTTTTGATGTCGAGGGCGCGGTTCAGGCTGAGGGCGGCGAGGGAGCAGACGGCGCCGGAGAGCAGGTAGAGACCCGCGTAGGCCAGACCGAAATGCGCCGAGACCGCCAGCGCGACCAGCGGGGCGAAGCCGGCGCCGACCAGCCACGCCAGGTCCGACGTCAGCGCCGCTCCGGTGTACCGGAAGCGGGCCGGGAAGTTGGCCGTTACCGCACCCGCCGCCTGGCCGTACGATAGCCCCAGCAGCGTGAAGCCGATCAGGATGAAGGCGTCCTGCCCCGCTTCGCCGCCATTCAGCAGCATCGGGACGAAACCGCTGAAAATGGCAATGCAGGTGGCCAGCGTGCCCAGCGTGCGGCGCCGCCCAATGCGGTCGGCAATCACGCCCGATACCACGACAGCTATTGCCATCAGGCAAACTCCGCCCATTTCGGTCAGCAGGAAGCCCGTCACCTCGCGCGGCGAATACAGGCTGATCCACGACAGCGGGAACACCGTCACAAGGTGGAACAGCGCATAGCTGGCCAGCGCCGCCAGCGCGCCAATCACCACGTTGCGTCCCTGCGAGTGCGTCATTTCCGACAGGCTCACCGGCTGCAGCTCGCGGTCTTCCAGCAAGTGCGCATATTCATTGGTGGAAATCAGGCGCAGGCGCGCAAACAGCGCCACCACGTTGATGGCGAAGGCGACATAGAAGGGATAGCGCCAGCCCCATTCCATGAAGTCCAGGTTGCTCAGCGTGGAAATCAGGAACCAGAACAGGCCGGCCGCAATGAAGAAGCCTACCGGCGCGCCCAGCTGGCCGAGCATGGCGTACCATCCGCGCTTGTCCTGCGGCGCGTTCAGGGCCAGCAGCGACGGCAGCCCGTCCCAGGAACCGCCCAGCGCCAGGCCTTGCCCGATGCGCAACAGCGAAAGGATGATGATGGCATTGAAGCCCCAGTCCGAATACGGCGGCAGGAAGGCAATCCCTGCCGTGGTCGAGCCGAGCAGGAAGAGGGCAATCGTCAGCTTGACCTCGCGCCCGAAGCGGCGCTGGATCGCCATCGACAGCACGGTGCCGATCGGCCTTGCAATAAAGGCAAACGAGAAAATGATGAAGGAATATAGCGTGCCTTCCAGCCGCCCCTCGAACGGGAAGAACAGCGAGGGGAATACCAGCACGGAGGCGATGGCATATACGAAAAAGTCGAAGTATTCGGACGCGCGCCCGATCACCACGCCGACCGCTATGTCGCCCGGGGAGATCGGATTGTTGTCTGTGTTCAGCCGGCGAGCATCGTCGGCGCTGTCGCGTTGCGGGAAATCGGACGGCACACTGCCGCCATGAGTCGTATTCATGCTGGCCATATCTTGTCTCACTAGTTACTTTTTTGTAATGATGCTACTGGCGCCTAATCATGGCCTTGGACACAGGGGAGGACAAAGTGTCCAATGTCCAAAATTAGACGGTAGTTGTACAGTGGCATGTTTCTCTCACTCTGTACAGCTCTTTATCGCATGATAACCACACTCCTTCGCCGTGGGCTGTTCGTTGCACCACTTATCGCGCTTGCCGGCTGCGATACCGTGGTGATGAACCCGTCCGGAGATATCGCTGCGCAGCAGGCACACCTTGTCACGGTGTCAACTCTGCTGATGCTGCTGATTATCGTACCTGTAATCGCCTTGACCATCCTGTTCGCCTGGCGTTATCGTAAAAATAACACTGCCGCCAAGTACGAGCCGGACTGGGACCACTCGACCCGCCTGGAACTCGTGATCTGGGGCGCGCCGCTGCTGATCATCATCGTGCTCGGCCTGCTGACCTGGATCAGTACCCACACGCTCGACCCTTACCGTCCGCTGCAGCGCCTGGATGCGCAGCGCGCCATCCCGACCCACGTCAAGCCGCTGGAAGTGCAGGTGGTGGCCATGGACTGGAAATGGCTGTTCATCTATCCGGAGCAGGGCATCGCCACCGTCAACGAACTGGCAGCGCCAGTCGATGTGCCGGTACGCTTCAAGCTGACCGCTTCGACCGTGATGAATTCCTTCTATATCCCAGCCCTGGCCGGCCAGATCTACGCCATGGCCGGCATGGAAACCCAGCTGAACGCGGTCATCAACAAGCCGGGCGTGTATGAAGGCTTCTCCGCCAACTACAGCGGCGCCGGTTTCTCCGACATGCGCTTCAAGTTCCACGGCATGAGCCAGGCCGATTTCGACGGCTGGGTCGCCAAGACCAGGGCCAGCACGCTGCAACTGGACCGCGCCGTGTACACCGAACTGGATAAGCCAAGCATCAAAGAGAAGGTACGCCACTACGGTTCCGTGGAAGCCAATCTGTACGACGCCATCGTCAACCGCTGCGTGGACCGCAACGCCACCTGCATCAAGGACATGATGGCCGAGGACGCGGCCCGCGCCCGCGGCGCTTCGACCGCCGAACTGGCCGCCAACCGCACTGCAAAGCGCATGGCCCAGGCGACGACCGACGAAATTTGCCTCACCCCTGAAGCGAAGAAGAACTAACCATGCACGAAATGACTCTGACACAGCTGATCTTCGGTCGGCTAAGCTGGGAAGCGATTCCCTACCATGAGCCGATCCTCCTGGTCACCTTTATCGCGGTGCTCCTGGGCGGCGTGGCCCTGATCGGCCTGATCACCAAGTACAAACTGTGGGGCACCCTGTGGTACGACTGGATCACCAGTATCGACCACAAGAAGATCGGCATCATGTACATGATCTTCGGCCTGATCATGCTGCTGCGCGGCTTTGCCGATGCGCTGATGATGCGCGCCCAGCAAGCCATCTCGTTTGGCGAGAACGTGGGCTACCTGCCGCCGCACCACTACGACCAGATCTTTACCGCCCACGGCGTGATCATGATCTTCTTCGTGGCGATGCCGCTGGTGACGGGCCTGATGAACTACGTGGTGCCGCTGCAGATCGGCGCGCGCGACGTGGCTTTCCCGTTCCTGAACAACTTCTCGTTCTGGATGTCCGTGTTCGGCGGCATGCTGACCATGGCTTCCCTGTTCGTGGGTGAATTCGCCCGTACCGGCTGGCTGGCGTATCCGCCGCTGTCCGGCATCCTGGCCAGCCCGGATGTGGGCGTGGACTACTACATATGGTCGTTGCAGATTGCCGGGGTGGGGACGCTACTATCCGGTATCAATCTGATCGTCACCATTGTCAAGATGCGTGCGCCCGGCATGTCGATGATGAAAATGCCGGTGTTCACCTGGACTTCGCTGTGCACCAACGTGCTGATCGTTGCTGCCTTCCCGGTACTGACCGCCGTTCTGGGCATGCTGTCGCTGGACCGCATGTTCGGCACCAACTTCTTCACCAACGACCTGGGCGGCAACGCCATGGTGTACGTGAACCTGATCTGGATCTGGGGCCACCCTGAGGTGTACATCCTGGTGCTGCCGGCCTTCGGCATCTTCTCGGAAGTGGTCTCCACCTTTTGCGGCAAGCGCCTGTTCGGCTACACCTCGATGGTGTATGCAACCGTCGTGATCACCATCCTGTCCTACCTGGTATGGCTGCACCACTTCTTCACCATGGGCTCCGGCGCCAGCGTGAACTCGTTCTTCGGCATCACGACGATGATCATTTCGATCCCGACCGGCGCCAAGATCTTCAACTGGCTGTTCACCATGTACCGCGGCCGTATCCGCTTCGAACTGCCGATGATGTGGACCATCGCCTTCATGATCACCTTCGTGATCGGCGGTATGACCGGCGTGCTGCTGGCCGTGCCGCCAGCCGACTTCGTGCTGCATAACTCGCTGTTCCTGATCGCCCACTTCCACAACGTGATCATCGGCGGCGTGCTGTTCGGCCTGTTCGCCGGCATCAACTACTGGTATCCGAAAGCCTTCGGCTACAAGCTGGACGCGTTCTGGGGCAAGATCTCCTTCTGGAGCTGGACCATCGGCTTCTACCTGGCCTTCATGCCGCTGTACGTGCTGGGCCTGATGGGCGTGACCCGCCGCATGAGCCACTTCGAAGATCCTTCGCTGCAGATCTGGTTCATCCTGGCTGCGCTGGGCGCCGGCCTGATCGCCGTCGGTATCGCTGCCATGATCATCCAGTTCGTGGTCAGCTACCTGCGCCGCGAGCAGCTGCGCGACGTGACCGGCGACCCATGGGGCGGCCGCACGCTGGAGTGGTCCACTTCGTCGCCACCGCCGGACTACAACTTCGCGTTCACCCCGCGTGTGCACGATAACGATACCTGGGCCGACATGAAGAAGAATGGCTATCAGCGTCCGCTGAAAGACTTCGTGTCTATCCACATGCCGAAGAACACCGGTGCCGGCTTCATCATCGCGGCCCTGAGCTTCGTGGTCGGCTTCGCGCTGATCTGGCAAATGTGGCTGCCGGCCGTGCTGGGCTTCGTTGTGCTGATGGTTGCGATCATCGTTCACACCTTTAATTACAAGCGCGACTACTACATCCCTGTGGACGAAGTCACCCGCACGGAAGAAGCGCGCACCCGACTGCTGGAAAGCCACGCTTAACGTCATGACTACTCATAACGCTACTGCCGACGGCGCCCTGGGCGCCGACCAAAGCTCGCGCTTCTTCGTGCGCGAGCATCATCCGGAGCACGGCACCCTGCTGGGCTTCTGGATCTACCTGATGAGCGACTGCCTGATCTTCGCCTGCCTGTTCGCGACCTATGCAGTCCTGGGCCGCAACTATGCAGGCGGTCCGTCCGGCGCCGAGCTGTTCGACCTGCCGCTGGTGGCCGTCAATACCTCGCTGCTGCTGCTGTCGTCGATCACCTATGGCTTTGCCATGCTGGAGATGCAGAAGAAGAAGCTGAAGCCGACCATGGTCTGGCTGGCCATCACCGGCCTGCTGGGCGCGGGCTTCATCTACTTCGAACTGTATGAGTTCATGCACCTGATCCACGAAGGCGCAGGTCCGCAGCGCAGCGGCTTCCTGACCGCCTTCTTCGCCCTGGTCGGCACCCACGGCCTGCACGTGAGCTTCGGTATCGTGTGGCTGGTGACCCTGCTGTTCCAGCTGAAGAAGCACGGCCTGACCCCGGAAAACAACCGTCGCCTGATGTGCCTGTCGATGTTCTGGCACTTCCTGGACGTGGTCTGGATCGGCGTCTTCACCTTTGTCTATCTGATGGGAGTTCTGCCATGAGCGAGCATAATCACAACCACGACGACCATGGCCACGGCCACGGTCATGACGATGGTCACGACCATGGTTCCCTGAAGAGCTACGTGATCGGTTTCGTGCTGGCCGTGATCCTGACCGCGATTCCGTTCTGGCTGGTGATGGGCAGGGTGTTCGACAAGTCGAGCACCGCGTCCTTCGTGCTGCTTGGCCTGGCCGCGGTGCAGATCGTGGTGCACATGGTGTACTTCCTGCACATGAACACCAAGTCGGAAGGCGGCTGGAATATGCTGGCGCTGATCTTTACCGCAATGCTGGTGGTCATCATGCTGAGTGGTTCGATCTGGGTCATGTACCATATGAATCACAATATGATGCCGAGCATGAGCCACGACGCCATGCGCCACGAAATGCCATGATGAAGCAAACGCAAGGTCACGCCGGCCGCGCCGCTCCGCGGCGCCCGGCGGCCCTGCGCTTGTTCCTGATCGTGATCGGAAGCCTGCTTTTTGCGGGCTTTTTCGCTTTAGGGACATGGCAGGTGGTACGTCTCCAGTGGAAACTGGACCTGATCGAGCGCGTGAACCAGCGCGTGCACGCCGATCCCGTGAGCGCGCCTGCCGCAGCCGACTGGCCGCGCGTCAGCGTCGAACAGGATGAATACCGCCATGTGCGGCTCGACGGCGTGTTTCTGACGGCGCTGACGGCGCGCGTGCAGGCCGCCACGGACCTGGGCAGCGGCTTCTGGCTGCTGACGCCACTGTGCCGCGACGATGGCAGCATCGTGCTGGTGAACCGCGGCTTTGTGGCCGGCGGCGCACCCGGCGCACCCGTTGCGGCTGCTGCAGCTCACGCTGGTGGCGCGCAGGCCTGTGCGGCCGCGCGCGCAGAGGGTACGGCGGCGGCCGTCACCGGCCTGCTGCGCATCAGCGAACCGGCCGGCGGTTTCCTGCGCAAGAACGACCCGGCCACCGACCGCTGGTACTCGCGCGACGTGCAGGCCATTGCCGCCGCCCGCCAGCTGAGCAGGGTGGCGCCGTATTTCGTCGATGCCGACGCAGCGTCCGTGCCCGGCGCCGCGGCCAGCGATGCGCCGGTAGGCGGCCTGACGGTAGTTTCCTTCCACAACAACCATTTGGTTTATGCTCTCACCTGGTATGCACTGGCCGTGATGGTGGCCTGGGCCTGCTACTGGGTCTTCCGGGACGAGCGTAAACTGCGCCAGACCGGCGGCGAGGATTAAATCGATCTGAAAGGTGGAAATGGCAAGTGCCCATGAGAGTCAGGCAGCCGGCGTCCTGGGCGACGCGGCGCGCGCCGCAACCAGTGTCGTCAGCACGATCACACACGCGGCAGGGCACAAGAACATGCAGCAGCTGATCCAGCTGCGCTGGCTGGCGGTGGTCGGCCAGGTGATCACCATTGCCGTCACCACGCTGGGCTTCGGCGTGCAGCTGCCGCTGCATGCCATGCTCAGCGTGCTGGTCTGCCTGACCGCCTTCAATATCGCCAGCACGCTGCGCTGGCAGGAACATACGGCGGTGTCCAACAGCGAGCTGCTGCTGGCGCTGCTGGTCGATGTGGCCAGCCTCACGGTGCAGCTGTACCTGAGCGGCGGCACCACCAATCCCTTCGTGTTCCTGTACCTGCTGCAGGTGATCCTCAGCGTGGTGTTGCTGGAGAAGTGGTCCACCTGGCTGATCGTGGCCGTGACCACGCTATGCCTGGCCGGCCTGGCCATGCTGTCCAAACCCCTGGCGCTGCCGCTCGATCATGGGCGCGGCATCTTCAGCCTGTATGTGCAGGGCATGCTGCTGTGCTTCGTGCTGGATGCGGCGCTGCTGGTCTTCTTCACCAACCGCATCATGGAAAACCTGCGCGCCAGTGCCAGCAAGGTGGCCGACCTGCGCCAGCGCGCGGTGGAAGAAGAACATATCGTGCGTATGGGACTGCTGGCCTCCGGCGCGGCGCATGAACTGGGCACGCCGCTGGCCACGCTGGCGGTGATCCTGGGCGACTGGCGCCGCATGCCCGAGTTCAAGGGCAATCCGGAACTGCTGGAGGAAATCGCCGAAATGCAGACCCAGCTCCAGCGCTGCAAAGCCATCGTCAGCGGCATCCTGCTGTCGGCGGGGGAGACGCGCGGCGAGTCGTCCGAGCCGACCACCATCAATACCTTCCTGTCCGACCTGGTGGACGAGTGGCGCGGCAGCCGCCCGGTGGCCTCCTTCGAATACGCGAACCACATTGAGCATGACGTCAGCGTGGTGGCCGATTCCACCCTCAAGCAGACTATCTGCAATGTGCTGGATAATGCGCTGGAGGCGTCGCCCGAGTGGCTGCGCATGCAGGCGCGCATCGACGGCGATACGCTGGAGCTGGAAGTAAGCGACGCCGGCCCCGGCTTCGCGCCGGCCATGCTGGCGCAGCTGGGCAAGCCTTACCAGTCCAGCAAGGGACGTCCCGGCAGCGGCCTGGGTTTGTTCCTGGTGGTGAACGTGGCGCGCATGCTGGGCGGCGCGGTCGCCGCCAGCAACCGTGCCGCGGGCGGCGCCAGCGTGCGCCTCACGCTGCCGCTGTCCGCCATTGCTTTACCTGAGGAATTCGAGAATGACGATTGAAGAAGAGCGTGTCCTGATCCTGGTGGAAGACGATGCGGCATTTGCCCGCACGCTGGGCCGTTCGTTCGAGCGCCGTGGCTACAAGGTGCTGCTGGCACAAAACGTGGACGAGGCGAGCGGCCTGCTGGTCGATCACGCGCCCGGCTATGCGGTGGTGGATCTGAAGTTGAAGGGCAATTCGTCCGGGCTGGCCTGCGTGCAGATGCTGCACCAGCATGATCCGCAGATGCAGATCGTGGTGCTGACCGGCTTTGCCAGCATCAATACGGCAGTGGAAGCGATCAAGCTGGGGGCGCGGCAGTACCTGGCCAAGCCGTCCAATACGGACGATATCGAGGCGGCGTTCGGCCATGTGGCGGGCGCCACCGAGATCGAGCTCACCAACCGCTCGACGTCGATCAAGACGCTGGAGTGGGAGCATATCCACGCCGTGCTGGCGGAGACGGATTTCAATATTTCGGAAGCGGCGCGCCGCCTCGGCATGCACCGCCGCACGCTGGCGCGCAAGCTGGAAAAGCAGCGCATCAAATAAGGCTGGCCACCTGCCGCAGGCTGCGGCAGGCCGTGGCCTGACGCTCAGGCCTTCTTGCGCAGCAGCGGCATCCCCTGGCCTTGCTTGCGGTTCTGCGCCACGTCGGGGCGGCCGAACAGGAAGCCCTGGAAATGCGAGCAGCCCTCCGCCTGCAGGCGCTGGAACTGCTCCTCGGTCTCCACGCCTTCAGCCGTGATCTGGATCAGCAGGCTGCTGCTCAAACCGGTGATGGCGCGGATGATGGCCATCGCCTCCCGGCTCTCGCCCATGTCGCGCACGAAGGACTTGTCGATCTTGATGCGGTCGAAGGGGAAGGAGCGCAGGTAGCTGAGGGACGAATAGCCGGTGCCGAAGTCGTCCAGCGAAATGGTCACGCCCAGCGCCTTCAATGCGCGCAGGGTGCGGATGTTGCCTTCGGTATTATCCAGCAGCACCGACTCGGTAATCTCCAGTTCCAGCCGCGCCGGATCGGGTCCCGAGTCGGCCAGGGCCAGCGCTACCGTGCTGACCAGCTCACTGCTCTTGAACTGCACCGGCGACAGGTTCACCGCCACGAATTCGCCATTCTGCCAGCTGGCCGCTTCCTCGCAGGCGAGGTTGATCGCGCGCGCGCCCAGTTCGTGAATCAGGCCGGTTTCCTCCGCAATCGGAATGAAATCCAGCGGCGCCACCAGGCCGCGCGTCGGATGGTTCCAGCGGATCAGCGCCTCGTAGCCGGAGATATGGCAGCCTTCCTTCTGGATGATGGGCTGGTAGTGCATCTGCAGCTGGCCCAGGTGCAGCGCCTTGCGCAGGTCGATCTCGACCTGGCGCCGCACGCGCGCCGACTCCTCCATCTCGGGGCGGAACAATTCGAAACGGTTGCGTCCATTGCGCTTCGCCTCATACAGGGCCAGGTCGCCGAAGCGCATCAGCTGCTCCGCCGTATTCTCTTCGCTGTCGGTCATGGCAATGCCGATGCTCAGGCCGACCTTGAATTCGTGGCCGTCGATGGTGAAGGGCGTGTCCACCGCATCGATCATGCGTTGCGCCGCCATGCGCGCTTCTTCCAGCCGCTTCACGCCCGGCAGGACGATGGCGAATTCGTCGCCGCCCAGGCGCGCCAGCGTATCGTTCTCGCGCAGCGATTTCTTCAGGCGGTGCGCCAGCATCAGCAGGATCTTGTCGCCGAAAGCATGGCCGAAGGCGTCGTTGATGTTCTTGAAGTTATCCAGGTCGAGGCAGAGCAGGGCGGTGCGTGCCTGCTCAGGGCCGCCCTGGCCCAGCGCGGACACCAGGCGTTCCTGGAACAGCGTGCGGTTGGGCAGGTTGGTCAGGCCGTCGTGCTGCGCCATGTGGTGGATCTGGGCGTAGGCAGCCAGTTCGTCGGTCACGTCCTCGGTAATGATCAGCGCGTAGTCGTCTTTGCCATCGGGGCTGCTGCCCATCACGGTGCGGCTGCGCAGCGTGCGCGGGCCGAGCGCCGTGTCGATCTTGCTGACGTTGCCGGCCACATCGCTGTCGGCCAGCGTGCCTGCCGCCTGGCGTTCCAGGTAGTCGGCGATGCCTGTTTCGAAGCCGTCGCGGAAAGTGCTGCCGCGCATATCGTTGCGGCCGGGCGCAAACAGGTTCTGCGCCTGCTCGTTGATCAGCAGGATCTTGCCGGTGGCGCGTTCCTGCGCAATCACGCCGGCAGGGATATTGCCGATCACGGAATCCAGGAAGCCGGACAGCGCGGCCATTTTCTGGCTGTACTCTTCCGCCAGCTCCTTGGCCTGGATCAGGTTCAGCTTCTGCTGGTGACGTTCGGTGATGTCGCGCGTGATTTTCGCAAAGCCCAGCAGCTCGCCGTCGTCGTCGCGAACGGCGTCGATCACCACGCTGGTCCAGAAGCGCGAACCATCCTTGCGCACGCGCCAGCCTTCGGCCTCGAAGCGGCCTTCCCGGCGCGCCACTTCCAGTGCGCGCTGCGGCAGGCCGGCGGCGCGGTCTTCGGCGGTGTGGAACACGGAGAAGTGCTGGCCAATGATCTCGCCGGCCTTGTAGCCCTTGGCACGCTCGGCGCCGGCGTTCCAGTTCACGACCTTGCCGTCCAGGTCCAGCATGTAGATCGCATAATCCGTCACGCCCTGGATCAGGATACGGAAGCGGCGCTCCTGCTCGCGCTGCGCCAGCATGGTGGCCCGCTGTTCGGTGCAGTCGCGCGTGATCTTGGCAAAGCCGAGCAGCGCACCGTGTTCGTCGCGGATGGCGTCGATCACCACGTGCGCCCAGAACTGGCTGCCGTCCTTGCGCAGGCGCCAGCCTTCGTCTTCGCAACGTCCGGTTCGGGCGGCCGTGGCCAGGTTCTGCTCAGGCAGTCCCGCCGCCACGTCTTCCGGACGGTAGAAGCGCGAGAAGTGCTGGCCGACGATTTCGCTGGGCACATACCCCTTGGCCCGCTGGGCGCCGGGGTTCCAGTTGGAGACGATGCCCTCCGGCGACAACATGTAAATCGCATAATCGACCACGCTCTGCACGAGCAAGCGGTACATCAGGTCGGAGTCGTTGGCATTTACTTGCGTCATACAACTTAAAACTGGCTGAATTGGGAGGGCCATTATAGCGGACACCCCTGGAATGCCGGTTTCAGGAAGGGACGATAATTTTGGGGTGTCGCCCTGTAGATCGCGCAAGAAAATGCTTGATCGCGGGCGGCCGTCGCGATGATGGGGTCTGATTTCTCCGTTTTACTAAAACCTGCTCAACTCTGCTATTCCACGCTTACTAAAACTATTCCGTCAGAATCGGCACGCTTCAGCGAACTAAATCATGCGAACTCTCTACTAGCGCTCGAGCCCTTCGTCTGCAAGGCAACCTCTACCGGCAGCTCCGGTGCAGGCGATGTCTTCCTCCGGGACGGGATACCAATGGAAACAGGTCTTCCTTGAAATCAGATATGGCGGGCAGGCGATGTCGCCGTCGCGGTTTGCCAGCTTGCGCGGCAATGCCAACGTCAGCCCGCGGGAAAGGGCGCCGTGGCAAGCGCCGCGCTGCGCCGGGCCATTCCGGTAATCCGCGATAAAAAAAAGCGCCACCTTCCCCAAGGTGGCGCAGCGGAGAGACTGGTCTTGCGACCTGCTTGCTTAGTACTTGAAGTTGGCCGTCAGGGTTGCGCTGCGGCCCGGCGCCACGCCGGCGTAGTGCGGCGAGGAGACCTTGTCGAAGTACAGCTTGTCGGTCAGGTTCTGCACGTTCAGCTGCAGGCTGACGTTCTTGTTCAGCTCATAGCTGGCCATCGCGTCGAAGCGGGTATAGCCGGGTGCGTACTTGGTGTTGTTCACGTTGGCGTATACCTTCGAGACGTAGTTCAGGCCACCGCCGATCAGCACGCCCGGCAGCAGCGAGTAGGAGGTCCACAGCGAGGCGCTGTTCTTCGGCGTGGTCGGGAACACATTGCCGTTGAATGGCGACGGCGTGTAGATTGGCGCGGCAGTGGTGCCGGTGTTCACGAAGCCGTTGTTCTCGATGCGGCCATCCAGGTAGGTGTAGCCGCCGAAGACTTGCCAGTCGCGGGTGATACCGCCGCTGACGCCCAGCTCGACGCCCTTGATGGTCTTGGTGCCGACGTTCTGCGTGGTGCCGTCCGGTGCGGTGACACGGGCGTTGTTCATCTCGCTGCGGAACACTGCACCGCTGACCGACAGGCGGCCGCCCGGCAGCAGTTCCCACTTGCTGCCCAGCTCGAAGTTCTTGCTGTCCTGCGGCTTCAGGTTCTGCACGGTGCTGCTCAGTGCATCCAGGCCGTCGCCGCCATCGTTGCCCGGTGGGGTGGACGAGGTGCCGTACGAGATGTACACGCTGCTGTTGGCCGATGGCTTGTACACCAGGCCCGCCTGGTAGTTGCCGAAGCTGGTATCGACCTCGGCATGCTGGGCCTGGGTGGTGGCGCCGTTCAGGGTGTACTGCGGCACGTTCAGCGTGGAGCGGAAGTCATCCCAGCGCACGCCCAGGTTCAGCAGCCACTGCGGGGTGAATTCCAGCGTGTCGAACATATAGGCGGACCGGGTGTTGGTCACCACGTCGGTGCGCGCCGGCGACAGCGAACGCTGGTACACCCACGGATCGTTCGCGTTCGGGTTCAGCAGCGGCGCGCAGTTGAACAGCGTGCCGGCGCCCGAGGTAGGGCAGGTGGTGGTGTTCGTCAGCGGGTTGTTGGTGCCTGGTGTGAACAGGTAGGAGGTGCGGTCGGTGTGCTCGCGGCTCAGTTCCAGGCCGCCGGTGTAGGTGTGCTTCACGCTGCCGGTCAGGAAGTTGCCGGACAGGCTGGTGGAGTTGGCGATGGTGTCGGTCGAGGTGACGCGCGTGTTGGCGCGGCGCCATACGGTGCCGTACAGGACCACGTTGCCTTTCGAGTCGTCGGGCTGGGTCCAGACGTAGTCCTGGTCGGACTTGCCGTAGCGGGTCACGTTGCGCAGCGTGGTGCCGCCGCTGAACTTATGGCGCACGTCGATGGTGCCGATATCGGTCTGCGTGTCGCGGAAGTCGCGGTTGGTCAGGCCGTAGAAGGTTTCGCGCGGCACGTCGATCGGGGTGCCGTTGCCGTTCTTCGATACGTTGGGACCGGTGCTGAACGGGTTGTTGAAGGGCAGGCCGGTATCCGGCAGTTCCTTCGAGGTCATGTGGTAGTAGCTCAGCGTGGCGCTGGTCGGCGCGTTCAGGCCGAAGGTAATGGTTGGCGCGATGCCCCAGCGGCTGCCGTGGATTTCGTCGCGGCCGGCCACCTCGTTCGAGTGCGTCATCACGTTCAGGCGTGCTGCCACGTCGTCGCTCAGCTGGCGGTTGATGTCGGCGGTGGCGCGCTTGTATTTCGCGCTGCCCAGGCCCACGGAACCGTTGGCGAAGTTCTCGGCTTTCGCGGTCTTGCTGACCAGGTTGATGCCGCCGCCGGCGGAGGACCGGCCGCCGTAAGCGGAGTTCGGGCCCTTGACCACTTCGATCTGTTCCAGCGAGAAGATTTCACGCGACTGGGAGCCGCTGTCGCGGATGCCGTCGATATAGGTATCGGTCTGCGCGTTGTAGCCGCGGATGAACATATTATCGCCGACAGGATTGCCGCCCTCGGCCGCACCGATGGTGATGCCGGGCACGGTACGCAGCGCGTCGGTGAGCGACACGGCGCCGGTCTGCGAAATCACTTCCGAAGGGATCACGGTCACCGACTTCGGCGTATCCAGCAGCGGCATGCTGAATTTTTCGTTGGCGGATTTCTGTACCTGGAAATCGTTGCTGCTCTTGCCTTCAATGCGAACCTCAGGCATAACCTTCGGATCTGTCGTAGTATCCGCGGCGTGCGCGATGGGGAAGGACAGGGTAGCGATGGCTGCCAGCGCAGTGCTTGCGTGCTTGCGGCTTTTGATTGCCGGCTTTTTTTGTTCAGATTGCATGGCTCTCTTGTTGATGATTGAAGATGGGAATGCGCATGATAATGAGAATTATTATCATTGTCAGTTGATGGCGTGGCGTAATTTGTAAAAACAAGTTTGCTAATGTTTCTCCGATGTTTCCGGCTTGGCGCCGGTGTTAACTTGAAGTGAAAAAATGCGGCTACTGCTGGTGGAAGACGATCGGATGATCGCCGAGAATATTTTCGATGGACTGACCAAGGCGAGCTACGCCGTCGATTGGGCTGCGACCGGCCCGGACGCCGAACTGGCGCTGGCCACGCACGAGTACGACCTGGTGCTGCTGGATCTCGGCCTGCCGGGCAAGCAGGGCATGGATGTGTTGAAAACACTGAGGAAAAAGGGCGACAACGTGCCGGTGCTGATCCTCACCGCGCAGGGTGGCCTGGCCTCGCGCGTGGAAGGGCTGGATGCCGGTGCGGACGATTATCTGGTCAAGCCTTTCGACCTGGATGAACTGTTTGCGCGCGTGCGGGCGCTGCTGCGGCGGCGCGTCAGCCGCACCAGTTCAGTGGTTGAATATGGTGAAATCAGCGTTAACCTGGCGTCGCACGAAGTGACCTTGCGAAATGAGCCGCTGCACCTGTCGGCTATGGAGTTTTCCGTGCTGCGTGCGCTGCTGGACGAACCGGGCAAGGTGGTCACCAAGCGTCAGCTGGAACAGCGGCTGTACGGCTGGAGCGAGGAAGTGGAAAGCAATGCGGTGGATGTGTTCGTGCACCGCCTGCGCAAGAAGATCGGTGCGGACAGCATCAAGACCGTGCGCGGCGTCGGCTTCAAGATGGGGGCCATGTGAAGACGATCCGCAGCCGGCTGATGACCGGCCTGGTATGCGCCACCGTGCTGTGCACCCTGGGCGCGGGCACCCAGCTGTACCGCTCCCTGCTGGCCGAGGCCAATGAACTGGCCGACCTGCAGCTGCGCCAGCTGGCCGTGGCGCTACCGGACGAATTCGCGCCTGAACTGGGCCACCCCGCGCCGGAAGATCCGGAGGAGCAGTTCACCCTGCAGGCCTGGGACAGCGCCGGCCGGCTGGTGCATACCACCGCACTGCCGCCTTACCCGATGATGCCGCGCCAGAACCTGGAGGGCTTCCGCACGCTGAAGTTCAACGGCGACGACTGGCGCGTGTATGAAGTCACGCGGCGTGAGCGGCACGTGCAGGTGGCGCAGCCGATGGCGATCCGCAACCAGCTGGCGGCGGAAATGGCGTGGCGTTCCGGCTCGCCGCTGCTGGCCTTCGTGGTGGTGCTGATGGCAATGGTGCTGTGGGTGGCGCGCGAGGCCTTGCGTCCCTTGAACCGGCTGGCCGCCATCGTCTCGCACCGCTCTCCTTCCACGCTGGAGCAGCTGGATACGCAAAGCTGGCCGGCGGAACTGAAGCCCATTGTGGCGGCGCTGAACACCTTCCTGGAGCGCTTTGCCGTGACGCTGAAGACGCAGCGGATTTTCGTGGCGGACGCCGCGCATGAACTGCGCTCGCCGCTGACGGCATTGAAACTGCAGCTGCAACTGGCGGAGCGCGAGCCGGACGAGGCGGCACGCAAGGCTTCCATGCTGCGCGTGCAGGAGCGCCTGGACCGCAGCGGCCACCTGGTCAACCAGTTGCTGGACCTGGCCTCGCACGAAGCGGGATACTCGGCGGCCCAGTTGAAGAGGATCGACGTGGAACCCATGCTGGCGGCTACCGTGGCCGACTTCTCTCCGCTGGCCGACAGCCGCGACATCGATATCGGCCTGGTGCAGGCGGCGCCTGTCACGCTGTTCGCACATCGCGAAGGGGTGCAGCTGATGCTGAATAACCTGGTCGATAACGCGCTGCGCTATACCCAGCGCGGCGGACGGGTGGACGTGGGCGCCTGGGAAGAGCAGGGCCAGGTGGTGCTGGCGGTAACGGACGACGGCCCCGGCATCGCCGAAGACCAGCGCGAGCGCGTGTTCGAGCGCTTCTACCGTCCGGAGGGCATGGAAGTGACAGGCTGCGGCCTGGGCCTCTCCATCGTGCGCAATATCGCCGATCACCACCGCGCCCGCATCGTTCTTGGGCAGGGCAGCGATGGACGCGGCTTATCGGTCAGGGTATTTTTCCCGGCAGCGCGCTAGCGCACTAGCGCGCTGACAGTTCCAGCTGACCGCCTTCGTTAACGGAATATTCACAATGCCTTGACGCTCACTTGACGTCCCGGTCGTTACGCTGAAGTTTTCGCAAACGATCCGGAACTTTGTGAGCTTGTCTTTTTCACCGCGCCTGCGCGCTTATTACCTGCCTTTCCTTGCGGCCTTTGTGATGGTCGCGTGTTTCAACCAAAGCTTCTGGGGCCGCTTCATTGTTGCTATCGGCGGCATCGAGGCTGCCAGGGCGCCGCTGCTGGCCGCCACTTTCCTGCTGCTGACGCTCGTCTTCGGCTCCGTTCTCAGCCTGCTCAACTTCCGTCCCGTCATCAAGCCGCTGCTGGTGCTGCTGTTGATGGTGACGGCGGCCGTCAGCCATTTCATGGACCAGTACGGGGTGCAGATCGACAAGTCGATGATCCAGAACGTGGTGGAGACCGATGTGCGCGAGGCGCGCGAACTGTTTAGCTGGGAGATGGTGCTGATGGTGCTGCTGACGGGCGTGCTGCCGTCGGTCCTGCTGCTGCGCACCCGCGTCGAGTACGACGGCACCCTGCGCCACGTCGCCATGACGGCCGCCATCACCACGGCGGCGCTGGCGATCGCCGTCGCCATCCTGTTTATTTTCTTCAAGAGCTATGCCCCGGCCTTTCGAGGCCATCGCGAACTGCGTTTCCTGCTCACGCCATCCAACTATATCCAGGCGGTGAACGGCTATGTGCGGCAGAAGCTCAGCAAGCCGCTGAGCATTGCACCGCTGGGCATGGACGCGGTGCGCGGCGCGGACTGGAATGGCCAGCGCAAGCGCGCGGTCACGGTGATCGTGATGGGCGAAACGGCGCGCGCCATGAACTTCTCGCTGAATCATTACGCCCGCAAGACCAATCCGCTGCTGGAGCAGCAGGAAGGCCTGATCAACTTCAGCAACGTGCATTCCTGCGGCACGGCCACGGCCGTCTCGCTGCCTTGCGTGTTCTCGGTACTGGGGCAGGAGAAGTACAACGACAGCAAGGCGCACAGCCAGGAAGGGCTGCTGGATGTGCTGTCGCACGCAGGTCTCAGCGTCCTGTGGCGCAATAATAATTCGGGCTGCAAGGGCGTGTGCGACCGCGTGGCGTATGAAGACCTGTCGCAGCCCGAGCCGGGCAACCCGCTGTGCAACGCCGAGGAATGCTTCGACGAGCGCCTGCTGGAAAATTTGCCGGCCATCGTCCGCGCGTCGAAAAAGGACATGGTCATCGTGCTGCACCAGAAGGGCAGCCATGGCCCCTCTTATTGGAAGCGCACACCGCCCGGGTTCCAGCGCTTCGGGCCCGTATGCCGCACCAACGAGCTGGAAAAGTGCAGCCGCGAAGAGATTACCGCCGCCTACGACAATACGATTCTCTACACCGACTATCTGCTGCACAGGACCATACAGATGCTGCAGCAGATGGCCGATGAGGATGAGGTGGACACCTCCATGATCTATTTCTCCGACCACGGCGAATCGCTGGGCGAGAGGAATATGTATCTGCACGGCGCGCCTTACCTGATTGCGCCGCTGGAGCAGCGCCGCGTGCCGATGATGCTGTGGCTGTCGCCGGGCTTCGGTCAGCGCTTCCGCATCGACCAGCGCTGCCTGGCAGCGCGCGCCGACCAGCAGTTCTCGCACGATAACGTATTCCATTCGGTACTGGGTCTGCTGGACATTCATACCGCCGTGTATAACCCTAAGCTGGACCTGTTCCAGGCTTGCAACCGTACGGGGTAACCATGTCTTCGCACCAGCTACTCCTGCCGCGGCGTGCCGCCGTGCGCCTCTTCCTGGCACTGATCGCCGGCGCGCTGGCTATCCTGTGGATCGGGACATTTACCGACCTGGACCGGCATCTGGCCGACGCCATGTACGACGCAGGCACGCGCTCCTTCCCCTGGCGCCATGCCTGGCTGACCGAGGTGTTTTCGCACGGCTTCGTGAAAGCCGTGCTGACGGGTGTCGGCATCGTGCTGCTCGTCGTATGCCTGGGTGAAGTGCTGCTGCGCCGGGCTTATCTGGGCAGCTGGTGGCGCCGGCGTTTGCGTCTGCTGGGTGCTTGCGCAGTGCTGATCCCGCTCGCCACCTCGATGCTCAAGCAGGCCAGTAAATCGCACTGTCCCTGGGACCTGGCGCGCTATGGCGGAAATCAGCAGTATTACCGCCTGCTGGACCATATCCCGGACTGGGTGGAAGCGGGCAGGTGTCTGCCGGGTGGGCATGCCTCGACGGCGCTGTGGCTGGTCGGTGTGGCCGTGTTCTGGCTGCCGCACCGGCCGCGGGCGGCGCTGGTGGCCGCGTTGGCCAGCCTGTCCGCCGGCGCGGCGCTGGGCTGGATGCAGCAGATGCGCGGCGCGCATTTCCTGACCCATACCCTGTGGTCGATGTGGATTGCCTGCGCCATTACCTTCGTTTTGCTATGGATGCATGACGCCTGGCAGGCGCGCGCCCTGGCCGGCCGCGGCAGCGGGGAGATGCGCTGGTCCGGATTGTAATGATTCGTTCATGATTGGCTTGCTAATCTTTAGTCGAATACACGGAATTGGCAATTTTTATGTCCGATACAGACCTTTTGGCCCGAACCGGCAACTACTCGGAAGCCGAAGCCGGCAGCTTCCTGCTGCGGAAGGGGCTGAAACGCACCAATTCGCGGCTGGCGATCCTGCGCGTGCTGGCCACTCACCCGGACCGGGCCTTGCGCGTCGAGCAGATCTACAAGGAACTGTGGGACGGACAGAAGGCCAACCTCGGCACGGTGTACCGCACGCTGGGCGAGTTCGAGCGGCTTGGCATCGTCGAGCGGCAGCGCGCCGACAGCGACATTCACGGGAAAGCCCTGTACTTCCTGAAATCGGTTGCACCATCGCCGCGCCATCTGCGCGTGACGTGCCGCCGCTGCGGCCGCAACTCGTATCTCGAAGACGAACGCCTGGGCAGGATGTTGCACGGGCTGGCGCAGTCGCATGGCTTTGAACAGCAATTGTCGTCGATGGCGCTCGAAGTGACGTGCAACGAGTGCGCACAGTATCAGGAGTTGATGTGAAAGTATTGATTGTTGACGACGATCCGGTATCGGCCAGCTCGCTGCAGAATTATCTGAAGAGCGTCGGGCATGCGCCCACCCATGCATCGGACGGCATCACCGCGCTGGGCATGGCCATTACCGAATGCTGGGATGCGATCCTGCTCGACCTGCAACTGCCGGGCATCGACGGCCTGACCCTGTGCCGCAATCTGCGCCAGGTGCGCCGCTGCGATACGCCGATCATGATGGTCACGGCCAGGGATTCTCTGGACGACAAGCTGGCCGGCTTTGCCGCGGGCGCCGACGATTACGTGGTGAAGCCTTTTGCGCTGAGCGAAGTCGCGGCGCGGCTGGCTGCGCTCGGCAAGCGCGCCAGGGGGCAGGTCGCACCGGCTGCCTTGCACTGCGCGGACGTGGTGCTGGACCCGGCCACCATGAAGGTGACGCGCGCGGGGCGCACCGTCAAGCTGACCGCGAAGTGCTTCCGCCTGCTGCGCGTGTTGATGGAGTCGCCGGACCAGGTGTGCACGCACGTGGAACTGGAACTCTCGGTGTGGGGCGCACCGCTGGAAGATGGACGTACCTTGCGTACCCATATGCATGCGCTGCGCCGCGCACTGACCCTGAACGGCGAGCCTGATCTGATCGGGACGGTGCTTGGATTCGGCTACAAGATGGTCAGCAGCGTGCCGGCCGAAGCGCAATAAGGCAGCCGGGCGCTAAGGCATTAACGCGCGACAGCCAGCACGATAACGCCGGCCGCAACGAGGCCGATACCCAGCCAGCTCTGGAGGGAAGGGCGTTCGCCCAGAAAAGCCACCGCAAACACCGCCACCAGCACCAGGCTGAATTTATCCACCGGTGCGACCTTTGACGCCTCGCCCATCTGCAGGGCGCGGAAATAGCAGACCCAGGAGGCGCCTGTCGCAAGGGCGGACAGGGTCAGGAAGGTCCACGTCTTGCCGGACAGCCCGAGGGGATTGCTCCATTTGCCGGCAAGGCACACGAACGCCGCCAGCAGCAGCACCACGATCACGGTGCGGATCAGCGTGGCGAGATCAGAGTCCACGCCCTGAATCCCGATCTTGGCAAAAATCGCCGTCAGCGCAGCGAATACGGCCGACAAGGCCGCCCAGTAGAACCAGCTTCCTGCAGGCGTCATAGCTCCTCCTTTGCGGACATGGTATCAATGCGGGCGCGCGCAGTGCAAGAAATGCTTGCGCTGCTTGACAAAGCAGGGATGGCGGACGAAATTGAATCGTGGGGTCCGATCAATCCTGTGAAAGGAGCGGCGATGCCGGCTTCCATCCGACACTGCGTGGCCTTTGTTCTGGGGATGGCCACGTGCGGCGTGGCGCTGGCGCAGGTCGATCGTCCACCTGCGCTGCTGCCGCTTGCTTCCGAACCTGCGGCCCGGCTGGTCGTTTACTCCCCGTTGCCGGATGCGCTGGCGCGCGGAGTGGTCATCGTTCAGTTCCGGGTGGAGAATTTCCGCATCATGCCGGTGTTCGGCGCGCAGGCCGTGGGCGTATCGCCGCGGCTTGGGCATCTGCATGTGACGGTCGATAACTGGCAGGGGACGTGGGCGCATACCAGCGGCGACCCGGTGATTATCGTCGGCTTGACGCCGGGGGGCGCACAGGATACTGCTGGAGCTGGCCGATCCGGGCCACAAGATCCTGGGCAGCGAGACGGTGAACGTCACCGTGCCCGATACCAAGGCCGCCCAGCCGCACGGCCACTGAAGACACTCAGGCCGGCCGCCTGGCGTTGCGGTTATTCGAGGTTCTCGTGATGGCTGGCGGCGCCTTGCTTCCAGTACGCCGCCACGCGCATCGCATCCCTGGGATGCCGCTTCTCGTTTGCCAGCACATCGCGCAGCTGCTTCATTGCCGCGGCTTCGCCCGCGCACCAGCAGTAGCCCAGGCCACCCGGCAGGGACAGCGCGCGCACTGCGGCCACCATCTCCTCGTCATTGGCCACGCGCTGCACGCTGCGCATACCAGTGCCAGCAGCAGTAGCAGCAGCTGCAGTAGAAGCGGGCAACAGGCGTTCGCCATCATCGCCGCTGGCGATGATGATGACGTTGGCGGCCGCCGGCAGCTCGTCCAGGCGGCGGCGGATTGCAGGCAGCGCGGTCGCGTCGCCGGCCAGCAGATGCCAGTCATAGTCCCTGGGGATAATCATCGAGCCGCGCGGGCCGGCCACGGTGGCTGCCGTGCCAACCGCCGCGCTGCGCGCCCAGTCCGAAGCCGGTCCCTGCTCGTGCAGCGCAAACTCCAGCGTCAGCTCACGCGACACGGGATCGAAATGCTGCGGCGTATAGTCGCGCCACACGCGCGCATCGCCCTCATCGGAGAGGATGAATTTCAGGTGGTCGTCGAAGGAAAGCGAGGTGAAGCCCTGCAGCGATTCGCCGCTGAAGGTGATGCGCAGGTATGCCGGCGCCAGCTGTTCGATACGGCTGACCACGATGTCGCGCCGTTGGATTTCGTGGCGCACGCGCTGTACGCCGGTTTTCGCGGTAAGTTCCATGAGAGCCTCAACTAGTCAATTGACGGGATATGGTTGATAATGTCATCTATTATTCTACATCAAATCCGAATATTGGTTGATCATGTCAACAAAATCCAGGCCATCCGCCGACAGCGACATCTTTGAAGCCATGCATTCGATCACGCACCTGTACAGATCGCAGCAATACCGCTCGCTGCGCGGCGGCGAGCGCGAGCTGGGGCCGATGGAATTCCGCGCCCTGAGCTTTATCGCCCGCCATCCGGGCTGCACGCAGAGCGACTTGGTGGCGCATTCGGGCCGCGACAAGGGACAACTGGCGCGCCTGCTGCGTGGCTTGCGCGAGGCGGGGCTGGTCGCGGCCGAAGCCGATGCGGTGGACCGCCGCATTACGCGGCTCGGCCTTTCGGCCGCCGGGCAGGGGATGTTCGATGAGATGCACGCCGAGGGCGAGCGCCTGTCGAGGCTGGGGCTGGCCGGCCTGAGCGCCGCCGACCGCGCCAGCCTGCAATTGCTGCTGCAGCGCGTGCAGGCCAACCTGCGCGGTTGTTAACAGCTTCTGTGGACAAACATGTTAACAACGCCGTGCCTGGCAGGTTAACTATCTGATCCAAAAGGAAAAACCCGCACTGCACAAAGAGTGTGCAGTGCGGGCCGCTGTGGAGAAGGTTCAGGCCAGGCGGGCGGCGGCGGCGGCGATGCGTTCGCCGAACAGCTTGGCCGTGGCCAGGTCGCCCTGCGGGATTTCATCGACCGAAGCGTCCGAAGGCGAAGCGGTGGCCAGGCCGGCGAAGGAGGACAGGTAGTTGATGTCGTCGCGTTTCGCTGCCTTGGAGTTGGACGGCATCATGCCGGTGCCGGCCCACAGCATGCCGTGCTGCTGCGCCAGGGTGAACATGGTGTAGAGCGTGGTCTGCTTGTCGCCGTTCACGGAGGCGGAGTTGGTGAAGGCGGCGCCCAGCTTGTCCTTCCACTGCTGGGTGAACCAGGCCTTGGACGACTGGTCGGCAAATTTCTTGAACTGCCAGCTCACGTTGCCCATGTAGGTCGGGCTGCCGAAGATGATGGTTTTCGCTGCTTCCAGCACTTCCCAGCCGCCTTCCGGCAGGTTGCCGTCCGCGTCGATCGGCAGCAGCTTGCCGCCGCTGCCCGCTGCCACTGCTTCAGCGATTTTGCCGGTGTGGCCGTAGCCGGAGTGATAAACGATAACGATGTTCGAGTTCATGATAGTTTCCTTTTCAACGGTTAGATTCGAGAATGTGTTTCTCATTCGTTGAGACAACTATATGACTCCATGCGGCGTTAATAAATGAGGCTTGGGTCACATGACTTGCTACGCCATGTAATCAATCCCGCTGTGCTGGCCGGCTTGAATGTGAGAATGGCTCCTGAGACGCGGGATGCGTCCGAGGAGCCATCTTGCTGCTGAGGCGCGGCTCAGGGCGCGCGCATCGGCGTCATTACGCGGACAGGGCCGCGTTCAGCGTTGCGCTTGGGCGCATCACGGCTTCGGTCTTGGCTGGATCAGGGTAGTAGTAACCGCCGATGTCCATGGCCTTGCCCTGCACCGCGTTCAGTTCTTCCACGATCTTCGCTTCGTTCTCGGTCAGTGCCTTGGCCAGCGGCGCGAAGTGCGCTTTCAGTTCTGCGTCTTCGTTCTGCGCTGCCAGTGCCTGTGCCCAGTACATCGACAGGTAGAAGTGGGAACCGCGGTTGTCCAGCTCACCGGTGCGCGGGGACGGGGACTTGTTATTGTCCAGCAGCTTGCCGGTGGCTTCGTCCAGGGTCTTGGCCAGGATCTTGGCTTTGGCGTTGCCTTCCTTGATGCCCAGTTCTTCCAGCGACACGGCCAGCGCCAGGAATTCTCCCAGCGAATCCCAGCGCAGGTGGTTCTCTTCCACCAGCTGCTTCACGTGTTTCGGAGCCGAACCGCCGGCGCCGGTTTCGTACATGCCGCCGCCCGCCATCAGCGGAACGATGGACAGCATCTTGGCCGAGGTGCCCAGTTCCAGGATCGGGAACAGGTCGGTCAGGTAGTCGCGCAGGATGTTGCCGGTCACCGAGATGGTGTCCAGGCCGCGC
>Ga0065165_1000057_pt1 | contig 185971 bp, 156 predicted proteins | sample AraplaMF_Cvi_mMF_FD_63813 | JGI IMG/M metagenome (GOLD analysis project Ga0065165, IMG submission 63813) | Arabidopsis root microbial communities from the University of North Carolina, USA - plate scrape MF_Cvi_mMF (version 2) (version 3) | ecosystem: Host-associated > Plants > Roots >...
TCCCAGGGTACATCGTCGGGAGAGCTCTGCATGTAAGCGTCCGCTGTCAGCAGGAGGTCCCAACCCTTTTGCGCATAAGCAGCCGGCATTTTCTTCGCATTGTAATCCTTCGCCCATTGCGGAAGATCATCCATATAATAGGTACTGCTCACCCAGTTGCCGGTTTTGGAGTCAAACCAGTAGGCTGCATTTGCAGCATGGCCTGCGGGCAGGATCGAGCCGCGGTCTTTGATAGCCACACCAATAGTCTTGGAGCGGAAGTTGGTCGCAATGCGGAGCTGATCTGTCACCGTGCTCACAAGCAGGTTTTTGGGAGACATTTTACCTACCGCTACATTGCTGCTTCCCACGGTTTTGACCGTACTGTCTTCCACGCAATACACATCCTGTTTCGCAATAGGATCGTACCACTCATTACCAACAATCCCGTTGATGGCGGGTACCGAGCCGGTGTAGGCCGACGCGTGCCCCGCAGCTGTCACTGTAAGCGCGTAGCTGTAATGGTTGTTGCGGCAGTTGAAGCCCTCATTCATCATTCTTTTGAAACCTCCCTCCGTATACTGGTCGTAGTAGCGGTACAGGTAATCGTAACGCATTTGATCCACCACAATGCCAACTACCAGTTTGGGACGGGCGATGGCCGCGTTTTTTGTCGCAGCAGCTTTGGCGGCCTGCGCGGCACCGGCCTTCTTAGGAGTTTGTGCGGAAACGGCCGTCGTAGCCATTGCAGCCAGTACCCAGCAAGCTAATTTTCTCACAATTAAGGGGTTTAGATAAAACAAAAAAAACTGCGTAGCCCTATATTGCCCGAACCCGGTATGGCCCGCAGTGAATACTCTTTTTCAGGTTACTTTTTCAATGCTTCCTGCACCGGGTTACCCACATTGCCGCTAGGAGGCAGGATGTGCAGCAATGCAGAAATGGTAGGCGCGATGTCGGCAATAGAGGTACGGCGAAGTGTTTCCCCTTTGTTGATCCCCCAGCCGTACAACAGGAAAGGCACGTGGGTGTCGTAGTTATAAGGCGTACCGTGGTCGGTACCGGTGCTCATGGTGGAAGCAAACCAGCCCGGTTGCAGCAACACCTGCAAATCGCCGCTGCGCTTGGCATTGATATTGTTCTTAAACAGCTCCAATTGATAGGTATTCAACGGTGCTTTACCCATGTCGCGCAGATTGATCACATCGGCTACGCCGTCAACCGCCAGCAATGCGTCGCGCAATGTCTGGTACACATCCGCCACGGTGATTTTCTTCTCTTTCAGGATGGCTTTGTTGAGGTAAAGCTGGTAGTTTTCAAATGCGGAAACATATTCCGCCTCGCCATAGGTATCGTTCAGTGTTTTCACGATGGTGCGCGTCAGGGTAGTTGCATTCAGCAAGCCCGCTGGCAGCTTGTGCTCCTGCCAGAATGCCGGCACATCCATGGCACCGTGGTCGGCGGTGAGGAATACGGTGTAGTTGCCCTTACCTACCCAGCTGTCGAGGAAGTTGAAGAAATCGGCGAACTCGCGATCCAGTTTCAGGTAGTCGTCCTCCTGCTCCACCGAATTAGGCCCGAACATATGGCCGATGCGGTCGGGAGAAGAGAAGCTTACGGCGAGAAAGTCGGTGTCGGCACCTTTGCCGAGGTTTTCACCCTTGATTGCAGCGATGGCCATTTCTTTGGTAATCGTGTTGCCCCATGGCGAAGTCGTCATCGGGCCGTATGCATCGCCTGCATTGCCTGTCAGGTCATGCGGGAATACCGGCTTGGTAGCGGTCGAGAGTTTCCCTTCCCAAGGTACATCGTCCGGCGAGCTTTGGGTATATTCTGCAATAGGTAACAATGTATTCCAGCCTTTGCCCATGTATTCGGCAGGTTTTTTCAGGCTGTTATAGTCGGTAACCCATTGTGGCAAATTATCCATATAATAGGTACTGGTCACGAAATTCCCGGTTTTGGAATCAAACCAATAGGCACCCGATGCCGCGTGACCCGCAGGCAGAATGGAAGCGCGGTCCTTAATCGCCACGCCGACGGTTTTGGAACGGAAGTTGGTAGCGATACGAAGCTGATCAGTAACCGTGGTTACCAGCAGGTTTCGCGGCGACATTTTGCCTACCGTTACATTGCTGCTCCCTACGGTTGCCACCGTGTTATCATCCGTACAATACACATTTTTGGCCTGCGCAACGTCGTACCAGTCGTTACCCACAATCCCGTTCATAGCCGGCATCGAACCCGTATAAACAGCCGAATGCCCGGCCGCTGTCACGGTCAATGCGTAGTGGTAATGGTTGTTACGGCAGTTGAAACCCTCGTTCATGAGCCTTTTCAAACCGCCTTCTTTGTATTTGTCGTAATAGCGGTACAGGTAATCGTAGCGCATCTGGTCCACAACCATGCCCACTACCAGTTTGGGCCTTTCCAGCTTGCTGGCCGGCACAGGGGCCGTCCCCCCCGTTTTACTTTTGGTTTGAGCAAAAACAGGTTGAATAATGACGAGTCCCGCGAACAAAACTCTGAGAAGCGGATGATGGATCAATTTCATTGTGATGCTATTGACAGCGTGAGGTTCCGTGTAAATATTACTCGGCAAAGATAAAGATGTACTACGTTTAAAAGCAGAAAACCGGCGTGGTTTTCACGACCGGTTCCCTGAATCTTAATTTCATTTTAATCTTATTTTTTATCGCTTCCGCCAAGCTGCGCGGGTGCTCCCCCCGTTTGAGCACCTTTTTTGGCCTTCTCAAAATCACCCGCTTTAATGATAACGAGCTTGTTGTAGTCGATATGCTTGTTAAATGCGGCCTTGATCTGGTCTGGCGTCAATGCTTCAATTTTTTTCTCAAAATCGGCATCCCATTGCATGGTACGGTTCAAATAAAGGTTGCTACTGAGAGTCGTCGTGAGGGACGCGTCCTGCGAGCGCGCCACCTGCCGCGATTGCAGGTATCCGGATTTGGCTGCTTTCAACTCATCCGCCGTAAAACCTTCCTTCATGACCTTTTCGATCTCCTCTTTGAATGCCGCTTCCAGCTTCTCGGCATTTTGAGGTGCATAAATGGCGTACGACATAAAGGAACCGTTCTTATCGAGCGGGCTCGCCGAGAACTGTGAGCCAACGCCGTAGCTCAACCCTTCCTTCTGACGAATGCGGGTAGCCAGGCGCGAATTCAGGAAGCCGCCGCCGAGCATGTAGTTACCCATAATCAACGCCGGGTAATCGGGATCGGTATCCTGTAATGGCATATTCAACCCGGCCACAAACATTGCATTAGCCTTGTCAGGTGTCTCTATCGCCTTGTTCTCCGCTTTTACCGCCTGGTAAGGGGAGGAAATGCGCGTGAATGGCTTGGCACTCTTCCAACTTCCGAACTCGTCGTTCAGGATTTTCTGGATCGCATCCTTATCGAAATCGCCTACCACTGTTGCCGAGGCATTGTTAGCCCCATAGAAATCCTTGTGAAACTGCCGGATCTGATCGATGGTCGTCGCCTTGATGCTCTCGATATCCTCATCGAATGTGCCGACATAACGCACGTCGCTTTTCGGGTAGGGCGAAGTAATGCGGCGGTATTGGTTAAATGCGATGGCCTGTGGTTCGCTACGCTGCGATTCGATGCCTGCGAGCTCTTCCTGCTTCAACTTCTCAAACTCGTTTTCGTCGAATGCAGGGGTTTTCAATACTTCCGCCACCAGCTTCATCACGGCAGGCAGGTTCTCTTTGGTCGTTTCAATACTCGCCCCGGCCTGATTGGCATTACCGAAGAAGCTGACACGCGCTTTCAGGCGGTCGAACTCATCCTTTACCTGCTGACGGGTTTTGGTTTTCGTTCCCTTGTCAAGCATCGAGCCGGTCAGGTCGGAGATCGTCGCTTTGTTTTGCAGGCTCTTCTCGTCACCGAAACGAAGGAAAATGCGCGCCGCAACTACATTACCACGGGTCTTTTTAGGGAGCAGCGCGGTTTCAATCGTGTTGGCCTTTTCAACCCGTGTCGTACGGCTTTCTACATTGGCCGGCGAAGGATCGAATGCCTCCCCTTCCGCTACCACCGCTTCGCCTTTGTAATCTTTTACGAGGTCGGCTACTTTGGGCGCTTCGGGGATTTCGGCCCGCACCGGATTAGCTTCCGGCATGAACGTTCCCAGCGTGCGGTTGGATGGTTTGAAATAATACTGTGCAACCCGTGCTACGTCCTCAGGTGTTACTTTTCGGATATTGTCGCGGAAAAGGAATGCCAGCCGCCAGTCGCCGGTGGCGATGGATTCGCTGATGCTCAATCCTACCCTTTCCGAGTTGCGGAATTCGAGGTCCCAGTTTTTAAGGATTGTCGTCTTGGCCCTTTCTACATCTTCTTTCGAAGGTTTGAACGTCGCAGTAGAATCCAGCGTCGCGGTGAATGCCTTTTTTGCTTCGTCCAGAGACTTCTCTTTCAGTATCTCAGCCCCGAACAATACGAAACCGGGGTCGAACAGCTGGAATGTGTATCCAAATTGCGACGACGCTTTCTTCGTATCCACGAGGTTTTTGTACAATCTGCCGTTCGGCTCGGTGGTGAGCACCTCGGTGAGCACTTCCATTGCAGGGTAATCGGCGTGCGAGCCGGGCATAATATGGTACATCGCCATCAGCATTTGCACATCGCCGGTCCTTTTCAGTTCCACAAAACGCTCGCCGTCCTGGGTAGGTTCCACGGTGTAGGAGTGCGGAAGAACGCGCGTCGGTTTGGGAATTTTGCCAAAATAATCGTTGATCAAAGCCAGTGTTTTGGGCTCGTCGATCTTTCCGGCGACGGTTAGTACCGCATTGTCGGGCTGGTAATATCGCTTATAGAATGCTTGCAGGTTTTCGATGGGCACGCGCTCGATGTCGGAGCGGTTACCGATCGTCGATTTACCATAGTTGTGCCACAGGTATCCCCCCGAAATCACCCGCTGCATCAGCACGCGGAACGGACTGTTTTCACCCGATTCGAACTCATTGCGCACCACGCTGAACTCGCTGTCGAGGTCTTTTTTGGCGATGAACGAGTTCACCATCCGGTCGGATTCGAGGTCGAGTGCCCATTTCAGGTTTTCGTCGGATGCCGCGAAAGTTTCAAAATAATTGGTACGGTCGTACCACGTGGTACCGTTCGGCCGTGCACCGTGCTCAGTAAGCTCCTGCGGAATGTTCGTATGCTTCGGAGAGCCTTTGAACACGAGGTGTTCGAGCAAGTGGGCCATCCCAGTTTCTCCATAACCCTCATGGCGGGAGCCTACGAGGTAGGTGACGTTCACCGTGATGGTCGGCTTTGACGGATCAGGGAACATCAGTACTTTCAGACCGTTCTCGAGGTTGTATTCCGTAATCCCTTCCACGGACGTCACTTTCGTAACGCCTTTCGGCAACTGCTGTGCTTCGGAAGGCATTGCCAGCATCGCAGCGAGCATCATTCCGACCAGCGAGCCGTGCCTTAACAAATTTGTTCTTTTAGATTTCATGACCATATTAAAAACCATTAGTTTAGATTTATAATCCTTGAAAATAGTGCAGAATATCACATTTACCAATGGATTGGTGACAAATGGCAAAATAATATACGTTGCAACATAATGTCGTATCAGGCGTGTATGGGTTGCATATGCGTTTTCAAACATGTCCCTCATTTCAAAATAATGACTACGAGTAAAAGTGCCCCGTACCTGTGTTCTCTCTTTGCAGCATTCATGCTTTCGGCCTGCGCGGGAAGTGGAATACCTATTTCATCCAATACCAAATATCCGATCGAGGTCCTGTACGATAACCAGCCGCTGGAACGTCCCTATTCGGAACTGGCTGTGGTGGAGATCGGCAGCGAGGATTCGCTCACGGCCGACCAAACCAAAGACAAAAGGATGATGTTCCGCGGAAACGACGCCAAGACGAAGGAGCTCCTGACCGCACGACTGGTCATGAAGGCCCAGAAAATCGGCGCCGATGCGATCATCAATGTCAAATACAAATACTACACGAGCGTGAACAAGGAAGGCTATATGCTGAGCGGGCTGGCCGTGCGGTACCGTGGAGAATGACACTTCTAACAAGATAAACTAAAAACCATGCTGTTTACTGCCAAACTATCCGACATGCCCGTCGAAGCGGAATCGAGGGTGATCATCCGTTTTCAGGATTGCGATCCGCTGATGCATTTGAACAACTCCAAATATTTCGATTACTTCTTCAATGCGCGGGAAGACCAGGTTTCCAAATTGTATGGTTTCAGTTTCGAGGCGATGTTTCGTGAGCTGCGCACGAGCTGGGTCGTGTACCAGCACCAGATCGCGTACGTAAGGCCCGCGCGCATCAGTGAATGGGTGCGCATTACCTCGCGCGTGATCTACTATAATGAAGACACGATGGTGACGGAATATTTCATGACCAACGACCTGCGTACCGAGCTCAAAACGGTGCTCTGGACTACATCCAAGCATATCAGCATTGCCTCCGGGCAACGGGTACCGCATCCGAAGGAGGTAATGGACTACCTGGGCGCTACCTGCGTACCGGGCCTCGATTTCCCAAGCCTGCATTTCAACGACCGCATTCACGCGATCAAGCAGGAATTGGCGGCTGGCGCTAGCGCGTAGGGTCTTTTTCTGAAATCAATTTTCTTGTAGTATCCTGTTTGGCATCCTGCGGGGCGTCCTGGCGAATGGAATCCGCCGGCAGGAAAGGTATCCGCACGCCGGGTTTCGGCGAACGGGTGAAGCGGTTGAAGCTATGGGTAAACTGCATGCTCACACCGCCGGTTGTGAAGGTTCCACTGTTGAACACCAGATTATTCTGGATATTGCGGTTGTAGGCTTTCACCCGCACCGAACCTTTGGCATTCAGCCAGTATTCCAATGTCCATTCACCGAGCAAACTCGCCGCATCGTATTGCGAAGCACCCGTTTGCGATTGCGTGCCGGAGGTAAAGCGGCCGTCGCGCGTGACGCGGAAGCGGTCGTTCAGGAACCGGTAGGAAAAGCGCAGCTGCAAGTTATTCAATGCATTCTGATCCAGTGAAAGGCCCGAAACGCCTACTTCGAGGTTTTCGTTGATTCCGGAAGCCCAGCGGCTGATCTGGTTCGACACGAGCTCGCTGATACTGCTTCCGAGGAAGTTCTGGCTGCCAACCGTCGCCAGGCTACTCTCAGGCAGCAACTGGTTCACAACGAGCAAGCTGCTCACCTGTCGGCTAAGCTCCTGTTCGTCGGATTTCAGCTTGTTTTGAAATGCTTCCAGCTGGCCACGGTAAGCACTTAGCGACGGATTATCGAGGATTTTTAGGTCGTACCGGATCGTAGGCGACATCAACCGCTCCGAAAGCCCGATGGTCACTTCCACAGGATACCTTCTCGACAATGCATCGCCGCTATTGTTTCCCAGATTGCCGGTATTGGGCAGCACGCCTGCCAGCGAAACCATCTGGGTGTACCCGGCTTTTACATCGAGCTGCGCAGCGTATGGATCGCCGGCCCAGATAATCCTGCTGCCTGGTTTGATGTTAAATTTCTTGCTGATAACATTCTGCAATGTAAAATTATACTCCCCCTTTTCGATCTCGTACGTTCCCGCCATAGTGAAATCGCCCTGGGTATCAATGTTCAGATTGAGACGTCCGCTCCCGTTTCCACGCAGTACGTCTCCCGTTTGCCGGTCGAAGATAATCTCACAAGTCGCGTCGGGAGTAAGGTTGAAATTAAAATCCATTTTGATCCCGCCGGCGATCTGGCTCCGGGCCACGGAGTCGGCAGCAGGAACGCCGGCTGTGCTGTCGGCGGGCGTCATTTTACTCACAAACTGGATATAATCCTGCGTCACCACCTCGGTAGCCCCATCCAGCGGTATGTGAATGCGAGTCCCCTTGTTACTGGTCACATTAGCCTCGATATTCAGCTTATCGATCGGACCATAAACTGCCACGGGGCCGGTTACGTAAGCTGTTCCGTAGAACATGTCGTTGTCCTTCACAGTGGTGTTCAAAATTTTGAAATTGCGAAGGTCGGCATTGAAACCGAGGGAGAAATACTTGAAACCGTCATGAAACACCCCACCGCGCAATGTCGCCGTATTGCCATCGGAATCGGTAACGAGAATGTTGTTACCCGTGATCTCGCTTTCGGAGAAATTAATTTTATCGCTGAATGTAAACACCGATTGCAGGTAATCGAACTTCATCCGGCCCTTGTCTACGGTAAGTGAGCCTTCCAGAATGGGTGCATCCACCACACCCCTGATCGATACGACTCCCTGCGCCGTCCCGCTGATGTCGGATACAAGCCCCTCCGCGAAAGGTTCGAGCGCTTTGAAATCCGCCTGATTGAAAATCGCTTTCAGGTTCAGGGTATTTGCTTCGAGTTTCGGGCGGTAGGATCCCACCAGGCTGAAAACCCGGCGTGCATTCTTGCTCAGTTGCGCATCGATCTGCAACTCGCTGGTAATCTGATCCCAATCGCCCGTACCGAGCAGGTTCCCGAATTCGTATTGTCCGTATCCAAGGCCTTCGATCGCGAAATTCGCGTCCAGCATGACGCTGTTGTAAATGTCTTTCACCTTCGCCGAGCCATCCATAATCCCCGATAATTTGGTATTGAAAACGGGGTTCAAGCTGGCCAGCTTGAAGTTTTTTATGTCCAGCAAAAGGCTCTTCTCGGGATCTTCCGAGGCGGTTCCACTAAGGAAAATGCGCTGCTTGCCACTCACCAAACCAAGGTTCGACATCGTAATGTCGTCACCTACAATCGAGATCAGGCTCTCCGAAGGCACATTCCACTCTTCATCCAGCAGATTGAGTTTAGAATTTTTGAAACCAATATCCAGACCAGCCGGCAGAAACCGTATCTCACCCGCCAGATTGGCCCGGTTGGTACTTTTAATCTGATGCACCGCGCCGTTGAAGTCGATATGGTCCACATCCCAGGTCCCTTCGAGCTCCATTTTCTCGGTGGGCACCATTTTACTGATCTGTTGCTTGTCGGAAGTCACGAGAATGGACGCGAGTACCTCCGCGCTATTGACGAATTTCGAGGTGGTAACATCCACTTCTGCATTCATAAAATGGTTTTTACCATAGCTCACCGTATCCGACACCGCATTGAAAGTCAGTACGGCCGTATTATCCATTTTAAAGATCCCCTCCGCCTTCGCGCCGCGTGAAATGTAAATATCCGGGCTTAGGAAGGCCAGGAATTTCGACAGGTTATGTGTCTGGACCGAATAGTCGATATCGTACCTCCGCGACAGCATCTTCAACGGCTTCCGGGCGTAGTATTCGTTCCGGCTGGCCTCGTTTTCAAAGAAATACAATTTATATTCTTCCAAAACCTGGCTCACGTCCTTCCAGGCTTGCGTCGGCAGGAAGTTGCCTTCCACCTTCGCCGTCAGAAACTCGCTGTCGAGCTGCAGGCGGCGCTTCCCGAGGTGATTCCTGGAAGACAACACGAGCGTATCCACGACAAGGTTGCGCTCCTTATTGATCATCACGAGGTAGGTATCCAGCAATTTGGCATCACCTACGAGTTCATCGACCGTGTTACCCGTCACATTCACATTCAATTGCGTGCGGAGCGTGATCGGATCTTCGCTAAGCCCAAGTTCCTTCAAATTGGCCCGTTCAATCAGCCCTTTGACGTCGAACATGTTTTGCTGTTTCGAAAGGTCGAATTCGCCGTCGAGGTTTAATACCAGGTTGCTGTCGCGGGCGCTCACCAGGCCATTGAAATACTGGTTTTGCAGATTACCTCTCAGCCGGATGTTTTTATAATCATAATTCCTGAAACCTACCCGGTGCACCAGCGCATTCATATCCGTAGACGCCACCGATAGTTCCAATCCTTTTCCGTATACCTTCCCTTCAAAATCCAGCTCCTGCCAGTTATCCTCGTCTTCCAGCAAAGTACCCAGGTTGAAAGATGCCGTTTTCACCTCACCCGAATAGGTGGTCGTTTTGGCATCGGCAATATGGAACACCAGGTCGCCCGACAACTCGCCCAGCTCCGATGAAGCCGAGGCATTCACCGCAAAATCTTCGAGTGTTCCTTTAAATGTACCATCCAGCAGCGTGTAACCGAACTTTTGCAGATCAGGGTGCATGTCCCATTCGGGGTAATATTGGACCAGGTCCACGGGGTCGATCTTCGAAACCGACAGCCGGATATCCATCAGCACGCCCTCAATTGTGGGAAGGCCTTTGAAACCGATATTGCCTATGAGCCTGCTGTTCTTGCCAAAATGCAGGTCGGTATTGGAAAGTACAAAATCATCCACCTTCCCATTGAAATCACCCGATATCAGCCAGGTTTCGTTCAAACCATCGATGTAGCTCGAAAACAACCCGAGGTCGCGCGAATCCACACGGCTGCCGACCAGGTGCCCTTTCATGCGGATCTTATGGTTAAAATCGCCCAATTCGCCCGACCGGTTGTAATAGAATATCACCTCGTCTTTCAAATGCGAATTCCCGATGTGCGCATCGAGCTCTTTCAATTCCATTTTCTTCTGGCAAAAAAGGAATTTCGTGTCGAGGTCGTGCATTTCCAGGCCGGTTTGCTTATCAACCGTTTTCAGGTTTTTGGCACGAAAGGCAATGGTGTCTCCCTGAACGAGGAAATCGCTCAGTTCGCCGTAAAGGTGTTTGAGGCTGAAATGCGAGTAGTCAAATACCCGTGAACCACGATCCCGGGGCTGACGGGGATCGTCGTAGCCGAATGTACCGTCGATCACCTTGGCTTTGCCGATGATAAAAGGCGTGTTGTTCTCCGGCGCGTTCGGTAGCCGGGGCACCGCCGGGGCGGTAAGCTCATTAATACGGGCGATGAACCCATCGATATTAAGGTCACCCGATTTCGGCACGATGACCAGGTGCACATTGGGCCGGTATACATTGACTTCGTCGAGAAATATCTCCTTCGCCGAGTCGCGCATAATGTTATTGACGTTCAGATTAACATCCAGGCGGCCGACGTCGATCATGTCTGCGCCCGAGGAATCTTTCACAGAAACCCCTTCGAGCGAAACCACGTCGAACCATTTGATATTAACCCTTTCAATGGAAATGGGATACCCAAGCCTGGTGGAGATCTCGGCCGTTACATGCCGCACAGCCCAGGTTTGTACGGAAGGAAGCTGCAATGCGGTAGTAGCAATCCCAAGCGCCAGCAGCACGAAGATGATAACCACGATCAGACCATTACCAAGCGCCTTCAGGAATTTTAACATATATAGCTTCGCAGCGGGATACTGCTTATCTTATTGTTAATGCTTAATTTTGCGAATATTTTCCACAGTATGAATATCCTCGCCATTGAATCGTCGTGTGACGAAACCTCCGCAGCTGTTATAACAAACGGGAATATCCGCTCCAATGTTGTTGCTACGCAGCTCATCCACACCCAGTACGGCGGCGTCGTCCCCGAGCTGGCTTCGAGAGCGCATCAGCAACACATTCTGCCGGTGGTGGACAAAGCATTGAATGATGCAAAAATAGCAAAAAAAGACCTGGATGCCATTGCTTTTACCAAGGGACCGGGTTTGCTGGGTGCTTTGCTGGTAGGTACTTCGTTCGCAAAGTCGATGGCGCTCGGGCTGGATATTCCGCTGATCGAGATCAACCACATGCAAGCGCACGTGCTGGCGCACTTCATCGACGCGCCCAAACCCGCATTCCCGTTCCTGTGCCTTACAGTGAGCGGCGGGCATACGCAGATCGTGAAAGTTATTGGCCCGCTCGATATGGAAATCATTGGCGAAACGCGTGATGACGCCGTGGGCGAGGCTTTTGATAAAACGGCCAAGCTGCTCGACCTCCCGTATCCGGGTGGCCCGCTCATCGACAAATACGCCGCGCAGGGAAATCCGCAAGCATTCCCATTTCCGCTTCCGGAAATCCCGGGCCTTGACTTTTCGTTCAGCGGTATCAAGACTTCGTTCCTGTATTTTCTCCAAAAGCAGGTCCGCCAGAACCCGGATTTCATCCAGGAAAATATCGCCGACATTTGTGCCAGCATTCAGTTTACATTGATTGATATTCTTCTTAAAAAACTGAAAAAAGCATCCCGCGAAACAGGCATTAAGGAAATTGCCATCGCAGGCGGCGTGTCCGCTAACTCAGGTTTGCGCAAATCGTTACAGGAACTCGGTCAACAGCTGGGCTGGAATGTGTATATTCCAGCTTTCGAATACTGCACCGACAATGCAGCCATGATCGCGATCGCGGCTCATTACAAGTTCGAAGCGGGCGATTTCTGCGACCAAACTGTCAGTCCGCTTGCGAGGATGGAATTTTAGAAACAGCGCTAACCTAAATGGGATTGTATGAAACACTTTTGCCTGGGCATTCTTTTTCTTTCAATCCTGTCGGCGACCGCGCCGCTTCTCGCACAACCGGCGCGCGTACTCCGCAGCGACCTGACGATCAAGCCATTCTTCCGGATAGACAGTACCGATACCCAAACCAGGATCGCATACGATGTTTCCGATAAGTCGTTTTACACCATCGCCTGGAATGGCGACCTTTTTCACCTGACCCCTAACGGATCGGGGAATTACAGCATTCAAAGACTAGCTTCATCACAGGATCATGGTATCAACTACCTGCAAGGACTTGCATTACATGACGGCAGCGTCTACCTCGCCGGTAATGTGGTTATCACGCAAGGTGTTTCGGGTTATGGCAAGGCCGTGAAAGCTCGACTGGCCGACGGCAAACTGACTTGGACCGAGATCTTTAAAACTGCCGAACACGCCTCTTCCAAAACGCTCTTCGACCACGCTTTCAGTGCTATCTGTTTTTCGCCCGACGGCAAGGATATTTACATCGCGAGCGGCTCCCGCACCGATCACGGCGAGGTGAAGGATAATGAGGGACTCTACCCCGGCCTGCGCGAAGTGCCTTTGACAGCCTGCATTTTCAAAATACCCGCTAATACGGAAAATTTGCAACTCCCCAATAACTCGGCCGCGCTTGCACCTTACGTCCAGGCGCGCGGCGTGCGGAATGCTTTCAGTCTCGCATTTGCGGCCAACGGCGACCTGTTCAGTGTCGAAAACTCCGGCGACCGCGACGACCCTGAGGAAATGAACTGGATCAGACCCGGTGCGCATTACGGTTTCCCGTGGGAAATGGGCGGTAACGACACGCCTATGCAGTTTGCCGGGTACAAGCCGTCGGACGACAAGCTGATCAACCGCAATTACACCGCCTATCAGATCGGCGCGTTCCATGACGATCCGCAATATCCTCCCAAACCGAACAACCTGACTTTTCACAAACCAATCCGGAATGCGGGCCCCGACGCCGACATGTACCGCGACCCGGCCACGGGGAAAGTGATGGACGCAAGCGAAACCGGCAATACCATCAGCACATTCACTGCCCACAGATCGCCGTTAGGGTTGGTTTTTGACAAAAAATCGGCCTTTGGAGGCGAGTACGAGGGCAAAGGGTTTGTGCTGAATTTCCAGGAAGGCTCCGCCACTTACGGACCCATGCAGGACTCCGGGCAGGATTTGCTAATGCTCGATTTGAAGAAAAATGCCGCCGGCGATGATTATATATTGAATGCCTACCGCATTGCCTCGGATTTTTTCCAGCCGACGGATGCGACGATCGTCGACAATAAGTTATATGTGCTCGAAGGCCAGGGCCAGATTTGGGAAATCACTTTTCCGAAAGAGGTGGTCACGGCGGTCGAGCCCGTATATAATGCATTCACTGTATATCCGAACCCTATCCGGGGCAGAATGCAAATCCAGGGACCTCCAATCCAGCAAAATGCCCAAATGACCGTTACCGATATGACCGGCCGTACGCTGATCCGCGAAAAGCGGCATGTAAACGGAAAAACCGAGCTGGATGTTTCCAAACTTCCGGCAGGCACTTATGTGCTTCAAGTAGAGTCGCAGCAGCAGCAGGTTACCACCCGATTTGTCGTTAACCCGTGAAAGCGTCCATCCTATCCGCATTCATAATCGTATTTGCGATCTGCCTGTCGTGCGGCGACTCCCCGCAGCCTACTCCTCCTGCAACCGGCGGTAATGAGCCGCCCGAACTAACCGGCTTTTCCCCGCTTTCGGGTAAAAAAGGAACTGTCATCAAAATCCAGGGCAGGCATTTTGGCACGGATAAGGCGAAAATTTCACTGCAAATCAATGGTTTGAAAGCGGTTGTCAACACTATTACTGATACCGAAATATCGGCGGTAGTACCCGATAAATGTGGTTTAGGAAAAGTGGCGCTAAATGTCAACGGAAGGGAGACCACTTCTGCGGCGGCATTCCGCTATCTCTATACGGCCACCACGAGCTACTTTTCGGGCAGCGGGGCCGGCGGCTACGAGGATGGAGCGCCCTTAAAATCCAAATTCGGGACATTGTACAACATTGCCATGGACAGCAAGGGTGTTATGTTCGCCGCCGACCTGGGCAATTGCATGGTCAGGCGCATTGACACCGACGGCAGCACTTCCACCGTCGCAGGCGCGGCGAGCGGGGGTTTCAAGGACGGCAAAGGCAACCAGGGGTTGATGAAGTTCCCGATCGGCATCGAGCTCGCTCCCGACGGATCTATATTCGTCGCGGACCATGAGAACCACGCCATCCGCCAACTGTTTCCCGACGGGACACTTACCACCGTGGCCGGCGAGCCTGATCGCCCCGGCTCGGCAGACGGCGGATTGGCATCAGTCCAATTCAATCAGCCTTATGGCGTAAAACTCGACAAGACAGGCACATTGTGGATTTGTGATACCAAGAATGGCCTGATCCGAAAACTGGCGAACAGCCAGGTGACCACTTTTGCCGGCAGCACACCCGGCTATGCTGATGGAAAACTCAGGGACGCAAAGTTTTATATGCCTTCCTACCTGAATTTGGACGAAAACGACAACATTTTCATCGCCGACAAACACAACCATTGCATTCGCAAGATCACGCCGGATGGTTTGGTAACCACATTTTCCGGAACGCCCACCCAGGCAGGCTACCGCGACGGTGAAGCCGGCCAGGCGATGTTTAACCAACCTTGCAATATCCAGATAGACAAGCTCGGGAACCTTTACGTAAACGATCTTTGGAACCACTGTATCCGCCTCGTGTACCCGGACGGGTACGTGACTACGCTCGCAGGCAAAGGCGGCACGGAGGGGTACAACGAAGGAACCGGCGAAAATGCACTTTTTAAGCATCCTCAGGGATGTACTTTGGACAAAGACGGAAATCTTTTTGTTACAGATTCAGCTAATCAGCGTATACGTAAGCTGACCATCCAATAATCATGGCCATGACATTGTCAGAAATCTGGGTTTATCCCGTAAAGTCCCTCGGCGGGATCCGGCTCACCAAAGCATTAACAGAAGAAAGAGGGCTTCGATACGATCGCCGCTGGATGATCATCGACGAGGAAAACGTGTTCATCACCCAGCGTGCACATTTGAAAATGGCGCTGATAGACGTCGCATTGGAAGAAGGAGGATTGAAAATATACCTCCGCGCCGATCCGGCGGATTTTGTACTCGTGCCCTACCAACCGGTAACCGCATTGCCCGTCACCGTGCAAGTGTGGGACGATACCACGCATGCACTCACGGTTTCCGACGAGGCCGACGCATGGCTCACCCGACAGCTTGATATGAAACTCCGGCTTGTAGTAATGCCCGATTCGACCGAAAGGAAGGCGGACCCACGCTATGCCCGACACAACGAGAACGTGAGTTTTGCCGACGGCTTTCCGTACCTGGTCATCTCGCAGGCTTCCCTCGACGATCTGAACGGCCGCCTCGCAGAACCGATCGAAATGCGGCGTTTCCGCCCTAATTTCGTTATCGGCGGCACCGAGCCATTTGCCGAGGACCAGTGGAAGCACATTACCATTGGTGACCTCCGTTTCGAAGTGGTGAAGCCCTGCGCGCGCTGCGTACTCACGACCATTAACCCCGAAACAGCCGAAAAAGGAGCCGAGCCGCTCAAAACACTCGCAACGTATCGCCGGAACGGCAACAAGATACTCTTCGGCCAGAATGTGACGGTGCAGGATTTCGGAGAACTGAAAGTAGGCGACCGGCTCACGGTCCTGGAATAGCAAAAGAGCTCCGAAGAAACGGAGCTCTTTTGCATTATAAAGAATTAAACTCTTCAACAACATCAGGCCTACCGGGCTTAGCCTATTGCTTATAGCTTACAGCGTATTGCCCTATAACCCTCCATCAAGACTGAGCTTCTGTTTCGCTCGCTCCGGTCGTCTGGAAGGGGCTTTTCATAATCCCTCTTTCCGAGTTACGGATAAAATTGATGATTTCGTCGCGTTCGTCGGAAGGCGCCATTTCCAGTTCGATCTTTTGAAGCGCTTCCGCATTATTGAGACCCTTCATGTACACGTAACGGTAGATATTCTGGATCTCGATGATCTGCTCATTAGTATAGCCTCTTCTACGCAAGCCAACAGAGTTGATACCCACATAGGAGATAGGCTCACGCGCAGCTTTGGTAAACGGAGGCACGTCTTTCCGCACCAGTGAAGCACCCGACACGAACGCGTGTATACCGATTTTGACAAACTGATGCACCGCGCTCAATGCACTCACAATGGCCCAGTCGCCCACATGGACGTGCCCCGCCATTTGCACATTATTACCGATGATGACATTGTTCCCTACCCGGCAATCGTGCGCCACGTGCGCGTAAGCCATGATCAGGCAGTCGGAGCCGACCACCGTCTTCCAGTGCTCCTCGGTACCACGGCTGATCGTCGCATACTCGCGAATCGTCGTATTGTCGCCTATCACCGTCAGGGTGTATTCATTATTGTATTTCAAATCCTGCGGTGTTGCCGAAACGACGGCACCAGGATAGATCTTACAGTTTTTGCCAATACGCGCACCGGAATTGATTACAGCGTGTGATCCGATCCAAGATCCTTCCCCGATTTCAACATCGGCATGGATCATTGCAAAGGGTTCAATCTCTACATTCTGAGCAATCTTAGCGTCAGGATGGATATATGCTAATGATTGAGTCATTTTTTCTTTACCAGGCTTGCTATCATATCCGCTTCACACACCAGCTGTCCGGCTACGTATCCCCGGCCGCTCATTTTAACTATCCCCCTCTTCATCGGCGAAGTGAATTCACATTTAAAAATAACTGTATCCCCCGGAAAAACATTGCGGCGGAAACGGCATGCATCGATTCCGATGAGGTACGGCCAGTAGTTGTCCGGATCAGGAACACTGGAAAGCACCAGGATTCCCCCCGTCTGCGCCATGGCTTCCAATTGCAAGACGCCAGGCATTACCGGGTTCCCCGGAAAGTGTCCGAGAAAAAATTGCTCGTTGATCGTCACATTCTTCACCCCTACCACGCTGTTTTCGTCCAGCGCGATGATCTTGTCGATCATCTGGAACGGGTAGCGGTGCGCCAGCAACTGACCTATCTGGTTAATATCGAATACAGGCGCTTTGTTCGGATCGTATTGCGGAATGTCTCCTTTTCCGGATTTGATCAGCTTTTTGATCTTTTTAGCCAAAGCCACATTCGCCGCGTGGCCCGGGCGTGCCGCCAGGATCTGCGCTTTGATCGGCCTTCCTACCAATGCAAGGTCACCAATGAGGTCGAGCAGCTTGTGGCGTGCCATTTCATTGGAATAATGCAGATCCACATTGTTGAGTATCCCCTTGGATTTGTCGACACTCACTTTCGGCTTGTTCAAAAGCTGCGACAGGTGGTCCAGTTCACCATCTTTCACCTCACGGTCTACGATCACGATCGCATTCGTCAGGTCACCGCCTTTGATCAGGTTTTGCTTGTAAAGCGCTTCCAGCTCGTGCAGGAACACGAATGTGCGGCAAGATGCGATATCGTCTTTGAACAACGTGATGTCGTTCAGCGAGGCATGCTGGCTGCTGATGACGGTAGAATTGTAATCCACCATCACCGTAAGGCGATAGTCCGAAAGCGGCAGCGCCACCAGCTCGGTATCCTTATCCTTATTCTTATAATGTACGTATTCCGGAACTTCGAAATAATTGCGGTAGGCGTTTTGCTCTTCGATGCCCGCATCCAGCAATGCATCCACAAATTTGATGGAGCTGCCGTCCATGATCGGCGGTTCGGGGCCGTCGAGCTGGATCAGCACGTTATCGATCTGCAAACCTACCAATGCGGCAAGTGTGTGTTCAACCGTATGGATCCGCGCGCCGTTCTGCTCGATGGTAGTACCGCGGGAAAGATCCACCACATTATCGACATCTGCATCTACAATGGGCTGGTCGGGTAAATCAACACGTTGAAACTTGTACCCGTGGTTGGCTGGCGCCGGCACGAATGTCATCGTAGCGACAACACCGGTATGTAAACCCACTCCAGTTACGGATACAGACTTAGAAATGGTTTGTTGTTTTTCGTTCATTATATCTATTTCCTTTTCTAAATAAGGTGCGTCCGGGATGCTGTATTACTGAAAATCAGACGTTTCCTGCTTGCGTTCCAGGTCTTTCAGCCGTTCTTCCAGCTCAGGCAGCCTTCGCACCAAAGCCATGGACCGTAAATGTTCGTTCAGGTCCCTGGCGGGGGAGCCAGACAGCGACAGGCCTTCCTTTTTAATGGATTTGCCAAGCCCGCTCTGAGCCCCGATCTTAGTATTGTTTGCTACCGTAATATGTCCAACCAGACCAACCTGTCCGGCAATCACACATTGATCACCAACAGTGGTAGAACCGGACACGCCCGACTGGGCCGCAATTACGGTATTTTTTCCAATCTCTACATTATGTGCGATCTGAACCAGGTTATCTATTTTCGCTCCCTGGCGAATAATGGTCGAGCCCATCGTCGCACAGTCGATCGTTGTATTCGAACCGATGCTCACATTATCCTCAATGACCACATTTCCGAGCTGCGGGATTGTCTTATAGCTACCATCGGTCTGCGGTGCGAAACCGAATCCGTCGCTGCCGATCACCGTGTTCGCAAAAATCGTTACATTCTTGCCGATCACCGTGTTATCATAGATTTTCACCCCGGGATGGATCACCGAATAATCGCCTACTTCGACCCCGTCGCCCAACCAGGCCTGTGGGTAAATCTTCACCCCTTTTCCAATCACGCAATTTTTCCCGATATAGGAAAACGCGCCGCGGTAGCAATTCTCTCCCGTCTGGCTGTTCTCTCCGATGAAACTCGGCTGCTCTACCCCCGATTTGATGCCAGCGAGGCGTTTCTGGTATTCTTCCAGCAGGATCGTGAAGGCGGTATAGGCGTTTTCGACGTAGATCAACGTCGCGGCAATATCTTTTTTTGGAGTAAAATCTTTATTGACAATTACTGCCGAAGACTGTGTGGAGTAGATATAATGCTCATATTTGCTATTGGCCAGAAAAGATATACAACCCGGCAGGCCCTCTTCAATTTTTGCAGCCGAACTAATTGTAATCTGATCATTTCCAACAACAGTTCCATTCAGCATCTGAGCAATCTCGCTGACAGTAAATTTCATATTTTATCGGCTAATTTCGGGTAATAGTATTCGAGTACGTTGTAAAAATTATTAATTCTGCCTTCTTTTTAGGGTCCTGATTAACCACGCAAAGATACATTTTTACCCCAACATACATAGTACTTGCGTACAATCTTAGTGAGGGCTTCAATGGTCGGAATGTCAGATGCATCAGCGATATCCAGCAAATTTCCCTTTTTCATTTTAACGCGGATCGGGTCCTGCTCCTTCGCATAGGCCCAATTGGTGGTTTCGCCGGTGATCAGAAAATATTTCAAATCCGTTTCGGATATTCCGCGCGCTGTCAGGCGCTCACGGAGCGGCGCCAGTACGTCTTCTCCTGGCGGCTCATTGAAAAAGCTGATTTTGAACAGGTTCCTATCCAATAGCATTTGACATAACGTCGATAAAACAGGATCCGAATGCGTTTTCCATCCTTTTACAGATGCCCATACGTCGTTATCGTCTAATCCGTTGAATGCGGCCAGCAAATCGGGCTCATTATCGAAATCAGCGAGAGTAAAACGGTTATAAAGGAAGCGCGCAAAATCGGGCGTGGCGAAAAGCTGCTCTCCTGCGGCCGCCAGTTCACGGGCGCGTTGCAGGACCTGCGTGAGCATCGCCTGCGCGCTCAGGAGCGTCTTGTGCAGGTACACCTGCCAGTACATGAGCCTGCGTGCATGCAGGAAGTTTTCGATGCTCAAAAGCCCCTTCTCCTCCACCACCAGCTGATCATGGCTGATATCCAGCATTTTGATCAGGCGATCGGCACCAATCGAGCCTTCAATGACTCCCGTGTAGAAACTATCGCGGTTGAGGTAATCCATCCGGTCCATATCCAACTGACTGGAAATCATCTGGTGGTAAAATTTACGCGGATACTTCCCTTCGAACATCTGGATTGCGATATCGAGTCGGCCATTCAACTGACGGTTGAGGTCCTTCATCATCACGAGCGTAATCGCTTCATGCGGGACACCAGGGAGCACCACACTCTCCAAAACGTGGGAAAAAGGCCCGTGGCCGAGGTCGTGCAGCAAGATCGCCGCCTGCGCCCCTTCCGATTCGGGCTCCCAAATCATGTGCCCCTTTTCCTGCAAAGTGCGCAGTGCCTGGCTCATGAGGTGCATGGCGCCGAGCGCATGGTGAAAACGTGTGTGCAATGCGCCGGGATAAACGATATCGGCCAGGCCAAGCTGCCTTATCCTCCTGAGCCGCTGAAAGTAAGGATGATCGACCAGATCGTAGAGCAGATCCGACGCGATAGATATGAATCCGTAGACCGGATCGTTGATGATTTTCCTTTTATTCAAAATCGATTTTTTGGCAAAAGTAATAAACAACCAACGGACAAAAGAAGCTAATCTTGTCGTATTCATTTGGAGAATTGAACCGATTCGCTAATTTTGCAACCCAAACGAAAGTTTGGAAAAGGGCCTATAGCTCATTCGGTTAGAGCAACTGACTCATAATCAGTAGGTGCTTGGTTCGATTCCAAGTGGGCCCACGTTCAACAAAAAGCACTGGCAAAAGCTGGTGCTTTTTCATTTCAGGGTGGTTAATGGTATACCAATACTAGTCTTTTACCACCGCAAAAATTATCAGAATCAGGATTTTTTGAAGGTACTTGCCAAACACTATCTGGCACAAAAAGCACACTTCGAATATGAAAAAAATTCTGATCCTGCTTCCCTCTGTACAAGTCTGGATTTTAGGCCACTCCTCTTTCTCTCAGCAGATTTATAATGAGAAGAATGTCGATCGCACAGCTACGAGCTTTTTTGATGGACAACAAACGTTCAGAGCACTGGAATATACTGTTGATCCGGATCCGCAAAGCGAAAAGAGTTATCGACTGCAGACACTGACGGAGAACGGCCTTCCCGGAATCAACCTTTACGGAATTTCCCAAGGAGACACGGTCTATTTCGAGGACAAGGGAATTCCCGACAACCAATTCACGGACAACCCAATACCTTACCTTAGCGCTGAGGCAGTACAGACATTTTATAGCCTGCAGGCCGTGATGAAGGAATTTAAACAACGATTTGGGTGGATTGGATTAAACAATTCAGGATCAGCCGATGTCGATGTTTATATGTTAAATATTGACGAAATGCCCGCACCTGTACTCAATGTCCCTTATGCGCTTTATTCATTCGGTCCGGCTTACGGCCATTTCAAGTTCTATCGCAACTTAAAAAACAACTTGCCCTTCACTAACGTCCTTGACGTTGTCGGGCACGAATTCTCTCACGCGATTTTCCGCTATAGAACCGGCATATCTATTGATTACGATTTTTGTAAGGAAGGAAGGGCGTTGGAGGAGGGGATTGCCGATGTCCTTGGGATTTATGTCAAGAATAAGATTAAACAATCGACACCCCAAAATTATAATTGGATATTCGGCGAATATGCGTTTGCGATTCCGCGGCCATTTGATGATCCAAAATCCGCAGAGTTTGCTGATACTTACAATGGAGAATACTACCTAAATGTGTGCTCAGAAAACTACTTTCCGCACCCGGCGGGTGGAATAACTAATAAGTGGTTTTACCTGCTCAGCAATGGCTTCCAGGGATCTACATACAACGATTTAGGCTATGGTTACAGCAATCTGACAGGTATCGGGATCGAAAAAGCAATACAGATTGTCTGGGACGCAATTCTAGGTTTTACAGTCGATACCGACTACCTGTCTTTCAGGCTACTGACTCTTCAGGCGACCGAAAAACTCTATGGCCTAAACTCCTCCGAATACTCCGCAGTGCTGAACGCATGGTGCGCCGTAGGCGTCTGTGACAACAATCAAAAAGGATTTGTCATATTCCCAGCCAATGGTGCATCTGGTGTCGACCCTTGGCCTACCACACAAGTTAGCTTGACCTGGGAAAATGAGCCTGTTCTTGAATGGGAAGTACAGATGTCCACCAAATATGACTTCTCTCAAAACCTGCAAACCTACAAGGTCATCAACTTCACGACTGTCGTTAACCCCAAAGGCGGTATAACGTACACCGCGACAGTCAATGGCTACTACCATCCGGGAGAGAAAGTCTATGCCCGCGCACGCATTACCCAGGCAGGCCCGAATTTCTGCCGAACCGCAACCAATCCCCTTTGCGCGCTCTATCAGCAGTTCGGCCCGGCGCACGCGTTTACCCTCAGCAACAAAAAGGCTTCGTTTTTCAGCTGGACACCGGGCACCAACAAGGTCAATCCTTGGAACGACCCTACCCTAACCTGGAAATCGGTCAACGGAGCTCAGAAATATGCTTTCCAGGTTTTCAGCGACAAGGCACTAACGACGCTGGTCTCGTTTGGTACAGTTAATCATACGGGTAACTTCCAGGAGTCCGGTGTGATCAGTACGCCTTTGGATAATGGCAAGAAGTACTACACCCGTGTACGTGCAGTACGCACTAACATCCAACAGATCACAGATAACTTCGGCGCATGGTCGGAGATCGACAGCATCTTTACCGTCGCTCCGCCCACAGAAGTATTCCAGGCCAAAAGTCAAAAACCCAACGATCCGGCCAAAGAAGTATCTTCCATGGGTTTTTGGGTAGGTTGGGATCCCGCGCCCGGCGCGGATGCCTTCGTCGTCCAGATCGCCGCGGACGCTGCATTCACCAATATTATACGGACACACACTTCTGCCGGCAGTCTGACCTCCGATCTGGTGAGCTTGCCGCTGCTACCCAATCAGACGAACCTGTTCGTGAGAGTACTGCCCAAAAAGGGTACAGTTTACAGCATTTGCCTGAATAACTGGCGCGTGGTTACCAACGAAAATAATGGCCTGCCTGCCATGACTACGCCCGCAGACGGATCGCCTATCGAATATAAAGATTATTGGGGCGAGGGTTTTGCATGGAAGGCAAATACCCCTGAACATGGCCCTGGTGGATCACTTTGAGCTGCATTTGACTAAGAAAAGCTCAGGACTTACCACAGTGTACACCACTGACAAATTCGACCTCTACGTTCAGGACCAACTTCTGTTTGATTCGAAACAAGGGCTAAAGGCGAAAGTAAGGGCCGTCGGCCCATCCGATGCAAAATCGGCTTTCTCTGCCGAGTTTTCCTATCCCATCTGCCCAGACCAGCCCCTGCCCAAGTTCCCGGGGGATTTTGATAAAATTGACCCTTCCAAAGCAGTTACCTTCTCATGGCACCCCAGCCAATGGGTCAAGCCAGGTGACAACTACCTGCTCACCATCATGGAAAATGGCATTCCAATATTCGGCTTCAACAACGCGCCGACGACAGCTACATCCATGAATGTGCCAGCCAACACCCTACAACCCAATAAAACCTATTCTTTCAATGTCCAAAACGAGGGATCGTGCCAGGGTCTTAAAATCTGGACGGTTGTCTTCTCAACGCTCGCAGGCGGAAGCAACAATCCTCCGGCCATACCTGTTAAGAACTTCGCAGTCGAGCTGCGCGGCTTCCGTAACGATCCCGATGCCAATTTCATCCCTCCCGCATACGGAACATCGGATTATTTTCTGGGATTCGAACTGTTCGACCCCAACGGCGTCAAAGTACCCATACTGGATGGAAATGGCCAGCCCATTTCCCAGTTGCTGGTCGACTCGGAAAACGCGGTTGTGGCCATAGCTGTCAACCAAATGCCTATCGGAAAATATACCTTCAGGCTAAAAATGATCAGTATCGTTACCCCGGCACTCTATTTCCCTTTCGACCAGCCAAGGTTCTCGGTATTTCTCGATGGCAATGTTGTGGTTGGCAACCATGTCATCACCGTTGATCTGATCAACCCTGCCTCTCCTTTCAATGAGTGGCAAAACGGTTTCCAGTTTGCCGACATTGTAATCGATGTCAAATAATAAACTATAAAACCACAATCATCGCAACCCATGAAAAGAACGCTCTCCATTTTTTTGTCCGTGGCATTTGCGTCGACAATAGCCATGGCCCAGAATCTGCACATGCAAGATGGTTTTAGTTTTGATAGAAAAGGTCAAATACTGACGGTCAAAAACCCGGATGGCCACATTCAGCATGTCGATTTGGACAAACCCGCTTTCAAAGGCAAGGCAAACGCATTTACCTATTCGGCCAAGAAGAGAACGGTTTATCACGAGTCTGAGCAAATAGGCAATTCGGTTCAAGTGTTTCCAAATCCTGCCACAGGAAGCGTCAACCTGGTATTAGACGGATCATGGAGTTTCCCTGTCCAAATGCAAATCTGGGACAAAAATGGAAACACTATTAAAACCCAAAAACTAGAAACCGGAAAGACAATCGTGAATACCAGCTCCTTCCGTCAGGGAATCTACATTATCAAGTTGAAGGCACCCAACACCTCCGTAACACATAAACTTTCTGTAGAATGAGAGGCGGATAAAGCACCGGTAAGTGGCTGGCTCAGACACAAGCAGTCTTATTTAGAAATCAAGCACTTAACGCATCAAAACTCGTTAAGTGCTTTTAATTATGGAAGGTTCAATTGCCAAGTAACTCCGAATTTATCTCCAACCCATCCGAATTTTCGACTGAATCCGTAATTATTTAATGGCATATATACATTCCCATCTTCGGAGAGGTTGTTAAATAGTATTTCAAGCTCACCTTCTGTCCTGCACTCGACATATAATGAAATTGCCGGAGAGAAAGTCCAATTGTGCTTTACGAAACTGTCGCTGCAAATAAACTGCTTCCCGTTCAGTTCGAAACTGGCCATCATAATTGTCCCTTCTTTGGCAGGTCCGCCATCTCCATGGCGGCGCAGATCGATAATTTTGGAATTCTCAAATAAACCCACGTAAAAGTTCATAGCCTCTTCTGCGTTGTTTTCCTGGAATGTCAGAAATGTTGTGATTTGCTTTTCCATGTCGACTTCAGCTCTCGTTTTTGATATATGACTTAAAGTATAACTGCGACAAATCTAGCAGTGGCTAACAACACGCTATTCATACTTAGTACCAAAATGACGCTATTTGCCAATATTGTTAAGTACTTATACGCGGAAGCGACTTAGGAAGGTTATAATACCCTTTTGTCCCACGACAAAAAAGCATACTTGAGCCTTGGTTAACCAGGAAAATCCTTATGAAAAAAATATTCAGATCGATTTCGCGCATACGAAATTTAGTAATATTTCAGTTACTTAGTAAACTCAAAAAACACTATACAAAATGAAATACTTTTCTATTATGCGATTGGTCGTTTTTGGCGCTATCCTTTTTGTTTCAACAGCATTATCTTGTCAAGACCATCACATTCCTGATCCAGTTACCAACTGTAACCGGGTCGATGGTCTTCCACGCGCACTCAATTGTGAATTTGAATTTGTTAGTGCGGAGTTCTACAAACTTGATCCAGTTACTGGCAAAACCATTTATGGAACTGTCACACCAGCTAACTCAAATCTTGTTATCCGGGAAGCTTATCGGGGAGAATTCATTAGAAGCTCGGTCAGTCCGATATTCAGCATACCCCTCAAGATTACCATTAAGATAAAACGAATAGCTCCATCTCCCTCAAGTGTAAACAAATACCTCCTCAGAAACAATGTGGAATCAAATTTCCCATTCGATCCTACCGGAAATCGGGAAGGGGACAGTCGCTTCGGAGGTGGGTATCTACTGGAACCGGATGAAAATTTAGAACCTGTTACGATCGATATCGCAGTTGGCGAGACTTATACTTATGAAGTTTCTACAAGTTGGGCAGGGCGATATGAATTAGCAAATGACGATAAGTTTATTTATCCCGTAAATACCTATTGGCTTTTGATACAAAACGTCGAAACATCAGAAAAACTAAGAAATAGTCCATACAACTACAAACTATACCGCGATCAGGCAGAAGGTAAGATTAAAATACTTCCAACAATTGTATCGACTGCGGTTTAGAGTCAATAAGTACATCCAAAACGCATATCGCAGCTTTCCTGAGCTATCACACTTTCCGCACCGCCCCAATCCGCATAGGCGCCAGTTCGTAGGTGCAGATTCCCTCCGCAATGACGGGGTCTTTCTGTGCAAGCTCATGGGCCTCCTCTTCCGAAGATACCTCTATAATGGCCATTCCGAAGGCACCTTTTGGGTCGAGGACAGGGCCAAACAAGAGGGAAAAGCCCGCGTCGGTGAGCATGGTCCAGTAGTCGATGTGCTGTAACATGATCGTCCGCTCGGTTTCGGACATATCGAGATGGTAAGTCGGCCGCGGAGGAATGAGTCGGAAGAAGAAATACATAGCAGAATGGATAAGGCGTTCGTTGGAGTTGCTTTCCTCCCTAAAACTACTCAAAAACCTCCGTTCACTAACTGTTTCTTGCCATTACGCCTTGGGTACTGCAATTTCGTGGGTCTTTACACTATCCAAGAAACAGGAAATGCTCACACTTTACACGATCGCTTCGCTGGCTTTTGCAACGGTTACACTTGTCGGTGGCGGCAAATGGATCTTTGTACGCGAAAACAGAAAGTTGAAACGTGTGCTGAAAACTGGCCGTGAATATGAAGCGCTCATCCTCAACGCGCAGCCTATCAGACCTTCCATCTTCAATACGGAAAACATCCGGTTAAAAGTGCAGATATTGGCGGAGAGGCCACTCGTCGTGGAGTTTGATTACGACGCGTCCTATCCCGAATGGCGCGAACTGGTGACGGGGAAGGTGATCAGGGTCGATGTCGACCCGACCGATCCGCATAATGTCCTGATTATCCGCAAATCTTCGCGGCCGTCGAAACCATCGTCTACCAGCAGCAGCGCATTGCTGGCCTTTTAAAGGATAATCATAATATCCGGATTGGGCCGGTCTTTTTTGTCGAGGTATTCCCAGGATACGATATCCTCCTCCGGATAAATATTGCCTGTATCCTCGGGTCCTTCGTCTCCAATAGCCTCAATAAATGCCTTCGAAGCCTTTTTATAAGTCCCTTCGCGGGGAACGCCGTTCATATCGGTAAACAGAACCAGCGACTGGTCTTCGGGGAGTTTCCTGTCTTTCATCACGCTATTTTTTATTGATAAAAGAAGGCATTTCCACCTTCTTTTACCTATTTACCCGCAAATTTTATGCCTGGGGCCGGTTAATGACCAAATGCCAGGCCGAGCGTCAGTTCCAGCCTCGCCAGACTTTCGTACTCGCCTTTGCCCAGCTGCACAGTTTCTCTCCGCCCGCCGCTATTCACAGTTACCCTCGAAATGGTCCCGCTCAACACCGAAAAATTCAGATGCAATTTCGAGGCATCGCTCATCCTCATACCATACCCTACTTCCAACCCCACGCCCACAGTTCCACCGTTAATGCTCACCAGCGCTCCATTGCTATTCACCTGGTCCTTGTACGACTGGTAACCCATATTCGCACCTATATAGACTTCGCTTCCCGACCGCAGGACCAACTTGTTCAGCCCCGATACCGCGAAATAGTTAAGATTGACCTTGTCCTGAAAACTGGCGTTCTTGAACTGATAATGGCTGTAACTGTACTTCGCCCCCAGGCCGAACGGCTCCGAAATAAAGTAATGAATATCCCCGCCCAGGGTATACCCCGACTTCATTTTCTTTAAATAGCTCATTGTACCCGAAGGCACCTGATCGCTGATTCGCGCAACGCGACGGGAATAGCCTCCCTGAAAACGGTATAGCCAGCGACTATACGTCCGCTTTGGAACGATTGCAACAGGCTCATGATAAAAATTCGTGCGCTTGTCCGCTATGTCGCTGGCGGGCATGAGCGTCTTGGCCGGCACCCCGAATTTATTGTAGGTAAAATACACGAAATCACCCTGCTCGCGCGTGATTTTGCATCGGATCGAATCGCCGGACGTGGTTACAATCAGGTCCTGCGCACGCGCAGTAACGGCCCCGATCAGGCAGATCAGGAATGTAAAAAGGAAGTTCTTCATTGGCTGAGGCTTATTTACGTTTTCCCCCTATGTATTCGGCTTTGCCTGTCCGGCGGTCGACCAGGTCGAGGGTCGGGCGGCCTACGACCACGCCCATTCCTACGCCACAACGGAGATAATAGGTACGTCCCTTCTTTATATCGATGGGTATAGAGGCTTTTGACTCCGTTTTAGCCCAAAGTTCCTGCGCTCCTTCCGTCCGGATTTCAATTTTCTGGCGGAATTTGTTCGTAACCCGGCATATGACCGAATCCCCCAGGCTCAGGTTATAGCTAACCAGCGCCCCGGCTCCTCCATTACGATAAACGTAGAGAATGGCATGATCGATCAGTGAATCGGCTTCGGTTTCGACCTGTTTCAATGCTGCGATTTGATCCGGACCGATCCGCAAAACCTCCGCGGTAATGCGGTGGCAGGAACTCATAAAATCCGGGGTCTTGTGCTCAATGACCCGCACAGCATTACCCCCCGATTTCCGGGCTTCTTCCTTGGCCTTTTCGAGCACAACTGTGTAGCTGCAATTGGTCGTCATACCGGCATCGCCGACCTTCACAGTACCCAGCACTTCCGCCAGGCCTATACCGGCCGAGTCCAGGGGAAGCACCCAAACCTCCTCATCGTAATTAAGCGGCTGGTATTTTTGAGAGACTTTCGTCCGGATTTTAGGAGCGCACCCGGCAATGAGCAACAACGCGAACAGCGAAGCGATCGTAAACTTTTGAAACATAAATACTGATAGGAAATAGAGGTAAATAGTGATATTCGGTTACTTAGAGCCAAATCTCATTTAAACCGTTGCACTTTCTCAAAACTTCCTGGCAAACCGGATAAAGTTCCCCCAGTCGTACACCGTCATATCATGCTCGCCTTCGCGGTTATGATACCCAAAATGCGATCCAATAACGGGCTTATCGATTCCCGGCGGGTCTTTGGGCAGTCCTGACTGAATCTTGTACAATGCATATACCGGCTCAGCAGCCTTCAACGCGAGAAACGTTCCTTTGGGGTCGGCCCAGAGATCTTTGGACGCATTCGTCGCGTACACAGGCCGGGGTGCGATGAGCGCGATGAGCATGTGCTGGTCTACCGGCAGGGCATTCTCTTTGTCATTATATTTCTTGTAATTGTTGCTAAACCAATGCGGAAAAGTAGTGTTGATACGGCTGATCCGCTCACCGAATTGCCGCCGCGCCAAAGCCGCCCCGGTATTGCCCGAGCAGTTGGTCACACAAGCCGCAAAGCGCTGGTCCTGCGCAGCCGCCCACAACGATGTTTTACCTCCCCGCGAATGCCCTACCACGATTACCTTTTTAGCGTCGATATCCCTATCCGTCTCAAAATAATCCATCACACGGCTGGCACCCCATGCCCAGGCACCGATGGCCTTCATCCCATTATCCTTCTTCAACTGTTCGGGATAGAGCTTTTGCAGAACGCCGGTCATGTAGGTGTCTTTGTTATCCGGCGCAAGGTCGCTCACGTGAAATGCCGCGATCGCGAAGCCGCTGTCTATCAACATTTCGGCCGGCCAGAATTCACTCTTTTTCGCTCTTGTAGGGTCGGTATTCTCTTTCCCTCGGTTGTTGATCAGCAAAAACACGGGTACCGGCTTTTTCGCCTGTGCGGGAGTAAAAAGAACCACGTTGATTTGCACCGAGTTACCTTTTCTGAAAACGGTGATTCCCACTTGTTTCAAAACCGCCTTACCGGCCATTTCCGCCCCGTCGTCTTCCGTCAGCGCATAGCGGATGCTGTCATAGTCGGTGGGCATTTGCCCGTAAATGTGGTCCTCGAATAGTTTCAGGACTTCCGGCCTCCTCAGTTTCTCCCATTTTTCTTCATTCCGGATTGTTTTGCCCGACGTGGTTTTCAGCACATCCGGTAAGGTGTAATGCGGCACTTTCGCTTCGTCGTAATTCTGAGAAAAAACCGGACAACTCGCCAGCAGGATAATGAAAAGGGTTATTCGCTTCATGTGAATTAGTTGGGTATCCATTTCAAAATAAAACGCGCAAACAGCTGGTATTTACTGACAAAGTGCATGTTAATCCAATCTCCCTAATTTTTTTTCAAAAGAGACCCAACCTTCCGCCCTTTCTCCGCAGTTTATTTTATTGACAGGTGGCCACCTGATTTATTTCTAAATTTTTAAACACTGATGGTCATGAGAACAGAAAAATGGCTGGTATTATGCGTCGCATTGCTGCTGATCCAGCTGGTCGCCTGCGAACGGGGAAAAATGGAGGAAAATGCCCCGGTGCCGGTTTCGGCGAGGATGCGTGCAGATAGCGCCTGGCAGGACAGTATTGCTTCGGACAGCATACGAAAAGACAGTATTCGAAAAGACACGATCCGTAAAGACAGCATCCCACACGACACGCTTTATCCCGACACCGTCGGTCGCGACAGCACAGTTGCCGACAGCACTTTCTCCGACACACTTGGACGCCGGAACCAGGCTGCTCTTTCCGGAGCGTTGGCTCGGCTCAAAACTGTCCATTGAAAGTAATTATGGAAATTTAAGAAAAGTTGCGTTTTACGTCTCATTGAAATAACCCAGCCTGACCGGCCAGCATGATGCCGGTCAGGCATTTCAATACGATTTGGATCCATTAAACGAGATATTGGCAGGTTGCAGGCGACGGGAGCGCCAAAGTCAGGAAAAATTGTACCGGCAATTTTACCCTGTCCTGTTTGCGCTTTGCAAGAACTTTTTTGAGGACAAACACGACATCGTCACGGCGATCAATAATGGAATGCTGAAAGTGTTCACGAACATCGATCAGTACGACGCGGCCAAAGGCGGGTTTTTCAGCTGGATGTACACCACCGTACGCAACGCCGCACTCACCATGCTCCGCGATCGGAAAACGCAGGCATTCGATTACGTGGAAATCGAGGATAAAATGGGGTTTGTCTCGCAAGACAACCCTTTTGAACAGCTGTCGGGAACTGACATTCACGTATACCTCATGCAACTGCCGGTGGCCACCCGCCGCATTTGCAGCTTGTATTATATGGATGGTTTTTCGGTGAAAGAAATAGCCGGTTCCCTGGCGATCAGCGAAGGAACCGTCAAATGGCATTTAAGCGAGAGCAGGAACAGGTTGAAAGTCATTTTTGAAAACCCTCTCTGATGAAAAGGATAGACAAACATATCGACAAGTTTCTCCGCGACCCGCTGTCGGAGCCCGAAATTCGGGCGGACGACGCGTGGGCAAGCATGAGCGATATGCTGGACGCCACGGCCAACGACGAGGCGAACAGGATAAAAGGGCCGGCGCAGTTCTGGAAATCCATTGAAAAGCTCAAAGGGCTGCTCATAGCGATCTCTGCCGTAGTGACAGTTTCGGTGGTAGTTGCATTGGTTGTTTTTGACTCCCCTATTCAAGACCCCGCCGCGGTTAAGACAAAGCTGGAAAGAAATACTTCAAAGTCTGAGACGGAACAGGTCAACATTGCCACATCGAGTCCGTCTGAAAAATTTCCGTCTGCAATTACTTCACCGGAAATTACCCCATCAGAAACGACCACCGCACGAAGTAGCACTGCCGCCACAAGTCACGCAATTTCAGATGTTTCAGCCAGCAATCCCACCATTTCAAAAACCGGGCGCATTGAAAGCAAAAGCAAACATTCTGTGAGCCATCCGGCCGACTCCTCCCGCATACATACGGGCACCGCCCGCGCGACGCGCCCCCGGGACACACGTGTATCGGCAGGCGCACACGAGAAAGAACGTGACGCATTCCCCGGTCGCACTACTAACAAAAGCGGAAATGAACCTGGCGCATTCTCTGGCCGTGTTACCCGAGGAATCGAAAATGACACGTTTCCTGACCATATCACCCGGCAAAATAATGCTGCCTCTCCGGCAAACAGCTTGAAATCGGGACAGGTGCCGCAAGAAACGGTTCCGTCTTTTAGCCATGAAAAAAATACCTATGCAGCCCCTGCGCAAATGCCGCTCAACAACCTGGTCCCCCTCGCGGGCCATTTCAAAAGTATGAATAGCGATTTGAGCAAACTGATTCAAAAGCCCGCATTACCCAATGCACCGCAACCAACCGTCAAATCTCGCAGTCCAATATGGAAGGACATGCATTTCGGGCCGGAATGGAACATCACTCGGTCCATTGTCGCGCCCAATTATATGTTCACGGGTGCCGACAGTACGAAGCATCCGTGGCGACTGGCGATCCCGGGTGTATTTGTTTCCAAAAGTTGGAACAGGCATACCGCAACGTTCATTTTCAATCCGCTGCATTCCTACTTCGGCGACAAGGAACGCGTCGCTCAACGCGTAGATACGATTCCCGCTGCGGATTCAACACTTCGGCAAGTCAAGCGTAATACCAACTTCATCAAAACATTCGGACTGAATTTTTCCCTTCAATACCAATATCATGTCGTGCGCGGGCTTTCGTTGGTAGGCGGACTTTCGTATGCCCGGTACTCGTCGGCATTGCTCCGAAAGGAAACTGACTACACTAACGGTATAATCGTCGACGATGCGTATTTGACGGCCAGAGGTCAGGACGCATTGAAATCCTACATGAACCCGCAGCAATGGAACATCCGCGCCGGGATATTATTCTATTCGCGCGGGATCCTGAACAATCGATTACAGGTTGCCTGGATGACAATTATCCCGGTATCGAATCTATCGCTCACCGGATATAAAAAGGTTAACTCTCCCAATATTCAATTGTCGTTGAGGTTCTTAGTCAAGTAGAATCCCAGGCGCAGGGCGGCTTCCTGTTTATAGGCAAAATAAACGTGGGATAGCACGAACGTGGGATAGCACGAACGTGGGCGTTCGTGCTATTCTTATTCTTATCTGCATAATCAAATCTTGATCCCGAACGAAAGGCCGATGCTGCGGCCGTCCGAGCTCCACACACCCGCGCCGGGGTACATCGTAGGACGTTTGGTGAAGTATTGCTTGTCGGTAATGTTGTTCATGCCAAAACGCAGCTTGTAATGCTGGCCCAGGTAAAGCGTAGCATTCAAATCGATCAGACCGTACCCCGGCACTTTGCCGATCGTACCATTGGCCGAAGGCTCCACCGTATTGAGCGGGTTGGCGAAGTTGGAACTTACGTAGCTGTATTGGGCTGTTACCGAAAGCTTTTTGTATTGGAATTGAATACCATTTCGTGAAATCCAGGTCGGCACGCCCTCTACGCGGTTGCCGGCGACACTCTTGTTCTCGCCATTAGATACCGCCGTTCCGCGCACATATTGGGCATCGAAATAGGAAGTGGAAGTAAAAAACGACAGTTCGGTCTGAGGCTCGCCGCCATTGTAGCGTTTGAATGCCGTGTATTCGAGGTATGCTTCCACGCCGCGGGTCCTGCTGTCGCCGGTGGTGGTTCGGTACAGGTATGCATTGCCGTTGGCATCCTTCATCGAAACGGTACCCATCCGGTTGTTGATCATTACCTGGAACAACCCGATATCGTATCTCAGCATATCTTTGATATTTCCGCTAATGCCCGCTTCCAGGTTGTAGCCGGTCGCATCTTTCAGGTTTTTATCGACCTGCTCCAAAACCGAACCGGGAATAATGTCCTTGAAAACAACCGGGCGGTAAGCCTGCGAGAAACCTGCATAGGCACGGCTCTTTTCCCCTATTTTATACTGTGAGCTGATTCCCAGGAGCGGAAAACTATGTTTTATAGTATTCGGCAGATTTTGCGGGTCATAATAAGTGATTTTGCCTGTCATGTCGGTACCGCCCTTCTCCACGCGGATACCCGGCGAGAAGCTCAGGCGCGAAGTAATGAAAATGAGGTTCTCCACAAACAATGCGATATTGTCGGTGGTGAGGTACATATCGCGGCCAAACTGCGGATCGCTGAGAGTGAGATCAAAATCGCTGCCGGTCGTGCCTTTGCCCAGCTGGCGGCGGCGGAGCTTGTTGTGCATGTACTGAATGCCGCCCGAAACCACGTTGCGGAAACCCAGGAAATCATACTGGTGCACCAGGCGCAGTTCGGAAGTGAAGCTTTTGAAATTGTCGATATCCACCTGGCGGGCACGGTACGCATTGGTCACGCGGCTGATGGTATCGGGTACGTTCGCAAATGCATCGAACATGACGCTGTTGCGCGCGCCATATACGCCCGAGGTTGTCAGTTTCAGCTGCGTTTGCGGGTTAATTTTCCAATCCATCACGATCGACGGCACGTAAATATCCGGGTTGAAATAGTTACGCGAGCGGGTGGATTGGCGCGGATCTTCTTTGAACATCGCGTCGGTGAGCGGTCCGGGGATCTGGTACACATATTCCGAACGGCCCAGCTCCGCCTTGATGCGGAACGCTTTGCTGAATTCGTACATCAGGCTCACATATTGCGACTGTGCGTCGGACTTCGCGTTCTTACGGTAACCATTCGAATGGCGCTTCTGGTAATAGGCCGAGTAAGTAAACTTGCCCACCTTGCCGCCAATGGCATTATAGGAGCTGAACAGCCCGAACGAGCCGGCCGAGTTAATGGTTTCGAATGTAAATGCTTTGGTAGTATCCGGCCCTTTGGTGACGTAGTTGATCATCCCGCCAAACTGCGCGCCATATTGCAGCGAGGACGTTCCCCTCACCAGCTCCACCCGCTGGATGGACTCCATCGCCGGACTGTAATGGCTCGCGGGGTAACCGTACATATCGGAGTTGGTGATGATACCGTTTTGCCGGATGTTGTATTCCCAGGAACGGTGCGGATCGAGGCCGCGCGTGGAAATATTGACCTGGTTACCACTGCCGTCCATGTCATACACAAACACGCCCGGGATTTTGGCGAAAATCTGCCGGCCGGTCTTTTCGGCGATATTCCCGTTCACGCCGTCGATCTGGATCACTTCGCTCTTTTTACCGGCGGTAATGTAGCTGTTATGGACATCGGGGAGGCGCTCGGTGTGGATGGTGTTTTTGCGTTCGCCTACGGTTACCTCGTTGAGGTCTAGTACTTTTTCGTAATCCTTCTTTTGGTCGGTTTGCGCGTGAGCAGTTTGGAGAAGGGTGCAGAGGATGAGGGTAGTTGAGTAAAGTTTTTTCATTAGCGTTTGTAATAGGGAATGCCACGGCAGCGGCGAATTTAGTACTGCCCGGTACCAGGATGGAAAGTGCGCCAGCTGTGCCAGAATTCCTGGTAGGCGTTGATGCGTTTCAGGTCGCTACCGGTACCGGTGAGGCGTTTGCCGAGGAGATTGTGGGTACTTGCTTTGGTAAAAATGGTATCGTTCCTTAATGTGAATGGCTCATTGATTCCTTTGTCAAATGCGAAAAAACTGTTGTTGTCGGCGCTGAGTACCAATGCTACCGGCACATTACCGACCTCGTTATTGATGATGCGCTCTTTTTGGAGACGGTTCCAGTCGAATGCTTTGGCTGCTCCGCCCGCCTGAATGCCTACTACCCACGATTTGTCTTTCCAGGATAACGTGTCGGTTTTAGTGAGTGTGGATTTACCACGGCCGGATTCGTAGCGGCTCATGGAGTCGTATTTGGCCTGGTACACCGGATCGGGCTGCATGACCTTGCTGTTCGGATGCAGTTTCAGCCATTGGCTGAGTGAAGTTTGGGTACTGGCAAGTTCGGGGAGCATTTTACCTTTCAGCGGACCGGCAATCGCTTCGCCGTTGGCTTGCCGCCACCAGCTGCCGGTTTCACTGTCTTCAAACATCGCATTGAAATGATCCATCCCAACCAGCCGGAACACCTCCGGCTTGCCGTCTACGGTCGGCTCAAAAACCCTGCCGGTGCGGCATACCGTGCAATAAGTAACCATAATCGGCTTTCCGCCGAGTACATCGCGCACCTGGTGGTGATAACCAATATATTGAATCGGATAGGCTTTGGCTTCACCATTGGCCTCCACGCCGATCACCAGCCGGTCCATAGCTACTTTATTGGTAGCCGCATGATGCTGGATTACCTGCGACGGCTGGTAAAACATCGTATCCGCGGCCATTTCGAAGTTGGCCGCATAAATAATACCTGTCGCGAGGAGCACCAAAATGGCTGGCAGCCATTTTCTTTTAGCAGAAAACACGGCGAACCCGCCGGCCACGATCATCGCCCAAAACAATATCCGCAACGGCCAGCGCCAGGTATGCAGGATGTAAGCCGCATCGATGCTGTTCATGCGCTGGCTGCCCGGCATGGGCATAATGAAGTATACTTTCGCTATTTCGTAAAGGACAATGCCCAGGATTCCGAGGTAAAAGAGTTTTTTCATGTTAAAAAAGAAATGGGTTCGCCAGGCGGCGAACCCGTTTGCCTAATATATTAACCTATGATAATACGCATAATCCAGCTCATTTGCTTCTGAATGTGACCAACAAGGCAACCAAAAAAGGCAGGGAGAAAACAAGCAATGCATTCCCGAAACCTCCGAGCACCGCCACCAGAGAACCAATGAAAAACACCGCCGTCGCGGTAAAGAACCGGCCGACGTTGAAACAAAAACCGGTGGCCGTACCCCGCACCGCAAACGGGAACAGCTCGGGGATGTAGCTCGACAGTGCCCCCTGGCTGATACCGAAACAGAATGCAAGCATGGCCGTTTCGATGTAAATGATATTGGAAAAGGTGCGGTTGGTGATAAACAACACGCCGCACATCACCACGCAAGTCGCGAACGTGGCTAGCAATGTGTTTTTCTTGCCAAACCGGTTCATCAGTATTCCCGAAAACACACCGCCTGTAATGCCACCCATTCCGAGCAGGATCATGAGCAGCCCCCGCTCCTTCTGGCCATCCTGCCCGCTCGTGAGCAACGACTGCGCCCACGTAGGAAGCCAGGAGAATATCCCCCAAAGGCCAATCAGCACAGCGCCGAAAATCAGCGAACCGCGGATCAGATTAGGCCGGTTTTGAACATCAAAAATCGACTCCCTGACTTCCTGACTACCTCTGACTTCCCTGACACCCTTCCACCGATCCGATTCCGGCAAAAGCAGGAAGATAAGCACTGCCGCCGCAACCGGGATGAACCCGATGCCAAATGCCGTACGCCAGTTTGAAAACAATAAATTAAGACTGCCCGTAGTAACAATCCCGATGGGAAAGCAAACCGCCAGCACGCCCAGAATTACGGCCCGGCTGCGGTCTTCCCATATTTCGGAAATGTAGACCGTTGTGATCAGCAGCACACCGCCAACGCCCATTCCGGCGGCGAAACGGATGGCTAACAATGAATACCAGTCGGGAACAATGGTGACCAGGCAGGTCGAAATGCCATACAGCGCGGTAACGAGCGTAAGGGACTTTTTCCGGCCGATACGGTCGCTAACCACACCGAACAGCAGCCCGCCGCACATCCAGCCGTAGAGGTAAACCGCATTCACATAAGCACCTATTTCGCCCAGCTCCGCTTCGCTCACCGCCGAACCTTTCAGCTCCGGAATGGCCACCGGCAGGTACACCGACATCAGCGTCGATACCGTGCCGCTCAGCGCATACGCAACGACGCACAGCATGAATGCAAGCCATTTCTGGCTGACGCTGATCGGTTCCACACGTTGTATTTCCAAAGTTTCCATAGCCCGTTAGCGGAATAGTTCGTCGAAGTTCAGACTTACATAATATAGCCCGCCCACAGCCGGTGAGCCGTAAGCCTGCACGATGTATTTATTGGTGATATTGGAACCACCTAGTTTCACCACCGTTTTCAGGCTGGGAATGCGGTAGCTCACTTGCGCATCGAGCAAATTGTAGGCGTTCACGCGGCCCGGGCGCATTTCCATGAATGTACCGTACCAATCAAAAGCTTCCTGCCAGTGCCAGGCCACGTTGAAACCGAAGCGGTCAGTCAATTTCGCATTGCCGAACATCACATTGGTTTTCCATTTGGGGGTATTGAATGCAGGAATGTTGTTCGGATCGGCCTCACCCATGTTGAAATCGATCCAGGTCGCATTAGCCGATACTTTGTAGTTTTTAGGTAGAGAGTAAGTCAAACCCGCGCTTACACCCTGGATGGAAACTTTGTCCTTTGCATTGGTATACAACTGATACAACTGCCTGCCCGAGCCAAGCAGCTCCATCGCAGCTGCCTGGTTTACAGAGCCATCGGCAGCAAGGATATTCGATGGCGCCGCAGCTACCACGGTATTGATGATAAAATCGGTGTATTGGCTGTAATAGTAATTGACATCGAACAGCAATTTTTTGGCGATCAAACCCTTGTAGCCCACCTCATAGCTCTTTACTTTTTCGGACTTGATATAAGGCACATCGGATTTCACCAACTTGGCTTTGTTGTTTGCTACCGCCTGCGGGAATGGAATGCCCTTCGCCATATCCGCCCCGAACGCCGCCGCGAATTGCGAGAACGATGCGATCGTCACCGAATTGGTGTAAGCATTCATCCCTTCCGAATTCACCGGCGCGCCGCCGAGGATGATAATCGGACCTACATTCAGCTTGATATACTGATCGCCGATCGTCGGGTTACGAAAGCCCGTCTGGTACGATGCGCGGAAATGGTGATTTTCATTGGGTGAAAAAACAGCGGATGCCCTCGGTGTGAAACGTCCGTCGAAGTTCTCATTCTTATCATAACGGCCCGACACGGTTAGTTTCAAACGGTCTTTCCAAAGTGATTTCGAAGCTTGGGCAAATACACCGTATTCCTCATTAGTAAGGTTTTTGTCCTTGTCGTCGAAAAGTGTCCCGCCCGTGTTGAGGAAGTACTTCCGGTAATTACCGCCTACCTGAAAATTGACAAAGCCCAGAAGCGAACTGAAATCATACATCCCTTCTATGTGATTCAGGCTGCATTGGCTGAGGATACCGGCACCGGCCAATCCGCGTGTTTTGATCAGCTGGTCTTTGGCCGAATCGAAAGCCGCAGAGCCGGGTGCGATGCGTCCCTCGTCCGCGAATGCGCGCGCGGCTGTGTGATTTTGCTGGGTTACACCGGTAATTCCGCCATTGTAGGCGGCTGCATATCTTGCAAACCACGTCGAATCGGCTTTACTCGGCGCCACGGCGTTGCCTGCCAGGTCCTTCACCCACGTGCGGTTGATCTGCTGGCCCAATGCCCGGGTATTGTACGAGTTGGTCGAATACTCGTGGTTCGTATAGGCGCGCACGTAGAAATTACTTCCGCGGAGTTCGAGGCGGTGCTGCACAAACTTGAAGTCATTGATCACAAAACGGTTCGAGCCTGTGTATTGCGCCGTACCCTGGTTGAAATTGCCCTGGTAAATCGCTTCCAGTTTGTCGGTAATGCGGTAATGCAGCGCACCGCTTAGTTTCAGGCTGTAAACACCATAAGTAGCGAGGTCTTTTTCCTCATAACCCGTGCGCGACACGCGGCCGATGTTCGGCAATGTCTGCGCCACCTCATCGCCATAAATGTTCAATGCATTGCGACCGGGGTTGTTCGGTCCTCGGTTTTCGGGATTGGTGTTTGGGTCAATGTCGGTGTAGTCGTTGGCATACCAGTCGGTGCCTTTGAGGTACGATGCATTGACTTTGAATGCGAGTTTGTTGTTGAAGGCTTTCGCGTATCGGATGGCCAGGTCGTAAAGCGGTTTTGCGCCGAGGCCGGTACCATCGCCGATGTGGTTGATGCCGAACTTGGTTTGCGCGCTCAGTCCCTGGTATTCAAATGGATTTTTGGTGCGTGTATTGAGCATTCCGTTGAATGCGATCGGGCCGTACAATGCGGAGGCCGCCCCGGGTATCAATTCCGCGCTTTCGACGTCGATATCGTGCGGACCGAACAGGTTACCCATCGCAAAGCCCAGGCCGGAGGGCTGGTTATCCACGCCGTCCACGAGCTGCAAAAAGCGGCTGTTGCCCGTCGTGTTGAACCCGCGGGTGTTGATTTGCTTGTATGTCAGACTGCTCGTCACCATATCGAGTGATTTCAGGTTGACCAAACCATCGTAGAAATTGGCGGAAGGCGTCTGCTGAATGGCGCGGGAGTCCATTTTCTCGATGCTCACCGGCGACCGCAGAATGCTCTCCTCCACCCGTGAGGCCGTTACCACCACCTGGTTCAGCTCTTCGATGGCGGGCACCAGGTTTACCCGCAGTCCTTCCGAAGAAGCCACTTCTTTTTCCTGTCGTGCATAACCCACGAGCGAGATGATCAGCGTCGTCGGTGTATTGGTTTTTAGTTCAAAATAACCTTCCGCATTGGTAATGGTACCGGTATTTCTGCCCTTGACAGAAACGGACACCCCCGAAAGCGGTTTCTGGGAATCGTTGTCAAAAATATGTCCCGATACTTTCGTTGCCTGTGCCAGCGCTCCGGGCGTCGCTACGCCGGGCGTCGCTACGAAACACAGGTTCATGACGAGGTAGAGGATGGGTAAAAGTTTCTTCATAGGTTAGGTTTGAATAGAGGTTCGATTTAAATAGGTCAGGAAGGTTGGGATTGCTTTTTCAAATGATCGTAGCCGTTCGGTAACCGGTTGTAACCGTGGTTCACTAAACGTTGGCCCAGGCCGGTGTAAAATTGCGGGTCGGCCGGCGCGACGGTCGCCATACCATCGACGTACCGGTTGTAGAGACAAAAGAGCCCTGCGATCAGCACCGTGTCGTGGATTTCCGTATCCGTAGCACCCTGCGCCCTGGCATTCGCAACTGATTCGGGCGTTACCGCTTTGCCGCTCACCTGCACCTGCTTCGCGATTTTCAACAATGCTTTCATCTTGTCGGACACAGGCGCGGCGTCGATATCCTGCTTCATGATCTCGCAGGTTTCGGTTTCTCCCAGCAGCAAATCGGCTGCAGCGGTGTGTGCAGCAGTGCAAAACCGGCATTCATTGTTATGCGACACGATGGTCGCGATCAGTTCGCGCTCTCCCGGCGACAGCGAATTCTCGCCCCGTAGAATGACTTGTGTCAGCTGGCGTATAGGCTCAGCCGTTACGCGGCTGTATTCCAGCAAGCCGGTAATCCCGGGCAAATGCTCCGGAAGTGGTATATGTGGCATGGTACGTTGATGCTTTTTGTGTTAACGATATGGCAGTTTTTTGTCAGGGGTGATCAGGGGTTGTCGGGAGGTGGTCAGGTGTTGTCAGGTGTTGTCAGGAGGTGGTCAGGTGTTGTCAGGTGTTGTCAAGGATTGTTAGGTGTTGTTAAAGCACTAGCTCTTAGTGCCCATTCTTGATAATAAATGACTACACCTGACTATAAATGACAACACTTGACTATAAATGACAACACCTGACTACACTTGACAATAAATAACTAACCTGACTACACTTGACAATAAATAACTAACCTGACTACACTTGACCACAAATGACTCTTCATGACCACTACACCTCGACAACGTCCGTTTTGACCGGAAAGCGCACATACCCCGTAAACGCCATGCGTTGCCCCATTTCGCGGTATGCTTCGTTCTCTTGCGGCGCCCAGGTACCGAGGCCGTCCACATAGCGGTTAAACATGCAGAACGCCGCGGCGATCAGCACCGTATCGTGGATCTCCTTATCACCGGCACCCTCCGCACGGGCTGCTGCGATATCCTCGTCGGTTACGGCCTTGCCGCTTTTCTGCACTTTGGCAGCGATGTTCAGCAATGCACGCAGTTTGGGCGAAATGTCGATCTGCTGAAAGCCGTTTTTGATGTCGTCGATCAGGCTCAGATCATAGCCAAGGTGCGCCATTGCCGCCGAACCATGCGAGGTATGGCAGAAATGGGTGTCGTTGAGCAGCGACACGTAAGAAGCGATTAGCTCGCGTTCACCGCTTGTGAGGGGCGAGTCGCCGCGCAGGAGCGTTTCCGCTAGCAATTGCAGCGGGCCAGCCGTTTCGGGCCGGAAGTTGAAGAGGCCGACAATGCCGGGCAGCGATTCATCGGGTAGAGCAATATGCGCCATCGGGAAGTAAGATTTCTGGTTAATAAATCGGTCTTTCCTCCTGCATACGGGGTTCATGTGTGCAACTGCATACCTACACGCATCATACAGACGTGCGTAACGTACACATATGAACGTTCCACATTTTCAGGAAGAATAAAGAAGATGTACTAAGCCAGATCTGGCGGCGGGGATGGAATGGAGTAATATTTTTCAGGCAGAATAGATCGGGCGGGAAATTGCAGGGCCAAATGTTTCGATGGCTCCCATTCCAGCACATAAAACACATGCTGGCGACCGGCGGTCATATATTCTTTGAGGAAATTCTTTAAAATACTCGAATGCGCATCGCTTTGCGAACCGGTTGCATGGCCTGTCACCTGGTCGTTGATTTTCGATGCGAGATCCGAAAAGCGGGCGCGGGCACCCTGGTCGAACTCGCAATGCACGTACAGCGTATCGTTGATCAGCTGTTGGCTTTTCATTTGGTAGAACTGCCCCTCATGTTCGATCTGCCCCTGAACGGGCTCCGGTGCGTCCCAGTTGGTCTGGTAAGGCACCGCTACCGGCACTTTGATCACAATATCCGCAGAACCTGCCGCCTGCTCCACAAAGCCCTTCCCAGCCGAGCTGATGGTATACCGCTCCTCCGACAGATAGACTATCGAATAGCCCACCATGTTGTAAAGCAGCAGCCCCAGCAGCAATATGGAAATGATCCTGCGCAATGTTGAAATATTGAAATTTTGAGCGGTTTGTACAAATGTAGGAAAACAAGTGAAAAAATCATCAGGCCGCTATTTAAAAGTTTCAGTAATACCGGTTTCGCGCATATCATTCATCTTTTGGCCAATACCTATATCGTAAACCGTTACCTGACGTGCCACTTTTTCACCGCCTGATAATCGATCAGGTGCATATGATCATTTCCCTCATTTTCGTATCAAATTATTCAAATATCTCCTTGATATTGTTCCAAATATCGCACTCCACCATCCCCGTTCGGGGCAAAATAAACACAGGAACAAAGGGCAAAAATCACTGCCCTTTATGGTCATGCTTTGTCTGATATCAACGCCCGTCCGCGAGTGCTGATATCGGTGAATAGGACGGAAGAGAAGATGCAGGTCTTCCAAGCCTCACGTTGTGCATCGCTTGAAATTTTACCAAACACACATTGAACATGAAAAGAAAAATGATTTCCTGCGCCAGTGCATTGTTCTTCCTGGCTGTTTTCAATTGCAAGCGCGATAAGCCTGATCCGGAATGTAAGGATGCTTCGTGTTGCGGGCCAAATTACAACCAGTATGTGGAAAACATAAAGGATATTCCGGTACATCTGATAGGATCTTCACATGGTACATCTGGGACACTCCGGGCATCGATAGCGTACCCGTCGGATCCCAAAAACCTGTACAAATCAAGGTACTTGCAGATTTGTCCAAATTCGAAGGGTAAAGTGAAAGGATTCAGCCCGGACGCCGAATTTAAGGATACCATTGCCACGGAATACATCTACCGGGTTTCAGGAAAGGTATTCACCGACGTCGTAAATCCAAGGTTAACAGCCGACCCGGTCTTGTCCATTTACATCGACACATTTGAAAAAATCAATTAAAACACACCTAGCACATGAAAAGAAAATTGATTTCCTGCGCCAGTGCATTGTTCTTCCTGGCTGTTTTCAATTGCAAGCGCGATAAGCCTGATCCGGAATGTAGGGATGCTTCGTGTTGCAATCCCTATTCGTTTGGTTACGTCGAATGCATCGTAGATGAGCCGGTAGCATTGACAGGGCCTCCGTATTACGCCTTCTATTCATTCCGATTTACTCGAAAATTCCCGACTGTAAGGCGAGAGCACTATTGGGCTATACTGCTCGCGTTTGTGAAAAATCTCTCAACAAACTCGCCGGGTTTCCCCTAACATACGGTAAAGTGAATGAGTCCAATTCATTCCCATACAAGATTTCAGGAAAGCTTATGGATGCGAAGGGTGAAAAACTCGTTGATCGCCCAATCCTCTCGCTATACATAGACAAAATCGAAAAAATCAATTAAACACACATTGAACATGAAAAGAAAAATGATTTCCTGCGCCAGTGCATTGTTCTTCCTGGCTGTTTTCAATTGCAAGCGCGATAAGCCTGATCCGGAATGCCTGGATGTTTCTTGTTGTAACCCGTTTGCGTACGAATACGTTGAGTATTTGGTTGACGAGCCCGTCGCATTAACAGGTCCGCCCTATTATGCGTACCGCGCCTTTCAGTTTTCGAGGAAATTCCCGAGTAAGTCCGACGGGAGATACCTCACCGATCTAGCCAGCATTTGCGAAAAGTCTTTCCATAAACTCAGCGGGTTTCCCCTTACCTACGGAAAGAATAATGACTCGAATGCATTCCCATACCGCGTGTCAGAAAAACTATTGGATTGGAAAGGCGAAAAAGCTGTTCATCTGCCCATTCTGACACTTTACATAGACAAAATCGAAAAAATCAATTAAAACACACATCTAACATGAGAACACTTTTCAAAACCGCCTTCTGCGTATTACTCGCAGTATTCGCCAGCTCTGCCTTGGCTCAGCCTCAATACAAAGCTTACTATCGGAGTCAGAGAGATCCCGCTTTCGATTCGCTTTTCACCAGGATAACGGACTACGGATGGTTATTCCTGAAAGATGATCCATCATCACGAATCTCGCCGGATTCCTTTGTTGCGCGTTATGCAACCAACCTTGGCTTGTCGGAAGGATACAAGCTGAAAGCGGTAAAAGAAGAGACTGAAACACCAGAAGGAACGACGGTGACGATGCGTCATCAGCTTTTTCAGCTGCATTATAAAAACATACCGGTAGAGGGCAATGAGTTCAGCCTGCATTCCATCGAAAATTTGTTGAAAACTGCACACGGACGAATCGTGGCCGGATTGGATATTGATGTATCCGGGGCAATCGATGCGGCCGTCGCCCTGCAAACCGCGCTGGACGAGCAACGACTTACCCAGGATAATTTTGACGGCAATACCGTTCCTACCGGTTCATTGATCTTAGCTCGAAAAGATGAGGATTTCCTGAAAGAAAGTTACCGGCTGGCCTGGGTATTTGACCTAAAATCGGAGAAAATCCAGGAGCCTTACCGGGTATATGTAGATGCGCGGACAGGAAGTATACTGAAAAAGGTGCCCCTGTTCATGAACTGCTTCGCTGCATCGCATCACAAAACACGGCAAGCGGAATATCCTAGGGCAGGATTGACTCCCTACAAACCATGGGTCGCTTCCATCATGATACCCAATTATAGCCGCTACTTGAATGGACAGGCTAATTTAACCACCATTAAGATTCAGGGCGTCGGGGGTGGAAGTTGCCGGCAAGACAAGATTTACGTAACCGGCGGAGGCGGATGTAACCCACCGAGCCCGCCTTCCGTGAGCGCCAATCCTTCGACCATTAATGCGGGATCGTCCAGCACGCTTTCAGCATCTAATTGCAATGGGACTAATTGTCGGCAGGCACAGGAGCCATCACCAGCGACCCGAATGCGTCCAACGGGCAAACGCGCGGCGAGGAAAACAACAATAATCACTATGTCGATTACGCCATTACCAGTGTTCCCGCGGCTGGCACTTACTATTTGAAGTTACGCTACTACTCCTCTTCCGCTCCCACGGTAACCGTTCAGGTAAACGGGGGCAGTACCCAAACCGTCAGCTTGCCCCACTCCGGTTCCTGGAACATTGTGTGGGCGGAACAGACGATCAGCGTTAACCTCGCCGCAGGCAACAATACCATCCGCATCCAGGGAGCCGGTGGTGGCAGCTGCCGACAGGACCGCATCTGTGTCAATAGCAATGCCAATGCGAGGGTTGGGGCGGAAGATCAGGAAGCCACGTCAGTAACTGATCTCTTTGTTTCACCCAATCCAAACTCCGGGCAATTCGAAGTTTCTCTTTTTCTGAAAAAAGGAGGAAAAACCGAGCTTTCGGTGCTGGATATGCGGGGTAATGTACATTTCCGGAAGACACTTTCCGGCGAAGGTATTCATCGTCAAAAGGTTTCGCTCTCAAATATCTCCTCCGGCACTTACCTGGTACAATTAAAAGGGGAAAGCGGCAGTACGTCGACCAGGACGGTCATTCTAAAATAACGAGACTATCTGATTTGAACGGCTGGGGCGTTTGGCCCAGCCGTTCAAACCTGCTATTCAAGCCGGATAAATCATAACAAAGTTGTAATCTGTAATCATCCATTTTAAATCGATAAGCTATGAAAACGCTGCTGATAATCATTACAACCATTTATATTTCCTGCCTATCTGAAAAGCTGACCGCACAAAGCAATCCCAAGTGGGAATTTGGCATATCGGCTGATCTTGGACGCACCTATTATCACCGAAATTACTATGAAGATTCCCGGAAATTTAAAGACGATGGCGGCGGTTACATCTCCCACTTTAAGTCCAATTACGTATGGGGTGCGGGTGTTTGGGTCGAAAGGCATATTAATCCCAGATTTTCCGGGCTCGCGCAGCTGGCCTATCACCAAACGGACATCTTACCGGATCTTTTCAGCCAATGGTACAGCTCAGGGCTTTGGTATGCGCGCGAAACCCATCAACATGCACGGGCAGAAAGCGGAATAAGGTGGTACATCAATCCACGATCCAGGTTTTTATTTTTCATAGATGTAAAAGCAGGGATAGAAAAATTTTTGTCCATTACCGAACATCCTTTTTATGAGGATAAATTAACAATCCGGGATGCGTTCGGCTATGATCGCATTTTACCGGTTGCTTCGGCGACGACAGGAATCAAATGGCGGAGGTTTGCGCTCATGGCGGACTATGGACGTGACCTTCTGGCTGCTCGTCGCGACGACCCTGAAAAACTAGGTTCCATGCCAGAAAAAGCAGAAATTACGGCACAACGTATTACTGTAAAAGCTACTTTTACCATTTTCAAGTAGCATCCAAATTCATTTCACCATGCCTTTCGTCAATTTTAAAACCAATAAAGTAGTCAAAATCTGGGACGGTATTTATGGCACGCTGGGCCATTCGGAGCAGCAGACGTTCGGGCATTTTACCATCGTCGCCGGGACCGTGTTGCCGGAGCATAGCCATTTCCATGAACAGTGGTGCCATGTGCTGGAAGGAGAACTGGAATTTACCATCGATGGCGAAACGATGCTGCTCACACCGGGTATGACGGCCCACATTCCTCCGCACGCGCCGCATTCCGCGATCGCCCATACACAATGCAGGGTAATCGATTGCTTCACGCCCGCAAGGCAGGATTTTATCGAGCTCGAAAAAGAGTCCTGATTCAAAGCCTCACGCCCGTTGTACCTCCTTTTTCCATGGAAATATCAATGGGCGCATTGGTTTTCCAGCTGCCGCGGGTGAAATCGGGGACGTCGATGGAATTGGAACGGTGTGCTACCGACCATTCGCTGAGTGGGCCGACGGAGCTCCACAATGCGGCATCATATACATCCTGGTCCAGGGGCAGGCCGTTGCGGAGGCAGTCGATAGTGCGCCAGTCCATGAGGAAATCCATGCCGCCGTGACCGCCTACCTGTTTAGCTACCTCCCCTATTCTCTTCACAATGGGCGGCGTATGCTCGGTTTCGAGCGCTTTGTAAGCTTCGGGTGAAAGCCATTCGTGGCCTTTGGCAATGCGGGCAGGCTCCGGGTATTTCAATGCGGCGCCCTTGGTACCGCTCACTAGCTGAATGCGGGAATAAGGGCGGGGCGAGGCCACGTCGAACTGCACCATAATGGTTTTACCCTTCTTAGTCCGGATCGTCGAAGTATTCATCATTCCATTGAACGGCTTCCCGACAAATGGCTTGAAATCCGGATCATTAGCGGCCAGACTTCTGGCGGTACCGCCCATTACAAAGTCATTGTTAGACATCGACACCAGGTAATCCATCGCATCCCCGCGGTTGATATTCATCACCTGGCAAATAGGCCCCAGGCCGTGCGTAGGATAGAGATTACCTGTCCGCTGAGAAAGTTCTTTCAGCTCCCACATCTGGTAAAAGCGCTCTTTGTCGAATACATATTCCTGTAAATTGTGGATATAGGCGCCTTCGGCGTGGGTGATTTCGCCGAAGAAGCCTTGCCGCGCCAGGTTTAGTGTAAGCAGTTCCGAAAAGTCGTAGCAGCAGTTTTCGGTCATCATGCAATGCTTCCGCGTCTTTTCCGAGGTTTCGACAAGCTCCCAGCATTCATCGATGGTTTTGGCCGCAGGCACTTCCACACAAACGTGTTTGCCGTGGTTCATCGAGAATACCGCCATCGGCGTATGCAATGCCCAGGGCGTCACGATGTACACCAGGTCGAGGTCGCCGCGTTCGCACAACTTCTTCCAGGCGTCGGGAGAGGTATGGTAACCCTGCGGTTTGTGCCCGTTGCCCGCCACCAGTTGACTAGCCTCGTTGACTTTGCCTTCCCGTAAATCGCACACTGCCTTGATTTCCACGCCGGCAATCTTATTCATGCGTTCTACGGCAGCCATGCCGCGGTTACCCAGTCCGATAAAGCCTATGCGCACCGTTTCCAGCTTGGGAGCGGCATAATTGCACATATTGAATTGCTGCGGACCGGCCGCGCGGACCGGCGGTATACCGGAAGAATCCTGTGGTAATCCTGCCGAAGCGAGCCCCAGGCCGGCTATCTTGATAAAATCCCTGCGGTGCTGATCCATCGGAGGAGCGGGTTATGCATTTGAAACAGATTCACTCAAAAACTGGGGCGTGTAGCCATTCTCTCCGGCCCATTGCACGGCAGCGCGGATTTTGTCGCAGAAATCGGGCTGATAGTTGAAATAAAACGGGTAGAAATATTGCTCATGCACCAGCAAATCCAGGTACGGCGGCTTCCGGCCGTTCTTTTCGTGCGCATCGAGGTGCGGCTTGATATCTTCCAGCTTTTTGGTGTCGATGACGATGCTCGCCCGGACGAACGTGATGTCCTGGGCCGTGTCGCGCCACACGAAGCGGCTTTTGAGATGCCTCCGTTGCGGCACGGTGAGGTAATAGGATGCGGAAGGCAGGTTATCATCCACATTGAAATACCCTACTTGCGTCGCGTAACCCGCATCGCGCATTGCACGCGAGCCCTGGGCAGTAGCCTCGCCCCAGTGGATCGTGGTGACCGAATGCATGACTTCCTCTCCGGCAAACCGACGGATCTCGTTCATAATGAGATCACAATCGCGCTTCACCTCGTCATAACCGGCATTCACATACGGCATGTCGGGGAACTCCTGCAATGCATGGAAACTCAACCGCAGCCAGTCTGCATTGGCTTTCCATTCGTTTTTGTACTGATCCGTGAATTCAGAAAGATTGAAGCCGTCGGTCTGGTAAAACAGGTTCAGGTGGATTTTGGTACCATATTCCGCATTAACCTGTTTCAAAAATCCGAGGTAGGGATTCTCGAAAAGCGATGCATAACGGTCCTTATTCTGCTGAATATCCCGCAGAAACCAGATATTATCATCGATCGACAGCCTGTAATGCCCGGCGAAATTATTAAGCAGAAAAACACGGATCGCCATTTTCTCCCCACTCGCTTGATCCACGGCTTCCAGTCTGTTTTCGTGTCCTTCCAAAACCACCTGTGCCTCGAAGTCACCGCCCATGCGCGTAGCCGGGACGCCATTCACCGCTATATCCGCGTCTTCCGGCGCGGTCACTTTGACGGTAATTTTTAACTTGCCGTCTGACAAATCGCCGTCAAAGGCATGGAAAACGTCGCCTTCGACGGGTGAGAGAAAAGTTAGCGAACTGTTGGGGGAATGCATGTGAGGTAATGTGTTGAAGATTTTGACGGCCGACCACGAACCGCCGATGTTTTTATGATTTTTCAGAATATACAAGATTTGACCTCATCGATGATCCATGACCGCGATCGGCTGTCGTTGGTCGGCCGTCGGCGGTCAGTCCACTAATACGTCGCCCTGCCCCCTGAAAGATCAAACGTGAACCCGGTAACAAAACTATTCTCCGGCGAAACGATGAATGCAGCCATATTGGCCGCTTCTTCGAGCGTGCCGCAGCGTTTCATGGGAATCTTGTCGGTCATGTATTTCACCTGCGCTTCGGGCATCGCGTCTACGAGCGGCGTCTGGATCACCGCGGGCGCCAGCGCATTCACGGTAATGCCGGTCTCGGCATACTCCTTCCCCTGCACTTTGGCCATCCCGATCACCGCTGCTTTCGAAGCCGAATAGGCCAGCATGCCCGCATTTCCCTCTTTTCCGGCAATAGATGCAACGTGCAGAATACGCCCGTAGTTGTTTTGGAGCATATAAGGCAGCACCGCCTTGGCTGTGTAAAAACTGGCCATGAAATTGATATTGAACACTTTCTGCAAATTGGCCGTATCTACCTCGTGGCTTTTGATGTTGGTAGCACCCGTAATGCCCGCGCAGTTGATCAGGATATCGATTTTACCAAAACGCTCCGCCACGCGTGCTACCGCCTGCGCCACCCGCTGCTCGTCCGTGACATCCACGCCAATGAGCTCTTCGTGCTCCGGATTCCCGACAAATTCGTCGTTCAGTGCCTGCTCATTCAAATCGAGTAATCCTATTCTGGCGCCTTCATTCAGCAGTTTATGGGCGATCACGAGCCCCAAACCGGAAGCGGCACCGGTAATGACGGCAACCTGATTCTCGAAAGTGTTCATTTTACCAGCGCGTTTTGGATTGGATTTAGACTTGCCGGTTTTAAAAATACTTTTTTCTCCGTTCTTACTCACGCTTTCGAGAAGGTTGTTTCCAGTGATTTGATTTCCCACGTTTCATCATTAATAACATCCAAAACTCTCTGATTCAATTCTTTAATATAGGAAATAGACGAAGGATCCGGAATATACGCGGCCTTGCGGGCAATGCTGTTTTTGAGGATACCCCGGGCCATCAGCAGCTCCTTTTCGGCATAATGGAAGAGCTCCATGTTTTGCAGAGAGAAGAATATCTGCGGCATTACCTTTTCGAACAGGTCAAAAGCCTTTTGATGCGCGCCCTGGTTGCGGAGCGTGAATACTTTCTGCAAAATATCCGATACAGCCAGCCCCGGCATGACGCCGCGAATGCCGAGCGGGATGAGTTCCAGCATATACAAGCCTCCCCATCCTTCAAAAAGACCGATCTTTCCGGCCGTTTCTTTGATAATGCTCTCAAATTTCGGTGCGCAAAGCGGCTCTTCGAGTTTGAGGTATTTGAAATTCGGATGGCGCTCCATCAGCTCGCGGATAAAGCCGACGCTGATTGACGAGCCGCCCGGGTTAAAATCCTGGATCAATACCGGTGTGTCGGGAACCGATTCCAAAAAGCCGGACAGGTAAGCCCTGAGCGAATCCTCCGGCAGGCTGAAAATCCGCGGCACGGCCAGCGACACCACGCCAGCACCCGCCGCCACATTGGCCTGCGCGAGCCGGATCGCCTGTTTCAGAGACGGATGGTTGGATTGCGCGACGATTTTTATGCGCCCGGCCGCCTGCGATACCGCTACCCGCACGACCTGTAACTTCTCGTCGTCGGTCAGTTTGTAAAATTCGCTGGCGTAAGCAGGCAGGCAAACCGCCTCGATACCACTCGCTACGGCAAAATCGATCAGGTCGCGAAGGGCCGCTTCGTCGATCTCCTCGTCTTCTGTGAATGGCGTCGGAATAATGGGCACCACACCGTACAATTCGTTTTCTGCATTCATACTCTTAGGGTTTTATGGATTGGCATTGACCAGTTCTTCCTGCTTCTTTCCCCGCGCCGCCCGGCTGTCTACAATGGTGAGTATCAACGTCGACGCGAGTACCAGGACGCCACCGATAATGGCTTGTGTTTTTAAAGTTTCACCCAAAACGAAAGCCGCAATGGGCAATCCCATGAACGTAATGAGGTAGTTGGACAAGGCAACCTGCGTGGCATCGAGGTATTTGAGTACCTTAAAAAACAGCAGCATCGACAGGAAGTTGTGAAAAAGCGTCAGCGCGATCATCCCTGTCCAGGTCTGGGCCGTGTAATGCGGTATCACCGAAAACATTTCGGGCTCGTAATACCACACCAGCGGGGCGAGCAGGATCACCATCACCAGGTAGGTGTAAAAAACCATTTCCATCTCGCTGTATTGCTCGGCGACTTTCTTGCAGCCTACATTGTAATAGCCGTTACCAAGTATCGCCAGGAATATCAGCAAATTACCGACCGCATATTGCGAGCTCATATCCATGTTCCGGATATCGTCGGTAGAACAGAGCAACACGCCCACGATCGCGATCGCGAAGCTGATCCAACGGATACGGTTCATTTTTTCTTTTAATATAAAAAAGGCAAAAACGGCTGTTACGACCGGCAATGCGAGGATCAGAATGGCTGCATTGCTCGCCAGGGAATATTGCGTTCCCCAGGTCATGAGTACCTGCGACGGGAATGCGCCAATGGCTGCCAGTTGTACAAAAATGAGTACATCTTTGAGTTTCTTATTCCCCTTTTTAAAGTCCCGCCAGGCATAGGGAGCCAGAAAAGCCGTAGCAAGCAGCATGGGCAGCCACACGGTAAAATAGGGCCCTACCTGATCCTGCGTGAGCTTAATGCACGTGAAATGGAACGACCAGATCAGGTTGCAGAAGAAGAGAATGGACCACGAAAAGAATGCCTTCTTCATGAATGCGCGGTTAGGATTTTTCCGGTTTGATATTTTTGGAATGCGTGCTGGTCGAGCGTAATGCCCAGCCCGTGGCCCTGCGGTACTTTTGCGGCTCCGTTTTCGAATACAATGGGGTCGGTCAGCAGGTCGTCCACCCGCACCAGCTCCCCGAAAATGTCCGACGGAATGGTGCAGTTAACACTCGCCGCCGCGATATGCAGGCCCATGGTTTCCGAAATACCCAGGTCCACTTCCGACCCACGCCAGCACGGCTTGCCTTCCAGATGTGCGATCTCCGCCAGCAGCACGCAGTTGTATGCCGAGCCGTTGAAGTTGTATCCATCGGCCGCATCTGCACGCACGAACGTGATCATGTCGCGGATATCCTGCGTGTACGGGAGCGAAATATGCCGGTAAAGTGGTATTCCAAGATGTTTTTTAAGGTATTTAAATCCCTCCACGTCCGCATGGAGAATCGGATCTTCGAGGCCCAGCATGACCTCCATTTCCACCCCACCCATCAGTTTCATCGTTGTTTTCACGTCGTTCCAGCGCTGGTTCGGATCGAGCAGGACTTTAATGCCCTCGCCGCATTGCTTTTTAATCTCCTCCGTCCAAAGCCGCACCGGGTCTTCGTCGGAGCATTTGAATTTGAAAACCTTATGACCTTTCTGCATCGCCTCGAATGCTTTCTGCGCCGCGTCTTCTGGTGTCCGCCGTCCTGTCCAGCCCATGCAATCGACCGTGTTGCGGTAAGCCCCGCCGAGCAACTGGTGCACCGGCACATGCAGCAGTTTCCCCACCAGGTCGAGCACGCAACTTTCGAATGCCTCATAAATGCGCTGGTCGGTTACGGGTAGCCGCCGCCAGTTCAGTTTCAGCACATCCCTACCTGCAAATTCCTGCAAAGCCTCGCGGATCAGCTCGCCCGAAGCGCTCCGGTAGGTCTCGCCTACGCCCGTGAGCCCATTCGCGAGAGTCATTTCGATGATCCATTTGGGCTGGTTCGCGAACGCTGTCCAGCTTTCACCCGTCAGGAATTTTTGCGCAAATGCGGTGTCCTTATCCAGCACCGTTTCCGAATTAAGGCTTCCGGCTTTGGCCGGCACGATTACTTCCGTGGCGCGGAGTGATACGATTGTTGTCATTTCTGCGCGTATTTTTCAGCCAGCTTCCGGATGTCGTAGCTGAAATCGATAAATGCTTTTTCCCAGGCTTCGGCGCTCTCCGGCGTGTAGGGGTAAAATCCGTGTGCATTGTTCACGCCTTTCGCGCCCGCCGCTACAAGCTGCTCCATCATTCCGGGCGTTGTCTGCCGGTTGTCGAGGTCAGGGAACAGATCCTTCATAACCGTCAGGTAGGCAGGAATTCCCGTCAGGTCCATAAACCGGAACGGACCGGCGAACGTGATCCAGTAACCCAGGTCGTTGCGCAGCGAACGGTCGACGTCCTCGACCGTCGCATAGCCGTTTTCCACCAGATTGAATGCCTCCCGCAGCATGGCGTACATGATGCGGTTCGTGATAAACCCGCGGATATCCTTACGCAGCAGCGATGGCTCCTTACCCCAGCTTTCGGCTAGTTGCACGATTCGCTGTGCATATTTCAGGTCCGAGTCTTTCCCGCAAATCACTTCCATAAACCGGGTAATGTGAGCCGGTTCGGCCCAGTGAATGCCGAGCAACCTTTCGGGGTGCCACAAACCGGCCTGCAAAACCGACACCGGTATCGCCGACGTGTTGCTGCCGATAATGGCGGTGTTGGACAGAACAGTTTCCAATGCATTGTAAACTGCCTTTTTGGCCTCCACATCCTCGGTAATCGACTCGATCACCACCTCATGGCCCACCAGTTCCGCGATATTGGTCGTAATGGTAATGCGCCCGGCCACCGTCTCGGGTGATTCTTTCAGCATGCCTTCACCGTGGAGTTCCATGAGGTAGCCCAAAATCCGCTTGCGGGCAGGCCCGGCCTCACTTTCATCCTTGACCAGCGAAGTAACCTCGTGCCCGGCCGCGAGAATGCAGGTAGCAATGCTGCTTCCCATCAGGCCAAGGCCAACGGTACCGATGCGTTGTTTTAAACTCATAGTTATAATGCAAGAACTGGGTGCTTAAACTAACCTATCAGTGCAATGGCGTCGATCTCGATTTTGATGCCGTCCGACAATACCGATTGTACGGTGGTGCGGGCCGGCAGAATGCCTTTGAAAAAAGAGGCATAAGCCGCATTATAGCGGTCGAAATCATTGATATCCTCCAAATGCACCGTGCATTTCATAATATCGTCGATGGTCCCACCCGCGGCTTCCACGACCTTCTTCACGTGTTCGAGCGTGAGCAATGTCTCTTCTTCGATGGTACCATGCTTCACCTCGCCCGTCGCGAGGTCCAGCGGTCCCTGCCCGCTCACGAACAGTAAGCCGTTCTTCAAAACACCGGCAGAATACGCGCCGGTGCTGACACTTTTATCGGGATGCTTGATTTCCAGTTTGGGCATATGGCGATGTTACTATTTTTTATGACGAATAGGTAAAATGTTAGTGGTAGTCAGGAATGGTCAGGTATTGTAATGGCTCCTGTTTAACTATCATATCTTGCTAACCTTCTCACAAGCTCTCACTATGACTATTTCTTGACAACACCTGACCACCCCGACAACACCTGACCATACTTGACAACACCTGACCACCCCTGACTACAACCGCCCCCCAATCCCCCACTCCGCAAATGCTTCCAGGAACGTTACCAACGCCTCCGTGGCTTTGCCGATCAAATGCGCGCCTTTTCCAGCGGTGGCTTTTTGCGGTTCTCCGCTGCTGCCGTTGCTGGAAATGTAGGCGGTTTGTTTAAAAAGCGTTACGCCACGACCCGGCTCATCGTCCTCCCAGGGGATATAGCCGTTGCTGGCTGGTCGTTTGGCCCGTTCTGCTTTTTCCATCCAAACCCTTTCCGGGAAAAGATGGAGCATCATACTCGTTTCGTATTCGCAGGCGTGGCTTAGCGCGGGGCTTTCCATGGGCGCTTCACCGGCAAACGGCTTTCCCCCAAGCTCCCAATAAGTTACCAGCGCGATGTTGGCTGCATTGGCCCGATCGACATCACTGCTGAGTACGGCAAGCGCCTGTTTCACCGGCGTGATGTTGCCGCCATGACCGTTCAGGAGCACGATCCGCCGGAAACCACTTTGCAGCAGCGAGTCGACGACGTCCACAATGACCTGTGTGTATAATGCCGGTTTGATGCTGATGGTACCGCCGAAGAACAAATGGTGATGGCTTGAACCGAACGGCAAGGTCGGACACAGTAGCACACGCCCGGGCAGGAACGCCTCCGCAGCACCCGCGAGGTGCGTCACAATATCCGTATCCGTCGACACCGCCATATGCGGCCCGTGCTGTTCCGTGGCTCCGAGCGGGAGCACCGCTACTGCGCCTTCCGCGAATGCACGGATCGATGGATAGTTCAAATTGGCGAATAACATGGCAAAGGTTCGGGACAGGCGTTGATCAAATGTATTGATTAATTTTTTGTTTACAAAATTTATATAAAATAGTTTACAAAAAACTTCATCTATGATTTTTATACTAATTATTCCAATAAGATTACAAACAACCTGCGAAAGCAAGATGAGCCCTTCAACTCAAAAGCTCAAAAATCCGGCTTAAACAACGCTTCAAAAGACTGGTCGGCCACATGATCGGGCTTGTTTTCAATGCGATAACCGATCACTTTCAACGAAAGCTTCTGCCACAACCCATTCTCGACATCGAATCTGCCCAGCATGGTATTGAGCCGGTAAGGCATGTATTCCGAACGCCAGGCCTCCGAATACCCTGTTTTCAACTCGCCGGCCTCATCCATTACATCCACAAGCAGGCCGTGGCACGGGTAAACGAGGTCGTAAGCCACGAAATCGTTCTTTTTCCGCTCCAACATCGACTCATTCCACCGGTCGCAGATGGTTTTCGCCCATAAAAATCGCGTCGCCGAATAACGCATCAACCTCGCCGTGACAATCATCGAATGAATGAGTGCTGTATCCCTGGGGCTACACCTGGCCAACGCGGTAACCAGTTCCGCCTGAGCAGATTCGCTCAACCTGCGCGCATTCCGGAAATCGGTCGCGTGTTCACGGGTGTTTTTGAGGTAATAGGGCGAAAAAGGATTCGACCAGCTTTCGACAATCGTTCCGCGCGGCATGCCATTGGTATTCCGCCCGAGACATTTATCCAGGGCCTTATTGGAAGCCGCCAGGTCGTCGAATGCTTTTTGCATTTCTCCGGCCACCTGCGGGTACATCACGCGGCTGTACATCTCCGTAAAATGCTTTTTATCAGGTACCAGCCCCTGCCACGCACCAATGCAGCCATATGCCATAAACAGCCACGACGCCCGCACAAACGGCTCAACGGGATCCGTCCATACCGAGTGGATGAACCCCAATGCCTTATGCTTCACTCCCGCCTGAAGGCAGAGATCAATATTGTCGTAGGTATAGTCGGCATCAGGGTAAATATGGCCCCAACCGGAAACGGCAGGCTGTATGAAAAACGGCTTCTGCTCTCTTAAAATCGGGTTTAAATACCGATTAATCTCAACCGTATCCGGCTTGTACTCCCACAAAACCGGAATTACTTCTGCCGGGATTTTTTGGATGATGTCCGGATAGTAATTGTTCATATCCGTCCATGCCAGCACGGTTTTACCGTACTTTTTGAGCTCCGCCTGAACGAACGTAAGTTGCTGCACCCAAAGGTCTTCCGAGTTAATGCGCCCATCTTTATCATCGGCGATACGCTTGGTTTCCCAGGTTTCATCAAATCCAACGTGGATGAACGGACCAGGGAAAAGACCCGCATACTGGCTGATCCAATCTTTCAGCAGCGCATTCGTCTCAGGTTTGCGTGGGTCGAGCTCGTGGCCGTATTGGCCGATCGCCAGACCGGCATATTGCTCATTTCGCAGCAGTTCATGCAAATGCCCGTACAAATTCAGGAACGGCACTACATCCATATGCCGTTGTCGGCCGTAGGTGATAATCTCCCGCACCTGCGCCTGCGTGTAACCCGAGCGGTACGCGATGTTCGGAAAACCTTTCAGCTCGATGCTAACCTCGTTATAAAAGTAATACTGGTTGGTTTTCCACCGGGCCAGGAAGTCGATTTGCCGCTTGATTTCCGCGATGGTGGGTAGGCCGCCGTGCGCGAAATCCATCATCACACCGCGGTAGGTTAATGCAGGTCGATCTTCAATGACTACGCCGGGGATAAATGCAGTTTTACCCTCGCCTATGACCAGTTGTCGCAATGTCTGCACGGCATAATACAATCCCGCAGACGTCTGCGCATCCACCTGCACACCCTTGCCCGAGACCGTCAACTTGTAATGTTCGCGGCTGCTTTGGCCATTCCGCTCCGAAACTTCGGGCAATGCACCTCCTTCCTTTCGCACCACCCATTGAAAGGTCGCCGAAGCGGAAGAAGATGCATTTCTAATACCCATCCCCGTACGCTCGCCCACGATGCTTTTCAATTCCTGCAATGCAAACCGCACCTCCGCATTGGCCGACGGCGGCACCGCGGCGGTCAGCAACGATACCGGAAATTTCTCTTCAGAATAGCGCACCATTTGTGGCTTCGGAAACAACACAGGCGCATTTTGAGCAAAAACAGATGTTACAAACAGATAGGCAACAAACAGGCGAAGAAGCATCGTATTGAATTTTTGAACGACAAGTAAATTAGTCAGGAGTAAATTAGTCAGGAGGTCAGGGAGTCAGGTATTGTAATGCTTTCCTCCAAATAACCACAAATGACTGCCGCCGACTACAAATGACCACTCCTGACTACCAGTAACCAACCTTGACCACAAATGACCATACCTGACCACAAATAACCACTCCCGACTACTCCTGACTACAAATGACCATACCTGACTACCAGTAACCACACCTGACAACGTCAATTTTTATCCCACCAAAGCGGCGTAGCGGCATTGTCAGGCCCGCCAAGCATTTTCACTGCCTTCTCCACTTCAGCGGCATTCGTTTGCTTTTCGGTATCCAGGAAAGGCATCCGACGGATGAATGTACCTTCCGGCAAGTCGGGATTTTCGCTGTGAACAATCGGATACAGCTTCGGAAGGCCCGTTCTACGCACCTCAGCCCAACCTTCCATGCCATCCGGGAACAATGCGAGCCATTTTTGCTGCGCTACCTGCTTGCGCTGCATACTTTCGGAACTACTCCACTTCACGGGATAATCGTTTACCGCAGGGGAATTCATACCATCCTTTGGCGCAATGGGAACCGAAGTATTGGCCATGTATTTCGTGACAGCCGCCTGGTCGGTCACACCCCACTGGGCCATCGAAGCCTGAATGCCTTTTTTGTAAAAATCTTCGGCATTACCGCCCATATTCCAGCCATTGAGTGCACCTTCCGCACGGAGGAAATAGGCTTCTGCCGCGTGCAGGATATTTTGGGGCACATTGTAAGTGGTTTTCCAATCACTTCCTACCCACGTAGCCCAGCGCGTACCCATGTTGGAATTGAATAGCCTGGAATTGATATCGATGATTTTCTCGGACGTAAACAAGCCATTGCGGACGCCCTCGTAAGTACCCGTCGAAACCGACGGCTGGAAGTAAATCGGCAGCCTCGGATCTTCATACCCCTTCAAAATCGACTCCATGGAAGCGCTCATACGCACGTCGTCCCAGCCCGCCGTCACGGCCAATCCGTTGTATTCGGCATAGGTCGTGGTCGATTTCGGCATGTAGGCATCGTCGGCAATGTCGGTGATCACACCTGCTGCCACGGCTGCTTCGGCTTGCTGCTTCGCCATTTCCGGGTTCACTTTCGATATCCGCAATGCAAGGCGCAAGCGAAGGGTGTTCGCAAACTTCATCCAGGCCGCGGCGGGTGCCGCGTTCTTGTTGTAAACCAGGTCGTAAGTACCAAATGGTTTGTCGCCGGAATGTGATTTGAGAACCGTCGAGGCCGCGTCGAGCCGTTTGAAAAAATCGTAATAAATAGAGTCCTGGGGCGTGTAAGAAACATAGCGCTTACCCGAAGCGGCATCGGAATACGGAATCGGGCCAAAGTAATCGGTAATCCGATGGAACATCCAAACCCACCAGATATTCGCCAATGCATTCTCTGCACTTTGTGTTTCGGTACCGGCCATAATGGTTTTCAACTGCGGCGCCGCAGCAGTATACACCGGATTCCAGCAAGCAGGCATCCAGTCCTGCCGGATCACATAGCGGTCGGTCGGGAAAGAGTGCGCCGCCTGCGACAAAAACTGGGAATACACTGAAGCAATCGTCCCCTCACCGACTTCGAAATTGTCGGGACTGAGTGTAGGCGTCATCAACGCATAGGCAAACATGAACGGATATTCCTTGCTTCCGACGCTGCTGATCTTCGTCGCGTCGGTATTCAGCGAATCGAAATTATCGGTACAGCTCGCCAGAATGGCCGCTGAAAGGACCACCGGCAGCATTTTCCTTAGTACCTGACTTATATTTTTTATCCTCGTCAACATAATGAGCGCTTTTTAGAATGATAGTTTGAGGTTCAATCCGATGTTCCGGGTCGATGGCAAATTGAAGTATTCGATACCCTGGTAATTGCTGTTACCGAGGCTCATTTCAGGATCGAAATCCATTTTCCGCTTACCTATGCCCGGAATATCGAGGATCGCGTTACCGCGGTACAGGAAGAAAAGGTTGCGCGCAACGACCGACAGCCGCGCGGCACTCAGGAAACCGGGCAGGCCTTTGAAATCATAACCCAAAGAAACTTCCCGCACACGTACATTGGTAGCGTGGTAGGTAAAAAACTCTCCCCACGAATAATCACCCTGCGCGACGGTTTGCCAGAATGCCTCCGCATTGATCGCCTTGGTATTCGGAGCACCTTCGGCGGTGACGCCTTCTATCACCCACGAACCCGCGTCGCGGAATTTTTCGGTATCGATACCAGTACCATTGTAGGCCATTTGTGCAGCTGTACCCGAAGTGATTACGCCTCCGAACTTACCATCTATCAGCACTCCGAGCGCCCAGTTTTTATAGTTGAAGTTATTGCTGAAACCCGCCGAGAATTTGGGATTATAATTGCCCAGGTTTTCGATCGCATCCGATTTGACCGGCACGCCTTTATCGCTCACCACGTACTTACCATTGAGCGTTTTCCATTTATAACCATACAAATCCCCGAACGAACCACCTTCCTTAATGAGCGGTGTAGCCGTGCGCACGCTCGTGGACGACCCCAGGTACAACTGGCTCACACCGTCATAAAGCGCTACGACTTTGCTCTTATTCAATGCATAGTTAAGCCCCATATTCCAGGTAAAATCCTTTGCAACAACCGGTTTGACGCTCAATACCACTTCAAATCCCTTGTTCTGGATATTCCCCGCATTCACATTCAATGTGGAGTAACCCGACGACGCGGGCGATGCGACCCTGATCAGCTGATTTTTAGAATTGGTTTTATAATAGGTTAAATCAATGCCCAGCCGATTGTTATAGAACCGCCATTCGGTGCCCAACTCAATTGACTGGGTCAACTCAGGCTTCAAATCCGCGATCGCTTTGGTACTGCTGCTCGCGATATAGCCCCCAAAGCCCCCACGGATATAAGTATACGTCTGACCCAAGAGATAAGGATCGGCATCATTACCAACCTTCGTAAACGATGCACGCACTTTGCCCAGATTCACCCATTGCGGCAGCTTGACCATCTCGGAAATAACGGCCGACAAACCGACCGACGGATAGAAATACGAATACGGCGACGGCAGCGTACTCGACCAGTCGTTCCGCGCGGTAAGGTCGAGGAAGAGGTAGTCGTGGTAGCCGAACTGCACCGTTCCATACACCGACTGCAATTGTCGCTTTGCGGTCGCGGTTTCTGTTTTGAGCGTCGTGGCGTAGCTCAGGTCATATTTATTGGCAAAACCAAGTCCGTCGGCGGCATTGATCCGGTGCCGCATGCTTCGGTTCAGTATTGAACCACCCAGGTTATACGTTACCTTCAAATCCGGCGCGATATTGTTTGTACCGGTCAGCAAAACGTCGGCATTACGCTCGGCAATGTAATCATTACCCTCCGAATAGAACCCACCTGGCTGGCGGGCGTAGTTGACGGTATTGTTGGCATACTTCTGCGTGATGAAGTCGTTGTAGCTATCCGAGCTCACCCTTCCCTGAATGTTCAGCCAGTCGGTCAGCTTGTATCTCAAAACAAACAACCCGGTAACGCGGCTGCGGTTTTCGTCGCGATGCGTATTATTGATCGTCCAGTAGGGATTCATGTACACCGCATCGGGGCTTGTCCAGAAAGTGGGCGTTTCTACGCCGGTAACATCTACTTTCTTATAAGATTTAAGTGTTTCAGGATCAACGCTGCGCGGCATCCGGTAAGCATTCGCGACCACCATGCCATCACCCCCCACACCGGGCTTGTTGAAAATGTTCTGCAACATATAGGTCACCTTCACATCCGCCGAAAGCCGGCTGGTAATGTCGTAACTGAGCCGAGCATTGAAAGTGTTACGCGACAGCCGGTTATGCGGCACGATGCCATTAATGTAATTATTGGCATAGGAAAAATAGGACTGTACCTTTTCCGAACCACCGCTTACGCCTACCGAATTGTTGGTGGAAATCGCAGTCTTGAAAAAATCCTTGATATTATCGGGGTAGGCTTTCAGCGAAACGGTATTCCCCGCCCAGTCCTGCACGCTCTGGCCGGTAATACGGGCACCCCAGCTGCCATTGGTCAGTGTAGAATAAGTGCCGCCCGACCCCTGGCTGTAAGTATTCTGCAACGACGGCGTTACCAGGGCCTTGTCAAACGTGATACCGGAATTCACATTCACATTGATTTTGCCGCTTTTCCCCTTCTTGGTAGTAATCATGATTACGCCATTGGCAGCGCGGCTACCATAAAGTGCCGCACCCGCCGCGCCTTTCAGCACGTTAATCGACTCGATATCATCGGGGTTAATACTCGATGCACCATCGCTCCCGCTATGCCCGCCCGCGTCGTAGCGTACCTGTCCCGCGGGCGTGGAGTTATCGATCGCCACACCGTCCACGACGATCAGCGCATTGTTCGAGCCCTGGATCGAGCGGTTACCCCGCAAAACGATCCTGGTAGCACCACCGGGGCCATTCGCGGATGGTGTGATGGTAAGCCCGGCGATTTTCCCGGAAAGCGTGTTCGTAAAATTCGCGTCACGGATCTCATTCACCTGATCGCCGCCTATTTTCTGGGTCGCATAAGTAAGCGTTTTCGCAGCCCGTTCGATTCCGAGGGCTGTTACAACCACTTCCTGCAAGCCCATCGCATCGTCCAGAAGTGTGATCTCCCCCAATGCGCTCTGATTCCCCACCTGTACCTCCTGCGTTTTCATACCGATGTATGAAATCACAATAACGGCCGCGTTTCCAGCGCTCTCGGGCACCGCAATTTCGAAATCACCATCCTTGTCGGCAATCGCCCCTGACGTAGAATGCTTTACTACGATAGACGCTCCGGGGACCGGCGCGCCTTTCTGATCGATGACTTTCCCTGTAATCTTTTTACTCTGTTGTGCATAGGTCTGATTGAAATGCGTGGCCGAGCACAGCACGCATAGCATCAGCGAAAGTATCCGCAAACGGTTACGTAAACGAAACCGCAGTAAAGGAATCTCCGAAGGGAAGGATTCCGGGAATTTTAGATTTTTTTTCATAAACAAAGATTTCGGAACAGTAATGGGTCTAATAGGGCAACAGAAACCACCCATCCCGGGCGGGACAAGCACGCAAGCAGCATTCGAAATAATGTTAACAAATATATTATTTTTTTGTTAACAAAAAAATTTAGAAAAATTATTGTTCCGCGTTTTCAGCAAATGATCTATCGCGAATGCAGCGACCCGCCGAATGCCTATCGACCACAACGCCCTTCAACAGAAAATCCTATGGCACAAAAAAGCCGGTCTCCTGGAAAGAAGACCGGTTCAGAGAGGTACAATATGTTTTTGGAAGCGGCTAGGTCAGGTCGATTGACGCCACTTCACCACGTATAAGATGTTTCAGAAGCGCCTCTTCCGCGCGTTTGATATCGCGCTCTTTAATGCCCGCTACGATTTCACGATGCTCCTGGTCTGTAAGTTCGTAGTCGTCCATATGCGTCTGGGTTTTACCCAATTTCTGATGAAACAGCGGAATATTACTAGCCTGATACAACTCAACAAGCCTCTCATTACCAGCACATTCTATCAAAGTCTCGTGAAATTTCACATCCGCCTCGCACGCTCCACCGAAATACCCGCGCTCGACCATCGATGAAAAGTCTTCGCAGATACGGTCCAACTCCGCTACCTGCTCTGCCGTAACTTTCTGGATAAGCAGCCGCAAAGCACCTATTTCAAGGATCTCGCGAAGCTCCCGGATCTTGTGGCTGTCTTCCAGGGTGAGCGTCTTTACAAAAAAGCCTCCCTTCTCCCCTTGCACGATGAGCTGCTCACCGAGCAGCCTGGTCAGGGCCTCACGGATAGCCATCCTGTTGACATCCAGCTTTTTAGACCACTCATCCTCTTTCAGCCGCGTTCCTGACGTGAGCTGATTGGACAATATCTTTTTCCGCAATTCTGTATATGCCCTGTTCGAGAGTGAGTCTTCTTTCATTTTAATGTAAACAAAAATTCAAAATTTAGTAAACTAAAACATTCATATAAAGGTAAGCAATATTCATAACTTATGTATGTGCATACAATCTATGTACTTCTAGACAGATTTTAGAAACTATTTCTGTTTTAAGCCATTTTTATCGTATTTTACTCATTCAGAACTCAGCCTCAGGTTACAACTACATTCGACTTTGTCCATCCGCATTCACTCACTATTGCTGTTAGCTTTGACGCTTTCCATTATTTTGTCGGGGTGTTTGGGCGAAAAACGACCAAACAGATCGGCCAAAGTGTACATCGAGCACAAGGATGGCAGATACACCCTTGTAAGAAACGGAAAACCTTTCAGCATCAGGGGCGCCGGGGGGGAATCCCATTTCCGCGAACTTCATGAAGCGGGCGGAAATACATTGCGTACCTGGGATACCACCCATCTCGCTCAGATCCTCGACAGCGCACAGACGCAGGGACTGGCCGTTATCGTGGGGCTTCCGCTTCCCAACAGCAGCGATATTTCTTTTTACAATAATCCTGAAATTACCAAAACTCGATTTCGGGCATTGCAATCGCTTATCAAACGGTTCAGAAACCATCCTGCGGTATTGATGTGGTGCCTCGGTAACGAGCTCGACTTTCCTTACAAATGGACTTACGGGAGTTTTTACGATTCGTTCAACGCGCTTACGGACATGATCCACCGCGAAGATCCGAACCACCCCGTCACCACCACAATCCTGAATTTCAATCCTAAATACATTTTTAACATCGGGCTTCGCTGCGATATCGATGTGATCTCATTTAACATTTTCAGCAATCTGTCTTTGCTCCGTAAAGATCTCGATGACCTTGCCTGGTTCTGGAAAGGTCCCTATATGTTGCTCGAATGGGGGATCAACGGTCCCTGGGAAGGTACCGAACAAACGGCATGGGGTGCATATATAGAAGATACCAGCAAAAAGAAAGCCGACATTTATCAGCAACGTTACCGGCAGTTCATGCCTTTGCAGGATCCCCGGTTTTTGGGAGCCTGCGTGTTCTTTTGGGGACATAAACAGGAAACTACCCACACGTGGTTCAGCATATTCGACGAAAACGGCCACCCTTCCGAAGCGGTAGGTGCGATGCAGGGTATCTGGACCGGCCAATCCTCCCCGACTACTTATCCTGAAATAAAATACATGCTCCTGAACAGCCAGGGTGCGCGTGACAACATATTGCTGAATCCATCAGCCTCCGCGTCTGCCGAAGTGCTCCTCTTCCAGGGTCACGATCGCATCCGGTCGATCCGGTGGCAGGTATTCAGAGAAGACTGGTACCGTGAAAACCGGGCCAACAACACCCGGAAGCTGGTACCTCTCGCGACGATCGAAAACGCCGGAAAAGACCTCCGGCTTTCGTTTTCAGCTCCGAAAGAGGAAGGTCCCTACCGGCTTTTTGCCACGATTTATGACCAAGCTGGGAACTTCGCTTCATGTAACACTCCTTTTTACGTCGTAAGCCCTCCATGAAGCGAACATTATATGTAAAGCCCCCTACCCGCAAGCAACTGATCATGCTGCGGCTAATGATCTTCTTCGGACTGGCGTCGATGGGATTTTTCCTATTCAGTGTTCTCTCCGAGGCCGTCAGGGGCTATGCGCCACTGTACTGGATGCTCGTAATCACCTTTGTTTACACATGCCTGAAAGTACTACACGAATGGTACCATTACCTGTTTATCACCGTGCCGCCGACACCGCCGCTGACGCACCGGTACACGGTCGATATTTTCACCACTTTCTGCGCCGGCGAGCCGTACGAAATGATCGTTGAGACACTGACGGCGATTCAGGCTATTACGTACCCCCATGAAACTTACCTGTGCGACGAAGCCGACGACCCTTACCTGCGCGATGTGTGCGCACAGCTGGGCGTGCATCACGTTACGCGCACCGACAAGCGGAATGCCAAGGCCGGCAACATCAATAATGCATTAAGTATTTCCAAAGGAGAGCTTTGTGTCGTCCTCGACCCCGATCACGTTCCTTTTCCCGATTTCCTCGATCCGATCATCTCCCATTTCGACAACCCCGAAATCGGTTATGTGCAGATTGTACAAGCCTATAAAAACCACGACGAGGGGTTAATCGCCAAGGGCGCTGCGCAGCAGACATACCAGTTCTACGGCCCGATGATGATGACCATGAACCACTACGGAACCGTGCTCGCAATTGGCGCCAACTGTACTTTCAGACGCACCGCGCTGGATTCCATAGGCGGGCATGCGGCCGGGCTCGCCGAGGATATGCACACATCCATGCAGCTGCACGCAAAGGGCTGGAAATCGCTGTATGTGCCAGCAGTACTCGCGCGGGGATTGGTACCTTCCACGCTTTCGGCCTATTATAAGCAGCAGCTCAAATGGTCCCGCGGGGTATTTGACTTGTTTGTACACGTATATCCGAAACTGTTTTCAAAATTCACGTGGGCCCAGCGCATTCATTACGGCACTATTCCGCTGCATTACTTGTCGGGCTTCATTTTCCTGATCAACTTCCTGATCCCCATTCTGGCACTGGTACTGGACGTAAGCCCAATGCATTTCGACCTTACCGACTTCCTGCTGGTGAGCCTGCCGATGGCTTTCTGTGTGATCCTGATCCGGCATTTTGTACAATGGTGGGTAATGGAAGACGAAGAGCGTGGATTCCACGTCGTGGGGGGACTATTGATGATAGGGACCTGGTGGATATTCATGTTGGGCGTACTCTACACTATTTCAGGAAAGAAAATCCCTTACGTGCCTACCCCCAAAGACGGCAATGAGGCCAACAACTGGCCGCTGAACATTCCGAATCTGGCTGTATTGGGCATTTCGCTGCTGGCAATGGTGTACGGGCTCTATCAGGACCTGAACCCCTATAACCTGATCATGGCCGGATTCGCCGGGCTGAATTGCTTTTTTATGTGCTTCACGATCGTGGCCAGTCGCCAACAGCAGATCCGTGAACTATCCGGCTCTTCCGCCTCATTAGACCGCGTATTTAAGGCTATCAAAGAGTTGAAAGGCAATTTCTGGATCCTGCGCCGACGCATTTACAGCGGCGTAAGGACCTCCGCTTTCCTGATTACGGTGTTGTTTATCAGCGTCATCATTTATTTCAGGCGCTTCAACCCCCAGCTGGAATACAACCTGGCAGCTGCCAGGGAAAACCAGGCGTATGCACTCAGCCTGACGAAACGAAAGCCTCCGCGGCACCCGGATGTGCCTGCGCTCTTCCGTGCAATGGACATGCGGGAGCCGGACACGACCGGCGCGCGTATGCGAAAGACGGTTCAGTTTTTTGAGGGAACGCGGGGCGTGAATTATACCAAAGGACATAACTGGTCGCGGAGGTATCCGGCATTCACAAAACATGAGCTCCAAGCCGACCTGGGGCAAATGCGCAAAACGGGCATCAATGCGATCCGGCATTTTGGCCCCGGCATTTATGATTACAATATCCTGATGGCCACCGGCCGCGCGGGAATCCGGGTACACTATACTTTCTGGGTGCCCGAAACGCTCGATTTTGTGGACGATCAAAGCGGTGCCAGCGATCTGGCAGATGAAATTTTAACGACGGTAAGCCGGCTCCAAGATCAAAAGCACATTGTTTCCTGGAACATCGGTAATGCAGCCATCCAGCGTCACCGCCGATCGGAGCGTACCGGGGAGCAAAAGCAATATTTGTATTGGCTAAAAAAAGTCGCTGAAGCGATTAAAAAGATTGACAGCTCCCGCCCTGTGACGGTAGACCTCGAATTGAATGCGGAAACACAAAACCTGACATACCTGGTCAAACAGGTTGCGCCGGCCATCGATGCCATAGGGCTCGTTTTGACGGATGTCGAAAAACGGCCCGATGAATCTGCATTCCGTGGACTTGCAGTACCATTCTATTTCAGCTATATAAATACCGATGCATTCGTTCGCAGTCGGGAACAACGTGCCGGAGCATTTATTTCCAATTGGCAGGATGAGAAGATATTCGAACAAGTGAGTTTCGATGGCCTACACGACTACGAGGGGCGGCCCAAGCATTCGTTCCAAATGCTGGAAGCTATTTGGGGCAACCAAAAAACGCCTCCACCCGCCCCGCATTTTAAGATTCTCAAGCCTGCTTTGGGCACATTCGAAGGCTCCACGCTGGATTACCACGCCATTATTCTCCAAAATGATCAATGGAAAGTCATCAAAGAGCCTGCCGAAGGCACACAGTTCGAATGGAAGCTTGTCAGAACGGACGGCTTCAACAATCCGGTCGAAATGACGGATGTCGGCAATGGCCCGCGGTTAACCTTAACCATACCCAAACACCCGTCGCTTTACCGGCTGTATTTGTACGTAGTTCAAGATGGAACTGTCAATGCAATCATCGAATCTCAACTCAATACGCCACTGAAACCGGGTCCAGGACCTCGCCGTCCCTAGCGATCCGAATCCAATGCCTCAACAAAACGATTGAATGTAGACGAACTGATTCCCCAATCCGGCGCCTCGATATCACCCCATACTTTCGGATTATCGGCGAGATTGAAGTAACATACACCGATAACTCCCTTGTTGTCTGTTAACACGGCTGCGGCTTTTTCTAACCATTCAGACTGGAAATCTTCCGGCCCCTTCACGCCGAATTCCGTAATAAAGATCGGCTTGGATGTGGGGCGCACACGCCACGCCTTGCGGTTGAAAATAGTTTCAAATGACTCCTGCTTCGTGGGATCGGTAATATTCTTATCAGGCAGGCCGTAAATGGCAATACTGACCAAATCGACCACGTCGCCACCGGGGTACCATTCCATAGAGCCTCTGTCCCCAGCCGGACCCCACACTTTTTTCACGTTTTTAATACCTTTTCCCAAATCCATAAAATGCCGGAACGCCCGGATATACAAGGCCGGATCCTGGCTTTGCCATGCATACCGGTGGATAGGAATTTCCATTTCATGCGCAAAACGAACGTAAACCGTGAGGTTAGTCTTTGAAATTGTATTAAACAGTGACCTGAATTCCTCATCGTAAACTCCCAAAATCGTATTTCCCAAAACCGAGGAATCCTTTCTGACTTTGCCATCACGCCAAGGCTCGACGCTGACGATTACCTCATGCCCTCGTCGCACAACCGCTTCAAAGTCCCTGGCAAAAGCGCCCGTTTGGATATTGCCCAAATCCACAAACAGATGTTCGACCTGCACATCTTTCGAACCTGTAAGTGCCTGTCGGGGATCGTACACACCCAAAAGCGGGATAGTGTTCGCTGCCCTACCCGCCGGTTCGTTCATCTCATAGGGCTGAAAAAGAAATCCGGAATCCTGCTTAATCCCCTTTACAGCTTCCCTCAAATCAACTCGCAGTGCATTCACAAGGCTGTCGCTGCCGGAAGCAAACACCCAAACCGGCTTGTTCATAAACCGCGTTCTGATCAGTTTCCGTCTAAGTGCCGTCCGTTGATCAGGATCCGCAGGAAAGGCGGTCGCCGAAAGCTCGCTCTGGCCATTCACCGAAATCCCGACGGCATCCACCACATCGTCTCCCGGCCAGTACTCTTCCGTCCCGGGATAACCGGCCGGCGACCACATGATTTGGAGTGTTGGCTTTGCATTCCGGCAAGTTTCCGCCATATGCCTGAACGCCTTGACATAATCGGCCGGAGATTGGTATTGCCACGAGTGCCTTTGAACCGGCACCTCCATATCCGGATCCCATCGCAGATAAATGCGTTTCTTGTCAGGCAACAGGCTGCATAGCGAGCGCAGGGCATCGTCGAAGTCACCGTCCCTCACCATACGTAGCGCAGCTTTCTGTTCGGCCACGACAGTCAAGAGTAAATCTTTGTCCGCAGCGAGGTCTTTTAATACGGCCGCAAGTGCGGTATCTGCCGTATTCGGATAAAGTTTAATTGAAATGTGTTGAAGGCCTCGCATGGTTACGCCCAACGAGTCGGCCCGGTTGATATACCCTACCGGCTGCTCTGCGAAAGCAGCATTCAGGACATCTGAGGAGTAAATGCCGGATTTTGAAAACGGAGAAAATCGCATCCAATAAAATACGAGTGCCCCGATTAGTACCAATCCTGCGGCTGGTAGGAGAACGCTTTTTGCCTTCATAAAACCCTGAAAAAAAATGCTGCGGGCTTAAATTAGCAAATTCACTTGACCGTAAGGCAAAAAGCGGCAGGTAAGTACATAAAAAAGAACCGGACGATGGTCAGCCCCTATTGATTCTGACCATGCCCGGTTCCCAGTGTGTGTTAATATTTCCTTAGTTAGTGCTCTGTGTCAAAGCTTAACCATTTCTAAACCAGCTCGCTTTCGTATTGAAAACCAATGTGTGTTGGCGGGTAGCTGAGAATGCGGTTAAATTCGCTAATGGCCTGGTTGATCTGACGCTGAGTGATTCCACTGTATTCCATCAAAAGAACTTTGGCCTGTTGTGCGCTGGACCGCTTCATTTTCCAGTATTGCGGGTGATTAACCCCGATGGGTGTACGAAAGTATTTTTCTTTGGGTTCGCGGATTAAAATCTCGCAATCGGTATCACGTTGCGGATTGTCGTGGAGGAAGTAACTTTTTACAACGACTTTAACCTCCCTGCCGCTTTTTAGTTGGAAAATTTTCTCGTGAATCATGACTTGTCTTTTAAGGTATTAAGGATCGATGAATATTGCTGAACTGCTGACGATGTTTCGGGCTTCCTTAAAACTTTCATACCAGCAGCGCGTGTAAAACTTTTACAAACTTCGTCGCTGCTATGGATATTTCAGCAAAATGATTAGTAAACGGTCAACTCAATGATCCTTCGGTAACAACCTGATTCAGAGGTAAGTAAATTTACGTATTCCATTAATCCACAACATGCCCCACAAACTGCGCCGTGTTGTCCAAAATCTTCCCGCCCCGCCTGAACCCGAGCGCGCACGCCTCACCGGCGTAGAACACACCAGCCTGGTAGGTGTAGCCGCCTGCGTCGGTCGGAAGGGTCACATACTCCTGGTAAATGCGTGATTGGTCGTCGTATTCTCCTGCTGCGGTTTCCAGCACTGCTCCGCTTTCATCGTAGATGACCACGTTTGCTCCCTCACGGCCCAGCAATACTTTGCTCACCGATTTTTTATGAGGCAGCACGTCGCGTTCCGTTTGTAGCAGCAACGGATGATATGGGTAAAGGTCCCACAGGATTTTCAGAATGTATTTGGATTGGAACAACAAGGTGTAGGCAGGGTTCAGCACCACCGCTTTCCTGTTTTTCACAATCTCCGTCAGCATTGTGGCCAGTTCCGGCTCGTCGGCGCCGATGTGTTCCCAAGGCACCAGTTTGAACCAGAAATCGAACCGGACGAAATGCCCGTGTTCGTGCTCCTGGTAGAATATGCCTTCGCCATTCGAAAACTCCACATCGTCGATATAGGCAAATTCTACGTCAAAGCCGGCTTCTTTCGCTGCCTCCATGAGCACAGCTACATTGGTGTCGTCCTCGGGATAGCCGCGCATCGCCGAAAACAACATCGAAGGCGTGAGGTCGCTGTTCTCAGCTTTGAGGTAAGCAAACTGCCCTACCAGGGTTTCGAACAGTGTATTGAATTGCCGGGATTCATCCATTCCGTTCATCCGCAAATGCGCCCATTGCACGACGGCCGTTTCGGGAACGCAGGTAGCCGTATCAGCGTTGAATTCGATCAGTTTGACGGGTTCGTCATTAAACCCGCCAGCCAGGTCGAACCGACCATACAGGTGTATTTGCCGGTCGTCGCTCCATGAGAGCTTGATCAGCCCGACAAGGTTCTCGGGAATGCCCATTTCCCGGAAAAGGTTGTGATCGATGGCGTATTGACCCGCTTCGATCAGCATATCATATAATGTACCCGCAGCCTCGTAGTAGCTTTCGGCCTGCTGCTCGGCGACGATCACCATGTCGTTCACGACGTACGGGGCCGTATCGGTACCAAGCGCCCAATCCCAGCCGGCTTTCTGCAATGCAGCTTGCGGCGGATTGGATAGTGATTTCAATTTTACCATGGTTGGAGTTTAAAGTTTATGAGTTAAGAGGTTATGAGTTCATGAGTCAAGACAGGCCTGGCTACTTTAAACTTATGAACTTTGAACTCCTTAGCCCCCGCTTCTGCCCGACGACGACCTTCCAAAAAAACCTTTCCGGCCTCCCGACGGCCTCGTCGTCACCGTCCTTACCGAACGGGAACTTTCCACGCCTAGCGTCGCGCTGCGGGAGCTGGCCCACGCGCCCGGATTGGCGTAAAACGACCTGCTCCGATCCATATCCATCCTGTCGCGGTAGTTGTTCATGTAAGAATAGGACGAGTTGCGACCCAGCAGGTAACCCATTCCGCCGTACAGCAACATGCTCGAAAGCCCGCTGTGATAGCCCATATGCGGGTTCGAGCGGATCTCCTGGTCGATCAACGCCTTGGCCGCCATGGGGTTCAGCGTATCCTTGTGCCCGTCGAGGTAGGCCACGATCGCCATGGAGCTGTCGGCCAGGACGTTTTCTTCGCTGATGATCTTAAATTCGCCCGGACTCACTTCCTTGATATGCGACCGGATTCCTTTACCGTAAGTCGTTTCTTCATAACTGTATTCCGATTCATCATCATTCGAAGAACAGGAAACGAGCGCCGTCCCCGACAGCAATGCCAGCGCCAATGCACCGCCCATGCCGATATCTTTTACCTTTCTGATAAAAGAGCCCTTTCGTAACTGTGTCATAATGTTGATTTTCTATTGAGGATTTTTCAAAAGTAATGCATAAAAACGGGCGCTGGCTGATGATTCGTGCCAGTGGTTTTCCCGGTGGATATCCTAACCTGTGGACTTACAGGCGGCAAAAAATTGGAGCATAACCGGCAGCTAATCCAGCTATGCTCCAAGCACATTAATGTTCAAAAATATCAGGCCTTTTTCGCGATTTTCTCGATAGCGCCTACCAGCTTGTCCAGATCGCTGGTTTTCGTGTACACATGCGGCGTCACCCGCACGCAATGGATGTTCTCCCAGTTGATACCCACGGTATGTATTTGATAGTCCTTCATCAGTTTACCATCGAGTTCCTCTGGTTTCATGCCTTCGATGCTAACACCCGCTATCGCACAGGAGAATTCGGGTTTCAATGAGGTATGGATTTTCACGCCGGGGATTTGGGCGGCTTTTTCTGCCCAGTATTTTTTCAGGTAATGAATGCGGTCCTGCTTGCGCTTGTTACCAATCCCTTCCTGGAAATTAATCGCCTCGCCTATCGCCTGCTCGATGGGGAAGCTGCGGGTGCCCAACGTCTCAAACTTGCGGATATTGCCGCTTTTCGGCTCGCTGTTGCAAAGCAGTGGCCATATTTTCTCGATTTTATCTTTTTTGATCCACATCATCCCGCTTCCCACAGGCGCACTCAGGAACTTGTGCAGGCTGGTGCCAAAGTAATCGCATTCCAGGTCAGGGATTTTATAATCCAATAAACCAAAAGTGTGTGCGCCATCGCAAACTACCTCGATACCTTTGGCATGTGCCATTTGAGAAATCTCCTTGACCGGCATAATCTGCCCGACCCAGTTGATAATATGCGTTACGTGGATAATCTTAGTCCGGGGAGTGATCGCATCGGCATACGCTTTGACGATTTGCTCCTTGTTTTCAATGGGAAAATCAAAGGAAAGCTGCTTGTACACGATGCCGTCCCGCATCTGGCGCTGTTTCCAGGCTTGTACCATATTCGGATAATCCTGCAAAGTACCGATCACCTCGTCGCCTTTTTCCAATGGCAGGCCGAAAATGACGGTATTCAATGCCTCCGTGGCATTGCGGTTGATCGCGATCTCTTCCGCATCGGTCCCAGCGAGCTTGGCAAGGCGCTGGCGAAGCGGCTCGCGGCCCTTATCCATAATGCGCCACATATAATAGGATGGGCCCTGGGCCGCAGCTCGGTTATATTTGTCCAGAGCCTCCTGCACCACAATCGGTGACGGTGATACGCCTCCGTTATTGAGGATAATGATTTCGCTTTTGCTGGCGGTGTAAGCATCCTGAATCACCGACCAGTATTCTTCGTTGCTTTCGCTGGCGGGGTTCCAAAGTTGTTCTGCTTCGAGGAATTGCTCGGCGTGGAGCTGGTTGAAAAGGCTGTTGATCCCGAAAGCGCCCATACCCAAGGCAGCACTCTTCCGGAAAAAGGAACGGCGGTTGTTCATACAATTTTGTTTAAGGAATAGTAATGGAGTGAAGTACAATATATTGAATATCTACTTCAATCCCAATTACTCAGCCCCTAAACCACCCCTCACAGCCGCTTCTTTCAGCCATTCGTACGTATTGGCAGGCATGGGCAGCCCGTCGACATCGAGTTGCAGGAACATCAAATGTAAATGCGTGGGTGAGCGCTTCTGGTAGGCATTATAGCCGGTGCGCCCCATCTCAGAAATTTTGTCGCCCGCATTCACCCATTGGCCGGGCTGAACCTCCACGATGTTGTTATGGGCATAGTAGAATAGGCCGTCGAGGCAGGGATCGTAAATCCAGATCCAATTGCCGCCCCGGTATTCACTGTCGTATTTCCAGCTTGTTTCGGTAGCCACTACGAGGCCCGACGTGAATGCGAGCACGTCGATGGGCTGCCAGGTTCGGTCGTCGAGCACGTCCTGATCCTTATCCCGTACAAACAAATCGTGGGCCGGGTGGCTGCCGGTCACACTCATATCGAAAAGATCAAAGCCATTGGGCCGGTAACCACGGCCTCTGGAACCAACCGACTCCCTGGCCGTGTAGCCTTTGATCGGGTAAACGAAATAAGATGAGTCGATGGACCGGCAGGTGTCCCTTCGGAACTCGGCTCGCAGATTGCGCATAACGGCCGCAAATGCCACACGCGCCGAATCCGGCGTGATCACATTATCGCGGATATCCATCTGAATCTGATGGAAAGTCCGGCAGTATTCTGCAATTTTATCGGAAGATTCACTCTGGTTCGTCAAACCGGCCACACAAATCACCAACACGATCCCGGCAATTCTTTTAAATGTCATCAACAATGCGTTAACTAACCCCTTTTCTTTCACTTATACCCTGTTTTTTGAGGAACGATAGCGAGAAGGCTCACTAATAAAAAAGCGCTGCAAAGGTATCCGTTCTATATTAAATAAATGCAGAGAAGTTCTTTATTGGTTAAACACTAAAATCAGATTACAATGCAAAAACGTCGTTTTGGACGAACTGGCTGGGAAATCAGCGAAGTAGGTTATGGAATGTGGGGACTTGCGGGCTGGACAGGCTCCGACCGCAAGGAGACGGACGACTCTCTCGACCTGGCCGTCGAATCGGGTGTCAATTTCTTCGATACCGCCTGGGGCTACGGCGAAGGCCTGAGCGAGCGCATCCTCGGCGAGCTGATCAAACGCAATCCCGACAAAAAGATTTACGCCGCCACCAAGATACCACCTAAAAACCGCCAATGGCCGTCGCGCCCCGAATTCGCGCTGAAAGACGTATTTCCGGCCGATTACATTGTAGAATACACCGAAAAAAGCCTTCAAAACCTTGGTACCGAGCAGATCGACCTGCTGCAATTCCACGTGTGGGAAGATGCCTGGGCGGAAGAAGACGAATGGAAAGCAACCATTCAAAAGCTAACCCAAGAAGGGAAGGTAGCAGCCTGGGGCATCAGCATTAACCGCTGGGAGCCGGACAATGCATTGAAAACCCTCGAAACCGGCCTAATTGATGCCGTACAGGTGATTTACAATATTTTTGACCAGGCGCCGGAGGATAACCTCTTCCCGCTTTGCCGGAAGCTCGACATCGGCGTGATCGCCCGTGTGCCTTTCGATGAGGGAACGCTCACCGGCTTGTTGACCAAGGAAACCAAATTTCCGGCCGACGACTGGCGCTCGACCTATTTCGTGCCCGAAAACCTGAATGCGAGCGTGGACCATGCCGAAGCATTGCGCGCCGATATCCCGGCAGGTATGACGATGCCCGAACTGGCATTGCGTTTTATCCTCAACAATCCCGATGTGCATACGACAATCCCAGGTATGCGTAAGCTCCCACACGTACGCTCGAACGTGGCCGTCAGCGACGGTGTGCGGCTCGACGCCGCGGTGGCCGAGCAAATGAAGGCCCACCGCTGGGACCGCCAGCCTACCAAATGGTCGCAATAGTTTATATGAACAAAATGCCTTCCCTGACCGGAAGGCATTTTGTTTGTTAATACTTGAATTCCTAACGATACAATTTCGCGTCCACCGAAAATCGCCCCGGGCCTGTCAGAAACAATGCGATATAAGGAAAGAGGAACAGCAGGGCGTGCTCCTTCATATCGAACGGATCTTTGGCGTGGATGATCGCCGCTACCACGACCATCGTGATGATCAGCGGAATGAGCGCCGCGCGGGTCCCGAGACCGAGGATAATGAGGATCGAACAGCCGAACTCGGCGCAGATAGTCAAAATGTAGGACAGTTCCTCGCCTATCCCGATCGGGTCGGCGAATGAATGGTCGCCCCCAAGGAAGGTCGTAAGCTTCGCATAACCATGCGTGAGCATGAGGCACGACACTCCAACCCGCAGGATCAGCACGGCCCAATCCACCGAACCGGGCAATTTAATTGGTTTCAGAAATTTTTTAAGCATAGTGAGTTAAACTGGTTACAGATACATCGGCAGGGTTACAACGAATGCCGCATCGAAGATAGTTTCCCTTCAATTTAATATAACCGATTTTTTAATTTTCATATATCAAGTTTTATTTTTAGGTTTGTCTAAATTTATATTGAGATACAAGTAAAATAATAATTCGGCCATTCTATGAAGCTACGGATACTCTTATTGTTCAGTTGTTTGCCGCTCGGTGCCTGGGCTCAATTTTCATTTTCCGGGAAAATATCATTGGAAGGCCAGACCGATCCGGCGTTCGGGGCATCGGTTTATATCAATGAACTAAAAACCGGTACCACTGCCGACACCGCAGGCTATTTCAGACTTGCCGGCATTCCCAAAGGAACCTACACAGTGCGCGTCAGCTATGTTTCCCTGCCCACCATCACCGAAAAGAACGTGCGGATCGACCGGGACATTACCCGGAATTTCGTGATGAAATCGGGGGCTAATGCGCTGGAAGAGGTCGTTGTGACGGGAACCATGAAAGAGGTATCGAAGCTCGACAGCCCGGTACCCGTCGACATTATTACTTCCAAGTTCATTTATAAAAACCCGGTCCCGAGCATTTTTGAAGGGCTGAGCTATGTGAACGGCGTACGGCCGCAATTGAACTGCAATGTTTGCAACACGGGCGATATTCACATTAACGGCCTCGAAGGCCCCTACACCATGGTACTCATCGACGGCATGCCGATGGTGAGCGGGCTTTCCACCGTCTACGGACTTTCGGGTATTCCGAACAGCCTGATTGAGCGCGTGGAGATCGTGAAAGGGCCTGCGTCCACACTATACGGTTCGGAGGCTGTGGGTGGGTTGATCAACATTATTACTAAAAACCCTTCGAAAGCACCGGTATTCTCGGCCGATGTGTTTGGTACCACCTGGCGCGACTATAATGTGGACCTCGGAGTAAAATTTACCCCAGGCGAAAAAAGCAGCTCCTTGCTGGGAATCAATTATTTCAACTACCAAAACCCGATCGACAACAACAAGGACGGCTTCACCGACCTTACACTCCAGAACCGCATTTCCATCTTCAACAAATGGTCGTTCGACCTGAAAAACAACCGGCAGGCTAATGTGGCCGCACGCTACTATTATGAAGACCGCTGGGGCGGGCAAATGCAATGGAACCGCTCCTACCGCGGCGGTGACGAGGTTTACGGGGAAAGTATTTATACCAAGCGCTTCGAACTTTTAGGGAACTACCAGCTCCCGTTTACCGAGAAAATCACGCTGCAATACTCTTTCAGCTCGCATAACCAGAACTCGGCGTATGGCCACGTGCCGTTCAATGCCGACCAGAAGATCGCATTTGCGCAATTTTTGTGGGATAAGGAGATCGGGAAGCACAGCCTGCTGGTGGGAACGCCGTTCCGCTACACTTTTTACAACGACAACACGCCCGCTACCCGCTACTCCGACGGCCAGGACCACGCCGACAAAATTTACCTCCCCGGCATATTCATTCAAGACGAGTTCAAAAGCGGCCCGCATTCCATTCTTTTGGGCGCGCGGTACGACTACAACAGCCATCACGGAAGTATTTTCACTCCGAGAGCGGCTTACAAATACAAGTTCAATCAAACAGACGTGGTGAGGCTGAACATCGGCCGTGGTTTCCGTATCGTGAACCTGTTTACCGAAGACCACGCTGCGCTGACCGGCTCGCGCGAAGTCATATTGAAAGAGGCATTGAAACCGGAACAAAGCTGGAATGCGAATATCAACGTCGTTAAGAAGATCGTGACGGGGAATTCGTTCATCGGAATCGATGCTTCGATGTTTTATACCCATTTCACCAACCGTATCCTGCCCGACTACGACACCAATCCGAACGAAATTATTTACGATAACCTTGATGGCTACGCGGTTTCCAAGGGCATTAGCCTCAATCTGGACTTCAACTTTCCTTTCCCGCTGAAAATCATCGCCGGCGGTACTTATATGGATAACTTCCAGAAGGAAAACGGTGTGCGTTTCAGACCGGTGCTGACCGAGAAGTTCACCGGAACCTGGTCTGTTTCCTACGAAATCCAGAAAGCTGGGCTTTCCTTCGACTACACCGGGAACATTTATGGGCCTATGCGCCTGCCGCTCCTGAGTGAAACCGATCCCCGCGCCGCAAACTCACCGGTTTGGTCTTTGCAGAATATCCAGGTAACCAAAAAGTTTGACAACGGACTGGAAATTTACGGGGGCGTTAAAAACCTGCTAAACTTCACTCCGCCTGCCAACTCGATCGCCCGCGCGCACGATCCGTTCGACAAAAACGTAAAATTTGACGGCCAAGGACAAGTAATTGCAACACCCGAAAACCCCTACCGGCTAACGTTCGATCCATCGTACGTATATGCGCCAAATCAAGGCATCAGGGCATTTTTAGGGATAAGGTATACGCTCAGATAGGTTGAGGGCCCGACATCAAAAAATGTCGCATGAAATGTTATTATATAACTTTTCAAAGATCATAAACATTCAGCACACTGATATTCATTGATTTGAATAATTTTTGATTGTATCTTTAAGCCATCAACCAATTAACACTACAAGTTATGGCATTAACAAAACAATTTGTAAAAAGTAAGTCTGTTTACAAAGTGACGTTTACAGTTCCTGCGGAAGCAGCGTCAGAAGCGAAGAATATTGCCCTCGTAGGCGAGTTCAATGGCTGGAACCCGGAAGAAGCGATCGCATTGAAAAAACAAAAAGACGGTTCATTCAAAACCAGCCTCGAACTGGGAGCAGGAGAATATCAGTTCCGTTACATCCTCGACGGTGATAAGTGGGAAAACGACTGGGCTGCCGACAAATATGTTCCTGCCGGCGTAGATGCTACTGAGAATTCGGTAGTGGTTCTTTAATGGCAGTAAGCTATAAGCCTTAGGCTGTAAGCTAATGAAAAAACCGGGGCTGTATAGTCCCGGTTTTTTAGTAAATATCTCAAAATCTAGTGCTTAAAGCATATAGCTTATAGCCTATTGCTTAAAGCCTTATATCGCAAAACTATCGCTCTCCACATACGCCTTGATCAGCGCTTCCTCTCCTTCTTTTCCTTGCTTCGAATTGCCGTGTTCCATACCCATAATGAACGACTTGCCTTCTTTCTTGCTGCGGTCGTAGATGTATTTGAACACGTTTTTATAGTTGATCTCGCCGGTTGTAGGCTCTTTACGGCCCGGCTCGTCGCCGATCTGGAAGTAGTCGATCTCGCTCCATGTGCGGTCGATGTTGTAAATCAGGCGGCCTTCATTTTTCTGCATGTGGTAAATATCGTACAGGATCTTACACGACTTGCTGTTCACTCCGCGACAGATTTCATACGTCTGATCCGAAGTTCTCAGGAATAGGTTCGGTGAATCGCTCAACGGTTCGAGCACCATTACCAGCCCATGCGGTTCGAGGATTTCGGCACCACGGCGCAATGCGTCGATTACGTTACCGGTCTGCACGCCGATCGGCAGGTTTCTTTCAAAATCACCCGGAACAACGGTCATCCATTTCGCATTCACCCGTTTCGCAACTTCCACCGCTTTTTTACAGCCATTCAGGAAGATGTCGATATATTCTTGCTTCCCAGCGGCGAGTGTATTAGCGCCATTACCGCCTTTATCTACCACAAACACACCCATTTCCATTCCCAGGCGGCTCATTTCTTTGGCAATGGCTTCCTGCTGCTCCACCGGACGGCCCATCATACCGTTATCTTCCAATGCCATGAAACCCTGGTCTGCCATAAATTTAAGCTGGTCGATCAGATCCTTTCCGGCGCTGTTCTGAAACATTCCGAAGTGGGAAGCATATTTGAGCTTAAACTTGTTTTTGGCCATAGGAGCGGCGCCCAATGCATCTCCTGCTGCGATTGCGGCACCAGCCAAACCAAGGGTAGATTTTACAAAATTTCTGCGGAGCATAAATGTTTCGATGTTTTTGTTTCAGAATTAAAGATGTACAGTCCGGAAATATACCCCAAAATCACCGCTCAATCTTCTTCCTATTGGTTTTTTCTGCGTTTCCGCCGCTCCTTCTTACCACTTTTAGGCTCCTCCGCCGGAGCGTCTACTACTTCTTCCACAGGAGGTTTAGGTAAATAAGGCGCCAGCTGTGCCTTGATCTCCTCCCGGAACGCATTCTTCACACCTTCCAATGCTGCCTCCTTCACGTCACCGTCGATCTGGTGGCCGGTCAGCAGCTTCACTACCGCTTCCTCACCCGGCCAGCTCCCGCCCAGGTAACGCGCAGCGTTTTTCCGCACGCTGATGGGCTCGCCCGCATTCAGCAATGTCGACCGTAAAAGGTATACCGACTCTGAGCTACCGACCGTCTGAATCGAAGCCAGCAATGCCGACTTCTTTTCCTCATTCATTCCGGCCAGCTTTTGGGTAACATACGAAATCCCGGCCTGTTCGAGCAGCAACGCGCCCGCATCACGGCCAATTACCTCATCGGATTTACTCAAAGCGAGTTTCAGCAGCCGGTCGTTTTCCGATTCCAGCTCGTAGCGGGTCATCAGGTCGATGTAATGCTCGGTTCCGTAAGTTTCGTCGAGGAGCTTATTCAGCGCCGTCAGTCCCTGCTGGGAGTTGGTTACAAACGATTTATCCAAATGCAGCAATGCCAGCTTACTCACTTCGATCCGATCGGAAGACGGGACATTCAGCACATTGAGCAGCGCCTGTGTTTTTTCGTACCCCGCATGAAAAAAGTCAAACGAGCGGAAATAGCGCAGCCTGCTTTTGAAACTCACAGAGGTATCGGCCGCCACTTCGCTCAAATAAGGAATGGCCTTGCGTGTACGCGCGAGCCAGATAATATCCTTTCCGGCGTCGCTCAACCACGGTTTAGGCCCCTGCCTTTCGAGCCAGGCCGGAAACAGGCGCTCCCATTGATCGTAGGCACCGATACTCAGTGCTTCCACGGTCCAGCGGTCGTTGCCTTTGTATTGCTTGGCCAGTTGAAGCCATACATCCAATGCTTCGTAGGTGTGGTTATGGTTGATAGCCAATGCGCATTCGCGACGTACCTGCGGGTCGCGGTCGGAGGTGAGGCGCTTGATGTATTCCGTCGGATCACTGTTACGCTGCCGTACGGCCCGCAATGCGGTAATACGCAGATTCGGGTTCAGCTCACGAAAGGCGATGTCGAGATTGCGGTAATTAAAACCCTCAATGCGGTTCAGGACCCACAATGCGCGGGCCCGCAGCTTTGGATTTCCATTGTATAACCTGAAAAGCTCTTCCAGGAACGGCTCCGCCGCCCAGCCGTGCTTCACACAGGCATTCCAGGCCAGGTAACGCTGCGACAAGTTGGGGCTCTGCAATGCTTTTACCGCCTGCTCGGGTATCGACAAATCGTACACCGGAATTTTGTAAGGTGTACCAGTTGGCGCGACACGAAAAATACGGCCCCGGCTACGGTCTTTCATTTTATTAGAACCCATTACCGGGTCATACCAGTCGGAAATGATCAGTGAGCCATCCGGTGCCACACAGACGTCCGTCGGCCGGAACCATTTGTCACGCCTGCCTTCCAAAATGGGCAGAATGCCTGTTGATTTATACCCGGCACCGTCATTTTGCACCGGGAATGCGCTCACGTAACCCTGACCGGCGTCGGCCAACAAAATTTGGTCCCAGTAGCGCCGCGGCAGCAAATCGCCCTCGTAGATCGTCATACCCATCGGAAAACCCGAACCCGTTTCCAGCAAATCGGGCACTACACCCGGGTCATTCTGGTGCCAGTGACGGCGCGGGATTTCGTCTTCCAGGTTGGTGCGGTTGAGACGCCAGCTTGCGCCGGTCATTTCATCGATATAACCGAAATTACCATTCTCCATCACATACGACACGCGGTCGCCCCCGTTCCCGGGTTCCTCCTGGTCCGACTGCCACATGGTGCCGTAGCTATCCACTGCTACTTCCCAGCCATTGCGGAAGTTTTCGGCCATGATCTCCACCTTGGTAAAATCCTGCTCGCAGCGGAACACCACGCCTTGCTTGTATTGCCTGAAATCGATCGGCCTTTCGTATTTATCAAGCAACGGACGGTCCTGGCCGTCGACCAGTTGCCTTCCTGCATTACCGAAATTGAAATAGAACTTTCCATCCGGCCCGAACACGAATGCATGCACACCCGCATCATTTTGCGCGCCGCCAATGCCTTTGAAAAGAATCTCTTTCGTATCGGCTTTATCATCGCCGTTGGTATCCGTGAAAAGCCACACATAAGGGCTTTGTGAGACAATCGCCTTGTTACCCATTACCCAAATGCCCAGCGGCGCATTGAGCTCCGGGCCCTGGTAAAAGACCTTGGTAATGTCCGCTTTGCCGTCACCATCCTTGTCCTCCAAAATGACGATCCGGTCGCCCTGCCCGAGTTCCGACTTCCCGTTTACGGCAGGCCTGTAATTGTACGCCTCGCATGCCCACACACGCCCGCGATGGTCGACATCGATATTGATCGGATTGATCACATTCGGCTCGGAAGCAAACAGTGTTGCTTCGAGCCCCTCGGCTGCCTGCAAGCCCGCAACCGCGTTACGCGAGAAGCGCCGCTCTGCTTCCGACAATGCCGCATAGGCACTATCAGGATTAACAACTATCAGTGAATCAGCAACTTGACTAAAACATTGAAATGAAAGGGAGGTAAAAAGAACCGCAGCACACCACGCAGATCTCACGATAGGAAATTGTTTCAAAACGAATTTTTGATGATGCAGATAATTTCAAAAAACGTTATAAAAATACCTCCTATTTCGGGAAATACGAAATGCAGTTTCAGGAAAATGTAACCTTTCGGCGATTTGAAGTAGCTTGATTTAAAGCTGGAAGGTAAGTAAATTACGTTACGATTTACATGCACTATCAGTATTTATGAAAGAAAAAATCAGGCATTTGATTGCCGAGAAGCTTATAAAAAAAGGCGAGGCTAAAATGTCACTTCGTCGGCTGATCCAGATCGATGGCGCCACGAACGAGAGAGTCAACCGGCTTCTGGATTATATTAGAAGCCTTGAAGAAGACATTGAAATTCTGGAAAGGATATTAAAGCAATTAAAACAATGACCGAAAAGCGATGAAAAAGGAACAGATTATACAGGCATTGTACGATGCAAACACACTGGAAGCAATCGAAAAAGCAGGCGATGATTGGTCAGCTTTCTATCAAAATGCGTCTCCAGAAGACAAGGAATATCTTGCCAATGGCATGAGACAATTCGCCGACGATGTGATTGAAAAGTCAAAACAATCAAGCCTCGAGGTGCAGAAAGTCCTGGCCGAATTTGAAGCGATGAAACTCGAAGAGAACCAACATCCATCATAACGAAAACAGGAGCCTTCCGGCTCCTGTTTTCGTTCTATCACTTCTTCTTCAAATTACTCAGATAATCTACCAAACTCACCAGTTCCTCCGTACTCATCGCATCCTGCAAGCCGGACGGCATCATCGAATCTTTGAGCTGCTTGATCGATTTCACTTGCGACATTTTGTATTCCTGCGTCGAGCCGCCGGGGAATTTCAGGATCAGGTCGGTTTCGGTTTTGCTGGAAATGATACCTGAAACAACAGTACCGTCTTTTAGCGTTACTTCAAAACCTTCGTAGCCAAAACCAATACCCGCACTCGGATCTAGAATGGCTGCATATTGGGCCTCTTTCGGGAGCTTGCTTCCGATTTCAGAGAGTTTCGGGCCGAAATCCATTCCCTCACCATTTACCTGGTGGCACACCGAGCAATAGGATGTGAACACCTGTTTGCCTTTGGTGAGATCGCCTTTCATTCCTACCAGCTCTTTCACTTCCGGGTGCTTTTTGGCGGCTACGGCCGGGCCATCCAGGTATTTGGCGGCTTCCAGCTTTACGGATTTCCGCCAAGCTCCGTTGAGGCCTTGTACGGCAGCAGCTTTTGCCTCTCCCGCCAGTTTTCCATCTTTCAGCAACACCAGCACCTGATCTTCCCCACTCATGGTTCCGCCTAAGGATTTCGCCGCAGTTATCTGCTGGTTTTCTGAAAAGCCACTTTCGGTGGCTACCGTTCTGAGAATATCGAGTGCATCTTTGCTTCCGACAGATTTCAATGCGGTCAAAACAGCAACACTTTTGGATTCGTCCGGCCCTTTTACCACTTTCCAAAGCATTGGCGTTCCGCCTTGTTTGATCAGCTGCGACGCCGCTGCCGATCCGGCACGGCTATTCGATTGCTCCTCGGCCATTGTCAAAAGCCGCTGATTTTCAGAAGGCAGCTCGTATTTGGCAACGAGTTCGAGATAGGCCTGTGTGCCATAAGTAGCGTCGAGCATCTTTTTCAATGCAGCCATCGCTTCGGGTGTTTGCTTCACAAATGCAGGATCGAGGTGGCGCATTACCAGCTCATTCACCTTGTCCTGGTCTTTACCGGTCCCATTTGTCAGTTTCAGCAATGCCATCGACTTTTCATGAGCTGCGGAGTTGAAGTCGAATGCGCGGAAATAGCGCAGCCGACTTTTCAAATCGACCGTCGGATCACCTGCCAGCGAAGCCAGTAACTGAACAGATTCCTTCCCGCGCGAACGCCATACAATATCCTTTCCCGCTTGCGTAGCGACAGGGTTAGTACCTGCTTTGCCCAACCATGCTTTGAAAAACGAATCCCACTGCGCATCGGCACCGATTCCAAGCGCCTCGAGGTACCAGCGGTCTTTTCCATCATACTGCTGCGCAAGCGACGCCCACAATGCAGGAGCCTCTGGTGATGGGTTATGATGCAAGAGTAATGCGCATTCGCGGCGTACCTGTGCATCGGTGTCTTTAACCAATACCTTGATATACGGAAGCACTTCCAGGTGCTTCGATTCGGATGCCGCACGAAGTCCTGCTATCCGAATGTCTGCGTTCGCATCCTTGACAGCCAGATCAACGGATTTCTTTGCAGTATATGGCCATTTACTTAGCAACCATAATGCCCGCGCCCGCATACGAGGTTCCGCATTTTTGTTTGCCAAAAGCTTTTCAAGCGCCGGGGCAGCCTTGGCACCCATTCCGTTCAGGGTCGTCCACGCCTGGTAACGAATGGAAAGGTTGGGGCTTTGCAGCGCTTCCACCGCGCCGGCCACCGTCGTAAAATCCAATTTCGGAATGCGATAAGGCGTATTCAACGGAGCAATGCGGTAAATGCGGCCTTTACCCTGGTCACCCGCCTGGTGACCTCCGACACCCGGATCGTACCAGTCGGCAACGAGCAGGGAACCATCCGGTGCCACGCAAACATCCGACGGACGAAACCATTGGTCGCGTTTACCATCCACAATATTCACGATTTTAGCAGAATAACCTGCTCCCGCCTTTTCAACAGGGTACGAACGGACCACATTATGGCCGGGCTCACAGTGGATCATCTGGCCCCAGAATTCCCGGGGAAGTAATTTCCCCTCGTAAACGACCATACCCGTCGGCGAACCTGAACCGGTTTGCAGCAGGTTGGGCACCACACCCGGGTCATTCAAATGCCAGTGACGGTAAGGAATCGAGTCTTCCATGTTGGTGCGGTTCGCACGCCAGCCGGCACCGGTCATTTCGTCGGTATAGCCGTAATTGCCGTACTGCATCACGTAGTTGATACGGACACCTTTGTTACCGTCGTCGTCGTTATCCGACTGCCACATGGTGCCATAGCTATCCACGGCTACTTCAAAATTGTTACGGAAGTTATTCCCGAGTACTTCAATATTGGTAAAATCAGGATCGCAGCGGAAAACCATCCCTTGTTTCAACTTCGAAAAATCGATCGGCTTACCATCTTTACCCACCACAGGATTCCCCTTGCCGTCGAGCAGGTGGTCGCTTTCATTACCGAAATTGAAATACAACTTACCATCCGGCCCGAATACAAACGCGTGCATACCGTGGTCGTGCTGATCGCCGCCGATGCCTTCGAAAATAACTTCCTTCTTATCGGCTTTCAAATCACCGTCCTCATCCGTGAAAAGCCACACATACGGACTTTGAGAAACAATCACCTTGTTGCCCATTACCCAAATACCCAGCGGCGCATTGATTTCCGACCCCTGATAAAAGACTGTGGATTTATCGGACTTGCCATCGCCATTGGTATCTTCCAGCACCATAATGCGGTCGCCCTCATTTTTTGTGGGATTGCCGTTAATCGCCGGACGATAGTTATACGCTTCGCAAACCCAGACCCTCCCCAAATGGTCTACATCGATATTCGTCGGGTTCGTGATCGTCGGCTCCGATGTAAAAAGGGTTGCTTCCAGGCCATTTGTGGTCGTCAGACCGGCTACGGCGTATCTCGACGAACGCTTTTGAGCATCCGTCAGATCTTTATAAAGCGTGTCGGCCGAAGCGGCATCAATCGTACTGGGGTTCGAACGCTGATAAGAGGCGACCATCAGACCGGCCAGCAAACAACCGGCTGGAAAGAGGATAAGCGATTTTTTGAAGTTCATAGGTAAATCGAGCGCTTTTCGGCCTTGAATCAGAAAGCATTAGCTGACGCAAAGCTTAAACGTGTCATTTTTACAATAATAATTTTAATTACGTGTATAAGGGACCACCTACTTATATTTACTATCATGAAAACGACTTTTTTTTCCTGCCTGGCGCTGTGCGTCGCTGCTGAAATTTCAGCACAAAATATCCTTCCTGCCGACGTGCAAATCAAGACGGCCGTCATGGCTGCACCGTCGGATAAGCAAGCGGGGGCGAAAGTGTATGGTTACGCTGCCGACGGCACATTCAAAATCCTACGTGAGGGCAGCAACGACTTCGTTTGCCTGGCCGATGACCCCAAGAAAGAGGATATCAGCGTATCGTGCTACCTCGCCGAGCTCGACGCATTTATGGAGCGGGGGCGCGTGCTCGCCAAAGAAGGTAAGAACCAAAAGGAAATTTTCGATATCCGTGAAAAGGAAGTAAAAGAAGGCAAATTGAAAATGCCGAAGCAATCGTCTACCCTATACGTCCTGTCCGGCTCCAAGGATAACTACGACGCCGCTACCGGGGCTCTCAAAAACGGCTACCTGCGATACGTGGTATACATTCCATTTGCAACCGCCGAGAGTACCGGGCTGCCGCTGAAACCGGACGTGCCCGGGATGCCGTGGATCATGGACCCGGGCACGCATCGGGCGCATATTATGATTAATCCGCCGAAGCCCTGATACCAGCCCTATCGGAGACCGTTAAATAACCGATTCTCTAAGATTGTTAATTAATGGCGCGACAAATGTTGACTATGTCGATTTTCTAAATTTACTTTGAAACACAAAGTACTTTTAAATATTGACATTATGGAAGAGTTTACCGTACATAATTCGCCAAAACCGGATCTATCCGGAACGACCGGCATGGTAGAGCCGAAAATTGCGCCCCGATTCGATTTCGATTACGGGGTTGGGCTGTGTTGCCTGCTGTTCAGCTTCTCCATTTTCTATTACACAAGTTTGGCAGCTTTAACAAATGACGTCTTTGTACTTCCATGGAGCCTCGCGGCGATTTACTCTGTCTGGCTCCTGAATGCCGGAAAGCTGCGCTGGTTCTGGAAAAAACAACCCCCGGAATACCTCCACCACCGTTTGCTGCTGGGCTATGTATGGCTGGTGAGTTGTTTTACATTGAACCGGAGTATGCCTGTGTTTGATCCGTCGGCACCGTGGCTGATGTTTGCCATTGTCATCGCCGGGGTTTCGGCCATCGCATTCACCTGGAATGAATATCTGCCACGTTGGCTCCGATCCATTCTGTTCGCACTGTTGGGCTGCTCGGTGGTGATCTGGATCTACTATGCACTCTGCCTCATTCCCTATTATATGCTGAGTGTACCTGCGCTACTTCTTCTGGGGGTGTCGGTACACAGTTTTGTGCCATTGCTGCTCTCTATCACCTACCTGCGCGTGCTTGCTCTTTGGTGGCGCGAGTTCAGACCGGCGATACTGACTGGCGTCATCATCCCAATCGCCATAACAGTTTACTTCTCTATGGCCTGGCGCCGGATCAGCAATACGATTCGGCATCAGACCAATGCCATAGCCACACAACCAACCGATGACCTGCCCAACTGGGTCATGCTAGCCCGGCAAATAGAGGACAACTGGATTACCCGCAGGGTGTTAATGGGCCCAAAAGTATACCAGGTTGCCCATTCGGACGGCACCATCTTCTCCGGACGAAACACCACCGATATTGTCGTCAGACATGACCCGCTCGTTATGATTGCCTCCTTATTTACGCAAAAACTTGACTTAGCGGACGCAGAGCAGATCAATATCCTGAATGTGCTTTACGACACCCGGCACGAAACCCAGGAAAGACTCTGGTCCGGCAGCGATTTGCGCACTGCCAATGTGCTCACGCAGGCGCGCATTGACCCGCACATACGGATCGCCTACACGGAAAAAACCATTAGCATAGCCAATCATTCCGGCTCACCGCGTTGGCAGGAAGAAGCACTTTATACTTTCTTTCTCCCGGAAGGCTCGGTGGTAAGTGCCCTTTCATTGTGGATCGATGGTATAGAACAAAAAAGTCTGCTGACGTCGCAAAGCAGGGCCGATTCGGCCTATAAAACGATCGTCGGTGTGGAGTCACGCGACCCTTCGGTGGTCCATTGGCAGGAAGGCAATATGGTAAAAGTGAAGGTATTCCCCTGTACGGCACGTGAAAACCGTAAATTTAAGCTCGGCATAACCACTCCTCTGAAAGCCGACGGTCAGCAGCTGACTTATGAAAACATCTGGTTCAAAGGTCCGGGAGCTGAAAAAGCTACCGAAACTATCCAGCTTGAATTTCCACAGGAACTGCAGGCTCCGCATCTTCCATTCGAGCCAACCAATGCTTCTCCGGGCGTTATCGTCCATGAGGGGACCTACCAGTCGGCGTGGCAGGCGGGTTTTAAAATCACACCAGTCAGCAAGGAAAGTTTCGCATTTGACGGCAAAACCTACACAGTGGAGCCACTTCACAAAACATTTGAAAGCTTTAAAGCCAAAGCCTTTTACCTCGACATCAACCAGGCGTGGAGTAAACACGAACTCGATGCATTGTGGCCGGTTCTCAGAAACCGTCCCGTATTCGTAGCGAATGAGCGGTTGATCAGGCTTACAGAAACGAATAAAGATGAGCAGTTCAAGGCATTATCTGCGTTCAATTTCTCCCTGTTCCCGGTCCAATACATTCCCGACCCGGAAAATGCATTGCTGATCACCAAGTCAACGGCGGTATCGCCTACGCTCCACGACCTCGCAAATGCGCCATTTTCCAAAACGCTAAGCAGGCATGCGCCACAGGGCTTACGTACCTTCCTGATCGGTGACAACGCATCTTCCTATATTAAATCATTGAATGAACTCAGCATAGTCCGTGTCGAACAAACGGATTGGAAAGCATTGCTGGAAATGATTTTACAAAACCAGTTCCCCTCCGATCCAGAATGGGACCGGTCGGTCGTCAGCATTGAAAGCGCAGATATCCAGATCCGGGAAACCGAAGGCCCGGCTTCCGGCCGCGCGCCCGATCATCTGCTCAGACTCTTTGCCTACAACCACATTATGAAACAGCTAGGCGGCCGTTTTCTCAATCATTCGTTCCAAACCGACTCTGTTTTTAATGCCAAACTGATCCGGGAAGCTGAAACAGCCCATATAGTGACGCCCGTTTCCAGTATGGTTGTGCTTGAAGCCCGGCAGGACTACGATCGCTTCGATATCCGAAAGAGCAAAAACAGCCTCGACAACGCAACTTTGAAAACAGCGGGAGCCGTGCCGGAACCGCATGAATGGCTGCTCATTATCCTTTTCTGCATGCTTGCCGGCTATTTCACATTCCGTCATTATGTTCGCTAAGCAATATGCTCGGGCCGCCATTCCGGCGGCCTACCTGGGTATTTCCAGCATTTTCTTTATGCATGGTTATATCAAAGGCGATGCCACGTTCTGGATGGGCATTGTGCTCATTCCTTTGCTACTGCGTAGCTTTCCGCCGGGCGAAAAAAGCTGGCGGCTCGCGCCGGTGGTTGCCATGATGGTTTTGATATGCTGCTTTCGGCAGGAATCCACATGGCGCTTTTTGCTGGTTGTGCTCGCCTTGCTTTTCGCTGTTGAAAATGTCTTCGGAAAATTGAAGGGACTATTCTTCATGGTAGTGCTCATTGTTTCCCCGATTTTCAAATATGTTTCCGAGGTTTTCACCTTTCCGATCCGGTTGCAAATTTCCACCTGGGCCGGGATCCTGTTGCAATCTACCGGATTACCGGTCACCGTTGAAGGAAACAGCATTCTACTCAACGGCTCAGAGTTTTCGGTCGATCCTGCCTGCATGGGCCTTCAAATGACAGGTTTTGCGCTGCTGGCAGTTATTTTTTTCATGGCCCATTTCCGGATACAACACCAGCAATCGCTGCCTTCCCGGTATCAGGCCATCCTGCTAATTCTCGCATTTACATTGAATACGATCGGAAACCTCATGCGCATTATCCTGCTCATAGCATTGCACATAGCGCCGGATAATGCCTTGCACGACGCAACGGGTGTCGTTTGCCTGATCGTTTATGTGGTTATTCCGTTATTCTTCATGGTCCGGTTCACGTATCAACGTCGGGGGAAAGCAGCTATCGTTCCCTTTACAGCCACCAAACATCGTCGGAGGCTGCTGCTATCCGGCCATTGGGTGCTGCTGATCATTTGCGCATCCATTTGTTTTCAAAAACCGGTCATGAATGTCGGATCACCGAAAGGCACCCGGGCTGTTGCCCGCGAAGGTTACGCAATGCAGCAGCTGCAATCCGGCGTCACGCAGTTCAGAAGCGACCACGCGCTTGTTTACATTAAACCAATTCCTGCATTCTACTCTTCAGAACATAGCCCTGTGACTTGCTGGACGGGCTCAGGCTACCATTTGAGCCGCATTTCAAAAAAGCGGGTCGCGGGTAGGGTTGTGTATGTGGGAAGTTTGAAAAAAGGGACCGACGAGCTGCTTACCGCCTGGTGGCTTTCCGACGGGCAATGTGCGACAATCAGCCAGCTCGACTGGCGCTGGAAAAGCCTGACCGAAAACAACGATTTTCAACTGATTAACGTAACGGCCGACGACCCGATCCGCCTCGATATGGAAGTAAAACGATGGTTACCGGCGATTTGAGGGTATATTGACCCAGGACGCGTCTTTTTGGGAGAAAAGTCAGGACAATCAATGAAAAAAACAGCACGTATCCTTACCGTTTTGAGCCTGCTCGCATTATCAGTTCCATCTATGGCGCAAACAGAAACCATACATCTTTGGCCGGAAGGCAAAGTCCCCAATTTTAAAAAGAGTGATGTAGAAGAAAAATCGGTTACCGACGCGCAGGGTATCCTGCGGGTCAGCGGCGTAACAGTGCCTACGATTGCTGCTTACATTGCACCCAAAGAGAAAGCCACCGGGGCGGCGGTGATGATCTGTCCGGGCGGCGGTTACGGCATACTGGCAGCTTCGCACGAAGGCAGTGATTTTGCAAAATGGTTCAATGAACGCGGCATTTCTGCATTTGTGTTAAAATATCGGCTGCCCAACCAAAAAGCGATGACCCACCAGCACGAAGTGCCGTTAATGGACGCCATGCAAGGCATGAAGCTGATCCGCCAGAATGCCGCCAAATGGGGTATCGATGTGAACAAGATCGGCGTCATGGGCTTCTCGGCAGGCGGCCACCTGGCAGCCACGATTTCGACACACTACAATATGGGCGAAAAAGCCTCCGCGGACGGTAAACCGAACTTCTCGATATTGATTTACCCGGTGATCTCGCTTACGCCCGCCCTCGCGCACGGCGGCTCGCGCGACAACCTGCTCGGACCTGAAAAATCGGACGAACTGATTAAATATTACTCCAACGAATTGCAGGTGTCGGATCAAACTCCGCCCGCATTCCTCGTTCACGCCATGGACGATACCGGCGTGCCGGTCGAAAACAGCATCGAATATTACCTGGCGCTGAAAAAGAAAAAGATCCCTGCTGAAATGCATTTGTACCCCCAAGGCGGCCATGGCTACGGCATGCGCACGGAAGGTAAAGGATCATTGGCAAACTGGCCCACCGCGATGGAAGGTTGGCTGAAAGCGATGGGATACCAGAAAAATTGACGGCGACGATGAATTAATCCCTAGTTTTGAAGAAAAATCAACGCTAGGGATTATTCAGTTTATGAATGCTTTAAACCGCCTGGTGGTCAGCAAGCGATCACTCCTCTTAATTGTACTGGCCATTGCTGCCTTTGCTACGCTTCAATCGGTATTTTCCCACCCCAAAACCTTTGCGAATCAGCCGCAACTTTACACTACTTATAACAACTACGTCATTTTCAAACAGTCCTTCTTCCACCTGGTCGAAGGGAAGAACCTGTACCGGTGGCATGTCGACGAGCATTGGGACCTGTTCAAATACAGCCCGGCGTTCGCACTCGTTTTTGGCATACTTTCCATTATGCCTACGTTCGTCGGCCTGTTTTTCTGGAACCTGATCAATGTGGCGGTGCTTTTCTTTTCGGTCTATTCTCTCCCGAGAATCGACTTACGGACAAAGGGATTGATGGTTTCTTTTATGCTGGTAGAGCTCCTCACTGCCACGCAAAATGAGCAGAGCAACGCCCTGATCGCCGGCTTGCTGCTATTTGGGTTCGGGTTTCTCGAACGGGATAAATACTGGATGGCCTCGCTATGCATCGTCTCCACGATCTTCATTAAACTTTTCGGCATTGTTGCCCTGGCATTGTACCTGCTCTATCCGAACAAACTCAAACTAGCCTACACGACCGCTGCATGGGTTGTTTTGCTCACCGTATTACCGATCGTAGCCGTCACACCAGAGCAATTTGTTGTGCTGTATAAAACGTGGTGGAAACTCCTCGCCGCCGACCGCGACTTTTCCGACGGCCTCTCTGTCATAGGCTGGCTAAAAATCTGGTTTTCGCTGGATGTGAACAAAACTTACGTCAACCTTGTCGGAATGGCGCTCTTCTGCCTGCCGTTGCTCAAAATCAAATCGTACGGCAACTACGTTTTCCGGGCATTGATACTGGCTTCGGTATTGGTATGGGTCGTGATTTTCAACCACCGTGCGGAGTCGCCGACATTTATCATTGCCATTGCAGGCGTGGCGGTCTGGTATTACTTGCAGGCGCCGACAAAGCTGAACTACGCGCTGCTCGTGCTGGCATTTATATTTACCACACTATCGCCTACCGACGTGTTTCCCCCATTTATCCGGAATACCTATTTCTGGCCATATGTCGTGAAAGCAGTGCCTTGCATTCTCATTTGGGGCAAAATCATTTACGACCTGCTCTTCACGGAACTACACCCCCGGACCGTGGAAGTGGAGGCTGTGCAATAAATTCAGACACAAAAAAAGCGTTACAGGAACGCTGCGGCGGCATCCTGTAACGCACATATTTGGGTAACCTGAATTAATTTACTCCTAAAAGTGTGCGGCTTACTTCACGCACTTCTTTGGTGGACAGGTAGATGCTCTTAACGATCTTCTCGTTGTCATTCGAGATTTCGAGCGTATAAACGCCATCACCCATTTCATCAAACTTTATTTTCCGGCCGGTTTTCGTAATATATTTAGGTACAAATTCTTCGTGAAGCAGATTCCCCTTGCTATCCAACAGACGAATCGCCACCTTTTCGCCTTTTTCTTTTTCCATCATCACATTCATCGACATCGTGTCGCGGACGCGGTACATCCCTACTCGAAACTTTTCACAAGTGTTGTTTTTACATTCCGCTTTCGGGGAAACAATCGGATCAGCTTGCACGTGGGCAGCAATTGTAAACAATGCGAATGCAGCGGTAACGGCGGTTTTTAAGATGTTTGGCATGGCTCTTGAAGGTTAACTGATTGGTAAACTGAATTGATTTCGAACCAATGAGGTAACCGTTCAGGCCATTGTTGCATACAAAGTTTGGACGGCAAAATAGGAGGTTAAGCGGTGTTACCCACCAATCGCAATCATCTCCCGATTCTGCTCGTATTCCGTCTTGGCTTGCCGCTCGGAGAAGCTGGCGTGGCCGCCGTGGGCGAAATGTTTTTTCTGGAAATGAGCGTAAATGAGCGGACGAACATCTTCACCTTTGCGCAATGGGGTGAGAAGGTCGACCTCGGAGGTATCAAAAAGGCAGTTTTTGAGCTTTCCGTCGGCGGTGAGACGGATGCGGTTGCAACCTTCGCAGAATGGGTGGGTGACAGTGCCGATGATCCCGAAAGTACCGGCGCCGCCATTTGCCTGAAATCGGCGGGCAGTATCGTGCAACTCACCAGCGACCGGCTGGAATTCAAACTCCCGACTAATACCGGTGAGCAGATCCGCATAGGAAACGATTTTGGACAAATCCCATTGATTACCCTTGAAAGGCATGAACTCGATAAAACGGACGTGAAGGCGAGGCTCCGTGAGCGTCATCCGCACAAAGTCATTGACCTCATCATCATTCGTTCCCCGCATGACCACCATATTCAATTTCACCACAAAGCCTTCATCGAGGAGCAAGCGGATGTGGTCCAGTGTTTTGCCAAAATGATCACGCTTCGTAATGAACCGGAACCGCTCTTCTTGCAGCGTATCCAGGCTGACGTTCAACGAAGTCACCCCGGCCGCTTTCAATTCCGGTATGAATTGATCTACATAAACGGCATTGGTCGTTAGCGTGAGTGAAGCAGGAAGCTTGCCGAGATCGGAAATAATATCACCGGCATCCTTGCGGACCAGCGGCTCACCACCGGTAAGCCGGATTTTCTCTACACCCATTTCCACAAACAAGCCGGCCAGATAAGCTATCTCATCAGCCTGCATGAGCCATTTGGACGGCATAAATTGCATATCCTCCTGCGGCATACAATAGGTACAACGCAGATTACACTTATCCGTCAGCGAAATGCGCAGATAAGTGTGCTTACGACCAAATGTATCTACAATAGGCAATGCCATGGTTTCTCGCTAATCGTGTTTTTTCCCTTCTAAAACATTAAAAACGTGCAAAACATGCGGGAAAAGCGCATCAATATATTCGGTGACACCACCCGTGCTGCCAGGCATGGTAATGACCAGCATTTCACCGATGAAACCGGCTGCCGACCGCGACAGCATCGAAGTCGGGACGCGCTCCTGGCCGTACTGTCGTGCTGTTTCGGCAATGCCCGGGATCTCCCGGTCGAGCAACTCGGACACCGCCTCCGGTGTCACATCTCTGGGCGATAATCCGGTACCGCCGGTAATGAGCACCATATCGTATCCTCCCGCTTGCAGTGATTGCAATTTGGTTTGAATGCCCGACTTTTCGTCGGCGATAATACTGTAATCGCTCACTTCCAGCTTGAATGCTTTCAGTTTTTCGATGATCTTTTTGCCGGATTTGTCTTCACCTATTCCATTTGAAATACTGTCGGAGCAGACCACTACGGCCGTTTTCAGACCTTCCGGCGCGGGTTTGCGGTCACTTTTCCCTCCCTTTTTCTCCAACAAACGGATATTCCGAATCTCAACGCCTTTGTCGATCGGTTTGAGCATATCGTACATCGTGAGTGCTACCACCGACGCACCATGCATGGCCTCCACCTCCACTCCTGTTTTATATATTGTCTTGACCGTCAATTCAATGACGATCGTCAAATCCTCAATACGGTACTGAACGCCGGTATATTCCACCGGGATCGGATGGCAGTCGGGCAACAAATCGGGCGTTTTTTTAACTGCCAGAAAGCCCGCAGCCTTTGCCATTTCAAAAACATCGCCTTTCGGCACAGTACGGTTTTGAATCGCCTCCACAGTCTCCGGCTTGCTCACTTGTACGATAGCTTGTGCAGTGGCAATGCGAAGTGTGTTGGTTTTATGGGTAATGTCGACCATTTTAATTTTGAATGAGTCAATGTCATGTGTGGTCAGGTATTGTCAGCTGTTGTTTTTCCAATACAATACATGACAATTGATGACCTCCTGACAATGCCTGACTACGTATTTTCCTTCCAAACGTGCCCCGCCTCGCCTACCAGCTCCTTGCCGAATATGGGCACATTGGCCTTAATTTCTTCCACAATATATTCCGAAGCCTCAAATGCCGCCCTGCGATGCGGGGATGACACGAACACAAAAAGGCTGATTTCGCCCGTAGGTACGAGGCCCAGGCTATGGTATATGTGCATACAAGTGAGCTCGAATTTGGCAAATGCCGCCTCCCGGATGTCGTGAAACGCCTGCTCGGCCATTTCTTCGTAGGCGGTGTAGTCGATGCCCGTCACGGCACCGCCTTCTTTCTGGTCCGCCCGGATTTGCCCCAGAAATATAGCGTGGGCACCAATACCCGTTTTGGATTGGTGGCTGGCTATCGACTTCGCGACAAAATCGGGGCTGATCGGCCCCTGAACAAATACCTTTTTCGGTTTATGTGCTTTTTCCATGTCCTGCTGTTATCCTCCCGCAAACGGCGGAAGCAATGCGATCTCCGCCGGGATTTCGATCAATACAAAATCCTCCGAAATCTTCTGGTTGACCGCTATTTTGAATTTTTTATCACGCATAGCAGGATACTTGTCCAGCATTTGCGCACGGAACTGACCTACCGTCAGGCCATCGGCCGCATTCCAGACTTCGTCCGACAGCCCGGCGATCTCCGCGAGCATTCCGAAATATTTGACTTGAAAACTCATTGATACCTGATATCCACTCAACCCAATAACCCGCATCCGGCCCGACGGGTTCAGAGCGGGAGCAAATGTACCTCCACCAGTTCGCCCGCTTCGACCCGATTTTGCGCCACAGGCAGATAAATAATCGCATTCGCAACCGCAAACGAGCCAATCACGAACGACTCCTGCCCATCGAGCGATACCACTTCACCGCCTTCCACCCGCGCTTTTAGAAACTCGTCGCGCTCGCCATCGAAGCGGTAAGCGTGCCGTAAAGGCAGTTTCACCGACCTTAGGAACGGCTCTTTGCTACCCATTATTTTCCTCAATGCGGGCAATACATATTCGTAAAAGCAAACCAACGACGACGCCGGATTACCCGGCAATGCAAAAATCAATTTTTCACCTTTTTTGCCAAAAAGAAGTGGCTTGCCGGGCTTTTGCCGCACTTTGTAAAAGATCGTCTCGGCTCCCAGTGCTTCCAATGCTTTACCCACAAAATCATAATCACCAACCGAAATCCCGCCCGAAGCAAGTATTACATCATACTCTTCCAATAACGCTCCCAGCGCTGCCACCGTAGCATCGAAGTCGTCCGAAGCATAACTAATCGAAACTTCGGCAATACCAGCCTGCACCAATGCTGCTTGCAGCATCGATGAATTGGATTCGTATATTTTGCCGGGCACCAACACATCGCCAGCTTTCAGCAATTCATCGCCAGTAACGAGCAAACCAATCCGCGGCTTTGCATGAACAAACACCTCATTCACATTCATTCCCTTCAAAAACCCAACGGCGCCCGGCGATATGAGCGTTCCGGAACGCAATGCAACCGCTCCCTGCGCGATCTGCTGTCCTGCCCGGCGGACATTTTTGCCTTCCGCAACCGGAAATTCATGGATTTGTATGGAGCCGTCCGCCACTGTGGTATTTTCCTGCATCACCACCGCGGTAGCGCCCTCGGGTACGGGTGCGCCTGTGAATATGCGCACCGCCATGCCTGCACCCACAACCGGCAAATCGGCCTGACCCGCTTTCGATTCCCCTGCGAGGCGCAGCGATGTCCCAGCTTCGGTTACGTCAGAATGCACTATCGCGTACCCATCCATCGACGACTGCCTGAATGGCGGAAGCGCTATCGGCGAGACCACATCTTCGGCGAGAAATCTTCCAACGGCCTCAGCCAGTGGTACGGTTACCGCAGGCAGCGCTGCGGTGTTTGCAATAATTCTCTCTTTTGCCTCGTTGACTGTGACCATATTTCAAAAAATGCCATGCGGAATGCGCAAGTTAACACATTCGCGAGTGCAAATGGAACAGCTTGAAATTGTCTCCAAAAAATCGGTTTTAGCCAACAATTGGCGACATTTTCCACAATAATACCATTATCCCCACAGAACAACAGCTTGTAACCAACTGACCATCAATAGGTAAAACACAGACTTAAAAGCCCGCCTCTTGCTATAATTACATTTATTACAAGAGTTTGCATTTGGTGCTAAGTGCATTTTACCAATTAAAATTTCACGTTGTGCCCGGCTGGCGCGGTTTTTATTCAGGATCATTTGCCGGAGACCAAATGAAGCATTCTTATTTTTATCCTAGAATTACTTTTAACAAACCCCTAAAAATCAGTTTTTTACCTCAAATTGAAATTTTATTTATTCAATCCCGTTATCTTTGCACTTCGGCCCAGTGCCTGAAATGATGTTTCACGAAATACAAAATGCATGATTAGACTTATCTTTATGGCCTTCTCAATCGCATTATTCGGAAAAAGTCCGATGAGCGAGGTGGAGGTGGAAAAGAAGGAGCTGAAAGAAACAACCATTATTGATTCAGATCTTCTTGCTATTGACTTCTGTGGCGAAGCCGTTCCTTTATCAGAGCTTCGAATCGCCGAGCGATATCAAAACACGATCAGAAATTACGACAATCCCACTTTTCGTAAGCTGATGACCACAACGAAAAAGAGAATGCGAATCATTGAACCCATTCTCAAGAAGTACGGAGTACCAGCCGATTTTAAGTATATTCCTTTGATAGAGAGCGCTATGAAAGATGAGGTCACTTCTCATCGCGGCGCCGCCGGATACTGGCAACTGATGCCATCTACGGCAAAATCTCTCGGGCTGGTTGTAAATGAAACCAGGGACGACCGCAAACATTTGGTCAAATCGACCCACGCGGCAGGCAAGTACCTTCGCGACCTGTATAAACAGCTGGGTTCCTGGACATTGGTAGCTGCTGCTTACAACGCAGGCCCGACACACATCCAAAACCGGATGGATTCGCAGAATAAGGATGATTTTTTCAAACTCCGCCTCAATTCGGAGACTGCGAGGTACCTCTATAAGATTCTTGCCGTAAAAGAATGGTTCTCCAATCCGGAGCGAAGCCGCGAATGGGGAAGCGGTGACGTGGTCGACCGCCTTTCTGCATTCAAGATCGAGCAGAAAAAAGCCGCAGCATTGGCCAAGGCTGAAACTGGGCCCAAGGCAGGGTCATAACCTCCATTATTTTATTTGAAAGTTCATAAGAAGAAAAGGATACATTATCCTTTTCTTTGTGTTATTATAGCACGGGCACAATGCTACCCTGCTTATCTTTCGTACCTCTTTAATACTCACTTTTGACATGACAAAAGCGGAAATGATCACTGACAAGGGCACAATGCTCATCGAGTTCTACGATGAAGATGCTCCCAACACAGTGAAAAACTTTGTTGATCTTTCTAAAAAAGGCTTTTACGACGGTGTGATTTTCCACCGCGTGATTCCTGACTTCGTGATCCAGGGCGGCGACCCTACCGGCACCGGCCGTGGAGGTCCTGGCTACAAGATCGATTGCGAGCTGACCGGAGGAAACCAGTACCACGACCGTGGCGTGCTTTCGATGGCACACGCAGGCCGTAACACCGGCGGTTCACAGTTCTTTATCTGCCACAGCCGCAACAACACCGCGCACCTCGACAGAAACCACACTTGCTTCGGCCGCGTGGTAGAAGGCATCGAAACGGTGGACGCGATCCGCCAGGGCGACAAGATCCAGAAAATCACGATCATCGAAGAAGCGTAAACGCTCGATCGATTACCAACAAAAAGAGGCCGGAAGTTAATTCCGGCCCCTTTTTGTGCTATATGACGGCTATCTCACCAGAAATGGCCGTACAGATAAGAAATAATCGCAATGACCACGATAGCACCGGTAACGAAAGTGCGGTGCGGCATAAACATTGATGCGTCGATAGCCAGGCCTTTTTTCTCGTCAGGCATAACGATCCCGAGGATAAACATCACGGCAACGCATATCAGGAACACAAGGCCCATGCGGTCGAGGAACGGAACCTGGGTCCAGTCGGCAAACGGGAAATAGTTGTTGTGCATCGCAAGCGCTATCAGGAACCCGCCCACGATCGCGAACAGTGCACCCGCGGAGTTGGTACGTTTCCAGAAGAAGCCCATGATGAACGACGCGAAAATACCCGGCGACAACAAGCCTGTCATCTCCTGGATGAACTGGAAACCACCTTTTTTATCAATACCCATATAAGGCGACACTACAATCGCAAGGATCATCGAGATCACTACAACTGCACGTCCGATGCGTACGAGCGTCTTTTCGTCGGCGTTCTTGCCGATGTAGTTTTTGAAAATATCCAGGGTAAAAATCGTTGAAATACTATTCGCCTTACCAGCCAGAGAAGCCACCACAGCGGCAGTCAGTGCAGCGAACGAAAGCCCTTTCAAACCGGTTGGGAGCAGGTTAAGAAGCACAGGATACGCTTTATCGGCATTGATCACACCGTCTTCACCCAGCATTTCGGCCTGGAACATGCCTTTGCTGTACAATGCATAAGCCGCAATACCTGGCAATACCACAATTACCGGCATCAACAGTTTCAGGAATGCCGCGAAAAGAATACCGTTACGGGCAGTCTTCAAATCCGCTCCCAATGCACGCTGCGTAATATATTGGTTACAACCCCAGTAGTTCAGGTTCACGATCCACATACCGCCGAGCAATACAGCCAGGCCAGGCAACTGCATATAGAATGGGCTGGATTTGGGGAAAATCATATGGAAGTGATCGTCATGATTCTCACGCATTACTTTGAAACCCTGCGCGATGCCTTCCACACCCGCATTGTCCGATACCAGGTTAATCGCCAGATAAGTAGTGGCCAGACCACCAATCACGAGGAAGAACACCTGAATTACGTCTGTAAAACCGATTACTTTCATCCCGCCGATTGTAATAATAATGGCAAAAGCCGCCAGCGCGATCATACAAAACTGAAAGTCAAGCCCCGAAATCCCCGAAACGGCCAACGCTCCCAGATACAGGATCGACGTCAGGTTCACGAGAATATACAATGCCAGCCAGAACACGGCCATAATCAAGCTCACCGATTGGTTATACCGCTGGCTGAGGAACTGGGGCATGGTGTAAATCTTGTTTTTGAGATAGATAGGCATAAAAAAGACGGCCACTATAATGAGTGTTGCCGCCGCCATCCATTCATAAGTCGAAATCCCGAGACCCATCGAAAAGCCATTGCCCGACATCCCGATAAACTGTTCCGCCGAAATGTTCGACGCGATCAGCGATGCCCCGATCGCCCACCAGGTGAGGGAGCCTTCCGCGAGAAAGAAGTCTTTTGTAGATTCAACTTTTGATTTTTTCCGCTGATAAATCCAATAACCGTAACCGGAGACTACAATGAAGTAAAAGAAGAAAACGACATAATCCAGTGTTTGTAATTGTTGCATTTCAAATAATAAAATAGATGAATGAATGAAATTGATCAGCTTAGATTGAAACGTACATTATTTTCAAAAAAAAGTGCAAAACCCGAACGAGCATGCCAATATTCCATCCCGTTTTGAAAAGGAGCGCATAAATATAGCCTGTAAGCACCTATTCGTAATGCTTTACTCTGATATTTTCTTCGAATCTTTAAAATGGTGGGGACGCATTGGCCCATACGCTTCGTCGAATGAAGCACCATGCTGCATTTTGGCGATAAAACGTTGCAGCCCAGCCTCTCTACGAAGCAAAAGCCAGTACGACACTTCCATTCCGGCGGTCATGTAGGCACTCATGACGTGTTTTTGCCCACCGCCAAAAAACTCCCGCATGGTGGAAATGTCTTTAAGCAAAAGCAGGTCGCGGCCATTGCGCGTGTAGTAACGCCACTCGTACCTATACGCGCGGTAACGATCACGCGGCGTAGTTTCGTTTACAAAGCGGCGATCGAGCATCAATGCCAGGCCTTCGTTGAACCATTGGGGAATGTCGTTGGTAGTGCGCCACCAGCCAATGCGTTTCAGCAATTCGATATGGCTCATTTCATGGGCGATCACATCGATATTCATACCCTGCGCGTTCAAAATCACGTAGGAGCTGCCCCAGGGCGTGCCAATGCTGCAACCGGCTCCTTCGGTACTGCTGCAATATTTCTTGTATTGCTCCGGGGTTTGGCAAATGATGATTTTGGGGCCGGATTTTTTGCCCTGGTAAAAGGAATCGATGCGCGCCTCGGCGAGCGTGACGGTATTTTTGAGGGTTTTGTATTTGTTTCGATTGATATCCGGGCTGAAATAAACCCTTTTATCCGTCGACTTGAAATTGGAGCATGCGATGAGCTCGCAGTAGAAGATTTGTGGGTAGAGGAAAAAGAGGCTACCCAACAGGATGATGAATCCAGTCAGAAGAAATCTGATGATTTTCCGGAGTGGGTTCAAAAGGGATATTATTTTTTTACCACGAAGACACGAAAAAGGCACGAAGACATTCGTGTAACTTCGTGCCTTCACGGTCCGCCGCTGCGGTGGCAATTTAGTTCTTAATGCTTAAAGTGACGAACTCCGGTAGTTACCATCGCAAGCCCGTTCGCATTGCAATAATCCACCGAATCCTTATCACGAATAGAACCACCCGGCTGAACAACCGCAGTAATACCCGCATGATGTGCGATTTCAACGCAATCCGCAAACGGGAAGAATGCATCCGAAGCCATTACCGCGCCATTCAGGTCGAAACCAAATGCTTTTGCCTTCTCAATCGCCTGGCGCAATGCGTCCACGCGTGAAGTTTGGCCGGTACCGCTTGCCAGTAACTGGTTTTCTTTGGCAAGAACGATCGTGTTCGATTTGGTATGCTTGCAAACTTTCAATGCAAATTCAAGAGCAGTAACCTCGCCGGCAGTAGGCGCCTTCTCGGTAACTGTTGTAAACTGTGCCGCAACTTCGGTGGCAAGGTCCTTATCCTGCACCAACACGCCGTTCAAGATCGTTTTGAACATAATTTGTGGCAACACCACAGCATTACGCTTCAACAAAATGCGGTTCTTTTTCGATTTCAAAAGCGTCAGCGCTTCTTCGTCGTAGGCCGGGGCAATCAGAATTTCCATGAACAGCTTGTTCAGCTCCTCAGCCGTCGCCAGATCAACTTTTGTATTAGTAATAACGACACCACCGAATGCAGAAACCGGATCGCAAGCCAGGGCATTGTCATAGGCGTCTTTCGCAGTAGGTGCCGTAGCGATACCGCAGGCATTCGTATGCTTGATGATCGCGAATGTAGGCTGAGCGTCGGCGAACTCATCGATCAGGCTCACGCACGCATCCACGTCCACGAGGTTGTTGTAGGAAAGTTCTTTTCCGTGCAGCTTATCGAAAATACCTTCCAGGTCGCCGTAGTAGGTCGCGCTCTGGTGCGGATTTTCTCCGTAACGGAGTGTTTGCGAGGTAAGATTAGTGAAATCGAAAAGTTCTTTATCAGTCGTTTCTTTTCCGGATGTAAAGAAGCTGTTGATAGCGCCATCGTAATGCGACGAAACGCCAAATGCCAGACCTGCGTAGTAACGACGGTCTTCGATATCCGTAGCACCCGCTTTTGCATTCAGCAACTCTACAACCTCCGCATATTGGCTGCGGGAAGAGACGATCAATGTATCTTTAAAATTCTTCGCCGTTGCACGGATCAGGGAGATACCGCCAATGTCTATTTTTTCGATAATGTCCTCCTCGCTCGCGCCGGATGCCACCGTTTCCTCGAAAGGATAAAGATCCACCACCACCATGTCGATGGCAGGTATATTGTACTGCGCTGCCTGGGCTACATCGCCCGCGTCGTCGCGACGATACAAAATACCGCCCATAATGGCCGGGTGAAGCGTTTTAACACGCCCGCCGAAAATCGAAGGATAACCGGTCAGCTCTTCGGCAGCGGTTACGGGAATGTTGAGATTTTCAATGAAAGTCTGAGTTCCCCCGGTGGAGTACAGCTTTACGCCGTTGTTGTGCAGGAGGCGGACCAAAGGCTCAAGACCGTCTTTGTAATAAACAGAAATAAGCGCGGATTGGATTTTTTTAGACATTGTGCAACGTTTGCTCTAAGATTACAAATGCGGGATTTTGCTTACATTCGGCATTTCGGCTTGTCCCATGTTGAAAAATAAACCGCAAAGATAGCCGAAAAATCAACGAAACCGGCAGCGGAACAGACGAAAATCAAAACGTTATCATTCTGAAACCAAGTTTAAAAAGCCAAAACCATGAACCTCGACCTGACCGGAAAAACAGCGCTGGTATGCGGGAGCACCCAGGGCATCGGGCTCGCAGCTGCCGTCGAAATAGCATTACTAGGCGCAAACGTGACCCTGGTGGCCCGGAACGAAGAAAAACTGCGTGAGGCCGTCGAAGATCTGGACACCTCGCTAGGACAGCTCCACCGGTATGTAGTAGCCGATTTCGCCGATCATGAAGCCGTGAAATCCGCCATCGAAAACTACCTCCGCCTCTGCCCGGAAGTCCATATTCTCGTCAACAACACCGGCGGCCCTTCCGGTGGCCCGATCATCGAAGCGGAAGCCAATCAGTTCCTGAAAACCTTTCAAATGCACGTAATCAATAACCAGTTCCTGGCGCAGGCGGTGGTACCATCGATGAAGAAGGAAGGTTTTGGACGCATTGTCAATATCATCAGCACCTCGGTGAAGCAGCCAATCATTGGCCTCGGTGTGTCCAACACCATTCGCGGCGCCGTAGCCAGCTGGGCCAAAACGCTGTCACTCGAACTCGGGCAATACGGAATTACCGTCAACAATGTATTACCCGGCTACACCGAAACGGCACGACTCGACGCTGTGCTGAAAATGCGGAGTAAAAATCAGGGCAAAACCCGGGAGCAGGTCGCCGAAGAACTGAAAGCCGGCATCCCCATCCGCCGGTTCAGCGAGGCCAAAGAAGTGGCTGCGGCCGTAGCATTCCTGGCCAGTCCGGCTGCCGGAAGCATCAGCGGCGTGAGCCTGGCTGTGGACGGCGGCAGAACGGAAAGTTTATGATCGCGAATACAAGATAATTTCCTGCTAATTGATTTTAAAAAGAACGGGCGGCGCATTATTGATCAGGTTTACCAGGTAATGCCCGCCCTGAATGTTAATGGGGCTGATCTGCTTCACTTCTCCATCCAATGCGAAACCGCTTTGATTGGCACGTAGCACATCGAACTGCATATTACCCTTGTTGATCAGCACATTGCCCCGGCAAGCATCCAGGCTGCCGAGCTGCGGAATGAAATGGCTAAAATTCCCGGCTACGATGATATCCGGCTTACCATCGTGGTTCACGTCCTGGCTTTGGATCGCATTCAGGCACGAAAACTGCACCGTGTAGGGCAGCGCCACCATTTTGAACCGCCCTTTGCCATCGTTCACCGCAATGCCCGATTGCACGGAACTGACCGTCTTTTCCACGGCTGATTTCAGCAATTCCTCAGGAAATAAATCCTGAATAGTTAGCACCGCGTACTCCGAATGTTTGATACTTTTCTTTTTCAGGAAAGGAAACTGGGTCGTCACCTCGCGCTTCAAGAGCACGGGCAGGTCTTTTGAATCTACCGTTTTGGAAATAACTTTCTCTATCGTCCCGTTTTTGTTGAAATCATTGATCCATATCTTCAGCGGGGCATTCGCCGAAGCTTTCAATGTAAAGTTTTCACCGATATTTCCTAGCACGATATCCTGGTCGCCGTCGCCATCCAGATCCTCGGCCTTCAGCGATCCCCAGAAACCTGTAAGGCCTTCGAGGCCCGTTTGAACCTGATTGAATTTCCCACCCGAAAACTTGAACGCCAGCGGGGCCATCCAATCGCCTACCACGAGTAATTCCTTGTTACCGTCGCCGTCAATATCCGCCCAGCTGGCATCCCTCACCATTCCCGCCTTGCCGAGCCCGGGTGCTATCGTTTGGGTCACATCTTTAAAAACACCCTTTCCGTCATTCTCGTATAGATAGCTGGTGGGCGTAGATCCATACTCCCGCGGGACACTCCTGCTGCCGACGAAAAGATCGAGATCGCCATCACGATCATAGTCATCGGCCACGACAACGGAGGTGTTCATCGCATTGGGAGGAAATGCACTGCTATGCAGGGTAAAACTTCCCTTACCATCGTTCAGGTACAAACGTGTCGGCAAGTCGGGGCTTTTTTCCAGGCTTTCATTTCCGCCACTGCCTACAACGAGATCTTTATCGCCATCCCCATCGGCATCGAAAAACAACGCAGCCGTATCTTCAAAGCCCGCCTGGTCACTGAAAGTCACTTGCGGCGATTTGATGAACTGCCCTTCTTTTTGCAAATACAACTGCCCCCCCTGCCCTTTCGCACCACCTATATAAACGTCGTCCTGGCCATCTCCATTGACATCCCCGATAGCTGCTTTCGGCCCTTCCCGCGACAGCATAGCCGGAATGTTCCGCTCATTGTAAAAATCCTCGTATTTGTTTTCCCGATGCGCATCGAAGCCGTTGGGCGCAATACTCATGAGTATTCGTCCCGGCTTATCAGAAGGCATGCTGTAACTACCCGCGGCGTCACCGATCTTAAGCGTCAGCAATGTATCGGGCTTTACACCGTGCATACTGGTCACTTTTCGCGTGGGCCAAAGCACCCGCACAGAATCGATCTTCGCAATTTTCCCCAAACCAATGGTAAGCGGATATTCCGTGCTCGACTGGTACCCGCGGGAAGGGTTCACCTGCTTACTGAAAACCTGTCCATCGGCATAAATCTCCACCTTAGATCCGATGGCATGCGTATTCATGCCATTGCCTTTCAGGTTGAGTTTGATATAGTGGTTTTTCTCCTTAATAGCTTCCGATTTGTTCTTATAAACAAAGCACGGCTCATTCACATTATTCACAACCAGGTCGAGATCGCCGTCGTTGTCCAGGTCGGCATAGGCGGCCCCGTTTGAAAACGAGGTCTTTCCAAACCCGAACTCATTCGCTCTTTCCCTGAATTGCAGATTTCCCTCATTATGGAAAAAATTATTGGCAATAGGCGTGGAAGGCATGTGATCGATAATGTTCTGCATATTCTCCTTTTCGCCCGACATTACCATTCTCTGAGTCACCTCGTTGGCAAAAAAATCGATAAAGTCCTGATTCAGAATATCGTGGTAAATGCCATTGCAAACGTAGATATCGGTCTTCGAGTCATTATCGGCGTCGAAAAGCAATGCTCCCCAGCTCCAATCGCTGGCCGCTACACCCGAGTAATTGGCTATCTCGCTGAATGTCCCATCCTGATTGTTCAATTGAAGGCTGTTTTGCATATACTGGTTATAAAAGCCCTTTTCCTTTTTCAGGTTGAACAGGTAATGGTTTTCAAAGGAAGTAGAGGTCTTGTAGCGATACTCGTCGCGGGGAAGCATATCCGTCACGAACACTTCCGGGAAGCCGTCGTTGTTGATATCGGCCATATCTGCGCCCATCGACGCCAGGCTGGTATGCTTTACGCGTTTTTCAAGCTCTTCCGAGAAAGTACCGTCCTTTTGGTTGATATAGAGATAATCTCGCTCATAAAAATCATTACACACATACATATCGGGATAGAGGTCGCCATTAATATCCCCCACCGTCACGCCCAGGCCGAAGCCGATCAGACTGCCGTAGATACCAGCCTCTTCGCTCACATCCACGAATTTTCCGGCGTCGTTGCGCAGCAACTTGGCACCGCCCCCCTTCAGAAAATCCTTCACCGGCCAATCTTTCGCCCGCAAATTGCGGTCATTGGCATAATTAAGCGTGTTTACCGGAATAAAACTGTTGTTAAGAATATAGGCATCAAGGTCGCCGTCGAGGTCATAATCGAAAAACGCGGCCTGGCTGGTGTAGCCGGTCTCATCGAGGCCGTATTGTTTGGCCGATTCCGTAAAAGTCAGGTCCCCGTTGTTGATATAGAGCGAGTTGCCCTGCTTGTTCACAAACTTCTGATAACCCGCATTGCACACGTAAATATCCAGCAGATCATCGCCATTCACATCGACCATCACCACGCCTGTACTCCATTTGTCAGGCTCGGCAACCCCTGCTTTGGCGGTAATATCTTCGAATTTCCAGTTGCCTTTGTTCAGGTAAAGTTTGTTTTCACCCATGTTTGCGGTGAAATAGATATCCGGCAGGCCATCATTGTTGATATCGCCGATCGACACGCCACCGCCATTGTAAAAATTGCGGTAGTTAAATATGTTGATATCTTCCTTGTCTTCGACTTTATTGACGAAATCGACCCCCGTTTCGGACGCATCCATTTGCTCGAACAGGGCATTCTCATTTTTTTCAGAATCACTACATGAAAACAAGGCGCCAAGGCAACCGAGCAAAATGAATGTTCGTGAAGCGATAAAACAGTTAATCGTCATTAGGTTAAACTCATGGAATCAAACACTTGCTTTTCAAAAAAAAAGCAAATATGTCATTCTACCGGACATCTTGCTAATCTGCCCATCAATAATTGCTTGCAGCGGCCTTTTTACCCTCTATCGGGGCCCGAAGCAGTAGCCGTGATGGCGCACTGTGCAAATACCTACTACGAACATTAGCAGTCACCTCGCACTTTACCCAACATTTTGCTGGACTTCCTTCGCGGTTGTGCGTAACTTTGAGTCCGTTATTTTTCCAGTTAATTGCATTTATGACATCCCTGTCTCCAGTATCAGATGCAGATCTGAGTTTGCTTGCACAACGCCTCGAGGGTGACCTCTTCTACGACAATACCATGCGGACGTTATATGCAACCGACGCGTCTGCCTATCGTGAAATGCCGCTTGCCGTCGCCATCCCCAAATCGATCGGCGACCTGAAAGCGCTCATCTCGTATGCCACGGAAAAGAAAGTTTCGCTGGTTCCCCGCACCGCAGGTACCTCGCTTGCAGGCCAGGTGGTAGGTAACGGTATAATAGTAGACGTTTCGAAAAATTTCAATAAAATCCTTGAAATAAACGCGGAGGAACGCTGGGTACGCGTGCAGCCGGGCGTCGTGCGCGACGAACTGAATATGGCCCTGAAGCCCTACGGACTGTATTTCGGGCCTGAAACTTCCACCGCGAACCGCGCGATGATCGGCGGGATGGTCGGCAACAACTCGTGCGGCTCCAACTCGATCGTATACGGAAGCACGCGGGAGCATTTGCTGGAAGTAAAGGCGATCCTGGCCGACGGTAGCGATGCGGAATTCAAAAAAGTAACTAACAGCGAATTGCAGTCGCTCCTAAGCGATGCCCGTCAGAAAAACGGCAGCGCTTCGCTTCTGGACAAAATATACCTTAAAACAGACGCCATCCTGACCTCGCCCGAAAACCAGGCCGAGATCCGGAAAAACTTCCCGAAACCTTCGGTAGAACGCCGCAACACAGGCTACGCGCTCGATATGCTCCTGAACATGGAGCCTTACACGACAGGTACCGACGCCGATAAGCCATTCAACATGTGCAGCCTCATCGCCGGATCGGAAGGTACGCTGTGTTTTCTGACGGAGATCAAGGTGAACCTCGTGCCGCTGCCGCCGAAAACACAAGGCCTCGTGTGCGTGCATTGCGACACGATCGACGAAGCATTACGGGCAACCATTCTGACACTCAAATACGGCCCGCACGCAGTGGAGCTGATCGACGAGTACGTCCTGGAATGCGCCGCTACCAACGTAGAACAACGAAAAAATGCATTCTTCGTTAAGAACAAACCCGACGGCAAGTTTCCCGCAATCCTGGTCGTAGACCTTTCCCGCGAAACGAAAGAGGAAGTGGAGCAGCTGGCTGCGGATTTGGAAAAAGAATTCAGGGAAGCAGGCATTGGTTTCCACTATCCGTTGCTTTTCGGCGATGATACCAAAAAGATCTGGACACTGCGGAAAGCGGGACTTGGCTTGCTGGGCAATATCCCCGGCGATGAAAAGGCGGTTGCTGTAATCGAAGACACGGCGATCGACGTGTACGATCAGCCGGAATATATCCGCGAATTCAACGAAATCCTGAAAAAACACGGGATGTCGGCCGTGCATTATGCGCACGCAGGCTCGGGAGAGCTGCATTTGAGGCCGATTATCAACCTCAAAACCAGCGAAGGGCACCGCCAGTTCAGGATGATCGCGGAAGAGATTGCGGATTTGGTGAAGAAATATGACGGCTCGCTTTCGGGTGAGCACGGCGACGGCCGCCTCCGCGGGGAATTTATTCCGAAAATGGTGGGCAAACACAACTACCAGCTTTTCAAGGATATCAAGAAAGTCTGGGACCCGAATAACATTTTCAACCCTGGCAAGATCGTCGACACGGCACCGATGGACACATTCCTCCGTTACGAGGCCGACCAAAAAACGCCCGCATTCAAAACTAATTTCCGTTTCCACGACCAGGATATCCTGCAACACGCCGAGCAATGCAACGGCTCCGGCGACTGCCGGAAAACACATTTGAGCGGTGGTACCATGTGCCCGAGCTTCATGGCTACACGCAACGAAAAGGATACCACCCGCGCCCGTGCGAACATCCTGCGCGAGATGCTCACGCGCTCGCCCAAAGAAAACCGGTTCGACAACAAGGAGATCAAGGAAGTGTACGACCTGTGCCTAGCCTGCAAGGGCTGCAAAGGCGAATGCCCTTCTAATGTGGATGTTGCGAAACTAAAAATGGAGTTTTTACAGCAGTATCATGACGCCAACGGTATCCCCATGCGCTCATGGCTCATTGGTAACTTCTCCAAAATGACCGGCATTGCCAGCTACGTTCCGTGGGCATACAACCTGATTTTCAAGAATGCACCGCTCCGTAAAATCGCGAATACGGTCGTAGGTTTCCACCCCGAACGTACCATGCCGCTGCTGCACAGCACGACATTGAAAAAATGGTACGACCAACGGAAAAACAGCGCGCCGAAATCAGAGCGAAAAGTCTATTTGTTTTGCGATGAGTTTACCAATTATAATGATGTAGAAATTGGTAAAACGGCTATTCTCGCGCTAGAAAAGCTGGGTTACGAGGTGATTATTCCAAATCACGGACCTTCGGGACGGCCGCAGCTATCCAAAGGTTTGCTGAGAGACGCGAAGAAAATCGCGGAAGAGAATATCCGTCTGCTGAAAGATATTGTCTCGCACGATACACCGTTAGTGGGCATCGAACCATCGGCGATCCTTACATTCCGCGACGAATACCCCGATCTGGTCAGCGACGAACTGGTAGAAGACACCAAGAAAGTAGCTCAAAATGCATTGCAGTTCGACGAGTTCATTGCGCGCGAAATCGAGCTGAAAAATATTTCGAAAAATCAGTTCACCAAAGAAAAACGGCTCATCAAGCTGCACGGACATTGTCAGCAAAAAGCCATTTCGAGCGTGATACCGACGAAAAAGATGCTTTCACTGCCCGAAAATTACACCGTACAACTCATTCCATCGGGATGCTGTGGTATGGCAGGTTCATTCGGATATGAAAAAGAGCACTTCGATATTTCCATGCAAATCGGCGAACTTGTACTCTTCCCGACCGTGCGCCAGCAGCCGGAGGAAGTGATCATTGCGGCTCCCGGTACCAGCTGCCGCCACCAGATCCACGACGGAACAGGCCGCAAAGCGCTGCACCCGGCGGAAATCCTCTGGAACGCATTGGTTTAGACACATTAGATTAAATATAGAAAATGGCCGGCAAATGAACTTTGCCGGCCATCTTTCTAGTTGGAGATAAACGGCGCCTTCCGCAGCCAGGTATCATCCGTAAGCTGATCAATCATAAAACCGGCAATATCCGCCGCGTCGATCCTGGCGCCCGGCGAATCCGTGGCACTCACCTTCACCTCAGCACGATTTCCATCAAACTCAATGTACGGCACGCGCACCATGATCCATTCCGCATCACTTTCGGCGAGTACCGAATAGGATTTCTGGCGGTCATTATGGATGGCCGGAAAAGTGGTACGCATCCACTCGGTCGCCTTCGCCGTTTCCTCACTCTTTCGGTCCGTCGGCGTATCGACGTTCAAGCCAGCCAGCACCACGTACCGCACCGACCGGTCACCTATTGCATTCAGAACATTGATACTGGCCTGGCTCGCTACCAGCGGCTCGTCCTGCCGCTGCCCTGCCGTGCACAAAACGGCATCGCACCCTTGCAGCAATATACCGACAGCCTCCGGATTGAGTACATCACCATGCACGATCTCGATCAAATGGCTCTGAATTGTAAACTGCTCGGGATGCCTCAGCAGCAGTTTTAGCGAAAAACCTTTCTCAATAAGTTGATTGACAAGATACTGGCCCGTGCGACCACCGCCGCCAATCACGGCTATTTTTTGGATTCTTTTCATTTCTCTCTGATAAAATTTTGGATGTAGCAAACTACACCGGGCGAAGAACCCGGAAGATGACAGAAGAGCGAAGCTCGATTCTGTGGAGATGGTATTTTATCAGGAGATTTTAATGAGAGCAAAGATAAGTCACTGAGCGGGACAAATCTGAGGCATTAGTAAAAAAGTTTATTCTACAAGCAGTTACCAAATGTGGATACTAACGTCAAAAGGTCAGAACCTAACTGATCTTATATATGAATCCGGAAATCTCAGAAAGACAGTTTATTGCTGAAATCAAAGAAAAAGTGCGCTCGGCCCAGTACGAGGCATTGAAGACCGTCAATGTCAAACTAATCCAGCTATACTGGGAAATCGGCAAATCGATCGCCGAAAAACAAAGCGAAAGCTGGGGTAAATCAATCGTCGCATCGCTGTCAAAAGAGCTGCAAGCAGAGTTTCCAAAATCGAGTGGTTTCTCGACCACAAATATTTGGTATATGATTCAGTTTTATACTGATTATCAATCAGATATAAATCTCCAACCACTGGTTGGAGAAATTAGCTGGAGTAAGCATTTAGTCATATTGTCCAAGTGTAAACTGAGTCATGAAAGGCAATTCTACATTCTTTCAACCAGCAAATACAGCTGGTCCAAAAACACTCTCATCCATCAAATCGAGAATAAAGCCTTTGAACGGTATTTGCTCAATCAAACCAACTTCGACTATGCTTTGCCGGAACCTACGAACAAGCAGGCTCTCCTGGCCATCAAAGACAACTACACATTCGATTTCCTCGACCTCGCCGAACTGCATTCCGAATCCGAATTGGAACAACAGCTTGTGAAAAACATCAGGAAGTTTTTGCTGGAAATGGGCAACAACTACACCTTCGTCGGGAACCAATACCGAATCCAGGTCGGAGAGCGGGATTATTGGGTCGATTTGCTTCTGTATCATCGTAAACTACAATGCCTCATCGCCATTGACCTGAAAATAGGCGAGTTTGAACCCGAGCATAAGGGCAAGATGGAGTTTTACCTTTCAGTTGTAAATGACAAAGTACGACTCCCTCACGAGAACGAGTCTATCGGCATCATCATTTGCAAAAACAAGGACAGAACCGTCGTCGAGTATTCATTAAAGAACACCGCACTGCCTATTGGTGTGGCCACCTACAACACAAGCAATCAACTGCCGAAGTAATACCGAAAACTATTGCCCAGCGAAGAAGAGATCACGGCTAAACTTAGAGATTTCTACTAACGAAAGCTCGAAAACCCGACTTTTTGGGAATGGATTCCTAAAAAGTCGATGTTTTTTAGGAATCCATTCCCAAAAAGTTGTAGAACGTTAATTCTTCCCCCAGTTCACATTCATCGTAGTCCCCACCCGAAACGCAGTACTTTTATACTTAAACCCTTCAAAACTATTCATCACCTCCACACGAAGCGGGAAGCGGATGCCGATGTCAAGTCCATAACCGAGCTCGGCATAGTTGTTGGAATCGGGAGTGGCCAGGTAATGCAGCAAAAAGTTCTCCTTCACGCCCAGAATGCGGAACCATGGGATTTGGGTTAGCAGAAACTGACGGAGTTCTGTCAGGACGTGCGCCTCCAAGAACGTGCCGGAAGTACTGTACTTGTAATAGTCCAGCATGCGGAATGTCCCGACGGGATCGCCGAACTGGAAGAAAAAGCGGTTGCCGGCAAAATGCTGGAAGTCGGGAAATTGCAGGCTGTCCGCATTGAGAAAAGTCCCGGCGGCGAGCTTGTAGCGCAAGCGGCTTCGGATACCAATGTCGAAACCGTGCTGAACACCAATCTGCAAAAAGTCGAAATCGACGTCACTGCCGAATACGCCGTGGACGCCCTTTCGGTAATTGACGGAAAGTTTGGGCGAATCGTCGTCATAGTACGATGTCTTGCCGCCGCGGGTGCGGTACTTTTGCCAGGGTTTGTAGGAAGCCGCAATGCCGACGGTCAATGCCTGGTGAGGACGCATTGGCGGAGGTAAGGTTTTCGCATCCGTCCCGGTCTCCACATTGTAGGGAACGTTGGAAGTATACTCCCGCCGTTTCCAGTCGATCCACCGGTAGGGCGACGTTTTTTCGAGATTCGGTAATGCAGTGCGATCCGCATATTCGACGCTCGCTTTTATTTCGAAATGCTCGTTTTCCCGGCTGTTTTTGAAATCCACGCGCAGGAAATCCTTTTGGTATTCTTTGATAAAATTCTGCTCTAAAAACAGCGTCGTGAATGTATTCAGCAGCGAATGCATCGGGTTTTCGGCATTAAACTGGGCAATACCCCTTCCACCGGAAACGCTGATCGTGTGACGGGCCCAACTGTAATCACCTACACCCGTCACAAGCAGCTTATTGCGCCCAAACGAATACCGGGTTACCCCTCCCAGAGACCATTCCTGACCACTCCTGACAACTTCTGACTTCCCACCTGCGCCCGTCTTTACACCCGCACGAGTGCCCGAATGCCGCAATTTCAATCCCGCTCCATTCAGGACCAACCCCTCTACCGTATTCACCTGCACACCCGGCAATGGCCCGATGTAATCCAGCCGGTAGGGACTTTCTTTACCAAGTCGAAAATTGTGCCCGGTAAGTAAATCCCCTAAACCAAATTGACGGCCCTTCTTCGATTTGAGCGTATCTCCCTTACTCGCTTTCAAGCTATCCCGCTGTTTTTCAGAACCTGCATTCACAATGACTAAGCTATCCAGCCGGGTATAACTCTTTACTTCCGCCACTGTAAGGGGAACAGTCCGCAGAGAATCCCAGAAGGCCATGCTCCGCCGGGTAGCCATCGAATCCACCTGCGTCGAATCCTCCCGGCTCATTTTCAGGTCTACATCCTCGCCTTTCTTCTCCTTTTCTTTGCGTTCCTGCTTTTCGTATTCCTTCATCATTTTACGCAGGTTTTTGGCCGAAAATTCTTTCTGCTTACTCACCACCTCCTCCATGTTCTGCGCCTTGATCTCCCGCCCGGTTAGCTGTACCTTTTTTGCTTCGTCAGCATATTTCTTGTCGTCGATCACAACGATATCCGGCTTGAAGGTAGGATTGACTTTCACATTCGTGAACGATTGCGAGATCACGAAATCGCCCTTTCCCTTAAAACCATAAATACCGCCTGCCACATGAAATTGCTGATTAACAGGCAGCCAGACACCCTGGACAGGGCTATATACCTGCTTGATATCCAGCCGGAAACCGGTATTGACCGTCTGCAAATCCAGACTATAAATGCTCCATTCACCTTCGATGATCTGGATCGTGCCCCGGTATACGCCCTCGCCCCAGTTGCGGGGCGTCACTTTGATTTTGTTCACTTCGATGCCATTCTCCCGAAACGCACCCAAGTATTCGAACTTATAATAAGCAAATGCGCGCGGCGAGAGCGGCGAAACGGCTTTTACCACTTCCGGCTGATAGAAGCTTGCCAGCAGGTACATATTCGGATCGGCGATGTTCTTATCCATGCTGCTGCGCGTGGCGATCACCCGCTGCTTGTACACACTAGGCTGACGGAATGTTACCTCTGAAACCGTCTCGTTCAGCATCGGAACGCCCTTTTTGAAGTTGGTTTCCTTCTCCATTTCCTTCATTTCCTTCTTATACAGAAATTCCAGCGGCAAATCCGTGATCACAAACGACGATTTGGAATACACTTTGGCCGTGTAACTATCTACTTGCAGGAAATGGTAACGGCTTTTGGCAATGGCGCTCCGCATGATCGTGTATGCCGGATCCTCGTCCCTGGCACCAATGCGGACCTCGCCGAGGTTCAGCGCCTGCTCCTCCATCGTGAGGTCGAAGGTTTGCACTTTATCCTCCACAGTGAAGCCTTTCTGACCGGTTTTATAACCCAGGTATTGAAAGATTACCTCGTAGTACCCGGGTTTCAGGTCGAGCTGATAGCGGCCTTCCTCATTGGAAATCGTACTAATGCTCGTGCCTTTGACAATAATGGCGGCAAATGGAAGCGGCTCTCCTTTTTTGGTTTTAATAACCCCCTTCACCCCGCTGGAGGGCACTTGTGCGAGGGCTGTAAGGGATGTAGCAATGACCAGACAAAACGTGAGCAGGTACTGTTTGAGCATACGGTTTTTCAGCAAGTCGGATGAATGTCTTTTTTCAGCTAGATGCTTTTAAAGATAATCCGGTTGCTTTGAAAAGAAAATCCGCTCATCACATAGTTACAAATCCGAAAACTCCCAGGCACTTTGATAGGCATTCAGGCCTTCGGCATAGGCGATGAAATGCTCATAAAAAGGCAGTACCGAAAGCGTCGCGCTGTCGCCGATTACGACGAGTTTCTTGCGCGCACGAGTCATGGCCACGTTCATCCGGCGAATGTCCGCGAGGAAGCCGATTTGCCCTTCGGTATTGCTGCGGGTCATACTGATGTACACCACATCGCGCTCCTGCCCCTGGAAGCTATCGATGGTATTGACGGCTATTTGATCAACAAACGGTTTCAAATCCACTGCCTGCGCGAGCTGGTCTTTGAGGATATTGATCTGCTCCTTGTACGGCGAAATAATGGCTATACTCGGAAAATCCTCTGTTTTAGCATTACGCTGCACAAATTCCACCGCCAGTTGCGACAGATGCCTGAAGAGGAATGCAGCTTCGTCCGGGTTCGTCGAGCTGGTACCTTCCAGTTTTTCATCGAAACCGCACCCGGCCGTATCAATGAATGCCAGCGGTGCCTCGCCAGGAAATAACACACGGTCCGCCACCGACTCGTGCGCTTTCAGTTGACCGTTGTAAAACACTTTGGAAGAATAACCCATAATCGCCTCGTTCATCCGGTACTGCTCTTCCAGCAAGACCACCGATTCAGGGTGCAAGGCGACGCATTTTTCAAGCAAAGTAGTGGCTAAGCCTCCTTTGGCCGCATCACCTGATTTGATGGTCGGCGGCAGCTGCAAATGGTCGCCGGCAAATACTACTTTCTCCGCTTTCAGGATCGGGATCCAGCACGCCGGTTCCAATGCCTGTCCGGCCTCGTCGATCACCACGGTGCGGTATTTCATATTCCTTACCGTGAAATGGTTGGAACCCACGAGCGTGGCCGTTATTACCTGCGTTTTCGTCAGGAGGTCGTCGATAATGTATTGCTCCATATTCGCGACGTCCTTCATAATGCGGTGCGCCTCATCGAACAACGCTTTCCGCTGGTCGCGTTCGGCCTTCCCGAAATGGCGCTTGTACTTGTGCGCCATGTTTTTGTATTCGTTGGCCTGCTTTTTCAATGCCTTAATATCCTTCACGCTCGCGTGCGAGGACATTTTGCTATCCAAAGTCAACGCCGACAACCGCTCCGAAACCCGCACCGGGTTCCCTACCCGAAGCACATTCAAGCCCTCTTCACTCAACTTCTCGCTCAGCAAATCCACAGCCGTGTTGCTTGGCGCAACCACGAGAACAGGCCTGCTATCCTTTTTAACCAAAGCCTTGATAGCCTGCACCAAAGTAGTGGTTTTCCCTGTCCCCGGAGGCCCGTGTACGATCGCGAGCTCCTGTGCGGAAAGGATATTCTGTACCGCGCGCTGCTGCGACGGGTTCAGCTTGGGAAGGGCAACAGGGTAAATGTCTTTATCAAAGGAAGGTGCTTTCTCGCCAGTGAGCACTTTGATCAAATGCCCCTCTTTGTCCGATGAACCGATCGAATCCGCAGCCTTCAATGCGGAATGCATCTCATCATAACTGTTATCATCGAAAAGCAGGTCGATCCCCAGCTTGCCGTCGCGCGACCACTCGGGCAGCTCGTCGGTCCGCAATGTAATTTTCAACCGGTTGCCGCCCTGGTGCGAGATCCCCCCCTCGACGCGGTCTTTTTTCGGTTCATGATTGCTGAACAACACCGCAGGCATCCCGAACCGCAGCTGATGTGGCAGATCCTGGTGCGTGGTGCGTTCCACTTCTACGGTGAGGTAGTCGCCGCGGCTCATTTCCTGGCCGCGAATGGCAATCGGATACCACGCTAATCCGCCGGCGCGGCGTTCGGAAACAGAAGACCGTTCGATCAATCGCTGGTACGATTGCTTGTCTTCCTCCCTTTCTATTTTGAGTAATTCGAGTAGTCGCTTGAAGTAATCCATTCACAAATTAAATAAACCGGCCGCTTAATGCATGACACCGGCATCTGCACCTTGCTGCACTTCCACTTTGTTGGTGATAAACCGCCGGCCCACTACCAGCATAATCAGCGCCAACGTAGCCGAGCCGGCCATGGCCGCTACCATCGGAATGATCGAAGGCTCTTCGAAAAAGCTGATCGCAATGGAAATCAATGTACCGGCCCCCATTTGAAATGCGCCCATGAGTGCCGACGCACTGCCCGCATTACGCGTAAAAGGCGCGAGCGAAAGCGCGGCCGCATTCGGATACGTGTAACCCACACAGCAAAGGAAAAGGAACAAAAACACGAGTGTGGAAGTAAGCGTCAATGCACCATTTAAAGCTGCCGCCAGGAAGGCAAGACCAATCACCGCCTGGCATATCAACGCAACATTGACAATCTGCTCGCTGGAAAACCTCCTCAACATCAAAGTATTAACCTGCCCAGAACCGATAAAACCGACGGAAAGGAACGCGAAAATCCAGCCATACACTTTGCCATCCACATGAAATACTTCCATGAACACAATGGGCGAGCCCGAAACATAGGCGAACAAACCCGCGAATGCGACTGCGCCGGTAATGGAATAAGTATAAAACTGCGGTTCCCGGAGCACTTCCAGGAAGTTCATAATAATAGGCCTCGGTTTGAGCGAAAGCGTTTTGTCGGGCTTGTAGCTATCGGGCAGCCACAATGCGGTAGCCGCAAAAATAGCGACGCCCATCACCGTCAATATCATAAATACGGCATGCCAGCCGAATGCATCGGTAACATAACCGCCGACGGTCGGTGCGATCATCGGTGAGAAACCTACCACCAGCAGCAACAGCGAAAACACCTTCGCATTTTCACTCACGGGGAAAAGGTCACGCACCATGGCTACGGAAGCCACCGTCGCCGCACAGCTGCCGACGGCCTGGATAATGCGCAGAATGATCAGTTGTTCGACGCTCGTAGCCACGGCACACCCCGCCGATGCGAGAATGTAAACCGCCAGACCGATAAACAGAGGCTTCTTCCGTCCGAACCGGTCGAGTAACGGCCCATAAAGCAGCTGGCCCAGCGAAATGCCGACGAAATACCCCGACAATGTCTGCGAAACTTTGGCGGCGGTTGTATTCAAATCATGTGCGATGACCGGAAACCCCGGCAGGTACATATCAATTGAAAAAGGGCCAAGCGCAGTCAGGCTCCCCAGAATGAGGATCAGAAAAAAGTAAGTCTTTTTGGACATGGAAATTTGTGGTGTGGAGAAATTCGGTGTTTGGGTAACACAGAACGGCGGCGGCAGGTTCGGGGAGGGAGGAAATTTAGCGGTGGGGTAATTGACCGCCGACGGCCGACAGCCGGTCGTAGTTTGAAACATCTATCGTACTTATTCGTCGATATTGATCAAAGAACAAGTACTCGGCGGTCGGTCGTCAGCCGTCGGCGGTCAAACAGCCTCCCACAAAAAAGGCCCCGGATAATCCCGGAGCCCCGCTCTTATTTTCATGGCAACAGACCGGAGATCATGCTGCAACCCAATTCAGTTTCTTCTGCACCTCTTTCTCGCTTTCGCTTACTGTGTAGGGGACTTTGTTTTTAAGATAAATAATGCAACCCTGCCCTTTCTTGTTGGGGGTAATTCTAAGAACGTCTTCTCTGTGAATGATAATATTAATGAGCTTTTGGCCAAGCAACTTGAAAGTACCTTTCTGTACCATGTCCTTCTAAATGAAAAAGTTAATGCTTATGCAATTCCACTGATCGAATTTCCTGATTTCAGGTAGAGCAGGAAGTAATCCTTTGAAATAAGGAAATAGCCAAGGTCGGTCCGGTTACTCAATTGTAGAAAATCAGCCACTTCTCTCTGCGCTTCCGATTCAGATCTGGCACCTGTAACGGTAAGCACTGCGCCGGGTTTCAAGCTTTTCGCTGGGTTGTTACCTAGTGTCGCTACCATAGTTATATCCGATTTAAGAGTTAGTCTTGTTGTGAAATTGTTTCGGGAAGCAGCTATTAAAAAGATATGCCAGATTCCCGGACACAACTAACGTATAAGGATAACTTGGGGAGGCTTACGTGGTAACTTTCCAGGAATATATAAATACAATCAATTGATTACAAGCGTTTTGTAATTTTCTACAAAAAATTTATACACGCTATCGAAATAGTCCCATTCAAAATTCGACGGTTGTCCGTTTTTGAGGAAATGTTATCAATTTGATCGTACCTGTTATCGGCATTTCGCGGATTTCGGAGAAGTTGCCTGATTATAGAATTGTTTCAGTCAGCACGCACCGGGCTTCGGAGAAGCTAACTGTTTATAGAATCGTTGTAGGTTACGAGTAATGGCTCCATCGGAGCCTCCTGCACACAACCACGGTATTGCAGGTACGAAAGGAGGCTCCGATGGAGCCGGACAAATGCATTAATCCAGTTTGCTATAAACAGGAGGCTTCTCCGAAGCCTGCCATTTCCATACTGGTAATCCAATGCAACGAAGGCACAGATTTTGCTCTACTCGAATTTTCAAACCGAAAACAAATATGAGAGCAATATGGTCCGGGGCGATCGGGTTCGGTCTGGTGAATATCCCCGTTAAACTTTTCAGCGCCGTCCAAGCTAGCGAGCTCGATCTTGATATGCTCGACAAGAAAGACCATGCCAACATTCATTTCCAGCGCGTCAATGCCAATACGGGACGTGAGGTGAAATGGGAGAACATAGTCCGTGGCTACAAAGTCGAAGACAACTATGTGGTGCTCGACGAGTCTGATTTTGAGAAGGCGAGTCCCGAAAAATCAAAAATCATTGAAATCGCCGAGTTTGTGGACGAAAAGGAGATAGACAGCATTTATTATGAAACGCCTTATTACCTCCAACCCGAAAAGTCCGGCGCGAAACCTTATGCATTGCTCCGCGACGCGTTGAAGAAAACCGGTAAATGCGGACTGGGCACGTACGTCCTGCGCAACCGCGAAAGCCTGGTGCTCATCAAACCGCAAGGTGACCTGTTGATCCTCAACAAAATCCGCTTCGCCGAAGAAATACGCGACACCGACGAGTTGAATATCCCCGACGTAAAGATCAAACCCGCAGAAATGAACATGGCCGTGCAACTCATCGAACAGCTTACCACCGATTTCGACATTACCAATTACAAGGATACTTATAATGAAAAGTTGCTGAAACTGATCATGGCCAAAGCGAAAGGCAAGAAACCGGCCGCTACTAAAATGAAAGTTGTACATTCGAAAAGTCGTGACCTGATGGCCCAGTTGAAGGAAAGTCTGGCCGCGCCTAAAAGAAAAGCATCATGAAAAGGAAAGCGGAGATCACCCACCCTGAGAAAATTTACTGGCCCGATGAGCACATTACCAAAGGCGAGCTGATCGACTACTACCGGAATATCGCCCCCTATATTTTGCCTTATATGAAAAACAGACCGCTGTCGCTGCGTCGGCAGCCCAATGGCATTAAAGACGAGGGCTTTTTTCAGAAAGATGCCGGTGACTCGGTGCCGGAATGGATCAAAACCTTTGAAATACTCGCCGAATCGACGGGAAAAATGGTGAATTACCACGTGGTCAACAACGTGGAGAGCCTGCTGTACATCGCCAATCTGGGCTGCATTGAGATGAACCCGTGGAACTCGACCATCAACAAGCTGGATCATCCCGATTGGGTGGTGATGGATATCGACCCATCGGACAAGAACACGTTCGACGACGTGATCGATGTGGCATTGGCCGTCAAGCAAATCCTCGACGAAATGGAAATCGAAGGCTTCTGCAAAACCTCTGGCGCCAGCGGAATGCATGTTTACATTCCATTCGGCAAAAAATACGACTACGACCAGGCACGCGACTTCGCCGAAATGCTCGCGCATATGGTTACCGAGCGCTTGCCCCGGCTTACGACGCTCGAACGCTCGCTCGCGAAACGCAAAAAGAACCAGATTTACGTCGATTACCTGCAAAATCGCATCGGGCAGACGCTCGCATGTGCGTACAGCGCCCGCCCGAAGCCCGGCGCGACGGTTTCGGCGCCGCTGGAATGGAGCGAGGTACAACACGGTCTGAGTCCCAAGGATTTCACGATCAAAAACATCTTTGACCGCCTGGAACAAAAGGGCGACCTGTTCAAAGGCGTGCTGGGCAAAGGCATTAACCTCAACAAAGCACTGCAAAAACTATCGGTGCCCGCACAGGATTAGGAGATGATTTGAAGGTGTGCTTATTTTAACCCTTCAAACCAAAACCAATACCATGCGCCTAATCCCTATTCAAAGAAACATCGGCACGGCATTGCTGATCGTACTCCTCATTACCCCATTGCTTTTCCTGAACGGCTGCTCGTCCGAAAAAGAAGGCGAAGGTGATGCTGATTCCACCAAACGGCCTGTCGTGATCGGCTACGTGGGCGGTTTCCACGGCTTGCTGAACACGAGCAACATCGAGGCTAAAATGCTGACACATATCAATTACGCCTTCATCGATATTAAAAACGGCAAGGCATTTTTGAGTAACGAGAAAACCGACACCACCAATTTCCGGCAGCTCAACCTTCTGAAAGCCGACAATCCGGACCTCAAAATCCTGATTTCGATCGGCGGCTGGGCGTGGAGCGAAAACTTCTCCGACGCGGTCTTGACGGATTCGTCCCGTAAGGTATTTGCGAAAAGCAGCGTTGAGATCATTAAAAAATACAATCTCGACGGCGTGGATATCGACTGGGAATATCCTGGCCTCCCCGGCGAGGATGGCAACGTATTCCGCCCCGAAGACAAGCAGAACTACACTGAAATGTTCCACGCGATCCGCAGTGAGCTCGATCTGCTGGAAAAAGAAACAGGCAAGAAGAAGCTGCTCACCACCGCGGTGGCAGGCTGGGTCGAATTCCTGAATGCGACCGAAATGGGTAAGGCACAGCGTTACCTCGATTACGTGAACCTGATGACCTACGACTTGTTCCAGGGCGACACGGCGGTTCACCATGCAAGCTTATACCCTTCCAAAATCTACAAAACGGCCAAATCAGTGGATAATGCAGTAAAAGGGTTCCACGCTGCGGGCGTTCCAATGGAAAAACTCGTGGTAGGCCTTCCTTTCTACGGCCGGATGTTCACGGTTGCCAAGCTGGAAAAAGGATTGGGACAGAAGCAGATCAAGCAACAATACATCGACGGCTACTCCTACATCAAGGACAGCCTCGTCAACAAAAAAGGCTATAAAGAATACCGCGACACTGTGGCCAAGGCACCCTACCTGCTGAATGCGGAAACCGGCGATGTGCTGAGCTATGACGACGAAGAATCGGTAAGGGAAAAATGCAAATACGTATTGGCCAACAAACTGGGCGGAGTAATGTTCTGGGAGTATGATTCAGATCCTAAAAAATACTTGCTCAATGAGATTGACAAGTCGCTAAAATAGGGTCCAGCTGTCGACTTTGTGATAGCCTTCGGTGAGCGCGCCTATCCTGAACCTGTTCACGTACTCGTGTGCGTAGCGTGTGGGTTCGGGCAGGCGGTGTTTGCCGGTACATTTAAGTGCGAGGGCGAGGCTGTCTTCCAGGCTCATTTGATGGCCTGGTGAGATGAAAACAGGCTTTACATTACCCTTGGTCCTTACTGCGTAACCGATCACCTCTCCCTTGTCGGTCACCGGCGAGTATTCGCCTTTAAAGGTGCCCGGCTCACCGTATTGTCCGGCAAGCTTTTTCTTGGCGCAACCCATCGTAACAGCGCCGGTAAGCACACCGAAATGCGAGGCAATGCCAATTCTGCGGGCATGCAGAATGCCGTTTCCGTCGAACATGATTACATCAGGCTTCACTGGAAGCTGCTCGTAGGCTTTCAGAATAGCCGGAATTTCGCGGAATGCGAGGTAACCGGGCACGTAGGGAAATATGGTGCTGCTTTTGACCAATGAGTAGGCTATCGGTTGAAGTTCGGGATAACTCAGTACCACCAGCCCGGCGTAAACAGTTTCGCTGTAAAGAGCGAGAGAAATGTCCGCACCTGCGATCGTTTTGATCTCTTTCTTAAAGGGTTCCAGATTTAAATACCCGCGTAGCTGCTGCTGAATAAGCGTCGCTTCGGCGATCGTGAGCTGATCGTAGTTCAGCTCGGGGGTGATAACCATCCGGTTCAGTGAGTCTGGCATGATATTTCGTGGTTGTATACGAAAGTTATTACCCTTGAATATTCAAAAACTACGCCAGGTTCATGGAACAAACCTCCGTCAGACGCAAATGGGCGAATTGGAAATTCTTTTCGTTCGTCGTGATACTCATTGCCATTTTTATCAAATTCTACGTGCTCGATGAACACGACGAGAACGGAGTCGTCACCGTCGAACTCGACCTACCGCAGGTCGCCCTGCGAAGCCAGCAGGAAGTAGCGGCAATCCTCGGCAAAGGTCAGCTGGAAAGTTATTACAGAGACGCCCGGGCGGACTGCGAACAATGCCCTCGGGTAAGCTATCGCGATGGCAAAGTCGAAATTATCTACATCAATGAGATTGCAGATCAGATCAGGCTGAACAAGCTCTCGGGCTATGCCTTCCAAAACCGCATTATACTGGGATTGCTGAATCTTTCGGAAAACATTGCACCGAACGTCGACCAGGGAGGTGTAAAGACCTGGGACAATTACCAGAAATACTCTCAAATCAGCGCATTCTCTAAAAACGGCCGAGTAGACTACATTCTCATCAAAACCAAATCCGAATAGCGCCTACCGCGCCGACTTTTTGCTCACGCTCGTCAGCATGAGGTAACCCAGTACACCCGAGAGGATCGAACCCGTAAGGATCGAGAACTTCGCTTCCGAAAGGATCAGGTGCTCGCCCGGAAACGAAAGCAATGCGATAAACACCGACATTGTAAAACCGATACCGCCCAGCATCCCGACGCCGATAATATGCGCCCAACCAGCCCGGCTCGGCATGCTGCTGATACCCAGCTTCACCGTCAGCCACGAAAGCAAGCTGATACCCAGCGGCTTGCCTACTACCAGCCCCAGGATTATCCCCAGCCCAAGAGGAGTGGTAAGCCCTTCAAGCATCCCCTGTTCAAAGGTAATATTGGTATTGGCTAATGCAAAAACCGGCATAATGACGAAGTTCACCGGCTTTACAAGAATATGTTCGAGCTTTTCGAGCGGCGACTCCTGCGCGTCGGGTGTGGTAGGTAGGGCAAAGGCCGTGAGCACACCCGCGATCGTAGCGTGTACGCCAGAGTGATGCACGAAATACCAGATAAACGCGCCCGGAATCAGATAGGCTGCCAGGTTCCTGACGCCTGCACGGTTCATCACCAACAGCCCGCCGAAAATGGCTCCTGCATAAAGCAAGTAATTGTAATGCAGGTCTGAGGAATAGAAAATGGCAATCACGAGAATGGCCATGAGGTCATCGACAATAGCGAGGGCTGCGAGGAAGATTTTGAGCGAAGGCGGTACCTTGTTGCCCAGCATGGTGATGATCGCGATGGCAAAGGCAATGTCGGTCGCCATGGGAATGCCCCAGCCGGCAGCCGTGGGTGTCCCCTGGTTGGTTATGAAGTAGATCGCCGCCGGGGCCAGTACCCCTCCTAACGCCGCGAAAATTGGTAACGCTGCTTTTTTGAACGATGATAGTTCACCCTCCACCAACTCCCGTTTGATTTCCAATCCTACGAGCAGGAAGAAAATGGCCATCAGCCCATCGTTGATCCACAGAAGCGCCGGATAGCGTAAATGGATGCTGTCGGTGTGGAGACCGAGCTCTTTGTCGAGCAAGTTTTCGAGCGCGCCCGCGAGGGGGGAATTGGCGATGATGAGTGAGATAACCACGCAAATGATCAATATCGCGCCGCCCAGCGACTCCGACTGGACAAATTCCTTGAAGGGTTTGAGGTTGATGATTTTAGCCATACCGGCAATATAGCAAATAGCGGGAAATCGCTATCAAATCAAATATTGTACTTTTCAAATAAAAACCATCTCATTAGCATGTTGGACTATATTTGAATATTTCAAAACAAAGGAACCCACCCAAAGCCATTAAATCACTCATCACCAATAAAAACCATTCAAATAACCGTTTGATCACTCATTGAATAAATATATAGCCATTCATAAAATCCCATTTATATTTGTATCATCAAATAAGACAAAGACAAGAAACAAAAATAAATAGAGCTATGAAAACTTTGATCACAACCCTCGTTAGCGTTATCGCATTGACCAGTTCAGCTGCATTTGCCAACGACAATAAATCAGCCAATACAATCAAGAATACGTTGCCAGCATCAACCCCGGTTGTAGAAACGCCGGCACCACCGAAAGCGACTAAAGTGAACCCATATACAACACAAACGCCTGCTCAGAAAGCGGCCATCGTGGAGCTAAAAACGACAAAATAGGTTTTAGTAAAAATTGAAAGGTGAAATTGAGATGTTAAAAAGGAGGGCACTTGCACCTCCTTTTTTTATGCCCTTTCCGGGAGTAATCAGGCCGCAGCGAACGGCGTACCGACCTTGGAGGCCGACCGTCCCGACCGGTACTTATCGAAGAAGATATTGCTGGCAGCGAGCAGCAGCAACCCCAGACAGAATTGAAGGTAAGAGAACTGCATCAGCACCCGCGACCAGCTCAGATCTTTCATAAAAAACTCTTTGTAGAGCAATAGCCCCACGCTACCCATATAGCCGATACTCTCGCAGATGTACACAAAATACCCCGCATTGGCTTTGATGCGATACAATGCGATCATCCGCTCAAAAACGACGGTTTGCAGTACCGTATAAGCCAGGAACAAACCTAAGCCAACCATCAGCATCCAGTCGAAACCGCTGATTACCGATTTCTCGAACAGCAGCGTCCCTATGCCGATCAGGGTGATACCTGCGAAGAGAATGAGGTAGGTTAGCTTGAAACCCGTGAGGTTATCCCGCACGAATGCTAACCCGCCGATGATCACCAGTACCACAATCCCCGTGATCATTTCGGTAGTGGTGAGCACGCTGCTCCCCCAGTGCGAATCGATCTCGTTCCAGATTTCAATAGTGAAATTGTCGCGGAAATCGCGCACGACCACCAGTGTGGCGTAGAAAATAACAAGACAAACGATTGGAAAGCCAAACTGCCGCATCACCAGCCGCTTGTCCGCGCTCGTCATAGGCAAACGCTCCGTACGCAAGGCAATGTCTTCGACCGTCGGCTTGGGGATCACCGAAAGCATCCATACGAACATCAGAAACAGCGGCAGGAAAAGCATACCCATAAAAAACGGCATCCAGAATTCCGAGATGCCGGGAAACAGGCCGTGGACTTCAATATAAGTTGTTTTGAGAATCCCCGACGCGACCACCACGCTGATATTCAAACCCATCGCCAGCATTTCCGTAAATCGGCGCCCTTCCAGAAAGCTGAATACCACGCCGTAGACCATCCCCAGCGGCAAGCCGTTCATGAACATAAAAACGAAATTGTAGGGATACGGGACCAACCCGAAACACAGCAATGCAAGCTCCGCAATGAGAATCAACCCGATCACCAGCTTGACCCGCGCATTATGTTTCAGTTCAGAAATCACTTTAATCCCCGCAAACTTGGAAAGCGTATAACCCGCCACTTGTGAAATGATCAGGATTGCCTTGTAGCTCACCTCGCCGAGTTCGAGCCCCTGGTAGAGCCCTGCATTAAAAGGCTTACGGAAAGCATACATGCAGAAATAAGCCCCGAACGAAGCGATAACAGCCCAACTGATAAAAAACGTATTCGATCGTGTAAGTGCTTCTTTCAGGCGCATATGGTTAAGTGTTGAGTTTGCTATACCAAAACCGAAGCCGTTTCGATGGCTTTTTCCAGAATCTGCAATGCTTCCGTCAGTTGTTCGCGGGTGATAATGAGCGGTGGCGAAAGCTGCACCACATTTCCCTGCGACACCTTGAAGCTCAAACCGTTTTTCAGGCATTCATACATGACCAACTCCGCCTCTTGCACCGCCTTTTCCTTCGTTTCGTGATCTTTCACCAGTTCTACACCCCACAAAAGCCCGATTCCGCGCACCTCGCCGATGAGCGGATATTTGTCTTTCAGTTTTTCCAGCTCCACACGCATAAACTCCGCGTCGGCATTTACTTTGGCCAGCAGATCGTTTTGCTCGATAAAATCCAGCATCGCCAATGCGGCTACGCTGCCCAAGGGGCTTTTTTCGTGCGTAAAATGCCCCAGCGAAACGCTCTGCGCCACATTGTAACTATCGCGTGCCACGATGGCCGCCATCGGCATCACACCGCCGCCCAGCCCTTTGCCGAGGCACACAATATCCGGCTCGAAACCGTAGTGCTCGAAGGCAAACATCTTCCCCGTCCGCCCGAATGCGATCGGAATTTCATCCAGAATGAGGAGTACTTTATGCCTCGTGCAAATCTCCCGTACGCGCTTCCAATAGGCCTGCGAGGGAATCTGCACATCGGTATTGCGGATGGTCTCGATCACAAAAGCACCGATATCACCCTCTTTTTCAATTACATATTCCAGATAATCCGCATAAGGAGCATCACCGTTCCCGACCGCAGCAAACGGCCCGCGGTAGGTCATCGGAGGCGGGATGCGCTCTACGCCGGGCATAAGCAGCCCCATATCTTTCCGGAAATCGAGCTCGCCGCCGGCAGAAATGGCATCCAGCGAAGCGCCGTGGAATGAATCCCAGAGCGACACTACTTTATGCCTGCCCGTCACGATGCGGGCCAGTTTCAAAGCCATACTGATCGCCGACGTGCCTCCCGGCGCAAAAAGCACGCGGTTAAGGTCGCCGGGCATAAGATTACCGAGCTTTTTAGCCAGCTCAATAGCCGGCACATTGGTATATCTGCGCGGCGAAAACGGCAGGATATCCATTTGCTCTTTCAGCTTTTCGATCACATAAGGGTGCCGATAGCCAAGCTGATGAACATTGTTGCCGTGAAAATCCATGTAGCGCTTGCCCTGCACATCGGTCAGGTAAATACCTTCGCATGAGGCAAGTACGTCCAGGCAGGGCGTGGAAAGCGACTGGTGCAGGAAATGTTCCGCATCTTCATGCAGGTAGCCCGAGGTTTCGGGGTCGCTGATGACCGCATACCAATCCTGGCGCGCGGATGATAAGTTGATGTCGCCTTCCGTTCGGTTATGTACAGCTGCCATTCGCAGGGTTCAGGGTTAAATGCTTCGAACCAATTTAAGGTTTTTCGCCGAGCCAGAGGTTTTTAGGTTCTTCAAACCCTTTAAAAACCGGCTTCACCGGACGACCGATCCACGCATAAGGCTGCTCGACACCCAGCGCAAATGCGATCGTCGAAGCGAGGTCGTAGGTATAGACTTGCTGTTGTATTGAATAGCCCTTCTTCACACCTGCACCGGAAAATACACCTGCAATTTCCGCTTCCTGCGGCGTAGCACCGCCGTGCCCCTTACCAACGCCGCCATGATCGGCCCAAAGGATTACCAGCGTTTTTCCGGCGATACCGGCCTCATTAATACCCGCCAGAATTCTGCCAACCAGCGAATCGGCCTTCGCAACGGACTGATAATACTGCACCGACCCATGCCCATCGTGGTGGCCGGCGTGATCTACGTGGTCGAAATGCACGAAGCCCAGTACCGGCTTTTTATTTTTAATGTATTGAATGAAATCAGTGGCTGTGGAATCTTCCGTTGAAAAATGCTTATCGTAATTCACGGCATTCTTCTGAAACAATCTTCCAAAACCACCCCAATGGTACACCGTACCGATTTCCGCATTGGGCCTTGCCTTATGTAAAATGCTGAAAATCGTCGGAAAACGACCGTCGGCCTCCTGCGCAATGGGGGGAAGCGTGTGTTTGTTCAACTCCCAATCGTTATTGATAATCCCGTGCTGCTCCGGGCCTGCGCCCATGATCATCGACGCCCAGTTCTGGCTGCTTGCGGAGGTAAGCACCGTCCGCACGTTCCATTTCACCGCACCATTGGCCACCATCCGGTCGATATTCGGCGTTTGGGCCTTTTGGATACCATCGGGGCTTAGCCCATCGACACCAATCACAATGACGTGCTCGATGCCCGCCGGCTTTTCATTCAATCCGGTTTGCCCCGGCGAAGCTCGTTCAAACCGGGAATCAAATGCGGTCAGCAACAACGAGGCTGCCGCCAATGCACAGGAAACTTTTGCAAGCATATATCAGAATTTAGGACTGGTAAGTTCCACCAACTACTTCATCGCAAAGACCAAATGAAAGGGTCATGCCGTTTCCGCCGAGGCCGTTGATGATCGTCACGCCACTTTCGGGCTTTAAAACGATCTCCGTGGCTCCGTTCGTCATTTTAGGATAGATCCCGTGCCAGCTCTGGTATACTTTCGGCGATTTGAACTGCGCAAATGTACCCAGGTAGTCGAGGATCATGGTATTGATAAACTCCCGGTCGAACGGATCAAAAGTGAGTGCGTACTCATGCGAATCACCCACCGTAATCTCCCCTAAACCGTTTTGCGACGCCATCACGTGAATGCCCCATTTGAGGTATTCGGCATATTCGCTTTCGTACCGGGCTTTGAGGCCGGGCAATGACGCCGCCGCCTTGAACCCGTGATAGTGAATAAAAGACAATCCCCCGCATAGCGCCGGACCAATGCGCCAGTCGTCGGGCTGCGCTTCGAGGCGCATCATTTGCAGCTTGCATTTGGTCAATGGCGCCGCCGAAAACTGCTCGGGATAAAGCGTTTCAAAGTCCTGACCGCTGCAAACGAAAATCTCATCCGCCGACCAGCTTTTCGAACCCGAAAACACAGCCGGATAAGCCACCTTCGAAATAGCCGTATTCCAGATAAATGTAACGCCCAATGCGGCAGTAAGGTAACCCGGGATAGCCGCAATGGCCTCGCGCGGGTCGACGATCATTTCATCCGCTGAATATAGCGACCCCAACAATCCGTCGGGATTCACAGCCGGTGATTTCGCCAGTGTTTGTTCCGCATTCAGGAAACTGACGGGACGGTAAGCACTCACGTCTACAAACTGCCGGATCACTTCCAGTTCATCCTGCTGGTAGGCCATATGCAGGCTTCCTGCCTCCTGCGACCAGCATTTCGCACCGGCCAGCACCTCTTTCCAGATGCTTTTGGCGTGCAATGCCCTTTCATATAATGCACCTTCCGGCTGACCGATCGGCCATACCATCCCGAAATTGCGAATGGATGCACCCACCGCCTGCGAGGAGCGCTCGATAACCGTTACTTTACAACCTCTTGTGGCCAAAGCCCTTGCCGTTGCCAACCCAACTATTCCAGCCCCGATGACAATCGCAGATTTACTCATGCTTTTAATCCGATATGAATGTGAGTGAATTAACCTTAGACAGCCATTTCGTGACTGGCCGAGATAATGCCCGGCACCTCGGCGATATCATCGATGATATGCGTAGGCTTGTAAGGCAGCAGCTCCTCGCGGGTAAATGCGCCGGTCGTCACCCCGATCACGTACTTGCATCCCGCATTAATCCCTTCATTAATATCCACTTCGGTATCGCCTACTTTGGCAATGCGCTCGGCCGAAGCTATCCCCAGTTCGGTCATGATCTTGCGGATCATATCCGGGTAAGGGCGCCCGTAGGGTACTTCATCGCTGGCTACGAGGCAATCGATTTTATTTCCCCAGCCCAACCGGCTCACGATCACATCGGCAATATCCCGGGAAAAACCGGTGTTCAATGCAATTTTAATTCCCTGTTCGCGAAGCGCGCTGAAAGTCTCTTCCACGTGCGGCAGCGGCGCTATTTCGGTGGTTGTTTGGTAGAACCCTATCATCCCGTTCACAAAGTGCGTGTGAATGGTATCCACCAACTCCGCCGTAATCTTCGACTTGTCGGACTCCCGCACTTCGAGCATCATTTTAATGGCCAGCGGCTTCTCGTAACCCATCAGCGGGTTCACATTCTCGATCGCGATCTCATATCCCTGCGACCGCATCGCCTCTTGAAATGCAATTCCTACAAAATTTTTATCCTTGACAGTCGTACCTGCCATATCGAAAACTACCAGTTCTATCGACATCTCACTTGGTATAATTGGTGAACTAATACTAAACTTTCTCGTAAACAATGTTTGCTTTTGGGCGGGAAGGCTAATTAAGCCGAAATGTTTAGTAAAATTTAACTTTCGCATCTCATCGCTTCCAGGCAAACACTGTTTTGCAGCTGAAAAATATTAAAAATCCTTCTAACGCACAAGAAAAAGTTAACTAATATTAAAAATTTAACACAACAAAACCCTGATCACCGCAAAACTAGTGAAACAGACTCAGCCAAAGGTTAAGCAAATGTTAATTAATATTTAACAAGAAGAATTTTCTGAAAAGGCCTACTGAGCCTCGTTGAAGAAGTAAATAACGAGCAGTACCGCCTCGTCGCAATCGTTGCATTTGAGGTTATGCAGCTCGTTCGCATCGAAAAACATGGAATCGCCCTGGTTCAGGATATATTTATTTTTCCCCACGGTGTATTCCACCGCGCCGGAAAGCACATATTTAAATTCGAATGCATTGGTACGCACCATCGGCCGCTTCGCGTCCTTTTCGAGCCGCAGCAGCACCACATCAATATGGTTGTCCTTGAATTGCTTGCTGAATATGCGCTGATAGAAGTACCCTTTCGCGTTTTCCTTCGTAAAAGGTTGGTACTCTTCCTTCCGGCGAACCAGCACGCTTTCGCCAGGCGCAGTTGAAATGATGTCCTTGAAAAAAACGTTCAGGTCAATATCCAACGCCTTGATCAACCCCAGCATTACCGGCAACGAGGGGATCGTCCGGCTGTTTTCAATCTGGGACACAAGGCTTTTTGTCACGCCCGCCTCGTCGGCAATCTCCTGAAGGGTAACCCCCTTACTTTTCCTGACTTCTTTTAGTTTGTTGCTGATCTGAAAAAGAATGTCCTCCTGCATAGCGCTGAGCGTGATAACGGTTAAGTTCGTTGGTTACAGGTACAAAGTAAATTCTAATTTTGATCTAAAAATAGAAAATCTCCCGGTTGCGGCCTCCGGGAGATTTCAATACTATACGCAAAAGTTTCCATCAGGTCACATGAGCAGGTCGGTAACCGGTTTATGACTGAGGCTTTCCTTCACATCTTTCAGCAATACTTCCATCGACAACAATGCCGCCCGGTGCACGTTCGGCCCAAAGCTCACACGGGCCACGCCTAGCTTTTGAAGTACATCCAGGTCGGGCGTATCGCATTTGGCAATTACATTCACAGGCACTTTCAGGGCATTTACCAACGTTTTGAGCGTTTCCTCCTTCGTGGCGAAGATTGGATAAATACAGTCGGCACCCGCTTCCACGTACGCGCGCCCCCGCTCGATCGCCAGCGCAAGTTTTTGATCTTCCGGCAATTCGGGATTCAGGAGAAAAACATCTGTTCGGGCGTTGATAAACAGCCTCGTATTTCCCCTTTCTGCTACCCGCCCGATCACTTTCAGCTTTTCCACCTGCTCACCCACCGGCAGCAGTTCACTCGTACGCACGTCGGAATCCTCGATATTGATACCGGCTACCCCGGCGGCAATCAGGCGACGGATGTTCGACTTCAATAGCTCGTTATCGGCCGCATAGCCCGCCTCGATGTCCACTGTAACCGGCACACTCACCGCTTTCACGATTTGCGCCACGATAATCAGCAGAAAATCAAACGGGATCCGCTCGCCGTCTTCATAGCCGTGCGCACGTGCAATCGCTGCACTCGCCGTGGCCACAGCAGGATAGCCCAGATCTTCGAGCATTATGGCGCCGGCAGCGTCCCAGATATTGGGCAGCACGAGCATTTTACCGCTATGGTGCAGCTTTTTGAGCAAATCGGCCCTTTCCGATTGGCTATTCATCTGAATGCGACGACTGTTAAACATAGCTCTCCACAGCATTAACCGTCACTTGGTCGGTGATCATAATACGGTTCCACGCGCTGATCGCCACCACGCCCATTACCACAGCTTTGGTATATTCCTCTCCGAGCAGCGCCACCGCCTTAGCGTACACCTCGTCGCTCACGCCACCCTGGCTGATGAGCGTTACTTGCTCGGTAAGCGCCAGGATCGCCTTTTCTTCTTCCGTGTAAATATTCGCCTCGCGCCAGGCGCTTAACATATATATGCGTTGCTCGGTCATGCCCATTTCGCGGGCCTGCCGCGCGTGCATATCCAGACAAAACCCGCATCCGTTAATCTGCGAGGCGCGGATTTTGATCAGTTTGTAATGCACTTTGTCGAGCCCGGTGGAAGCGACGTACTTTTCAAGTTCCCGCACGGCCGCGAAGGCCTTTGGGGTTAGTTCACTGGTTGGTTTGCGGTGGGACATTTTTTAAGGTGTGAATGAGTGAATGATTGAACGACTGAATGAGCGAGTATGATATTCAGTCATTCACTCGTTCAGTCATTCAAAATTAAAAACACCCGGACTACCGCCGTGATCCATTCTAACATATTTTGAATAGTCCAATATCCGTCAAAAGCCAGTCGCTTCGAAATTAAAAAGCGATTAATTCGAGCTCCGCGGAAACTTTCACCATCGCATCTGCTATTTGAATTTTATAATATTACACCATGAGCCATACCGAATCAATCCAGGAATTTTACCGTCGTGTACCGCAGGCCAACCCGGCGGACTTATCGCTGAACAATGCCGGCATGGGACACTTCAATGTGTTCGAAAGGAATTCGTGCTATAAAAAAACGCCGTACAGCCGCCGCGATTTTTACAAGGTATCGTTCATTATAGGCACCGGCCGCTTGCATTATGCCGACAAATGGATCGAAATAGACCGTCCTGCATTGCTTTTTTCGAACCCGATGGTACCTTATTCGTGGGAGGCGATCTCGGAATCTCAGCTAGGCTGGTTTACTTTATTTACCGAAACTTTCGTCCACCCTGCGGAGCGCAAGGACTTTTTACAGGACTCGCCGCTGTTCAAAATCGGGGCGAATCCGGTTTATTTCGTAAATGAACAGCAGCAAAAAGAACTCTCGATCATCTTCAAAAAGATGATGGCAGAAATCGAATCAGACTACCAGCATAAATACGGCATGCTGCGTAACTACTTGCACCTGATCATCCACGAAGCCATGAAAATGCAACCGGCTGAGACATTTGAGCGGCAAATCAATGCTTCGGCCAGGATCACTTCACTATTTATGGAGCTGCTCGAACGTCAATTTCCGATCGACACCCCCGAAAATGCCTTGCGCCTGAAAACCGCCAATGACTACGCCCAAAGCCTTTCGGTACATGCCAACCACCTGAACCGATCGGTGAAAGAAATTACCGGAAAGACGACCACGGAGCACATCTCGGCTCGCATTACGAAGGAAGCACAAGCGCTCCTCAACCATACCAATTGGAATGTGTCGGAAATCGCTTACAGTCTGGGCTTCGAGTACCCCGCCTATTTCAATATTTTCTTCAAAAAACAGACAGGCCTTACGCCTGGAAACGTGCGCACAAAGGCTGTGTGATTTTTATAAAGATCTGTTTGAAAACTATAAAGCGGTGCCGGCCGCTCAAGAGTAGCTTTGTATCATCAGAATTATCCTGAAAACTGCATTATCCACCCGGCCAAAAGCCGATAGCCAACAAACAAATGCAATACAGAAGCCTTGGAAAAACAGAAGAAAAATTATCAGCCATCGGATTAGGCTGCATGGGCATGAGCTTCGCTTATGGCCCCACCAACGACGAGGAAAGCATTGCCACGCTGCATCGCGCCCTCGACCTGGGGATCAATTTCTGGGACACCGCCGACATGTACGCCGATGGCGAAAACGAAAAATTGATATCGCAAGTCCTGGTACCGAACCGTGATAAGATTTTCATTGCCACCAAATTCGGGTTCCGCTACGGCGACAAGGCCGGTACGCCCCGCAACTCGGCCGGCGCCTACTTCGACGGTTCACCCGCCTGGATGAAGGTCGCCGTTGAAAACAGCCTGAAAAGACTAAAAATTGATACCATCGACCTGTATTACGCCCACCGTGTCGACCCGAATGTACCTGTGGAAGAAATGGTTGGCGCCATGGCCGAGTTGGTTAAGGAAGGAAAAGTCCGTTACCTGGGCCTGAGTGAAGCTTCCGCAGCATCCGTTCGCAAAGCTCATGCCGTACACCCGATCGCCGCGTTGCAAAGCGAATATTCGGTTATTACCCGTGATGTGGAGGGAACAATCCTCGATACCGTTCGCGAGCTGGGCATTTCGCTGGTCCCCTACTCGCCATTGGCCAGAGGGCTCGTCACCAACACATTGAATACGGAAACACTGGCGGAAAGCGACTTCCGCCGCACTTTGCCACGGTACCAGGGAGATGTGGCCGATAACAATGCCAGACTCGTAAGCGGCTTCGCCGAAATCGCCGCAGGCAAGCAATGCACGCCTGCGCAACTCGCGCTCGCGTGGGTACTCGCGCAAGGCGACGATATTATCCCGATCCCCGGCACCAAAAAACGCAAATACCTCGAAGAGAATGCCGGCGCACTTGAGGTAAGCCTTTCAGTCGAAGACCTGAAAACCATCGACGCCCTCATTGCCCGCTACCCCGATACCGGAGCAAGGTACAGTGAAGGCGCCCTTAAAATGGTCAATCATTAAAAAATTTGAGTCCCCGGGTTAATATCCCGGGGAAATACGAGCGCCAGAGGCGCGTAAAATCCCTGACCTCCGGATTTCAATCCAAGCCCCTAAATAGTTTTTAAGGAAGGATCGTAAAAGGTTCTCCAGAGCGCCACGGCTTCCTCGACGGTCTCCGGCGGGGAAGCCAGGTAGCTTTTAATTTTAGCCAGGTTCTCGGAATGCGCTTCCTTGGCCGAATATTTAACCAAATTCACCAGTAGCTTATCGATCTCCGTAGTATCGTTACGCCAGTTTTTGCTGTATTTCCCGAACCATTCTTCGCTCAGAAAAACCACTCCCGAATACCGGTAAACGTCCGAAAACCCGAACGCATCGATCACGATCGGCTCAGTGGGCCATTCTGCATTCAATTCCTTGTCGCTATATCTCTCGCGACCATCGCCGAGGAGGGCGATAAACCTGTATGTTTTTACCATGGTGACAATTATTTCCGCTCAATATATTTCGCGGGATTTACTGCTACAAGCGATTGTTTAAAAATTGTTACACCCGCGCCACACCCTTTTCGGGATGATTGTGACAATCGGAATGTTAGCTAATTTTACGCCCATATCCATGAATAATTGTTAAATGATCCGAATTTCCCAACTCCCGCTTATCCAGAACCCCGGACAGTTTTATGCCACGGAACACATCCTGCTCGTGGATGTACTCCTCGTGGGCGACGCACCGCGACAGATGCGGGAATATATTAAAGACACCCACGGAGGTTTTATTTACGATAAAAAGACCTATATCCCGATCACCCTCACGGGAACACCCGAAAGCCTGCTCGCCAACGCGGGGAAGCCAATCGTTTTCAAATTCGACCGGGGCTTTGAGAACCATTACCATTTCGACGGCAACCTCAACGCCCTGCTGTGGCACAAAAAGTTGTATAACATTTCATCGATCGTTGACCAGCCCTCCGTCCAGTTCGAGCGGGAAGAAGATTTCATCATAGCACGCTACCTCACCGGCTACCGCGAATACACCGAGCCCGAAACCGAAGAAAAGCTCCTGTCCATCCCGGTACAAAGCCCGGCTATCGGGTTAAAAGCCATGAGGGGCTTGAAGCCGGTTAGGAAGGATTGAGGTGAATCCTGAGAAATGATATGCGGAGAATAGTCCCCTCATTCACCGCATATTTGCGGAGAATATTCACTATATTCACCGTAAATATCAGCTATGCCTCGATACATCCATCAACATCATAACTGGCCTTCCTTTACCTGGGACGACGCGGTACTCCTGCCCGCATTGAGCCAGGTGAGATACATTCAAGGCAAGATTTCAGGGGCAATGGAAGCCCTCGGCTTTTCCGCGCGCACCGACGCGGCACTGAAAGCCCTAACGGAAGATGTGGTAAAATCCTCGGAAATTGAAGGCGAAATACTGAACACTGACCAAGTCCGCTCTTCGATCGCCCGGCGTCTGGGATTGGAAATCGCTGGCCTGGTACCCTCCGACAGAAATGTAGACGGCGTGGTGGAAATGGTGTTGGATGCAACTCAAAACTACCATATACCACTCTCCGAAGATCGGTTGTTTGGATGGCAGTCGTCGCTGTTTCCCAGCGGGAGGAACGGGATGTTCAAAATTCTTACAAGCCAATGGCGGGACAATGAGAAGGGCCCCATGCAGGTGGTCTCCGGGGCAGTCGGAAGAGAAATCGTCCATTTTGAAGCACCTGATGCCTCACGTCTTGAAACAGAAATGAAGTTGTTCCTTGAATGGTTTAACAACAACCAGCTCCTGGACCCCGTGTTGAAATCCGGCATAGCACATCTTTGGTTTGTCACGATACACCCTTTTGATGATGGAAACGGACGCATCGCACGAGCAATAGCGGATATGCAGCTGGCAAGAGCTGATCGCAGCCTTCAGCGCTATTACAGCATGTCTTCACAGATTCGAAAACGGCGAAAAGAATACTACCATATTCTGGAAACTACTCAAAAAGGTGATTTAGACATTACGGCCTGGCTCGAATGGTACCTGTCGTGCTTGAAGGATGCAGTCACAGCAACAGAGGAGACACTCATAGCCGTCCTCAAACGGGTGGATTTCTGGGATAAGCACGCTTCCACCGCTTTGAATCCAAGACAGAGAGCTATGATAAATCGGATGCAGGAAGCATTCTTTGGTAACCTGTCTTCTTCTAAATGGGCAAAAATGGCAAAATGCTCGCAGGACACGGCCACCAGGGACATCAACGATCTGGTAGAGAAAGGGATACTCCAAAAATCCCATTCTGGCGGTCGGAGTACCCGCTACGAATTGATTTGGTAGCTCAGTTGATTTTCAAATTTTCTCACCCCAACACATCAGATTCCGGCACTTAAAGCACCTTCTTTTTAATCGCCTTCCCCCAAAACTCACCCAGCACCGCGACGCCCTCTACATTGGGATGCAGGTAAAACACGCCCTGCTGCCCGTTTTCGGGCTTGAAGAGTTGGAGGTAATGCTTTTTGAAGTACTTGAATGCTTTGGTATCTCCTTTGAAAACACGCCCGGGCTCGGTGGTTTTGTATTCGCCAATCAGCGCATCGAGTTCGGGAACATACGTTTGAAGCCGCTCCAACCCTTCCGCAAGATATTTCGAGCGATTATAGGTGTTGGTACTGTACCAGATCGGGTGATGAATGATGACCTTGCTCCCCGGATACCGTTTCAGCAGTTCAGAAACGATCGTCTGTACATTCTTTTTATAGTTTTCCTTTGAAACAGGCGCCCCATTGGGACCTTGTATTGCACTATCGTTAGTCCCGAGCTTCATCGAGAACAACAGTTGATGGTCTTTTTTGAGATACAAACTATCGGCTGCCGTAGTGGCCAGCGCGAAATACTTGCCTGTTTCCGGAAGCCAGTCTACCGTGGTAGAGCCGCTCCGCCCGACATTCGCATACAAGACGTCGTCGACGCCCTTTTGCGCTTTCAGGTAGTTGACAGCGTGCGTCGGCGGCGGGAAGCCGTTATCTCCACCTTTCCCTTGAGTGATACTGTTGCCGATAAAGACAATGCTCAGTTTGACCTGAGAGAAAACGTTGAGGGAAATCAGCAGAAATACAGCAGCAAGTGTTTGGATTTTCATTGAATGTACCTGGATTGGAAGCGATGAGCATTTAATGTTTAAGAAAAGACCCACACCGCAAATACTACCGAAAAAACGGCTATCATTTTACGAGCACTTTCATCAGGTCCGTCAGGCTGACGGAAAACGGCAGCCCGGATGCCCGATTGGCGCGGTAGCCGGGAAGCCGTGTCACGTCCCAGCGCATTCCCGCAAACTCGGGCTCAACTTCCGGGTCCGTCGTATACACCAGGTACAAATCCCGTGAAGGGTCCGGATATTCTTTTTGTATCAAATCCTCCTTAGAAAACAACCTGGGGGCTCTGTTATGCAACTTAAAGAGCATACCAGATAGCTTCTGGCCTGGTCCGTGCAGCAACAAATACCGTGCATTCACTTCGGCCACGCCAAGCGACAGCGACCCGCTTTGGGCGCCGGTGCGGAAATTGTACAGGTTATGCTTGCGGATCCAGTTCAGATGCGCTCCGTTTTTGTAATATCCTACCAGCACAAAAGTATCGTCGGGGATCAGATCACGGTTTTTACCAAATGCTTCCGGCAGCAGCTCCCGCATATCCTCCGATAGCTGATTGTTGTAAATATCAAAACTACGGAAGGCTACCTTTTCACGTTGTGAAGCCCGGTTCTGGAAATGTGCCACGACGTCCAGCAAAAAGCGTTTCAGTTCGTCACGGCCATTATCGGTTTTAGATGGCCTTATCGCGAATGCGCCAAGGCCCGGAATCAGCTCATGGAACCCCTTTCGTTTGTAAACCTTCCCATCCGCACCCGGATAGAGCACATAAGCGCCCGCGGTCCGGCGTATGGCATCCTTGTAACTATGCATTTTCAACAGATCATCCCGGGTGTGATCGAACTGGGTTTGCCAGGATGCGAGCGCAGCTTCATCTTCTCCAAATACCCCCGCTACCGATTCGACTTTGTATTTGGCATCGAAATGAATATGCACGATCAGTTCCTCGGTTTCGGCCTGCACTTGCGAAACGCCGGCCGGCCAGATCGACAATGTAAAATCCGGGCGCATTCCGGTGGTCCAGCTGCCTGCCTGCGGATAATCGTTTTGCCCCGAAAACGATCTGTTGAAACTGAACTCCACATTGAGCTTCCGCGAACCGGTCTCGAAAACACCACTGATGGGCAAATGCCGGCCCCGTTTGAGTTGCAACCCCAACCCGTTGTTCGTTGGCTTTACGAGGTCGCTGATATGCGCCGGTTCAATGGCAAATACACTTTTTACAACGTCAAGCAGTTCGAAAAACAGCCAGTACTCGTACAGCACGGCAACATCCTTTTTCCCCGCATGATACACGTCCTCGCCGCCACGCCAAACCAGTCGCGCAGCCAGATCGAACATCAGCCACACACGCAGAATTTGTTTATACCCCTCTTTCCGGACCAGGCCGGGGCCATTCAATGCGAGCCGTAGCGGCTTCCCCACTTCTTTGAACAACGGAGCTGAGAGCATCTGGCGCAAATGATTTTCCAGCAGCACAGCCTCCTGGAAGAAGCGGCTGCGCTCCGGCGCAATGCGTTTAATATGGTTGACAAAACCTGCAAAGACTTCCAATGCATGCTTTACAAAGCGATTTTCGGGCGTGTCCAAGGAATCTGTCTTCGAACTCACAGTGATCCTCGATGGTACCGAAGCCAGTCTGTTTTTGAGGATATGATCGTCGCGGAGCGCAATGCGATTGCCTCGTTTTTTCAATTGGACAATGGAACTTCGATTAAGGCGACCGACGTTCCGTATATCCCTTTCCGCCTCCTCTCCTGCCCATTTCGTGATCGGGTTGCGGACTATTTTCTGGAATGCTATTTCAAACGCCCGGCTGGTGAGTACCGCATTCACAAATGCAAACCGCTGATAGAGCGTCTGTGGGTCAGTCAGGTAGTCGGGCGCGAAGGGATGGGTAACCGGCGCGTTGTAGTAAAACAGCAGATCGGCGCAATACTCGGTGATTCCTTCCAACATCAGGCGGTAATCGGTTCGATAACCGGCCTTTTTGGAGCGAATTTCCACTTTTATCTCCCCGCAACCGGCATTATCCGACAATCGCAGCACTTCGATCGTCAGCGTACCTACATACACATGCGGCGTAAGGCGCCCCATCGCCGGGTTAATGCGGGAAGGCACCACGGCCGGTGATGACCGGAGCACATAATTACCCAGCACCTCGTATTCATAATAACAGCCTTCCAGTAGTTGGATACGGGCCTCGCCGTGTTCAAATGCCTCCCACTCGTCCAGTTCAAAAATGGTCGGTTTATCGCGCTCTTCGGCAATAATGCGCACCGAAACGAGCCCGTCGGACGTTTCGGCGGCTATCAGGAGTTCATTCCCTTCCATCAGGCTTCTGCGAAACTGGCAAAACCATGGTCGATCAGGTTCCTGTAAATACGCCTGATTTTCTCTAATGCCGCCGGATAATGTACCGTCTCCGGACCGGTCAGATCCTTCTTACCGGCCAGGTAGTCATCGAGCAGTTCGGGATTCACCAAACAGCGCTTGCCTAAGGCTTTCAATACCGGCTCCAGTTTCCTGCGGGAGCCGTAGATTTTAGGTAAAAGCTTTTGCATCAAAGCCGCGTCCATCACTTTCTGCATCGGCCATCTGGCTCCAAGATGGTTGATCACCCCGGCGAACCGCAGGATTTCCGCCGCACTTCGATAGCCGAATTCCGCCCCCGCCGGTTTTAGGATTTCAAACAAGGTGAGCAATTCATCGGTAAGCTGCGCCCGGATCGGGCTCTCCGGCACATGAGTGTGCGCCATTGCCACAAACGTCTCGGCCACATCAGCCCCGTTCCCGATGAGGTTGCCGGCGTCAGGCTTTCGTCCCGATTTCAGGAATGCGTGCATTTCGTCCTTCGAAATACTGAACTCGATCACACTTGCCCGATCGAGCACCTTGGGACTGAACATGTAGGTAGTTTCATCGATATTCACGGTCCCTATCATGAACACATTGGATAATATCCGAATGCGCGGCGGTACCACACCGGCAGCACCATTATGTAGCCGTATCGGCTCCCCCGACTCCATTGCGCTTAGAAAATCGGCAAAATACCGTTCTACATGGCTCAGGTTCATCTCGTCGAGTATCAGAAAATACGGCTTATCCGCATTGGTTTCGGCCGACATCAACAGATCGACTACACCCGTTTCCGGCTTCACGTATTGCCCCGGTTCGAGGGCATTCGGGAAGCCCAGAAGCGGCTCGCGGTTAGTCCAGTCGGCCCCTACCGGCACCAGGCAGACCTGATCTTCCGTTTCACAAATCCATTGCGCAAACGCATGCGCCAGCCTTGTCTTTCCGGCACCTGAAAGGCCCGTGAGGATTACAAATGGCTTTGCAATAAGTGCCGCGGCAAAGCGAAGCACCAGCTCCGGATCTATTTGCAGGCCGCATTCCAGTGCCATCCGATGAAATGTCCGATAGTCGAACTGCGGCGTCCCTGGCATACTGCCCGCAAGGGTGGCTTTATAAATACCTAACATCTCCTGCAATTCCCCTTCAACTTGCTGTTTTTCAAGATCCGCGGCTTCATAAACCCGGAATACGAACGAGCCGCCGTACCTGGCAGGCCTGCCTAACCCGTGCCTTTTGAAATAGCTGCTGATTGTTTCTGCACCGGATTGCTGCCATGGTATTTCGGGAGAAAGTGTTTCGCTCACGCCAAATGCGAGCACAAGCAGTTGCTGCTTTTTATAAAAAAGATAAAATGGGTAAATGCCATTGCTGATATGCTGCCCGGGAGCCAGAAACGCGATCCAAGGCACCCGCGCGGGGTTACCCTTTCCAAAGCTGATCTTGATTTTGAGACCTTCCAGCTTGCCTGGGAAGTGGGAGGTTTTGAGATTTTCGGTCTGGCATTGTGCCAGAAACCGGGTGAGCTGCTCGAAAAAATCCATGAAATAGTGTGTTAGAAAACCAATCATTCAAGTAGCTAAGATGAATGATATTTTGCTCTCGCCCAAGCCTATTCACACTTTCAGACGAATTTATAACCCTGGTTATTAAGCTGATAGAATAGCAATCACACTAATTCATGAATTTCCGGAAGAGCCAGATCAGCAGATTCAGTAACCCGCTGAGGAGTAACATGGTGGTAATCGGAAAATAGAACCGGAAATTCTCTTTTTCGACGCGGATATCTCCCGGCAGGCGACCCAGCCAATGCAATTTGTCGCTGAGAAAATACACCGCAACACCTACCAGAACAACCAGCAGCCCAATGATAATAAGATATTTACCTGTCGCCTGGGACATTCTTATTCGATATTACCCAATGCCAGATCAATGTGCGCCAGGTGGTGCTCCACATGCCATACCGACATCGCCAGCGCCTGCTTCTGATCGATCCAAAACCCGCGCAGCGGATGGAAGTAACGGCGCGCGAATTGTTCGTCGCTCAACGTTCCCGCCAAGTAGGCGTAACGGGCATGTGTCCCTTCAAAAATAGCCAGTGAAGCCTCGATTGGCGCATTCAGGGAATCGGGCGTAGCGGCCCAGGCGTTCATATCGATGAGTGTTACCTCATCATAATCCGGCTCCGTAATAGCCTTTTTCATCCGCAGGTAATGTACAAACTGCAAGTCGGCTACGTGGTGAATGAGCTGCCGGATATTCCAGCTTCCCTCCCGATATGTTTTCAACAGGCACGCATCCGGGAGATTCCCTACCCGTTTCCGGTATTCGGCCGGGGTTTCGGCGATGATGCGTATAAATTCACGGATTTCGTCGTCGGAATAAGTCTCTTTCAACGCAAAAGGGCCAATGGGATAGCGACGGTCCGTCATGCGCTCTTCCTTTTGGATTCAACAAAGAGGGCACCGGCGATCAGCCCAACGAGCAAAAACGAGCTCACAAGGTCGATTTTGCTGCCCGCAGCCACCGAAACCGGCTCGAAACGGAACTTGATCATGTGCTTGCCCGCAGGTACGCGAAGCGCGCGCAGCACGTAATTGGCGCGCAACATGTCCGCAGGTTTGTCGTCGATCGTCACCTGCCATTCATTGCGGACATTGTAATAAATCTCCGAAAACACCGCCAGTCCTTCCGCATTGGCGTTGGTTTCATACACCAGCTCGTTGGGTTTATAGGAAATCAGGCTGATTTTAGCTGTCGAGTCGGCACCTGCTTTAAGGCCTTCCAGTTTGGATGCAAAACGCTGATCAACCACGGCTTCTGTGCGCAAGTTCACCGTGCCCAGCGCCGCCATTTCGGCATCCGCATTCGGCACAACTTTAAAAGACTTCACAAACCACGCGTGACCGTAAGCCTGCGGATTAGGCTGCGCAACTTTGTTACCTTGCTGGTCCGGCGTGATGAAATACTTGGCATTCAGCATATTCAGCACTTCCATATTGGGCTTTTCGGTAAAAAACTGCCTCTCGAAAAGCTCCTGGTAACGGCGCATTTTGGCGGCGTGATATCCGCCCAGTGATTTATGGAAATAAGACGCCTGTGCACTGTTGAACGGCCCTCCCTGGGAAGCCACGTCGTACACCCGGTAGTCCGGATCGGTATCGCGGAGAATCTGCTCGTCCGCCGGTGACGGAGTAGTAACCCCCTGGGCGACGTAAGCGCTTACAAAGTCATCGTTATTGAGGTATCTCTTATCCACCCCGAACAAATCAAAAATGACCAGCACGAGCAGCGCAGTGTAAAATACCGGCGATTTCAGCTTATCCTGGGCATAAAACCACACCAGCCCTGCGGCCAATGCTATGAATATCAATCCGCGGATCGCATCGCCCTTCATGAGGCCCTCGCGGTCCTGGATGACTGAATTTAGAATCAACTGACCAAATTCAGGATTTTGTACCTGCTGGCCATACTGCTGCGCAAGCGCGGCCATCGGATCGTTCGCTCCCTTGAAACTGAAAAACAAGCCCGGCAACAATGCCATGATAAGCATGAGTCCACCGGTAATGGCAACCGAAAGCAGGAACGGTTTCTGCAACTCTTTCGCGGTGATCTTCTTCTGAGCAATCACCGACAATCCGAGAACCCCTACCAACACTATCAGCAGGTGCGCCAGCGAGATCACCATCGTCATCGCGCGGAACTTGTTGAACATCGGGAAATAGTCAAAAAACAGATAATTGATGCCAGCCAGGCTCTTACCAAGCGCCCAGATCACGTAAAGCACAATCACACCCGCTGCCCAGTATTTCAAAGGGTTTTTAACTATAAACAGACCGAGTACAAACAGGAAAAATACAATAACGCCAATGTAGTTGGGACCACCCATAATCGGCTGATCGCCCCAGTAGAGCGGCAGTTGCTGGACTATATTCTGAGCCGTAGCACCGTCGATACCCCGACCTGTGAGCGTTTTGTAAGTTTCGGATGTATTCGACAAAGGGCCGGAGGAAGCACCGCCATATGCGTTCGGAATCACCAGGGTAAGCAACTCACCCACGCCATAGCTGTATGTGAATGCATATTCTTTATCTAAACCGTTTCCTTTTTTAGCAGCTGCATCTTTGCCTGTCGCCGTCAGCTCCGATTTCCCGCGGATCGTTTCTTTGGTATAGTCGTAAGCGTTCCAGAGTCTTGTCGTATGCGTGCCAACCGCGACAACCGCCGCCAGGGCAAGTCCGCCGAGGATCATCACCAAGTCCTTTGCAAGGCCTTTTTTAATCAGGGTGATGCTTTCCATGATCACCAGGATGATGATACCAATCCCGAGGTAATAGGTAATCTGCACGTGGTTGGCATACAGTTCCAGGGAAAGGAAAAATGCGGTAAGTGCCGCGCCCGCCAGCCAATTGCGACGGAACGCCAGTATCACACCGGCAAGCACACCCGGGGCGTACATGATCGCGATTACCTGCGAAATGTGCCCGGCTTCCAGGTTAATGACGTTGAAACAGGAGAATGAAAATGCCACCGCACCTACTGCCGCGAGCCAACCGCCCGCCCCGAGTACCAGAAACAGCACATAAGCGCTCACCATGCCGATCAGGAAATAGTTGGCTGGTGCCGGAAGCAGCTTGTTCCCCCCCTGCCCGATTTTGGTAGGAATACTGGTAGGATAGTCGGCCGAAACAAGGTAGGCCGGCATCCCGGCGAACATGCCATTGGTCCACCACGACCGTTCACCGCTTTGCTTGTAATAATCCATTACCTCCCGCGCACCGCCCAGCGCCTGAATCTCGTCGGTCGCGCTGAGTTTCTTGCCTTGCAGCACCGGTGAAACGTAAGCGACAGACAAGATCATAAAACCGATGACAGCTACCAGGTGAGGCCAGAGACGTTGCCAGGAGAACAGATTTTTCATTTTGGTAATATTAAAGCTACGGGTTGATTTCGGATGAAAGCGGTACCGCACACGGCCCGCCCTAAATATGACTTTTCAAACAGTAATAGTAGCAACGAACGCCGGTTGAGGGATATTAAATTTCCATTAACCGGCGCAAATATATGAGTATTGGTATATGTTTGAGATGCTAAAAACGAATCTTGTTCCGGCATTTTTTTAACATAATTAAGAATCAAGGCATATATTTTAAGAAAATACCGGATAAATTTGCGGAAATTGTGCCTTTAAGGTTCAATATGGAGCTGTACATAGAAAGATTAGAAGTAACCCGAAATTATTAAATGAAACGAATTGGAGTTTTTACCTCAGGAGGAGATGCCCCTGGTATGAACGCCTGCATCCGGGCGGTAGTACGCGGAGCATGCTACCATGGTATTGAAGTGTTTGGAATCAGAAGAGGATATAGCGGAATGATCGCAGGAGATGTCTACAAGATGGAGTCTCACTCGGTCAGCAATATAGTTCAAAGAGGAGGTACCATCCTTAAATCAGCAAGAAGCAAGGAGTTTATGACCCCCGAAGGCCGCAAGAAGGCATACGACAACTTGCAGGCACTCGGTATCGAAGGACTGATCGCCATTGGCGGTAACGGTACATTCACCGGCGCAATGATCTTTGGCAATGAGTACGGCATCCCTACCGTAGGCGCTCCGGGAACGATCGACAACGATTTGTACGGAACCGACTATACCATTGGCTTCGATACGGCCGTGAATACCGCGTTGGACGCGATTGACCGTATCCGCGATACGGCCAGTTCACACGACCGTATCTTCTTCATCGAAGTAATGGGCCGTGACTCCGGCTATATTGCTATCCAATCGGGTATCGCCGGTGGCGCCGAGCTCGTGATGGTTCCCGAAGTCCTCACCCCGATCTCGCAAGTTGTAGAAACCCTGAAACAGGGATGGAGCCGTTCGAAATCATCATCCATCATTATTGTGGCGGAAGGCGACGAAGAAGGCAGCGCGCAAGAAGTAGCCGACAAAATCAAGGTACAGGTGGATGAGAATGCGGATATCCGTGTAACCACACTGGGCCATACCCAACGCGGAGGAACACCATCTGCTTACGACCGTATCCTGGCAAGCCGCCTCGGATTGGGCGCATTGGAAGGCCTCATCGCAGGGCAAAAGAATGTAATGGCCGGTATCATCAATAATGAGCTGGTTTACACGCCTTTCGAAGATACCATCAGACTTCCGAAGCCGATCAACGAAGATTTGTTGAGAATGGTGAAAATCCTGAGTGTATAACACAGGAAAGATTTAGCAGTAACCCACTGCTTTGTAGGCTACATACCCTACGAACTCATGCCATAGCATGCAAAAGTAGGCAAAAGCCTCGGGGTCCGGTACCAGTTTATGGATAAAGAACCGGTTATATCCCCCACGAAAGTCGGCCGGGAAGGGGTCTATTTTGATCCCCATTTTTTCGAAACACCCGGCCGACCGGCGCATGTGAAATGCGGAGGTTATCAGCAGGTATTTTCCGGAAGGAAACATTTTATTCAGGATTCGGCCCGAGTACACGGCATTCTCATGCGTGTTCCGAGCTTTTTCCTCGAACAGGATGTCTTTTGCCGGCACACCCCAACTTGCGAGCAATGCTGCCGCCTGGCGCGTCTCGCCCAGCTTCCGGGTCATCAGCATTTCGCCGCTCGTTCCCGTAATCAATATCTTTCGGATCTTGCCGTGCTTGTAGAGCAGGTAGGTTTGCAGGATCCGGTCGCCATGATTGCCCATTGCCGGATGGTCCTGCCTTGGCGTGCTCATCGTGATCAACCCACCAGACAACAAAATCCCGACGTCATACGTTTCCTTCACTTCGACCAGATTAACGAATTTCGGCTCCCACGCATTGATAGCCTTCGTCACCAGGTACGAGTTGGATGCCAGCGCGAGCGACGCGATTCCAAAACCCAACGCCAGCTTCCGGCGCCGGTTGCTTTTGGTCAAAAATGAATAGATAAGTACAAAAAACACAATGCTGAGCGGCATTATGAGAAAGTCGATCGCTTTGGAGAGAAAATAAAACATTTGAATAAGAACCCTGCTGATGTTAGCGTTTTGAAGTTAATTTTACAGACTTCAAACTTTGAAATAATCCAATAAACAGCTTTAAAGCAAACTTTCCATAGCCTGATGAGAGATTATACCCGCACTTACCTTTTGCTGCTGCTGGCCGTTTTCGGTCTTTTTTCCTCCGCTTATTCCCAGGGCTACCACATCGAAGCCACCATTAAGGGGTTCCGCGATTCGTCGTTCGTGCTCGGGCACTACAATCGGAATGCAACGCTATTTGTGCCCAAAGACACTTCCAGGGCTGATGCCAACGGAAAGATTGTATTCGAAGGTAAAACAGCACTTCCGGGCGGTCTTTACGTGATCCTCTTCCCTGGCAACCAGAAAATGATCGAGCTGATCTATTCCGGTAAGGAAAACAACATCGCCTTCGAAGCCGACTCTGCCGATGTGAATACCTCCATCCGAATCACCGGCTCCAAAGAAAACGAGCTTTTCTACAATTATCGAAAAGAATTAGCCAAAGGCAGCAAGGAGATTGAGGCGCTTAGCAAACAAACGACACCCGAGGCACAGGCGCGTATCCGCACAATCCAGGAAGGATTTGGTACTTATCGTAAAAAGCTGCTGGCCGAAAACGCAGGTACTTTCACATCACAGCTGCTCAAAATGTCGGCAGATCCCGAAATTCCGACAGCACCGAAATTAGCCAACGGCAAAACCGACTCGATGTGGGTTTTCAATTACTACAAGGCACATTACTGGGATGCATTCGATTTCACCGACCCGCGAATCGTGAATACGCCCTTTTTCGAACCCAAAATAGAGCGGTATTTCAAAAACCTGGTGGTTCAGGTTCCCGATTCGATTATCAAAGACGCCGACCTGATGGTGAAGAAGGTTTCACCTAACAAGGACCTGAAAGCATGGACGGTATTTTACATTACCAATCAGTACGAAAACCCCAAAACCGTTGGAACTGAGGCCGTTTGGGTATATATGGCCAACAAATATTATCTCTCCGGCGAAATGGGCGTTAGCGACGATGTAAAAAAACGCATTGCCGAAAAAGTCGCAACAATGAAGGATTTGCTGGTAAATAAAACTTTCCCGGCCCTAACGCTGACCGATCCTGCCGGTAAAAAAGTAAGTGTCCAGACTATTGACGCCAATTACACCGTATTGTTCTTCTTCGCCCCTACCTGCGGCCATTGCAAGGAGGCTTCTCCGGTGCTGAAAGCATTCTACGACAAAAACAAGGCAAACGGTATCAAGGTAATGGCCATTTCTACCGAGCATAATATCGAGGAATGGAAATCTTTCGTAAAAACCTATCACCTGGAAGAACTCATCAACGGTTACGATGCCCTGAATCAGATCGATTTCAACCGGAAGTTTGATGTGGTTACGACGCCGACGATCTATATTCTGGATAAAAACAAAAAGATCATCGCCCGCAAAATGCCTGTCGAGCAGTTGGAGGACTTTTTGAATTACTACCAAAACAAAATGGCCAGAAAACTCTGACCATTTCGTTAAGCTGCGATTTCAAAATCACTTATAGAAATGCCACGCAAATGGGCAACTTCACGGCAATGCTTTCGTGCTTGAACGTGAATTTGCCCGTTGCTGCATCTACGTCATACACTACGAGGTTGTCCGATGCCTGATTGGCCACTATCAGGTATTTACCTGTCGGATCGATATTGAAATCGCGTGGTGTAGCGATGGACTTTGTTTGCTGGTCCACCATTTCCAGCTCGCCATTGCCCAGTATCTTAAATGCGGTGATCGAGTTATGTCCGCGATTGGAAACATATACAAACTTGCCGTTTGGATGCAAATGCACCGCAGCGCTCGTATTCGTAGGTCCCGAATAATCCGCGGGGATCGTAGGATAAGTTTTGATGGCCGTAATCACCCCCTTTTTATCGATCGAGCAGGCCGTTATGGTAGCGTCGAGTTCGTTGAGCAGGAACAATCGTTTGCCCGAAGGGTGAATCACCAAATGGCGCGGCCCGGCACCAGGCTTTCCTGCGAAAAACGGCTGTGCTGCATTCGGCGTAAGCTTTCCGGCATTAGCGTCGACACTGTAATTCATCACTTTGTCGCTCCCCAAATCGGTTACATACACATATTTGCCGTCCGGGCCCGCAGTCGCGAAATGCGCGTGTGCCTTTTCCTGGCGTTTGGCGTTGGGACCCGTGCCCGTATATTGCTCCTTATAAACAGGCGTACTCAATTTCCCATCTTCACCCACGTTGTAGGCGGAAAAACTTCCGCCGCCATAATTTGAAACAAAGGCCATCTTGCCTGCCGGATGTACCGACACGTGGCAGGGCCCCATTCCTTCCGAAGGCTGGCTATTCAAAAATGTTAATTTGCGGTCGGGCTCGATGGCATAGGCCGACACCTTGTTGTCCGACCCGATCGCGTAAAGGTTCCGCTTGTTGGGTGAAATGGCTACATAACCCGGTGCAACGGACTTGTTGATGGTATCGACGAGCGTGATCTGGCCCGAGGCGAGGTTCAACTCGCAGCGGGTAATCGAGGAATTCGCTCCCTTATCCTGCGTACCTACATAAAAAGTAATATTTCTGTCCTGTGCGAAGGCTTTGAGGCCCGCCGAGAGTAGCATAACGGATAACAGCAGTTTTTTCATCTTTTGAGTTTTAAATGAATCCCTTCAATGCTTGGGAAAGGGCGCGAAAATGCTTTTTTAATGTTACTTTGCCGGATAAGTGTCATTAAAATCAAACCAGAAACCCATGAGCACGATTACCTGGCAGGAATTTGAGCAGGTCGACCTGCGCGCCGGAACGATCATTCAGGTCGACGATTTCCCGAAAGCGAGAAAGCCGGCGTACAAACTACGCATCGACCTCGGCCCCGAAATTGGCATCAAACCCAGCTCTGCCCAAATCACAAAACGGTACACCAAAGAGCAGTTAATCGGCAAACAGGTTCTTTGCGTGGTGAATTTTCCTCCGAAACAAATCGCCGATTTCCGCTCCGAAGTCCTCACCACCGGCTACGTGCTTCCCGACGGCGAAGTGGTCCTCACCAGCCCCGATTTCCCCGTCCCCAACGGCACACGCCTCGCGTGAACTACGTTTCCATGAATCTTGTAAACCACAGCCAGAATTGTGTAATGCTGCCGGCAGCGTTGGATTTTATTTTTGTATACCAATTCTGAAAGACTATGGAAACGATAACAGATATAAAAAAAGTGACCCTCCCTGTCACCGGCATGTCGTGTGCGGCATGTGCGGTGAGCGTAGAATCCATGCTCGGTCACACCAAAGGGATCACAAATGCCGCGGTGAATTACGCCAACCAGTCGGTATCGGTATCCTACGACCCCGATCTCGTCGATCTCCCCGATATGGACAAGGTGCTGCAAAGCATCGGCTATGGACTCATTATCGAGGAAAATGAGGAAGACGCGATTGCCGAACAGGAGAAAATTCAGCAAGAGCATTACCAAAAACTGAAAAGCAAGGCCATTTATACCGGCATACTCACTGCGCCCGTGGTGGTGCTGGGTATGTTCCTCATGGATTGGGAATATGCCAACTACATCATGCTGGCTCTGACGATCCCGGTTTTGTTCCTTTTCGGGCGGGATTTCTTCGCGAATGCATGGAAACAGGCGCAGCACGGCAAAGCCAATATGGACACGCTTGTCGCACTCAGTACCGGGGTTGCATTTCTTTTCAGCACATTCAATACATTCTTTCCTGCGTTCTGGCACGCGCGCGGCCTGCATCCGCACGTATATTTCGAAGCCGCGGCAGTCATTATCTTTTTCATTTTGCTGGGGAAACTCATGGAAGAGCGCGCCAAGTCGAATACTTCCGATGCATTGAAGAAGCTGATCGGCTTGCAGCCTAAGACCGTCAGGGTGTACCGCGACGGCACCGAAATAGAAATACCGGCGCGCGAGGTAATCCTGGGCGACGAGATCATTATCCGGTCGGGTGAAAAAATCCCGGTAGACGGTAAAGTTTTCAGTGGCAGCTCGTTCGTCGACGAGAGCCTTATGACCGGCGAACCGATCCCGGCAGAAAAGAAACCCGGCGACAGCGTCTTTGCAGGCACACTCAACCAAACCGGCAGCTTCACATTCATTGCCGAAAAAGTAGGTAAACAAACGGTCCTGGCACAGATCATCAAAACCGTTCAGGCAGCTCAGGGTAGTAAAGCACCCGTGCAGCGTCTCGCCGACCGCATTGCGGGGGTATTCGTTCCTGTCGTTATCGGTATTGCCATTCTCACCTTCATTGTATGGATGTTGCTAGGAGGTGAAAATGCCATTACCCAAGCCATGCTCACGGCGGTTTCCGTACTGGTAGTAGCCTGCCCGTGTGCGCTTGGCCTTGCAACACCTACGGCTATGATGGTAGGAGTCGGAAAAGGTGCTGAAAACAATATCCTGATCCGTGATGCCGAAAGCCTTGAAAAAGCCTATAAAGTGGATGCCGTGATCCTTGATAAAACAGGTACACTCACCGAGGGCCGCCCTCAGGTAACCGATTGGCATTGGGTAGGCACGCTCACCGACCCGCACACCCATCTGGCAGCCGTGAAAGCGCTGGAAACACGTTCCGAGCACCCACTCGCGCAAGCTATCGTACAATATATTGAAAGCGATGCAAAAACGGAGGTTTCTGACTTCCAGTCCATGACGGGCAGCGGGATACGCGGTACCGCAGGTGGTAGCGAATACATTATCGGCACATTGAAATTCCTCGAAAAAGAAGGCGTTCGCATAGCCTCCGAGCTTCAACCTCCCTATGAAGTACTTGCGGCACAGGCGAAAACCGTAATCGGCATCGCGATCGACGGGCAACACGCCGGGCTCGTCGCTATCGCCGACCAATTGAAACCGACTTCGCGCGAAGCCGTTGAAAAACTGCACGCCCAGGGTATCGAAGTGCATATGCTCACAGGCGACAATGCGCAGACGGCCGCGGCCGTGGCAGCGCAAGTCGGCATCGACAGCTACCAGGCGGAAGTAAAGCCAGACGATAAAATGCAGTTTGTCAAAAAGCTGCAAGCGCAAGGCAAAACAGTCGCGATGGTCGGTGACGGCATCAATGACTCCCAGGCTCTCGCGCAGGCGGACGTGAGCGTAGCCATGGGCAAAGGTTCCGACATCGCCATGGACGTAGCCAAAATGACGCTTATCACCTCGGATCTGCTGGCATTACCCAAAGCCTTGCGACTATCTCATAAGACGGTGGTAACGATCAAGCAAAACCTCTTCTGGGCATTTATTTACAATGTGATAGGTATCCCCATTGCCGCCGGTGTCCTCTATCCTATCAACGGCTTCCTCCTCGATCCGATGATCGCCGGCGGTGCCATGGCGCTGAGTTCTGTTTCGGTTGTCATAAACAGTTTGCGGTTGAAAGGCGCACGATTGTAAAAACGCAACTGATTTAATCAAATCCCGATTGTGCAAAAATGTACAATTGGGATTGCTCCGAAATTTGAATCTTGCGACTAATTGTTTTGATTGATCAGGCTGACCACCACTTTTACCATCATGTCTTTCTCCGAAGGGTTACTTTCAGCGATCATGAGTGTAAGCGCTACCAAAGCATTGTCAGCCAGCCGTTTTGAACCGTCCGATTTATAAAGGATACTGTTTCGTTCCAGGAACCACACAAAAATCAAAGCCGCAATTCTCTTATTACCATCAGTAAATGAGTGGTTTTTGATGATAAAATAAAGCAGATTTGCGGCCTTCTCTTCGATGCTCGGATACAGTTCGACACCGTCGAATGTCTGGTAAATTGTACTGATGGAACTTTTGAAAGATTCGTCCTTTTCATTCCCGAAAAAGGTATGCTCGCCAAATTTGCTCCTTAACCCTTGAATTGCAGTAATAGCTTCGTCATAGGTGATGATGAAAAGCTGTCTTCGAGAAACGTGTTCTACGCTAAGCGCCTTCTTGTCATATCTATCCAGGATATCCAATGCATAGGCAAAATCAGAAATCACCTGAATCAAGCCCGTCGCTTCTCCGGCAGTTAGTTCTTTACTCTGTATGACATTAGCCAACAAGCCAACCGTCTTTTTCAGACTTTCCAACTGACCTGATTTCAACTTTTCCTGTACTGCAAAACCTTTGATCAGGTAATCTTTCAGAACCCGATTGGCCCAAATCCGGAACTGAGTCCCTTGCCTGGATTTTACACGGTAACCGACGGAAATAATCACATCCAAATTATAATAAGTGGTAACATACCCTTTACCATCAGCCGCAGTATGTCGGAAATCCCGACATACTGATTTCCTCCTTAACTCCTTCTCTCTGAAAACATTATTGATGTGTTCCGTGACTGTTGATCGTCCTTTCCCAAACAGCTCCGCCATCTGCAATTGCGTTAACCAAACCGTATCGTTCTGCAACTGTACTTGCAAGGACATCTCGCCTCTTTCGGATTCATACAAGAGAACTTCGCCCTGAGTTTTGATTGTTCGTTCGCTCATGATAGTATCACTTTGTTTGAAAGTTTTACCATTGATACGCTATCCCACAGGTTTGGTAACAGCTTGTCGAAGTCTCCTACCTCAACCCAAAAACTCTGTAACACCTCCCCACAATTCTGTAACAAACCCCAAACAAGCGCTGCCGATATTTGTAAAACAATTTAACACATAACCTGTCCCGCGGGAAACGGGAGATTTTAGTAACCATGGAAACCTTGCAATTCAAAACCAATATCAAATGCGGCGGATGTATCGCTGCTGTTACACCCTTCCTGAACGGAGACGAAAATGTCGAAACCTGGGCGGTCGATCTGGAAAATCCGGACCGTGTGCTGAAAGTCGAAACGAGCCATTCGCCGGAAGAAATTCAGGAGTTGATCAAAAAGGCTGGGTATGTAGCCGAAGAAATCGCCTGATAATTAGTATTTTTGGCCCGGAATCTGAATTTCGGGCCAAAGCAATAGCCTGAAACCTTTGCCAGCATTCAAATGAAGAACAAACTGCATCAATCGATCACCATCCTGATGGCCTTCCTGGTCCTGCTGAGCAGCACCGGTTTCGTGCTGACAGAACGACAATGCGTGGTGATGGGAGGTAAATCGGTGCAGCTCATAGGCAAGTCTAAAGAAAGTTCCTCCAAGCCCCAAGTCGCTTCTTCCTGCTGTGCCAAACGCGCGGCATTAAAAATAACCAAGGGCACATTCTTCGAAAAAGCAGCCTGCTGCAAGGAAAGTAAGAAGCTCGAAAAGCTGGAAGTTGCTTCGGTTGATTCGCAATTGCTCGCGAAACTCCTCAAATCCGTAGCAGCGGGCGTCACCTGGTCGGTTACACGTTACCAGTTCATCCAGGCCGAGTGGATACTCCCTGCCCCCTTCTTTTCCCCCGACATATCCTTCACTTCCCGTCTTCATGGGAGAAGTATGCTCGCATTTATCCAATCGTTCCTGATTTGATATCATTGAATAACAGCCATTTAACGCAAAACCGCCGCATTCTTGCCGACGGTTCTGGCAATGAGTCTTTTATTCCAATGAATCCATGCAATCATGAACAAATACCTTCTGGGAGGATTACTTTTACTGATATCCTCCTCCATTTATGCACAACGTATAACCGGGTCGGTCAACGAGCAGGAACCGCAAAGTAAAAACCTGAAACCCATCACCGGTGCCAATGTGTACTGGTCGGGTACCACGCAGGCTACGGCTACCGACGAAAACGGCCGGTTTAGCATTCCGCGGTCGGCCCAATCGGCCTTGCTGGTCGTTAGCTTCGTCGGGTTTCGGAACGATACCATCAAAATCGGCCAGGAAAGCGATTTGCAGGTTGTGCTGCAAAACGATCAGACACTTGACGAAGTCGTAGTCAGAGCCGGAAATACTTCCATCGACCGACTTTCTCCACACCAAACCGAAATCATCACAACCCGGGCATTGGCCAAGGCAGCGTGCTGTAACCTTTCCGAGAGCTTTGAAACCAATGCATCCGTTTCTGTTTCGTACAGCGATGCGGTGACGGGCTCCAAACAGATCCAGATGCTCGGCCTGAACGGTACTTACATTCAGACCAATGTCGAGAATATCCCTTCCATCCGCGGATTGGCATCCACATTCGGGCTCAATTTCGTTCCCGGAACCTGGATCCAGTCGATCGATGTCGGCAAAGGCGCCGGCTCGGTTGTGAACGGTTATGAATCGATGACCGGGCAGATCAATGTCGAGCTTCAAAAACCGGATTCACAGGAAAAATTGTATCTGAATACCTACGTCAACAATTTCGGCCGCGGGGAGGTGAACCTCAACCTCGTGCACCAGTTGAACAAAAAGTGGAGCACGGGACTTCTTACGCATGGAAGCACGCTACGCAACCGCGTCGACAAAAACGGTGACGGCTTCCTCGACCTGCCGCTTTACACCCAGTACAATGCGGTGAACCGCTGGAAGTACCAGGGCGACAAGTTAATGGCCCAGTTTGGAGTAAAAGCACTTTATGAAGACCGCCTGGGTGGCCAGAAGAACTTCGAACGCGCTATGAAAGGTACTACCCAGGCCTATGGTTTCGGCGCCAAAGTGAATCGCTATGAGTTCTTTTCCAAGATTGCCCGGTTGTTCCCCGACCAGCCCTACAAAGGGCTGGGCTTGATCCTGAATGCATCGGTACATGATTCGAAATCCTATTTTGGCTTGAATAACTATGATGGGACACAAAAAACGCTGTACGGAAACCTGATTTACCAATCGATTATCGGCAACACCAACCATTCCTACAAGACCGGGATCAGCTATATGCTCGATAATTATGATGAGGTTTACAAGGATATCCGCCTGAAACGAAATGAGTCGGTACCAGGCGCATTCTTTGAATACACCTATAATCACCTCGATAAGTTTGTGATGGTAGCCGGCGGACGTGTGGATTTCCACAATCTTTACGGCACACAATGGACGCCGCGCTTGCATTTGAAATACAACCTTACCGACCAGACCACGCTACGCGCATCCGCAGGCCGCGGGTTTAGGGTCTCAAACCCGCTCGCGGAATACTACGGAAACCTGGTAAGCTCGCGTAATGTGGTTTTCCGCGAAGCCATCCGCCCCGAGGTGTCGTGGAACTACGGCGCCAGCGTTACCCAAGAGTTTAAGATCGGTGAAATGAGCGGTAGCTTCATCATGGATTTTTACCGGACGGATTTCGAAAACCAACTCGTGGCAGATATGGAAGATCCTCGTTACATTCGCTTTTACAACCTTGAAGGGAAGGCCTATGCCAACAGCTTCCAGGCCGAAGCCAACCTGACGCCCATCAAACGGCTCGAACTGAAACTCGCGTACCGGCTCTTCGACGTGAAACAGACCATCCGTAATGTGTACGACGAAAACACTTTGCAACCGAGAATGATGGTGAGCCGCGACAGGGTACTTTTCAATGCAGGATATGCCTTGCCATACGACAAATGGAAGTTCGACGCTACGGTACAGTGGAACGGCAAAAAACGGCTTCCATACATGGGCCATGTTCCCGACCATCACGTTCCGACGGACCTGACATCAACCTGGGCACCATCGTTTTACAACTTGAACGCCCAGATCACGCGCACCTTCCCGAAATGGGATATTTACCTCGGTGGCGAAAACCTGGCTAATTTCCGTCAGAAAGACCCGATCATGGGTGCTAATGAGCCATTCGGACAGCATTTTGATGCGGGAATGGCCTGGGGGCCGGTGGTAGGGCGAATGATTTACGCAGGAATGCGTTATAAGATTGTCAGGTAGTTTCGGGGACAAAAGGAGGAAGGGGAGGAAAGGGACGAAGGGAAGGAAAGAGATGAAGGATTTAGGCTAAATTGAATGGGTTATGAAATTATATATCAAAAATATGGTGTGTGACCGCTGCAAGCGGGTAGTGCGTGAAGAGTTGAGTGGATTAGGAATTGACCTGAATTTTGTGGAACTCGGCGAAGTGGAAACGGTGGCCGAAGTGAATGCCGATAAATTGCAGGAAGTAAAGGCTGTCCTGGAATCCAACGGGTTCGAATTACTCGATGACCGCCGTCTGGCGCTGGTGGAGCACATCAAAACGCTCGTGATCGACGAGGTGCAGAACCTGAAAGGCAACAAGCCCGCTCAGATGAATTTTTCGGATTATCTGTCGGAAAAAATCGGCTATGAATATTCGTACCTGAGCAACTTGTTTTCTTCCGAGACCGGGCAGACGATCGAGCAATATATCATTGCCCAAAAAGTGGAGAAAGTAAAGGAATGGCTTTCCTATAACGAACTCACATTGAGCGAAATCGCTTGGCGGCTTTCTTACAGCAGCACGGCACATTTGAGCAACCAGTTCAAAAAAGTGACTGGAATGACGCCCGGAGAGTTCAAAAAAGGCACATTGCAACGCACCGCACTCGACCAGGTGGGGCATTCATAACCGATATCTGATTAAGATAAATATTCAAGCATTTATTAAAATTTCTATTCTATGAACAAAATTATTGTTGCTGCCCTGTTGTTTTTATCTGCCGCCTGCTCAGGAAACAAATCTGAAAAAGAGGCCACGGCCACCGAAGCACACGCAGTAAGCGAGAAAAAGTATGCATGCCCCATGAAATGCGAAGGAGAAAAGACGTACGCCGAGGCTGGCAAATGTCCGGTTTGCAAAATGGAGTTACAGGAAGTAGCCCTGGCAGAAACCGATACAACAGCACATCAACATTGATTTTGAATTGACCAGATCATGAAAACGACCATTTTAAGCATTATTACCGCCCTGTTTCTGGGCCTGAATATCGCCTACGCCGACGGTACCAAAGAAGTCAAAATCAAAACCTCAGCCATTTGCGAAATGTGCAAGGCGCGCATTGAGCGTAACCTGGGGCTTTCCAAAGGCGTGAAAGAATCGAATCTTGATCTCTCCAACAAGGTGATTACCGTGAAATATAACCCGGACAAAACCACCGCGGAGGCCATCAAGGCGACGATCAACAAAACCGGCTACGACGCCGACGAACTGCCTGCCAACGAAAAGGCGCACGACAAACTGCCGAACTGCTGCCGTAAAACCGCCGCGGCACATTAGTCACGAAATTACTTCATCATGCTTGTCAACAAACTTACTGCGCTGACCGTCGCCATGGCGACGGCCGCGCTCCCCGCATTCGCCCAGCACGAGCACCATCATGAGCCCGCGAAAGACACTACCAGCCATGAAATGCGTGATATGAAAAGCATGGATCATGCGCAAATGGGTCACGGCAGGCCCTCGCACATGACCCATAGCTTTTCATTGAGCCTGCCCATGACCCGCAATGGCTCCGGTACCGGCTGGCAGCCCGATGCCACGCCCATGTACGCCTACATGAAGCACGGGAGCAAATGGAACTACATGCTGCACGGAAGCATTTTCCTGCGGTATACCGCCCAAAATTTCAATAACGACGGCAAAAAAGGGTCGGACTCAAAGTTCAGCGCCCCCAACTGGTTTATGGGAATGGCCCAACGGCAAGTGGGTAAAAACGGTTTATTGAGCCTCCGCGCGATGGTCTCGCTCGACCGACTCATCGACGGCGGCGCAGGTTATCCACTGCTTTTCCAGTCCGGCGAGAGCTGGAAAGGCAAGCCGCTCATCGACCGCCAGCACCCGCACGATCTTATTTCAGAGCTTTCTGTCGGTTATACCCAGCGGATCAATGATAAGGTCGACCTGACGATTTACGCTGGTTATCCCGGCGAGCCAGCCCTTGGCCCTACGGCGTTTATGCACCGGATGTCGGCGTTCAACAACCCCGATGCCGTGCTCGGTCATCACTGGCAGGATGCTACGCATATTACATTTGGTGTCGTTACGGCGGGTGTCCGTTACGGTAAATTCAAACTCGAAGGCTCCTCATTCACCGGCCACGAACCAGACGAAAACCGCTTTGACTTCGATAAACCGCGCTTCAATTCTTACAGTTACCGGCTGTTGTTCAACCCGTCGGCCAACTGGGCGTTACAAGCTTCCAGAGGTTTTATCAAAAGCCCCGAGCCGCGTGAGCCCGACGAGAATGTAAACCGCACGACGGCCTCCGTCCAGCACTCGGGTAACCTGGGTGGAAAAAACAGATGGATTTCCTCTACGCTTGTATGGGGTTTGAACGACGCCGGCGATCATCATAAAGAACATTCTGTTCTGGCTGAATCCAATCTGCAACTCGATAAATGGGCCGTTTATGGCCGTTATGAATGGGTTCAGAAAAGCGGCGGCGAGTTGGGGCTGATCACTTATGACCACGACCCCCTTCTCGAAAAGTTACCCATTTCAATGTTTTCACTCGGTTTGAACCGCCAGATTGTTTCGTTCAGCAACACATTACTGCAAGCCGGAGCGCAGATCAGCCTTTACAGACCCGATCGGTTACTGGACAGCGTTTATGGCAAGACTCCGCTCTCCGGTCAGGTGTACCTGCGCATTACACCCGCGCTCATGCGTATGTAAGCAGGCTTTTTTAGTAGTTTTGGGTTTTAATTTAAACCAAAATACTGTCGTGGCCTGGTACCATACCTATTTCAAAGGACTTCCGCAACGCGCCTGGAAACTGAATCAGGACGAAGAATACACCGATTACGAGGTCGATTTCCTACGGGATGTGCTTGAAATAAAATCGGATAGCAAAGTGCTCGATGTGCTTGCCGGTTACGGGAGGCACGCCATTCCGCTGGCTGAACAGGGCACGGCATTGACGTGCATCGATATTTCACAGGAGTATTGTGAAGAATTACAAGGCATCAGCAGCAAGCAGCAACTGCCGCTGGAAGTCATTTGTGCGGATGTGCTGAACTATCCACTTCCCGAAGCTGCATTTGATGCCGCCTATTGTTTCGGAAACAGTTTCAGCTTCTTTCCGCGAGGGGATATGCAGCAGTTCATCAATCAGCTCGCCGCAGCATTGAAACCGGGCGCCCACCTCGCGATCCACACCGAAAACCTCGCCGAAAGCATTCTGCCTAACTTCCAGACACGCAACTGGATGCCGGTGCAGGACGACATTGTTTACCTGGCAGAAAACGAGTACCGCGCCGAAGGCAGTTACATAGAGGCCGAGCAAACCTTCATTTCCGGCCCGGAAAAAGTGACCCACAGTGTGCGCCAGCACATTTATACGCTCGGCGAGCTCACCTATATGTTCGAACTGGCCGGATTGCTTGTGGTAGGTTCATTCAGTAACCTCGAAGCGGATCCTTTCATGCTGGGAGACGAACAGTTGTACCTGGTTGCCCGCAAGCAATAATCAATGCGGGAGCCGTGCGCGGATCAAACCGTAAAACCAGGTTCCAGCAATGGCGCTCAACAAGGTAACAGCCACCGCCGGGTAACCCGCACCGATCTGCGCAAACAACGGCCCGGGGCAAGCGCCGGTAATGGCCCAGCCTATGCCGAAGAGGCCCCCACCGTAAATCTGGCCTTTATCGAAAACCTTGTCGGCAATGCTCACCGTTTCGCCGGATATTGTTTTGATATTGAACCGCTTGATCAGCCAGATAGACAGCAGGCCCACCGCTACTGCCGAGCCGATCACGCCGTACATGTGAAACGAATCGAGCCGGAACATTTCCTGGATACGGAACCATGAAACAATCTCGGCTTTTACAAAAACGATCCCGAATAGAATGCCTACGAGCAGGTATTTGAGGTTCGCAGTAAAACCTTCGACAGACTGTTGCCGGTTTGCACCGTCGCAGCCATCGATTTTGATGTTATCAAAATCTGTGTCGGCAGATTCCGCAAGCGGGGAATGCTGATGTATCTTTTCCATGATGAATCGGGAATTAAAGGACGAGGTGGAGAAAGAACGGAAGCAGCAAATGCGTACAGGCAAACCCGCCGATCATAAAACTCACCGTAGCCACGAGTGAAGGCCATTGCAGATTGGATAACCCCATAATCGCATGCCCCGACGTACACCCTCCTGCATACCGCGTTCCAAAACCGACCAGAAATCCACCCAACGCCAGGAAGATCAGGCCTTTCAATGTAAATACGTTGCTCACCGCGAAAATATCCGCCGGCATCAGCCCTGAAAAGTCGGTTACACCCAGGGCAGCCAGCGTTTGCCGGGTATCATCCGCCACCACGATTGCATCGGGATTACCCAGCCAAAAGTTTCCTGCAAACCCACCAATCGCTATTCCGGCTACAAAAAACAGGTTCCAGGCCTCCTTCCGCCAATTGTATTTAAAAAAAGGTAAACCCGCCGGAATTACGGCCGCACAGATATGCCGCAACGACGACGATATGCCAAACGACTTATTCCCCAGCAACAACAACACCGGCACTGTCAATCCGATCAACGGCCCGGCAACATACCACGGCCAGGGGCTTTTGAGAAGTTCGATGATATTCATTGTTAAAATATTAAGTATATAGGTTTTATATATTATTAAAAAACAACAAAACGCAAATCAGAGTTTATTAGGATTAATCACCTCTAATCTGTTAACCCCAAGAAAGTCTATTTCATTATCTGCCAACAAAATAAGATCATTAACAATAGCTGTTGCGGCTATGATCGCGTCCGGCGTTCTCATTTTGCGTTCACGTCTTAATTTGATGCACGCCTCAGCCACATCGGGAGTCAATGCAAATATGATGCTGTCATTAACGAACTCTCCGACTCGCCCCTCAAATCCGCTTCTCCACGACAATAATTCTATTTGTGTAATCACCGATAATTGTGGAATCGAATCGACCACTGTATCCAACAATAATTCTACTTTGACGGGCAGCAAACCCGACAAATATTTCGAAACAATGTTAGTGTCAATCAGATACTGCCCCATTCGTTTCGAACCTGCTTTGCATGATTGACAAGATCTTCACCAGCCTCTCTCGGTAAAACACCTCTGTACTTTTCAGAAAGCCTTTTTTTGGGAGCCTCTTTGTCACTATGCAAACGAATAATATCCATCGCTTCCAAATCCCTAAGCAGCTGCAATGCATTTTTATGAGTTAGCTCTACAACCAGCGTTTCCATAAACAATCAATTGATTTTTTCTAAGCTACAAATAATCAAGCAAATAATCACACCACGGCTGAAACCGGCACATTGGTTTTCGCAACCGCACCGTAGCCTCCTTCGATGTTGACTACATCGTCTACACCGCGCGATTTCAGGATCGAGGCAGCAACCATGGAACGATAGCCCCCCGCACAATGAATGTGCAGCTGGCGGTCTTTCGGGAATTCGGGCATGAGGTCGTTGATGTAATCCAAAGGCAGATTTCTCGCTCCTTCGATATGCCCGGAAGCAAATTCATCCGGCTTACGGACATCAATTACTTCGAGTTCGCCTGATTCAAAACGTCGTGCAAATTCCTCGGCACTGACCGATTCGACGGTATCGATTTCTTTGCCGGCCTGCTTCCAACTTTCAAAACCGCCATTGAGATAGCCGATTGTGTAGTCGTACCCCACCCGCGCGAGGCGTGTGACCACTTCTTCTTCCCTGCCTGGCTCGGTGATGATGAGCAACAGTTGTTTCAAATCGGGGATCAATGCGCCCACCCAGGGGGCAAAGCTGCCGTCGATGCCGATATTGATGGAATTGGGAATAAAACCTTTTGCGAAATCGGCCGGCTTGCGGGTGTCGAGGATCAATGCGCCGGTGTTGTTCGCTTTCGCTTCGAATGCCTCCGGTGACAATGCCTGATGCCCACGTTCGAGCACGTCGTCGATGCTTTCGTAACCGTCGCGGTTCATTTTCACGTTTTCAGGAAAATACTGGGGTGGCTCTGTGAGGCCGGTTGTCACTTCCTTGATAAACTCCTCTTTGGTCATGTCCGCGCGCAAGGCGTAGTTGAAACGCTTCTGGTTGCCCAATGTATCGGACGTTTCCTTGCTCATATTCTTGCCGCATGCGGAGCCTGCGCCATGGGCGGGATATACGATCACATAATCCGGCAGCGGCATAATCTTCGAACGAAGGCTGTCGTACAACATTCCCGCGAGATCGTCCATTGTCAGATCGCCTTTTTGGGCCAGGTCGGGACGACCTACATCGCCTATAAATAGGGTATCCCCGCTGAACAGGGCCACAGGTTTACCGGATTGGTCGAACAGCAAATAGCTTGTCGACTCCATTGTGTGCCCGGGCGTGTGCAATGCGCGGATAATCACATCACCGAGTTTGAATTCTTCACCATCTTTGGCAATATGGGCCTTGAAGCCGGTTTGCGCACCGGGACCATACACAATTTCCGCGCCGGTTTTTTCGGCCAGATCAATATGGCCCGATACGAAGTCCGCATGAAAATGGGTTTCAAAAACATAGCGGATTTTAGCGCTGATCTTCTCGGCTTTCTGAATGTAGGGAGCTACTTCGCGCAGCGGGTCAATCACCGCGGCTTCGCCATTTGAAACTATAAAATAAGCGCCCTGCGCCAGGCATCCGGTATATATTTGTTCAATTTTCATGCTTTCTGCGGTTATGTAACGATTTGCGGTGTGGTCAGTTATTGTCAGGTGTGGTCAGGTATTGTTAAGAGGGCCAGTTTTAGCCGATCTATTGGCAACAGCCAAAACCTAGTAACTAATCATCACAACCCCTAACCATTCCTGACAGTTCCTGACTACTCTTGACTAAACCTGACCACACCTGACTAGACCTGACAACACCTGACTAGACCTGACAACAAATGACCATTCCTGACAAAATCTAACGAAACTCACCTCCGCCGTACAAACGCCAGGCAACACCGCACCACGATCAGGAAACTCCTGATCAAGCCCAACACTATATGACTTCCCCGAATAATTCCAGGCATATTTACACTTTAACGACCTTCCATCCCCCAAGACGGAACCGCCAAATGCCCAGCATCGCCAGGACGGATTCCGCAATGGGTACCGCTGCAAACACTCCGACCGGCCCGAAATCGAGGATAACGGCCAGTACATACGCAGTAGGGATTTGCACAGCCCAGAATGCAATCAGGTTCAGGACTGTTGGCGTTTTCGTGTCACCCGCGCCATTCAGCGACTGGATCACCACCATCCCATAAGCGTAAAACCCATAGCCCATACAAAGCACGCGCAATGCTAGTTTCCCCGTCTCGACCACATGCGGCTGGGAACTGAACAGGCTGATAATGCCCTCCGCACCGACGAACATCACGACTGCAAGCACGCCCAGGAATATCAGATTGAACGAAGCGCATTTCCATACCGACGCTTCGGCGCGTTCGGGCTTCTCAGCACCGAGGTTCTGCCCAACCAGCGTCGCCGCGGCATTGGCAAGCCCCCAGGCGGGCAGTAATGTGAACATGATCACCCGGATAGCAATGGTGTAACCTGCCACCACGTCGCTGCCGAACTCGGAAAGAATGCGCGTCAGGAAAATCCAGCTCGCGGACCCTATCAGAAACTGAACTGTACCGCCGGTCGCAATTTTGACGATCGCCCTGATCGTTTCAGGATTCGGCTTAAGGTCTTCCCAAAGCAAACCCAGTGCTTTTCTGCCTTTGGTGAGTGAAAACAGCTGATAGGCTACCCCAATGGAACGTCCTGTTGCCGTCGCCAAAGCCGCACCTGTTACACCAAGTTCCGGGAACGGTCCCAGACCGAAAATCAGGATTGGTCCCAGGAGCATATTGAAACCGTTGGCAATCATCAGCGAACGCATAGCCGTAGCTGCTGCACCCGCTCCGCGCAATGCGCCGCTCAGTGAGTAAAGCAATACCACCACCGGGCTGCTCAGGAACTGGATCCGGGCAAAATTGGTACCCGTTTCGATCACCTTGTGATCGGCACCCATCATGCGGAGAATGTCGCCCGCAAGCAGATACCCGGCCACCGCAGTCACGGAGGAAATGGCGAGTGAAATGAATATCACCTGCCCCACCGCATGCCGCGCCTGGCCCAAGTTCCCTTCACCCGTGCGCCGCGCAATGGTGGCCGTGGCCGCCGTACTCAGACCGATCGCCAGGGAGTAAACCAACGTAATCACAGATTCGGTGAGCCCGACCGTCGCGACGGCCTCGGTGCTTACTTTTGAAACAAAGAAAATATCAACTACCGCGAACAGCGACTCCATCACCATTTCGAGGATCATGGGTACGGACAGCAAGAATATGGCACGGTTGATGCTTCCTTCGGTAAAACTTTCTTCGGAGCCACGAATAGCCTCACGAAGCAGTGTAAACCACTTTTTCATGGATAATAAAAATTTGCAATAATGGATAAATAGAAATTGTGCGACCGGCAATGGGTCGTAAAAAAGTGCCTGTTAAAAGGCGGAGACTAAATTGTGGCTAGGCATTAGCCGAAGATGAGCACCAACATAGGCGTTAAGAATTTCGGCAAAGATACAAAAGTCTTTTTCGAACAATCAAATAAAAAAATGGATTTGTTAAATGGTAAATGTAATTTCACACATTCCTGCGGTGAACTTTTGCGACCGGCAAACCGTTGCAACTCTGCCCCTTTTCCGGCATTTGGGCAGGCGATCGCAGGATTTTGAGCCGGAACAATGACATAAAACACCCGTGCATGATTGATAAGAAGAAATTATATTCGACAGCTGCCAAAAAGGAAACAGCCGTTCTGGTTGCTGTAAGCACCCAAAAACAAAACACCGAAAAAACGAAGGAATACCTGGAAGAACTTGCGTTCCTGGCGACTACGCTGGGCGTGGAGACGGTTCAGACTTTCACTCAAAACCTCGAACGCACCGATATCCGCACTTACACCGGAAAAGGAAAACTCGAAGAAATCCTGATCTATGTCACCGCCAACCCGGTGGACATGATCATTTACGACGACGACCTAACACCATCTCAGGTACGGAACCTCGAAGCCGTTTTCAAGGACATCAAGGTAATCGACCGCAGCTTGCTGATCCTCGCCATTTTCGCCATGCGCGCCCAAACCGCCCAGGCAAAATTGCAGGTAGAGCTCGCGCAGTACCAATATATGTACCCGCGGTTGACGCGCATGTGGACGCACCTTAGCCGCCAGTCGGGCGCAGGCGTGGGTATGCGCGGTCCCGGTGAAACTGAGCTCGAAACCGACCGCCGGATCGTGAAAGACCGGATTGCATTCCTGAAAGAGAAGCTGGAAAAAGTGGATAAGCAAAGTGTTACCCGCCGCAAAGAGCGCGACCGCCTCGTGCGCGTGGCCATTGTGGGTTACACCAACGTAGGTAAGTCGACATTGATGCGCAACCTCTCGAAAGCCGACGTTTTTGCCGAAAACAAACTCTTCGCCACCGTCGATTCCACCGTGCGGAAAGTGAACATGGAGAATATTCCTTTCCTGCTCACAGACACGGTAGGTTTTATCCGCAAATTGCCCACAACGCTCATCGAATCCTTCAAATCGACCCTCGACGAGGTGCGCGAAGCGGATATCCTGATGCACGTCGTGGACATTTCGCACGCTTCGTTTGAGGAACATCTCGATGTTGTGAACAAAACGCTGGAAGAAATCGGCGCTGCCAACAAACCTTCCATATTGGTTTTCAACAAAATAGATTTGTACAAACCATCGTACAACGACGAAGAGGAAGAAGAAAACCCGGCGCCATCAACGCAGGACGTGCTCAACCAGCTGAAACGAAGCTACATCTCGGAAAAAGCCGACCATGTCGTTTTCATCTCGGCCCAGCAGAAGGAAAACATCGACGAATTGAAGCGGACGCTGTTCTCCCTGGTGAAGGAAAAGCACTTCTCTATTTACCCCAACTGGTTGGATCTCGGTTACACACCAGTGGAAACAGAGGAATAATCATTTGTAATTCAAACGAATTTTTCTCAGTTTTGCACCCCAAATCCCTTTTTTGGGGTGCAAAACTTGACTGCGTAGTTCAACGGATAGAGCGGCCCGCCGCCCGATAGGAGTTTTCTAAACTCTAGATATGGCCGGGGTCGCGATCGACTTTGATTCCTGTCGTGGTCACAAAAGTGAAATGTTGCGTTATTTATAAATATTGACTGCGTAGTTCAACGGATAGAATAGGAGTTTCCTAAACTCTAGATATGGGTTCGATTCCCGTCGCGGTCACGAAAGCCAGGCATTTTGTCTGGCTTTTTTGTTACCCCGAATAGAACAGGAGTTTGTAAATGCCTATCCGGTTCAAAAGAACTACAAGCGCTGTAAGCTGTCAATCCTCATTACTTTTCCTAGCAGCCCGTTCATGTTGAGTTTTTCTTTTTTTGCGTAATCCACCAAAAACTGATTCTTTCCATTTACGCTTTGGTCTCCGTTCATCACGATCATCTCCTGCAACGTTTCGAGCATCAAATTTACATAGATCGTATCATGAGCAAGTGCCGAAGGCGCATTACTAAGGGAATTTCGCCGAGCCTTCAAAATAGGGCCTCGGATAATTGTGGTTGGTTCAATGGAGAAAGCGAAACCTGTCAGATCCGAATACACCGGGTAGAGTCGGTTAAAAACTTCGCTGGTATAAGGAAAGACATTAATTGTGTCCCTGGTCACATTGTTTGTTCCAGTGCTGATATCAAGCACAAAGTTCTCGTACTCAAGGTACTTCAGCATATAAGCCTTGTCAATCGGACCTAGTGGGTTAATAGGCTCAACTGTATGGTCCGTGCATGATACCACGACTATTCCCGCAAAAACTGATAAAAGGTAAATTTTTAATTTTCTCATAAATAATGCTTCTGTTCGTAATAGATTGAATGCAAATTATGAATTTGGCGGCAAGTGAACTACTGTATACTTCCAGTTGAGCGGGTTTCTCCACAATAAAAGATTTCCACGGCCATTTATTTGTCCCCAGACCTGCCGGTCGCCCTCATGACCGTTAAATAAGTTTTCAATAGCTCAAATCCGTACAAAGTTTTGTAGAATTAGTTACTAATTACCTAAAACTTAGGCATCTAGAAGATCCTTCACTCCGGCCATCGTTCCGCAGAGAAATGGCCCTGTTTGCCCTGTAAAGTGTAAAAAGATACATTTACAGCCAATAGTTATGCTATTTCCAAATCCATCCCTCCATTCATGAAACATTCCAATCTTTTTGCTTACGTCGAACTTTCTAAATTCGTCGAAGGCTTAACCCTTGACCCTAACCGGTGCCGGGCCGACCTGCTGTCCTTGCACGCCTATTTCAAAATTATCCCTTCCAGAATGTTTTCGGACGAGCTTGCCCCTGAATGGGACGATCTCTGTACTACGGTAACCCGGTCGGGCATTGCCTATGATGACGAAGGAAGGGTAATGATGAATGCCGTTAAAAACACCATCGGACAGATGTCCAAAGACGAATGCCTGGAAATTGCGGAACGTCTGGTTCTCCTTAAACAAAGGGTTGATCTAGAGTTTTAGATACCGAAATGCTTCATTTACCCGCAAGCCAGGCTCTAAGTCTGGCTTTTCTTTTTTAACCCAACTCTCTAAAAACAAAGCAAGTAACCTTCCCCGCCCCACGACTTATTAGGACGCTTTAACATAACCAAGCTCCTAATCCCATGAGAATAAAACTCTTACCAGCATTACTTCTCCTTGCTTCGTCGGGTGCATTCGCGCAGCAGCAAGCGGCAAATCGCCCAACGGTCGTAGCCGGTTTTCCTGTTAATTACAATGAAGATTCCGTCGGAACTTACACATTACCCGAACTCCTGAAAACTACCGACGGCAAGCCTGTCACGACAGCCAGGCAATGGAACGAGAAGCGTCGGCCCGAATTGCTGCGGCTTGCCGAGGAAAACCAGTTCGGTAAAATGCCGCCCAGGCCGAAAGACCTGACATTCCACGCTTTCGACAAGGGTACACCGGCATTCAACGGAAAGGCGATTCGCAAGCAGGTGACAGTGTATTTCACGAAAGACACATCGGACCATAAGATGAACTTGCTCATATACCTTCCGGCGAAGGCCGGCAAACCGGTACCCCTATTGATGAACATCTCATTTGCCGCTTACAACCAGATGATCGAAGACAGCGGCTTGCGCGTGGGCGAGATCTGGAACAAGGAGGGCAAAAAGGTCAAGGCCGACAAACCCACGCCATTCGGCAAACTCAATGTGGAACAGTTTCTAGATGCCGGAATCGGCTTCGCAACAGTGTATTATGGAGACATTGAACCCGATTTCAAGGACGGATTACCCTATGGTATCCGCAAAACTTATCTGAAACCGGGCCAGCCAGAGCCCGCTGCTAACGAATGGGGCGCGATCGCGGCATGGGGTTGGGGGCTCAGCCGCGCGATGGATTACTTCGAAGCGGATAAGCAAATCGACAGCAAGCGCATTGCATTGCAGGGCGCTTCGCGGCTCGGCAAAACAGTGCTTTGGGCGGGCATACGCGACCTACGCTTCAAAATGGTGATCGCGAGCATTTCCGGGGAGGGAGGCGCGGCACTCGCGCGACGGAACTATGGCGAGACGATCCGGCATATTTCGGATCCATCGCGGTATTTGTACCAATTCGCGCCTAACTACCACGGCTGGGCCAAAAAGGTGAATGCCATGCCGATCGACGCGCATATGCTGGTAGCACTCATGGCCCCGCGGCCATTGCTGCTGCAAACCGGAAGCACGGATTACTGGTCCGATCCGAAGGGTGAATTCCTCTCGGCTGTCGCGGCGGCACCGGTTTACCAGCTTTTTGGGGAGACGGCGCCTGCGGCTTCGGCGGAGATGCCTGCGGCTGGGGACACTTCTCTGCTCATGAATCACCTCGGGTATTATATGCACGAGGGCGGGCACACGGTGTTGTCGGAGGATTGGAAGCTGTTTGTGCGTTATATGCAGAAGTTTTTGTAGAGAGTTTTTAGAATGTCACGAAGGCACCGCAGCGGCATTTAATATATCTAAAATCAAACAAAAACAATTTTATGCAAACGTTTGCATAAATATCTATTTACAGTTGCATTTCCAGCGATCAATGCTTTATTTTGATTCAAATTCAAGTATTTTATATTTATTAAAATATTTTAAAATAAAATTTCATCATAAACTCAGATTATTGGAAATGTCAAATATTGATCAAAAGATAAAAGTAGCGATCGTGGGGGTTGGAAACTGCGCCAGCTCGCTCGTGCAGGGCGTTGAATATTACACACGCTATTCGGAAAAAACATCTGGTCTGATGGCCGACAACATTGGCGGCTACCGCGCCGCGAACATCGAATTCGTATGCGGCTTCGAAGTGGACGAGCGTAAAATCGGGTTGAAATTGAAAGACGCCATTTTCACAAAACCCAATTGCGCGATCGAACTGTATACCGACATTACCACCGAGGCCCCGATTTACCGCTCACCCGTACTCGACGGCGTTTCGCCGCAAATGCTTGCGTACCCGGCTGACAACCGTTTCGTAGTAAAAGAAGAACTGAAAGAAACCGACCTGCTGACCAGCGGCGAACGGTATAACGAAGCATTAACGGCCGCCATCCGCCAGGAAATCATCACGCACCTGCAAGCGCACGAGGCCGAAGTGCTGATCAACTACCTGCCGGTAGGATCGCAACTTGCAACGGAGTTTTACGCTGAAATCTGCCTCGAACTCGGCATTTCATTAGTGAACTGTATTCCGGTGTTCATCGCCTCCGATCCGGAATGGGAGCAGAAGTTCATCGACGCGGGCATCCCGCTGATCGGCGACGATATGCGCAGCCAGTTTGGGGCGAGCATATTGTCGCAGATGTTGCAGGAGCTGGCCTTCGAGCGCGGCCACCACGTGAAAGCCCACATTCAGCGCAACGTCGGCGGCAATACCGACTTCCTCAATATGGAAGACAAAAACCGCCTAAAATCGAAGAAAATATCGAAAGAGAATGTAATCCGTGCACAAAATGATATCCGCGGCATTTCTACCGCCGACAGCTTCCTGCACGCCGGGCCATCGGAATACATTGCTTTCTATGGAGATAACAAAGTGGCCAATTTCCGCCTGGAACTGGAAGGCTTCATGGGCTCGCCGGTAACGCTCGATGCGCAGCTTTCGGTGCAGGATTCACCCAACTCGGCAGGCGTGGTGATCGACGCGATACGTTATGTGTACGTCGCACGCGAGATGGGGCTCGTGGGAGCATTGCGCGGCCCTTCGGCAGCTACCCAAAAAACCCCGCCGCAACAAATGATGTTCGCGGATGCCACCTATGAATGTCACGCATTGGCCAAACGCGAACTCACCGCATCGACCCGGAAACAACTAAAACTGAGCTTCGAACTGGCCGACAAAATGGATTAAAGAGCAGACTTACTTTCGTAAACCCTTACTTTCCTAAACCCTTACCGTCCTGCGACCAGCACCTTCACGCCCCGGTCTTCCAGGGATTTGACGGCCTCGTCCGACACGCCTGCATCGGTCACGATGTACTGCACCTGGTCGAGGTCGCAAATTTTTCCGATCCCCCGTTTGCCAAACTTCGTATGATCGGCCAGCACCACCACTACCTGCGCGGTGCTGATCATCTTCTGGTTCAAACCCGCCTCGGTCAGGTTACTGATCGACAACCCGAAATCGAAGTCGATTCCGTCCACACCAATAAAAAGAACGCCGCACGAAATATGGTCGAGAATGTACTCGGCATAGGAACCGGCTACCGACGACGAGTTCTGACGGATCAGCCCGCCCAGCTGCAACACCTCCACATTGGGCCGGTTGCTGAGCTCCAATGTCACCTTCACCGCCGGCGTGATCACCGTGATCTGCTTCGTGGGGTGCAGGCAGCGCGCCAGCTCAAACACCGTCGTACCCGATCCGATCATGATCGAATCCGTTTGCCGGATCAGCGTTAATGCCTCACGCGCGATACTTTGCTTCTCGTCGGAGTTAATAAATTCTTTCTCATTAATGGGTCGCTCCACGGCATAAGGGTTGTTGAGCGAACCTCCGCCGTGCGTCCTGAACAGCAGATTTTTGTCTTCGAGGAGTTTCAGATCCTTCCGGATCGTCACGCCGGAAACCTGCATTTGCTCCGAAAGCTGCACGATACTCACCGTACCAGCTCTTTTCAGCTCCTGCAAAATGAATTGATGTCTTTCCGTAATAGTCATTTCGATACACTTTGAAAGCAAGTATAACCATAGTTTCCCGAACACGGAAACCCTCCCGCATAACCGCCGCGCAACATACCGCCAGATTTATTTTCTAAATAAAAATAATACAAGACAAAGACTGAAAATCGCCCGGATTACTACCCTGGGCCGGTATTATCATATTGTTAACATCGCAACTAGACTGTTTCGTTTACTTTAATAAACTTTAATTTTGTTTAAATAATTTAATTTCACTTTGTTTGCACCGCTCTTTGGCTATAATATTTCATGATTTTTATGCCAATTATACCAAAAAGATATTCGAAATGACTCCAAGGCGCCGGAAGCTGATCGAAAAGTGAAATAAATTTTAACACATCATTATGAAAATGTAAAATTTAGATCTACTCAAACTCCATGAAATCCCTTAACATTTATCTCGCAGCCTTCACGCTGCTGCTGGCGCTGCTTTCGGGAGCGCACAGCGGGTTTGCACAGGCCACCGATGCCTCCATCACGGGCACGGTAAAAGACGCCACGAACAATGAACTGCTACCCGGTGCCACCATTACCATCCGTAACGACGCTACCGGCTTTGAAACCCATACCATTACCAATGCCAAAGGGGAATACGCCTTGCACCAACTGCCGTTGGGTAAGCCCTACTCGATCAGCGCGTCGTTTGTGGGACTTCAAACGGTGAAACAAACCGGTTACTCTCTCAACTACGGCGACAAATTGAGCGTCGACATTACTCTTTCCGCTTCGGAAACCGCACTAAAAGAAGTGGTTATTTCTGAAAAAGGTTTTACCAAAGAAGTGCAGCAGGCGGGCGCATCCACCTCCATTACCGCCGCTCAGATCAAAAGCTTACCCAACGAAGGCCGCAACTTCACACGGCTCAACAACCTTTCCCCGTTGCAGGGCGGCGATAATTTCAGCTTCGGCGGTCAGCGTGCTACCGGCGCAAACGTGACGATCGACGGGATGAATGCCAAGAACCAGTGGACTAACGGCACCGTGGCGGAAGGGCCTTACGCCATTTCCCTCGAAGCGATCCGCGAATACAAGGTGATTACCAATGATTACGACGTTACCCAGGGTAGGCAATCGGGCGGGGCGATCAGCGCGGTGACCAAAAGCGGTACCAATAAGCTGGAAGGCTCGGCATTCCTTTATTTCAGAAATAACACATTATCCAGCGGCTACGATATCCGTGGTGTGAAGCGTGAGCAGGATTTCAGCAACTACCAATCGGGTTTCAGCCTCGGCGGGCCATTAATCAAGGATAAACTGCATTTCTTCGTCGCCTACGACCGCCAGGACGCCAGCCAGCCGCTCGTGATCGCGGATATTAAAAGCGCCGACGATGAGCAGCGCTACGGAATCCGGAAGGACACGCTCGATAAGCTCATCCGCATTGCCTCCGAATTGTACGGCTTAAAAGGTCAGCAATACGGCCAGTTTCCGCGCAAAACCACGACCAACACCGCATTCGTGCGTCTCGACTGGCAAATCAACCCAAAACACAAGCTGACGCTCCGAAGCAATACCACGCGCTATGTGTCGCCGTTCAATGAAGGTGATAACTCGAATATCAACCTGCTGGAATCGTACAACAACTTCAAGGATGTTTCGACCACCGCCATGGCCGCATTGCGCTCGTCACTGAACCCGCGCCTGACCAACGAGTTCAAAGTACAATATATGTACTCCTACAAACCGAAGACGCCCCAGAGCTACCTGCCGTTTTCGAACATCCCGCGGGCGATCGTGAACGTGACGTCGCCTTTCCCGACCGAGGCTAACCCGAATGCGACGCAGACCAAGTCGGTGCAGTTCGGCGGGCAGCGTTTCAGCCCCGAGTCCAACCGCATGAAGCAGGTGCATTTGAGCAATACGGCCTATTGGAACACCGACAAGGTCAATTTCACATTCGGTACCGACAACATGCTCACTTACATGGAAACTTACCTTTCCAGCGAGCAGAACGGCCGGTTCTTCTTCAACAGCCTCAGCGACCTGGCGGCATTGCGCCCCTACCGTTATGCACGCGAGGTGCCATTGAAAGGCGCCCCGATCGTGGAACAGACCGTGCTCGATATTTCCGCATTTGCACAAGCCGAGTACAACCCGACCCGAGACCTGAACCTCGTCCTCGGCATTCGTTACGACGCCACCGCGTTCCTCACCAATGGCGAGTACAATGCGACCGTCGACAAGACATTGGGCGTGCGCACGGACATCAAACCGCAGGATTGGAACAACATCCAGCCGCGTTTCCAGGTGACGTGGGACATGGGCGGCCGAAAGAAGGATATTCTTAAAATCGGCGGCGGGATGTTCTCTTCGCAGCCGCATTACTACGCGCAGGTGAACAACATCCAGAACAGCGGCACCATGGTGGGCGCGATTGACGTCACCGGCGCCGCCGTTCCGAAACCCGATTTCAATGCTTACCGCAACGACCCGTCCACGATCCCCGGCATTCCCGACGGCGTGAATTACATTTCGACGATCAACGCAGTGAATAAGGACTTTCAGGTACCGACCACTTACAAGGCCAATATCAACTACAACCACTTCTTCGGCGACCGCATCCGCGTGGGCCTGAATGCGATCGTGGGTCGCACGGTGCATAACTATGTGTATGTAGACCGCAACCTGGCCGACAACCCGGCATTCAGGCTCGCCAATGAGGATAACCGCGGCGTATTCGTGCCTGCGGCAAGCATTTCGGCCAAGGGCGTTACCGACTGGCTGCAATCGCGCAAGACTGCCGACGTGGGCCGCGTACTCGAACTGATTTCCACCGGCGAGTCCAACCAGCTCACATTTGTGGCCGACGCGAGCATTCGCATTGGGAATGACGGGTATGTGAATGCGAGCTATACCATCAACTCGGCGAAGGATAACTCTTCCTACAACTGCTGCGTGGCCAATACCTCCACATTCCTGCCCGTGAAAGACGACCCGCGCAACCTGAACTACGGCTATTCCGACCAGCAGTTCCGTAACAAGCTCGTCATCAACGGCGCGGCACCGTCATGGAAAGGTTTCCAGCTCGGCGCAACGCTCATCGGCATCGGCGGCAGCCGGTATAGCTTCCTGGTGGGGGGCAATACGAGTTTGAATGGTGATTTTGTATTAACCAATGACCTCGCCTACGTGTTTGATCCGAACAATCCGAATACGCCTGAAAACATTCGCAAGGGTATCAGCGACCTGCTGAGCAACCCCGAAACCGACCAGAGCGTGAAGGATTACATCAATTCCAACATCGGACAGGTAGCGAAGCGGAACGGCGGCTCCAACCCATTCTACACGACGGTTGACCTGCGTTTGACCAAGGCATTCAGCATTGCCAAAGGCCATAACCTCGAATTTTCGGCCGATGCATTCAATTTCCTGAACATCCTGAACAAGGAATGGGGCCGCAACTACAATCGCGGCAACACCAATCTGCTCAACATTACCGGGTTTGACCAGGCTAAGCAGCAGTACAACTATTCGGTACAGAACATTGCCACCCGGCCGATCGGCGGAACGCCGTGGCGCATTCAGCTGGGTGTGAGATATTCGTTCAACTGACCTTTTTATTTCCCTAAACCAATCCAACAATGGCACCAACGACACCCTTTGACCGCATCGGATTACCCCGGCACCTTGCCTGGGGGTATCTGGGCATCCTGATCTTCATGATGGGCGATGGCGTGGAGCAAGGCTGGCTCAGTCCCTACCTCCTCGACCGCGGCATGACGATCCAGCAATCCGCATCGCTTTTCACGGTATACGGCATTACCATTGCCATTTCGTCGTGGTTTTCGGGCGTACTCGCCGAAGGGTATGGCCCGCGCAAGGCCATGCTGATGGGCATTTTGCTGTACGTCATCGGTACGGTGGGTTTTGTGGGATTGGGCATGGAATCGCTCAATTTCCCCGTCATGCTGCTCACCTATGCGATCAGAGGGTTCGGGTACCCGTTGTTTGCCTATTCTTTTCTGGTATGGATCACCTACCGCACGCCGGAGAACGCGCTCGGGCGCGCGGTGGGCTGGTTCTGGTTTGTGTTTACAGGCGGCCTTAATGTATTCGGTGCCTATTATTCCAGCTGGGCCATCGAGCGGATCGGCTACCAGAATACGCTTTGGAGCTCTATTTTCTGGGTCTCCGTCGGGGCATTTTTTGCATTGATTTTAAATAAAGATCAATTCCACTCCACCGGCGAAGCTGCCGGCAAAGCCAAAGAGCTTCTGAAAGGCTTTACCATTATCAAAGAAGAACCCAAGGTGCTGATCGGCGGCATTGTACGCATCATCAACACCACGGCACAGTTCGCATTCCCGGTATTCCTGCCCACCTACATGGCCGAGCACGGGCTGTCGACGCAGGAATGGCTGTGGATATGGGGCACCATTTTTACCAGCAACATCATTTTCAACCTCATTTTCGGCTTCGTGGGCGACCGTCTGGGTTGGCAGAACACCATTATGTGGTTCGGCGGCTTTGGCTGCGGGGTGAGCACTTTGCTCTTCTACTATTCACCAGCCCTCTTCGACGGCAACTTCTGGCTGATCCTCATTCCCGGCATTCTCTGGGGCGGATTGCTGGCGGGTTACGTGCCGCTCTCCGCGTTGGTGCCTTCATTGGTAAAAGAAGAAAAAGGGGCTGCTATGGCCATTCTGAACCTCGGCGCAGGCCTCCCGGTATTCATCGGCCCGGCCATTGTAGGCCTATTCATCGGTTCCATCGGCAGCGAAGGAGTAGCCTGGACGCTGGCGATCCTGTACTTCATCAGCGCCGTGCTCACGAGGTTTATTACGCTGCCGCAGGCTAGCAGCGTCGCGGCAGAAATGGTCAGGGATAGTCATGGGTAGTCAGGTGTGGTCAAGTGTGGTCAGAGGTCATTTGTTTTCAAGTATTGTCAGAAATGGTTATTACCGCCAAGACATCTTAATTCTCCCCAAATTCTTTCGCTACATCTGACCACTAATAACAACAAATGACCATTTCTGACTACAAATGACAACACCTGACCACAAATGGCAATACCTGACTACAAATGACAACACCTGACCACAAATGACAACACCTGACCACAAATGACAACACCTGACCACAATGACAACACCTGACCACAAATGACAACACCTGACCACAAATGACAACATAAATTAATTACCGATAACCATTCAAGAACCGTATCGACACCAGACATGAAAATCCTCATAACCGCCCCCTACCACGACAAGGCGCAGCAGGCGCTAAAAGAACAATTCGGAGAGATCATTTATAAGCCATGGAAATTGCAGGAGCGCGCTTACAATGAGGACGAACTCATTGCATTACTGACTGAAACCGGGGCCGACGCCCTCATTACCGAGCACGATCACGTTACGGCTGCGGTGATCGGGGCGTTCCCGGATTTACACTTTATCGGCGTGTGCCGCGGGACGCCTTCCAATGTGGCGGTGGCGACCGCTACCGCCAAGGGCATCCCGGTTTTCAACACTCCCGCGCGTAATGCGCAGGCGGTGGCCGAAATGTTTATTGCCAACCTTATCAATCTTATGCGCAACACGTTCGAAGGCGTTGCCTGGCTCGAAGGCGAGCATTGGGAAGCGGGCGCACATACTTCCTATTTGCAGTTCAAAGGGAATGAGATTGCCGGAAAAACGATCGGGATGGTCGGTTTCGGAGCTGTGGGACAGACAATCGCGAACCTGGTGAGGCATTTCCCGGCTGAAATCCTGTATTATGATCCGTTCTATACTTCGGATGACCCCGATTACAAAAAGGTGAGCCTGGAAGACGTCTTCCGTCTCTCCGACGTGGTATCGATCCATTTGCCTGTAACCAGGGAAACCGAAGGTATGATTGGAGAAGAGCTGATCGGATTAATGAAAAAAGATGCCATTTTCGTGAACACAGCACGGGCGGTGGTGGTACAGCGCGAGGCGTTACTTTCGGCGATAGAAAACAATGCGATCCGCGGCGCCATCCTCGACGTTTTCGACCACGAACCGCCTGATGCACTGGATTATAGATTAATACACCACAAAAATGTCCTCGCCACACCGCACATTGCCGGGGCTACCTTTGAAGTGGAAGATCACCATGCCGACATTATGAACAAGGCCCTCCGCGACTTTTATGCGGAAGGCAACCGGAACATCCGCCAGTTGGTGAACCGGGATGTATTGTCTGCCAAAACCCATTAATCTTAAAACAATGACTTTGAAACAGGCGTACCTCGTGACCGATATCGGCACAGGCAATGTACGTGTAGCCATCGCCGACCCCGCCGGTACGATCCTCGGCGTGGCGAGCGGCGATATGCACTACCAGAAGGACGAGCATTACCCGGAATCCATCTTTTTCAACCCGGACGCACTGTGGAAGCAGATAAAGAATCTTGCTAAAACCGCATTGGCACAAGCAGGAGCGGTCAGTATCACGGCCATCACGGCCACCAGCCAGCGCGAAGGCATTGTAGCGCTCGACAGAACCGGTAACTCGCTTATCGGCATGCCCAATATCGACCACCGCGGCCGCGAATGGGAAGGCATTACGCCCGATAAACACGAGGTCTACATGCTCACCGGTCGTTACCCTACTTCGCTTTTTTCCGCATTGAAACTCGTCGGTGTCCGGGAACGCCGCCCGGCGCTTTGGCAGCGGGTGTCGACATTCCTTAGTATCAGTGATTGGGCGCAATATATGTTCAGCGGCGTGCAGGGATACGAGCACTCGCAGGCGTCCGAAACGTTACTATACGATGTCGCGGAAGGACAATGGTCACGGCAGCTCTGTGAAAAATACCGGCTCGATGCCTCACTCTTGCCGCCGCTGGTGCATTCAGGGACTGTTTTAGGTAAAATACGACCGGACATTGCAGCCGAACTCGGCATTTCGGAGTCCGCCGAGGTGGTAGTCGGCGGCTCGGACACCCAGCTGGCGATCATGAGCCTCGAACCTTCCGTGGAAGACATTGTGATCGTTTCGGGCACTACTACCCCCATTATAAAAATAGCCGACCATTACATTACCGACGCCCACGAACGCACCTGGACCAACCGGCACACCGACCACGCGAACTTCCTGCTCGAAGCCAATGCAGGCGTAACCGGCCTGAATTACCAGCGCCTGAAAGAAATTTTCTATCCCAATGAACCCTACGAATTGATCGAAACCGAGGTAGCTGCCATTCGAGACACACATTGCGTGGGCGCGCTGGGCTCGTTGCTCGCGGGCGAGAAATCGCCGCTGATCCGCGGCGGGTTCATATTTAATACACCGGTGTCGCACCAGCTCAGCCGGGCGCATTTCGTATGGGCTACGCTTTGGGACATTGCTTGCAGCATTTCCGAAAACTATCACGTGCTCCGCAAAGTAGCACGCCATGAGCAGGATTATGTATTGATGTGCGGCGGAGGAGTACAAAGCAAGCTACTACGGGAGTTTATCGCCAATTTGTTAGGTAAAAAAGTACTTATTCGGACCAATTACCGCCAGGCTTCGGTCTCGGGTGGGGTGGCCATATGCAACAATGCACTGGGCATCCCGAACCATTCCGCGGAAACATTGGAGGTTACCGAGCCGGACAGCGATCCGGTTTACGCCGTATGGTATGCCGAGTGGAAACGCAGCCGCGAGGCATTTAAAACATTGAATTAACGATGCATTCATACTTTTTAGGAATCGATGTGGGGACGCAGGGCGTGCGTGTGATATTGCTCGATGAAACAGGCCTCACCACGGGCAGCAGCGAAAAAGTTTTTCCGCTCACGCCGCATTCGCGCGAGGAGCAATCGCCGGCGCTGTGGTGGGAGTCGGTATGGGCCTGCTTGCAAAATCTGCTGGCCTCCGCCCGCGAAGTCATTGATTTGAAAGATATCAGGGCAGTTTCGGTTACGTCCACATCCGGCACAGTCATTCCATTGGACGCGCATAACGAGCCACTGCACGATGCATTGATGTACTCCGACACCCGCCCCGCCGCGGAAGGAAGGTATTGCCGGGAAATCGCAGAACGTCTTCACCCGGAAGGCTACACCGGTTTCAATGCATCCAGCGGGCTGTCGAAAATGGTGTGGTATTCCAACCAGTTCACCGCAAAAGCAGCGCAAATCCACACCTGGATCCACGCGACGGATTTTATCATCGGCAAACTCTGCGGCGATTTTTCGGTGACTGATTATACCAATGCATTGAAATCGGGCTTTGATGTTGGCGCGGGCGAATGGCCGGCTTACCTGACGGAACACCTGCCGCTACGGAAAGAATGGCTGCAAGAAGTTGTCCCACCGGGCGCACAAATCGGCCGGTTGCTACCGGAGCTGAGCCAACAACTCGGTTTGGACCGGATCCAGGTTGTAGCCGGCATGACCGACGGCTGCGCATCGCAGGTGGCTTCCGGTGCCGTGCAACCCGGGGATTGGAACACCACCATCGGCACCACGCTCGTCGTGAAGGGCGTCACTACCCGGGAGGTACGCGACCCGGAAGGCCGGCTGTACAGCCACCGCCATCCAGAGGGCTACTGGATGCCGGGAGGAGCGGGTAACATCGGTGCCGACTGGGTTTCGGCAGGCTTTGCCGACGACCTTCCCACACTCACCCACGCTGCCGCAAACCTCATCCCTACCGGCCTCATCGCCTATCCTTTGCTGCAACAAGGTGAACGCTTCCCGTTCACAGCGCCGCAGGCGCGTGGTTTTGCGCCCGAAAACGCCAGTAGGGAAGCCACATTCGCTGCCAATATGGAAGGTGTCGCATTCGTGGAACGTTATGCCTATGAAATGATCGAAGGCCTTTCCGGCGAGGAAGTGCACGCGGTATACACTGCCGGCGGCGGCAGCAACAGCGACGTTTGGCTTACCATCCGCGCAAATGTCCTCAACCGGCCCGTACACAAATGCGGTAATGTGACCGGCGCAGCGGGTGCCGCCATCGTAGCCGCCGCGGGCTCCTATTACGGAACGCTCACGCAGGCTGCGCAAGCGATGACCCGCATTGAAAAGACTATCCACCCCCAACCTGCATTGGTAGCCGCCTACACACAACAATACCGGAATTTTGTCCAAACTTTAACCGAAAAAGGTTTCATAGCAGGGCCTGTGCCCGTAACTCATTGACCATGCTTCATGTGTATCTACTCCGCCACGGAGAAACATTCTGGAATGCCGACGGCAACCGCTACTGCGGCGCGACGGACATCGGACTGACCGAAAAAGGCCTCGAACAGGCACATTTGGCAGCCACATTGCTCAAAGACATTGCATTCGATGCGGTTTATACCTCGCCGCTCCAACGCGCACACCACACCGCTACCATTGCCTCAGGCAATTACCCGGGCATCGTCGTGGATCAACGGCTGATCGAAGCCTCGTTTGGTGAATGGGAAGGAAAAACGCGGGCCGAGTTCATCGCCGAAAATCCCGCGCTCTGGGACGCATGGGCGCACGAGCCCGATTACGCACGTGCGGGCGGGACAGGCGAGACGGCCGTCGAGATCGTGACGCGCGTCGATGATTTTTTCAATGACATTCTCCAAAAACATCCCAACGGGACCGTGCTCGTGGTGGCGCACAATGCGGTAAACCGGTTTTACATGGCCTGGAAGCTGGGGATGCCGCTCAAAAACTACCGGCAGATCGTTCAGGAGAACTCTTCGGTGACATTATTCAGCCTGGACCCGCAGGGCGAATTCAGTCTTTTAAAACTCAACTGCCGCGCTTAATTTTTAATATAATCATGAAAAAGAAATTCCTTAATCCTTTCATACTAACTGCATTACTCGCTTTGGGCAGCCATTTTACCAGCCATGCACAGAGCAAACTCAATGTCCTGAAAATCAAGACTGCGAAAGATCTACATGCCTATTTTCAATACACCGGCAACGACCCGATACTGATCGCCGGGCACCGTGGCGGAATGGTAAAGGGCTTCCCCGAAAACTCCATCGCTACTTTTGAAAATACATTGAAACACACCCCCGCATTCTTCGAAATCGATCCTCGACTGACCAAGGACAGCGTGATGGTGCTCATGCACGACGCCACGCTCGACCGCACGACGACGGGCAAAGGCAAGCTGTCGGATTACACTTATGAGGAGCTCAAAAAATTCCGTCTCAAAGACGCGGAAGGCAACGTCACCAACTTCCCTATCCCAACGCTTTCGGAAGTGATCGAATGGGCGCGCGGCAAAACCGTCCTCAACCTCGACCACAAG